>ONZS01000039.1_pt1 | contig 165369 bp, 157 predicted proteins | sample 1670921 | NCBI WGS metagenome assembly ONZS01 (sample SAMN06348104, study PRJEB24527) | human gut metagenome | biome: human gut; feature: ankylosing spondylitis patient; material: feces | host: Homo sapiens | place: China | collected 2015-10 | reverse complement strand
TATATTTGTCTGTGTTACGGCATAATGTAATACTGAATATTCAATTAAATCAAGGGGCGAAACAGGGCGGAATTGTGCGTAAAGCGCACAATTCCGCCCTCATGCCTCTCCCCTTTGATTTAGCCACACATTCATTTTTCGTAAATTAAGCCAAAGTCAGACAGCATATATGAGAAAAGCAGGTGTGCAAACATCATAAGATGCACTTGAAGTTCAATTGTGATAGTTCTTAGACTTTTTCTTAGCTACCCAGCTATCCACAGACACGGATGTCTGTGGAAGTGAGATATGGGACATGGATGTCCCGTATCGAACGGTAGCGGAAACTACCATTACGTATATGAAAAGTCTTAGAAATATCCAATTGAAGCTTCTGGCATCGTTGATGTATGCACACCTGCTTTTCTCATATATGCTGTCGTCCGTACGTTAAGAATGTGTGTTAAACAACAATATTACTTCTTATCAGTTTCCTCCAACTCTATTTCCTCAAGTTCGATTTCCTCTGATTCTTCATCTAATATATCTGCATCTGAAGAATCATCTGTATATTCTTCATTCTGTGTATTATAGCTGTCATTGTTTTCGGTACTTTCTTCAATATCAGCATCTTCTGATACTTCTATATCTTCATCATATTCCTGTGAATCAGCTTCATCATTATCGCTGTCATCACTATCATCTTTTTTTATAAGAAGCTCATCATATTCATCTGAATCATCATACTCATCCATGGCCTTTACGAATGCTTTCTTACTTACAGAAAGTTTACGTGAAAGTACTATAACTGCTACAATAAGAGCTGCTATTATAGCTACAAGTACAACTAATAATGCTAATATTATATTGCTTGTGCCTTTTAAGACGTTTACTACTCCTTTAGCGGAAGTTTCCTTATCCTGCACATGTATCAATGCTGGTTCATCTGATGAATTATATCCGGCATAGCCCTGTATCGTACCATCGTTGATGTTATACCTGAACCATCCTGTATCACCAGTTGAGCTTACGCCATAAAACAGTGCATAATTACCAGTTTTATCAAGAAGTACATCCACTTCCCTATTATTGATGTTTATTCTTCCCGCTTCATAACCATCAGGAAGCTCCATAGATGACTCATCTATAGGAAGGATACAATATGACAGCTCTGGCTGATATACTTCTATGTATTTTGAAAAAGTCTTCTTTACTGAATCATATACATAAAAACCACTTTCACCTGTTCCATCCGTGCTCTCAAGATAAGCTAACATAACTCTTGTGTTCGTTCCCATGCCTACAGCTATCTTAATGCCATTATAATCTGTTTCTGACTGGACATAACCTGATGGCAGTGGATGCTCATCAAAAGAAGATATTACCTTATATTCATTCCCATCAATACTTACCGCAGGTTCCTGGATAATACTGTTGTTATCTCCATCTGTTGTTCCACCCTGATTAGTTCCATCAGTTTCTTCTGCTTCTTTACTTGCCTGCTCAGGTGTTATTACATTATCACTTTTAGTTGTTTTGATAGTATATACTTTTTTACTTCCATTTTCGGCTGTTACTGTAATAGTAGTTGTATTAAGTCCCGGATCCATACGTGTACCAGATACTTTGACTGTAGCCTTTGAATCATTTGGTGCAGCACTTACCGTAAGTCTGTCACAGTCACTTCCAACTGATGTTGTATATGTAGTAACATTAGATGAAAATGCTGGTGAAAGTACACCTGGACTTATCTCAAGTGAACTTAATGTGTTATCTGTAGAATAACTTGCAGGTGCTATTCCTGTTATTGAGCCTGATGACCTGGATATTGATGCATTATCGTAGTCCATGCTTATAACCTTGGAATCACCTATAACACTAAGACTCGAAGTTCCAGCAGCCTTTATCCTGAAGCTGATAGATGCAGACTGGCTGCTTGATGCATTGCTGTCAAGGAAATTACAGGTTACTGTTCCTGTGTTGCTTCCGCTGACTGGTTCCAGTACTGATGTATCATATGATACATATATTGTAGCAGCACCTATCTCAAAGCTTGCATCTATTGAAACTGTTACAGATACTGTTTCTCCCACTGTTCCACTTGCTGAACCTATTGAAACTCTTGCTGTTCCCGCTGCTTTAGCACTTGTAACATTAAAAAATGGTACACATAATAATAATGCCATAAGGACAGCAGCTATTTTTCTTATATTTTTCATATCATTTTACCTTTAATACCCAAACTAATCCTGCTGAATAAAACTTACTCCAAGTATGTGTCTCTTAATAGCGACAAAATCCATAAGATCTATACTTCCATCATGAATTATATCTGCTGCCTCAAAATGCACACCCTCTGGCTGTGATACATTAAGTATAGCTCTCTTGACAGCCACAAAATCCACAAGATCTATAACACCATCACCATTCACATCACCATATATAACAACATCATACTGTGCATACACACTTCCATCTTTTCTGTATATAGTAAGCTTATCACCTGTAGCTACTGTATCATCTGATGAACATTCACTGTTATCACTGTTAAGAAGCTTTCCATAACAGCCATTGGTATATGTTATGCCATCAAGTATACTCTGCACACTACTTCCAACACCTATTCTAGTAACTATCTTCTTGTCATTATCTATCAGAAGTCCTGTCTTAAACCCATCGCTTTCAGTGTTTCCACTATTGCCTCCATTGCCTCCATTGTCCGGAGCTGGTTTTACTGGCTCTGGTGATGGCTCTGGATTAACAGCCTCTTTTCTTACCACATTGATAGTATAAGTCCTTGTTCCTCCATCTTCTGCAGTAACCACTATGTTAATAGTGTTATTTCCTACAGATAATCTGTGGCTTCCTCTTCCGCTTACACTTGCATTAGTATCTGCTGCCGATGCTGATACATCTATGCTTTTAACTTCATTTTCAACTATAAGACTATAATCTGTAGTATCTGATGAAAATGTAGGTGTAAGTGAATAACCATCAACTGACAAGCCTCTTAACCAGTTATTAGAGCTCTGGTTGCCATCAGGAATAATACATCTTGATGAAGGCATATTATCATATACTGGTATACTGAACTTAAATGTTGTGTTGTTAAGTGTACTTGTACTATATGCTTTCTTTGCTCTTGTGGCTTCTGAACGTGGTGCTAAGACATTTGTCATATACTGGTGTGAAAAATTCTTTATATCAAATTTTTCATAATATATCGTATCCTGTCCTCTGTTTATATACCACTTTCCAAGATTAATAGCACCACCTACAACAGCCTTATACCTGGTATTCCATGGGCGCATATTAGAGTCATCCGTCTGCATGGCATATCTAAGGCCATTCTGTACTGCGCTAAGACCACCACTGGCATAGGCATTCTGACTGTAATAGTTATAATAACCTCTGTAACCACTTACATTACCTGATATCTGGTTACCAATACCATTAGCACCCTGCTCCTGTATAATTCTTGTTGCAAGATGGTAAGGACTCACCTTTGACACCTCTCCTGCATACATAAGCAGTGTTGCATAGTCATATCCATCAAGATCATGTCCTGAATCTTCCATAAATGTACCACTTATTATGTTACGCACACCATCTGTATTATGTACAGATGAATCATATGAAAGACTTTCAAACATGAATATATATGTATCATCAAGGAAATTACGAGGATCAAGGGCATATTTTACAAGACCTTCTGATGCCTGTACCCAGCCACCACTGTCAAGTATCGTATACTCACCTGTTTCCCAGTTATAACATCCTTCTGCTGTTGACTTCCACGATGAATCTGCCGAGCTGTATATAAGACTTCTTCCTATAACATTCTGTGCGTTAACCATGGTATCCCAGTCTCTGCCGTTATGATCTGCCACAAAAACCCATAATGGATACTTCTCATGCAGCTGTCTTAAGCTTTCTTTATATGATTCTGGAAAATCCTGTGCTGTAAGATAATCCTCAAAATTATTATCTGGCTTATAATCCGACTTTTTATCCTTAGTTGTATACTGTGAGGTTATATAGCCTCTTGTATATTCACCATCAAGATAAAATCCAATATTATACCAGCTATATGTCGCACTTGTACTTACTTCCTCATATATATCGAACTTAAAGCCACCATTAACCTTCGTTATAATGCTTCCATTAACCGGAGCAGTTCTTATCCTTAAATCCGTAACATCATAGTTAACATAGCCTGTCGCTATAATGTCATCATCCGCTTTAGCCTTTATGGCACCTGTGTATCCAAACTGAGTACATATAATTATGACCATCATAAGTACAACAGCTGTTATCTTTTTTGCAACATTCCTGTAGTTTTTTTCCATCTAATCACCCGGTTCCTTATTTTCAGCCATGTTTCGTTATAGTACATCTTTTTTTAATAATGTACTAGTTTCTTCCAAATTCTGACAGCTTAAGACCTTCGTTACGTTCAAGTACCATATTGACAGACCAGCTGTTAGCAAAGACAAGCAATGGATTGCCTTTAAGGTCTTTAATCTTCTTCATATCCGATGTACCTACTATTCTGTTTACATCCACCTCCTGTGGATTCTCTATCCAGCGGATATGCTCATATGGCAGTGTCTCAAGCTTTATATCTACATTATACTCATTTTTAAGACGATATTCCAGCACTTCAAACTGAAGAACACCAACAACACCTACAATTATCTCTTCCATTCCAGTATTATATTCCTGGAATATCTGGATAGCACCTTCCTGTGCTATCTGGCTGATACCCTTTATGAACTGCTTACGCTTCATAGTATCTATCTGTCTTACTCTTGCAAAATGCTCTGGTGCAAATGTAGGAATGCCATCAAACATAAACTTCTTATTAGATGAACATATTGTATCACCTATCGAGAATATACCCGGATCAAATACACCTATAATATCTCCTGCATATGCCTCTTCAACTATGTGTCTTTCCTGTGCCATCATCTGCTGTGGCTGTGAAAGTCTTATCTTCTTGCCTCCCTGCACATGATTAGCCTCCATACCTGCAGTAAACTTTCCTGAACATATACGCATAAAAGCAATTCTGTCTCTGTGTGCTTTATTCATATTAGCCTGTATTTTAAATACAAATGCTGAGAAATCCTCCTTAAAAGGATCAATAAGTCCCTCTGATGAGTTACGTGGAAGTGGTGATGTAGTCATATCAAGGAAATGCTGTAAAAATGTTTCAACACCAAAGTTAGTAAGAGCCGAACCAAAGAATACAGGCGTAAGATCTCCTGCCTGCACCTTTGCAAGATCAAACTCTGCACTTGCACCATCAAGAAGTTCAACATCCTCATCTAATTTTTCAAGATAGGCATCACCTATCTCCGCTTTAAGTTCAGGCGCATCAAGTGCGATATTCTTAGTAGCAACCTCCTTCTGGCCATTCATGGCTGCTTTAAAGAGTGATACCTCTCTTTGCTTTCTGTCATACACTCCTTTAAACTCTTTACCACAGCCTATAGGCCAGTTTATAGGACATGTTGATATACCAAGCACATTCTCTATTTCATCAAGGAGTTCAAATGGATCATTGGCTTCTCTATCCATCTTATTTATAAATGTAAATATAGGAATATGTCTCATAACACATACCTTGAAAAGCTTAATAGTCTGCTTTTCGACACCCTTTGATGCATCTATAACCATGACTGCCGAATCTGCTGCCATAAGCGTTCTGTAGGTATCCTCTGAGAAATCCTCATGTCCTGGGGTATCAAGAATATTGATGCAATATCCATCATAATTAAACTGAAGTACAGAAGATGTTACCGAAATACCTCTTTCCTTTTCTATCTCCATCCAGTCTGATACTGCATGCTTTGCTGTTTTCTTACCCTTTACAGAACCTGCTAAGTTGATAGCACCCCCATATAACAGAAACTTTTCTGTAAGAGTTGTCTTACCTGCATCGGGATGCGATATAATCGCAAATGTCCTTCTTTTCTTTATTTCACTTGTAATATCTGACATACTATTCCTCATTCCTGTGCGAGTCATGGCACATAAAATCATAATTTATATTTTACTTTCTTTACACTCATAAATCCGTTTCCTGCACGACCATATCAGTGTAACTAATTAAGTATATAGTATAAATTTTATAAATTCAACTATCATGCAATTATTTCATTCAAGACTTATCTGTTTTCCAAGTGCAAATGAGTATATAATTTTTTCTTTAACCTCAAGCCCCGTCAGCTGAACAAGGGCAAGCGCATAATAATCAAGCTGTACACTATATCTTCTTATGAGCTCCTGCTCGCCCGCCTTTCCTTTTTTTACACGGTCCGTTTTATAATCTACAAGAACTATCTTATCATCCTCTATCATATAAAGGTCAATAACTCCCTGTACAAGCTGTCTGTCATATTCAAACATAAATGGCTGTTCACGCCTTACATTGTTTTTCTTAACAGCCTCCTTTATGCGTTGTCCTATAGGTGATTTTACGAATTCATAAACATCATCTGCCCTGATACAGCCAGCCTGCATGCTGTTCATTTTTTCAGAATCAAGCATTTTTTTAATATCTGCTTTTACATCGTCAAGGCTTTCAATCTTATTATAATCTAAACATTCCATAACTCTGTGATAAGCCGTTCCACGTTCATTCGCGCGAAGTGTTTCTTCTTTATCTGATATAAAATCAGGTATTGTTGGTACAAAATCTTCATCTTCTGCTTTTTCCTGATTTGTTATTTTATCAGCTGCTTCCCATTCATCCTTACCAGCTTCTTTATATGCCGCTTTTATATCGTCCGGCATAAATGCATTGTTATCATAGTCTGAATCTTCCTGCATCTTCTTTAACTCTGATACAGTAACCTTGACCTTTCTATCTGCATCCGGATCCTTTATATATTCAGGCAGCTCTGATATATGCATGTCAGAAGCCTTCTCCTTAATATATGGCACACCTTCATCCAATCGTGTATTGTCTGTGACACATGGCTGCACATTGTCTGTATCACTTACCTGGTCATTATCCGCAGCTGTATCACATACCACGTCTTCATCTGAGGTTATTATACAGACATTAAAAATTCCACTGTTTAAAGCTTTGTCCATAAGTGCAACTGGCATAACCATATCTGAATACTTATCTATATTTTCACACTCGGCATATGAATATATCCCATTTAGTGCAAGTTCAACTGATAACATCTGCCATGCTGACATTTTCTTATCTGTTCCTGTCACACTTCCAATCATAATAAGTTTTTCCCTTGCTCTTGTCATGGCAACATATAACACACGTTCTTCTTCCGATATGGAATCACGCAGGATTTTTCTTGCAACGGCACCCTTTATTATAGTTGAAGTTTTGGTATGCTTATCAAGATTAACATAATCAGTTCCTATTCCAAGCTCCTGGTCTATAACAAGCCTGTTTCTTGCATCCATCTTATTAATCTGCTTGTTAAGACCAGCCATAATAACTACAGGAAACTCCAGACCCTTACTTTTATGTATACTCATAACCCTGACAGCATCACTGCCAACTCCGGACCCCTGTGAATCTGTAAGTTCTATATCATATTTCTGAAGTCTTTCTATATATCTTAAAAAGTTAAACAATCCACTATAACTTGTTCCTTCGAATGATGATGCCCTATCAAGAAGTACATCTATGTTTGACTGCCTCTTTTTTCCTGCGGGCATTGTACCGACATAGTCATAATATCCTGTATTATATACTATATCCCACAACAGATCATATATTGTCATAAGTCTTGATTTTTTACGCAGTGCGGCTAGTTTATCAAGAAAGCTGCTACACTTGTATGAAAGCTCCTTTAATGCTGCATCACCACTTTCTTTCACCGCATTAATCTGTTTTATAAACAGCTTATCCGTTTTGGAAGCATTTTTACCATAAACTCTTAACATTGCAAGCTCATCTTCTGTAAAGCCTCCGAAATATGACAGCAGCACTGATGCCATAGGTATATCCTGCATAGGATTATCTATACATGTAAGCAGACTTATAAGCACCTTTATCTCTCTTACTTTAAAATACTGTTGTGCTGTTTCTGCCATTGCAGGAATATCATTATCAAGAAGGACATTAACAAATGTATCTGCCCAGCCTGTAAGTGTCCTAGTAAGTATCGCTATATCACCATACTGTATTCTTCTGTAGTCTGATAAGTCTGTATCATACACATAATAAGGATTCTCATCTGTCATCAGAGCCTTTATGCGCTTCACGGCGTATAATGCCTCTGCTTCTATGCTGCTGTTTTCATCATCCTCGGATGTATCTATAAGCACTACGTCTGTACTTTTTTCAGATTCCCATCCAAAGTTTCTTTTATCCTTGCATTCTGGATAATCAAGTCCACAGTTTAACTGCTGGCTGCCATCATATTCTATTCCACAATAATTGCGGTTCATAACTCTGTAGAAAACATCGTTAGTTGTATCAAGTATATTTTTCCTGCTTCTGAAGTTCTTTTGAAGTTCTATCCTGCAGGCTTTTTGCTTATCTGTTATGGCATCTTTTATATCTTCTGCATTATCACTTTTATATGTCTGATAGCTGTAATACTTTTTCATAAAAAGCTCAGGGCACGCAAGTCTGAACTTATATATACTCTGTTTAACATCACCAACCATATACATATTATCAGGCTTATCATCAAGCCTTTCCCTTGATATTGCTGTAAGTATTTCTTCCTGAAGCTGGTTGGAATCCTGGTACTCATCAATAAGTATCTCATCAAAATATTTGGCAAGTTCATCAGCCACCCCGGTATATTCCTTATCTATGCCATTCTTTCTTACCAGAATATCAAGTGCATAATGTTCTATATCATTGAATTCAACTATTCCTCTGTCTTTTTTCTCTGTCTGCATCCTCTCTGCAAAATCCTTTGACAGCTGCACCATCATTCCAACTGCCATAGCATTAGCGTGGACATCTTCCATAAGACTGTCTATATCTGCTGTAAACACATTCTTAGTAAGACCTGCTATATATTTCTTATATTTATCTCTCTGTCCTTTTACATACTCCTTAAGTTCATCCAAAGCATCCGGCATCTTTTTTGTACTTAGTCTTTCAAAGCTGATGTTTGATATTCTTTTTGCCAGCTCGTTAATATCCTGCGAATTAACAATACCACATATAGCCATATAGTCTGAATTAACAGCACTAAGATATGAAACTGGTCCATCTGGCCTGTTACACACCTCTATCATATATTCATATTTTTTCTTATAGTCACTTATTGAATACACTATGCTTTCATATAGATTGGCAAGTACTTTGTTACTGCCATTATCTATGCTGGTATATGTATCAAGCACCTGTGCATACCACTCATCCGGCCATGGATTACTTCTTGCCAGAGCATATATCTTTTTGATTATTTCCTCTATATTCGCATCATTTCTCCCAGTACCATAGGCATCTATAAGTTTTATGAACTGTTCATCACCCTTCTGGTAATAGTCCTCAAGCATATCTTCCATTACATCATTTTCAAGAAGTGTTATTTCTCCTTTATCAGCCACTCTGAAACCAGGATCAAGATTAATTTCTGAAAAATGATTCTTTAATATCCACAGGCAAAAACTATCTATAGTAGTTATCTGTGCATTATTAACAAGTGCAATCTGCTTTATAAGGTTAGCATTATTCTCATCCTCATCAAGCATATCATCAAGTCTGTTTCTTATTCTTGCTTTCATCTCAGCCGCCGCTGCCCTTGTAAAGGTTACAACAACAAGTCTGTCTATATCAGTCTGGTTTTCACCTGTTATCTTTTTTACTATTCTTTCTACTAACACAGCTGTTTTACCAGAACCTGCTGCCGCTGATACAAGAATATTTCTATCTTTAGTATTCATAGCATCAAGCTGCTGCACTGTCCATGACTTTGCCATACACTATTCCTCTTTTCCCACTTCATCTTTACCTGTGTCTTTTTGTTTCTCTTCATTGCCTTTAATCTGTGCCCATATATCATCAGGACTCATATATTCAAGTCTTCTGAATTTAACACCTGGCATATCCTCACTAAATCCGCATACACTGTTATAAGGACAATATGCACAGCTGTTTTCATTTCCCTTCTCATATGGATTAATATGTATACTTCCATCCAGTATTTTTGTTGCTTTATCCAGATTCTCCCTATCAACATATCTGCCAACTGCCAAAAGCTCTTCCGTTGTAAGCACCTTGCTTTTAGATGCATCTATATTTCCTGATTTTCCTACTGTCACAGGAATATTAAGTGATGTCCCCTCTGTAGAATCAAGCTTGCTTATAATATTCTTATTGGAGTTAACAACCCCCTTCATGCGAAGTTCCTTTCTTATAAGCTCCTCGATGGCTGAATCATCCGTCTGCTTTGTTTCCACTATAGGATTATCTATGTTATAGTACAACAGTCCTGCAGGAATCACATTCTTACCTTCATGTTTCTTTTTTTCGTATGCAATAGCTTCTCTCATGTATGTAAAAAGCTGTATTTTAAGACCATAATATGTTTTGAACAGATCAAAATCAGCGTGTCCTGTCTTATAATCAACAACCTTGACATATACATTTTCATCATCCTCGCATATATCTATTCTGTCTATTTTACCCTGCATAAAAAAGCTGACATCATGTGGCAGGTTCTCTATCTTTGTAAGAAAACCTTTTTCAAATGTGTCAGGTGTAAAAAGACCATCCGCAAGCTGTTTTCCTATAGCCCACAATGTTTTATCTGCAAGATCCTCCATGCGTTTTATAAGATATTCGTTTCGGCTTGTGCTTTTAAGTATCGTATTGCCATAATTATCTGCAACTGCATGTATACTTTCCGATACCAGGCTTCTTCTTTCTTCATCTGACAGCAGTACAAAAGATTTTTTGTTTCTTTTAATATTCTTTGATACATCTTCTATAACTGCATGAAGTATCGTTCCGAAATCATTTACTGCAAACCTGTACTCCTCACGTTCCGAAAGGTCTAGTCCATAACGGCAGAAATAAGCATACTGACATGATGCAAACTGTTCAAACGATGTTACACTTCCTGTTAGTTCTTTTCCATAGAGTTTGAGTGCCACACCATCTGCAAGTATTTTTGCCAGATTCTCATCAGTCCATTCAAGCTCTGTCTTAGGAATCTTTATATATGAATGTTCCTTCGCTGTGTCATCATAAGAAAGCACATTCATCCCAGGAAACATTTTCTTTAACATTCTTACTATATACGATGGTAATATTGCTTTCATATCCATACTGTTATATGCATATGTTATGTATAGCCTTCCTGATGTTTTTGTCATGATAAGATACAGATAGAATCTTTGGACAAATGCTTTCTCCCTCACAGACATTGACAAGGATACCTCCATTTCCTTTAGTTTTTGTCTGTCTGTTTCTGAAAGCACACTTCTGCTGTCACTCTTTTTAGGAACATATCCATCATTTACACCTATAAAGAACATCGCTTTTATGTTATCAAGTCTTGTCCTTTCAATATCACCTATCACCACGCAGTCTTTTGTCGGAGGAATAAGACCTATCTTTATCTCATCAAAACCAGATGCCATGATACGGTTATATTCTTTAACAGATACTTTTTCACTTCCAAGCAGATGTACTATTTTATCAAACAGCTCCATAATTTTTTTATATATCTGCCTGTACTCATCCCCATGGCTCTTTGCAAGTAAAGACATCTGTTCCTCACAATGCATCCTTACAAGAAACTTATACAGTGCCGTTGTCATAAGTCTTACATTGCCATCTGCTTCCTTTAGTTCTTTATCAAGCTCTGTTAAAGGCTCCATAACATTAAGCCTCAATTCATTAAGCATATTTAAATCCGTTGTTATTCCACTGCTTCTGAACTTTCTACACCACTGCGTACTCCACTGTTTTCTTCCCTTTATGCCTACAGCAAGACAATAGTTATCAAGAATATCTATATTTTCATCTGATAATCCAGTAAGCCCGGTTCTTAAATATCTGAACATACTGTCATAAGTATAATTCTTTTCAATAACATCAAGCACAGCTGTTATCATCTCTACAAGACAGTTATCTGTAACATGCAGCTTCTGGTCAAGGAAATATGGTATATCATTCTGGGCAAATATATTGGCAGCAAGCTTTCCATATACTGATATATCTCCTGTTACTACTGCTATTTCGTTATACCTAAAGCCCTGCAGTCTTGTAAGCTTTAATATTTCCCCTGATACATACTGTATCTCATCTTTAGGTGTGATACCTGCATACATGACTATATCATTAACTTTTCCACTGTAATATCTAAGACCTGGCCTGAATATATTCTTTTCAAGAAATGCCAGCTCCTTAGAGGCTGCAAATCTTGTTAACACTGTATCTTCACCAACTGTTACTTTATCCACATTAATATGCCCTTCATCACATATTCTGTTAAGATGTGCAACAGTATCCTTTGTCATATAAAACAGGCTCTCTATCCCCTCATTTATATTGACATGTTCGGAAATATCTATAGTAAGTGCAACCTTAACTTCTTTGCACATATCAAGAAGTATAGCCATAAGCCTGTACTGCACTGGTGTAAAACCAGTGAAGCCGTCAAATGCTATAACACTTCCACGTATCTTTGATGACTCTGTTACTTTCCTGCACATAAGATCCAGTATTTCTTCTGACGTTATGTAATTGTTCTTTATGAATTCCCTGAAGCCTCCATATATAAGTGATATATCATCCAGCTTCATCCCAAGCAGGCTGTTATTATCCACATTTTTATTAATATCAAGAAGCTTATCAACACTTATGTCATACTGAAGCATTTCTGATATAACTGATTTAAGCTCCGAAACAAAGCCTGTATTGGATATGTTGCTCCCAAAGAATCTTAAAGCCTTTTTATTCTGCTCAAGCACTCTTCTTACTATAAGGTTCTTACCAGTATCGTCAAGAACAGGGTAATCTGCTGCCCCAACTTCCTCAAATACTTTATATGCAAGCCTTTCAAAGCTTACAACATCTATGTTAAGTACGCCTTTTCTTGGATGCAGCTCCACCACTCTTTTCTGTGTTGCCATAGTATACTGTTCAGGAACTACTATTATATAATTTTCCAAAGGATTCTTAATTGACTCTTTTATTATGGAATTATATAAATATGTTGACTTTCCTGCACCCGAACCGCCAAATATGTACTGTAATGACATTCTGCATTATCTCCTTTTTTATATCTTCGTTCTATATTTTCACACACTCTCATATATTCTTATAAATAGTATCCAGTATAGGAGGATTTATCTGATGAGTGGCTCTACACGTATATTAGTCATACCGCTTAAGAAACTAATACTAGCATTATGCGTAATTATAGCATTTATTATAATAGCAGCTATATATATACTATCAGACAAAGAACCAGAAAGCCATCCCACAAACGCTGCTGGACAAAATAATTCTATTAACACCAGTGTTACATATTCTCCTGGCGTATATACATCCTCTCTTATGCTTAACGGAAATCCTGTTGATATCCAGGTAACTGTTGATTCTGACAATATTAACAGCATTGAACTTGTTAATATGTCGGAATCAGTCCAGACAATGTATCCTATGCTTACACCATCCTTCGATGAAATTAAAAACGCTGTGATCCAACGTGGTACAACTGCTGACATAACTTATGATTCATCCAACAAATATACTGCAAGCCTGCTTCTTGGTGCTATACAGAATGCCCTTGACAAGGCAGCTGCGTATTAACGATAAAAAAACGTATGTATCAGCCGGCTTTTATACCGGCAATACATACGCTTTTTATCATATTATTATTCAAAATCAGATATCTCATCGCCATTGCTTACATTGATAAATCCAGCATAGCCTCTTTCCTGAAGCTTTGATAAGAACTTACCCATCTTTTTAGGCTTTACGTATAATGAACATATCTTTCCTTCTGCTCTGTACTTTTCAGCTATCATATAAGCATTAGTAAGATCTCCATCATCATACATAACAGCTATCTTGTTTCCCTTGTGTGCAAGATCTACACCATGTTCCATAAGAATTGAGAATATACGCTCAAAACCTATAGAAAAACCTACTGCACTTACCTGCTGTCCTAAGAACTTGCCTATGAGGTTATCATATCTTCCACCACCAGCTATGGCTCCCTTAAAATCAATACTCTCTACCTCAAATACAGTACCAGTGTAATATCCCTGTCCCCTTACTAAAGAAAGATCAAATACAACATCAAACTCACCATTACATAATGCATTAACTGAGTTTATAATGTATTCAAGACTTTCCGCAGGTGCTTTATCAGCAAGAATAGACTTAACAGACTCTAATGTTATCTGCTGTGGATTATCCACTCCTGATAAGAAATCTGTAAACTTAGCTATAGCTTCATCAGCAAACTCTTTTTCTTCAAGTTCCTTTTTTACGCCATCAAGGCCAACTTTATCCATCTTATCAAATGTTATGCACACACTGTCGAGCTGTTCTTCTTCAAATCCACAATCCATAAGGAAGGCACGAAGCAGTCTTCTGTCATTAAGCTTAACCTTAAAGTTCTTCATGCCAATAGCCTTAAGTGCTCTTGTTGTAGTAAGTATAAGTTCAACCTCTGAATCCCTTGAATCAGAACCGATAATATCAATATCGCACTGTACAAACTCACGAAGTCTTCCCTTCTGTGGTCTTTCAGCTCTATATACTCTGTCCATCTGTATACACTTCATAGGCAGTGTAAGCTTATCTTTATTATTAGCAAAATATCTGCTCAGTGGAAGTGTAAGATCATATCTTAAACCCATATCTGCAAGAATATTTTCATTTTTGGATGTCACTCCACTTGCAAGTGCCTTATCGAGCTTATCTCCTCTTTTCATAATCTTAAAAATAAGATTAAGATTCTCTCCACCATCACTCTTATCAAGATTCTCTATATCCTCTATAACTGGTGTAGTTATATGTTCAAAGCCATTAGCAACATATACCTTTAATATTTCATTCTGAAGATAATCTCTTATCTCAACTTCATTTGGAAGATAATCATTTGTACCCTTTACAGATGTAATCTTCATACGGTTGTTACCTCCATTTAACTATTATTACGATGTCAGCCACACTAAGCTTCATCAATAGATCTGCCTATATCATGGCGCATATACTTGTTAGCAAAATCTACCCATTCTGTAGCCTTATATGCGTTAGCACGTGCTTCCTTTAAATCAGCTCCAAGAGCTGTAACTCCAAGTACACGGCCTCCGTTAGTTACAACTTTGCCATCCTCGTTAAACTTAGTACCTGCATGGAATAAGAAATATGAATCTTTATTCCTGAAATTTTCCATACCTTTTATCTCAAAGCCCTTCTTGTATTCAAGAGGATATCCATCAGATGCAAGCACTACACATACACATGCATTGTCAGCAAACTTAAGATCCACTTTATCAAGTGTACCATCTATACATGCCTCAAATACATCTATAATATCATTCTCCATTCTTGGAAGCACAACCTGTGCCTCTGGATCACCAAATCTTGCATTGTATTCAAGTACCTTAGGTCCATCAGGAGTTAACATAAGACCAAAGAATATTACTCCCTTAAAAGGTCTTCCTTCTGCTTTCATGGCATCTACTGTTGCCTGATATATATACTTCTTACAGAAATCATCAACTTCCTTAGTATAGAATGGTGAAGGTGAGAAGTTACCCATACCACCTGTGTTAAGTCCCTGATCACCATCCTTGGCTCTCTTATGATCCTGTGCTGATGACATAATCTTTATAGTGTTGCCATCCACGAAAGAAAGTACAGACACTTCACGTCCTGTCATAAACTCTTCAATAACAATAGTATTACCTGCCGATCCAAACTTCTTATCAAGCATAAGCTCATCCACGCCAGCAAGTGCCACATCCTTATTCTCACATATAAGAACACCTTTACCAAGTGCAAGTCCATCCGCCTTAAGCACGATAGGATATTTTGCTGTTTCAAGATATTCCTTTGCATCAGAAGCAGATGTAAATGTCTCGTATGCAGCAGTAGGAATGTTATACTTTTTCATAAGATCCTTTGAAAATGCCTTAGAACCTTCAAGTATAGCAGCGTTCTTTCTTGGTCCGAATACTCTTAAACCTTCTTTTTCAAACACATCAACTATACCACCTACAAGTGGATCATCCATGCCAACAACTGTTAAATCTATAGCGTTATCCTTAGCAAATGCAACAAGCTTATCAAACTCCATAGCCTTTATATCTACACACTCTGCAACCTCTGCAATACCTGCATTACCAGGTGCGCAATATATCTTATCAACCTTAGGACTCTGGCTTATCTTCCAACATATTGCATGTTCACGTCCACCACTTCCTACAACTAAAACCTTCATCTTTTATTCCTCCAGTTTTCGTACTCGTTATACTTAATTTCCAGTATTATCAATACTAATACTGACATCTTTAATATATATAAGAACTGTATTAGTTATCATGCTCATTAGCAATCTTATTGATAGCCGCAGGGAGCAGCTTCCATTCTGCCTGTTCCATAACTCTTTTCTGAAGAGTTTCCGGTGTATCACCATCAAGAACATCAACAGCCTTCTGGAATATAATCTCTCCTGTATCCATGCCCTCATCCACATAATGAACAGTTGCACCTGTCACCTTTACGCCTTTTGCCAAAACTGCCTCATGGACATGAAGACCATAGAAGCCAACTCCGCAGAAAGATGGTATAAGTGATGGATGAATATTAATAATTCTATGGCTGTACTGATGAACCATTTCCTCTGGAATTTTAACAAGGAATCCAGCAAGCACTACAAGATCTACATTAAGTGAGTTGACCTTATCTAAAAGTGCCTTATTAAATTCATCTCTTGTCGCATAATCCTTAGGTGATACGCAGTAAGCAGCTATTCCGTTATCTTTAGCTCTTGTAAGTGCATACGCACCAGCATTGTTACTTATAACAGCAGCTATTTGTGTATTAGTAATAGTGCCATTCTTTACACCATCAATAATAGCCTGAAGGTTAGTACCGCCTCCGGATACCATAACAGCTACTCTTAGCATAAAGTAACTCCCTTCTCACCTGCTTCAACACTACCGATTACATAAGGTGTCTCGCCTGCTGCCTTAATAGCTTCCATAGTTGTATCAACATCCTTAGAATCAACAGCAAGTACAAGTCCAATACCCATATTAAATGTGTTATACATCATATGTTCTTCAATCTCACCATCTGTCTGTAACATCTTAAAGATAGCAGGTACTTCGTAGCTGTCCTTCTTAACAACTGCTCTTACACCATCTGGAAGCATTCTAGGAATATTTTCATAGAAGCCACCACCTGTGATATGGCTGCAGCCCTTAACGCGTACACCAGCATTCTTTATAGACTTCATAGTCTTAACGTATATCTTAGTTGGAGCAATCAAAGCCTCTCCAAGTGTTTTTCCAAGTGAATCATAATATGTATTAAGTGATTCCTCTGTGATTGTAAATACACTTCTTACAAGTGAGAAACCATTAGAATGAACACCACTTGATGCTATACCTATAAGTGTATCACCTGGCTTTATATCCTGACCTGTTATAAGGTCTTTCCTGTCAACTACACCTACTGCAAATCCAGCAACATCATACTCATCAACTGGCATAAGACCTGGATGTTCTGCTGTTTCACCACCGATAAGTGCACATTCTGACTGACGGCAGCCTTCTGCAACACCACCAACGATTGTAGCTATCTTTTCTGGATAATTCTTGCCACACGCAATGTAGTCAAGGAAGAAAAGTGGCTCTCCACCTGCGCATACAACATCATTAACACACATAGCAACTGCATCAATACCGATAGTATCATGCTTATCCATAATGAATGCTAACTTAACCTTAGTTCCGCATCCATCTGTTCCTGAAAGAAGTACAGGGTCTTCCATCTGCTTAATCTTTTCAAGTGAAAATGCACCTGAGAATCCACCGATTCCACCTAATACTTCCGGTCTGAATGTAGACTTTACCGCTTCTTTCATTAACTCAACTGACTTATAACCTGCTTCAATATCAACACCAGCGTTCTTGTAATCCATTATTGTCCTCCGTTCTTAACATTCTTTTGTTGTTTTAGTTTTATTTATTAATAGTTTTTGTAACCAACTTCCTGAAGTCTTGCATCCTTAGCCTGTACACTTTCCTTTAGTTCTTTCGTGTAATTCTTAAGTCTTTCAAGAAGTTTCTCATCTGATGTTGCAAGAATCTTTGCTGCAAGTATTCCTGCATTAGCACCACCATTAATAGCTACTGTCGCAACTGGAATACCTGTTGGCATCTGAACTATTGAATATAATGAATCTCTACCTCCAAGAGAAGTTGTATGCATAGGAATTCCTATGACTGGCATAGGGAATATAGCTGCACACATTCCTGGCAAATGCGCTGCCATTCCTGCACCTGCTATGATTACCTTGAAGCCTTTTTCTTCTGCTGTTTTAGCATATTCGAAGAATACATCTGGTTCCCTGTGTGCTGAGATAATTGTCATCTCATAAGATACACCTAACTTATCTAATATGTCTGCTGCCTTAGCCATAACAGGCATATCAGAATCGCTACCCATAACTATTCCTACTAAAGCCATGTTTAACTTCCTCCCATTCTGATAGAAAAATAACTATCACATAAAATAATATATTATCATGTAATGCATCCATAATATCTGGCAAATCATCTTATATATAATAAAGACTCGTAATCCATTGTCTTACAATTCACATATAAAGCATACAATTATGCAGATAAATAAATACAATACCTATAATATTCTACTTTGTTTTACATATATCGTCAAGATAAACGACGTATTTAAGAAATAAAAGGTTCATTTAACTCCTTTGTTCCATCAAGTACAAACCGTCCATCCTTTATAATAACCATCTTTTTACCATCATATCCAACAGCTGTTATATCGCCTATCTCATCATATGGTATCGTAATATCTGTATGACAGTTAAAATATGCTTTCTCAGGCTCTGTCTTTCTAAGAAGTGAAACCTCATTATCCCTTGATATTATCTCTTTACCGTCAGGATTATACACTGCCACATCCTCAGACCTTGAATAACATGTGTCACCTATAGCAAAGTGAGGTCCCATCTTCTCAACTATAAGTATAGGAAGAAGATATACTATGTCATATTTATTAGCCATAACATAAGCTGTTGTGTTAGTTCCTATAGCAAATTCACCGATAGGGAGAGTGTCGTGGTTATACAGTACGTTTTCTTTAAACAATGCTTTGCCCTTCACCCCATCCTCAAAGTTATCACAGCTATAATCCGTCACAAAACCATCCTTGAAATATACCGAAAGGTTATTAAACTTAATATCATTAAGATAAACACTGCTTACATTAAGTACACCATCTGTTCCTTTAAGCACTGGTGATGTAAACACTTCTCCCAGCGGAATATTAACATCTGCAAGACAGTTTTCAAAAACAGTTTCCTTATCAGGATTATTAATCTTCATAACAGATACTCTGATATCTGTCTTGTTGTTGTCTTTTCCATGAACTTCAACATATTCTGCTGTATCAAGAACATCTATGATATTCTGCTGTATAGCTTTATATTTTTCATAATCAAGAGTATTTATCTTAACTATTTCATTGAATATTTCAGGGAACTTATCTCCTATCTGTGGTGATGGATAAGCTATTATAGTAAAGCTTCTTTCTTCTCCTTTGATATAACTGTTAACTATGCTTCCTGATTCATTATTATACTTAACAAGAAGCTTCTGCTGTTTATCATCAAGATGGCAGCACTCAATCGTATCCTCCGGCTCGAAAGGTATTTCACCAAACACCTCCATAACTGCAGGTCCTCCGTGAACATCAGCAAGCTCACTATGCTTTTCATAAGCACTCTTAAGTGCCCCTAGCTTTCTTTCAACAAAATCGCCATCAAGATATAGTGCATTATCGAATCTATGGTCAAAATCCATCTGTTTATTAGGACTTGCACCATAATATCCTATCTTTATATGCATTCTTTTATTGATGGTATTTACAGCAGCTCTGTATATTGTAGGCTTAAGCCCCATTTTTTCAAACTGTTCTATCTCTGCTTTTACAAGTCTTTCAAAACCAAGACAGTATCTTATATTAACTGTTTTCTTTTTATCAAGCGGCTTATTTCCTAATACGAAACCAATGCGGTATCCTTCTGTAAATGTCCTTGCCATATCGTTTATAGCTTCTTCGCTTAATGTATTAAGATGCTTTGCCATCTTTATCTCATTTTCTGTCACGTATTCGCCATACTTATAAAGATATCTTACATCGCTTAAGTCACTTTCCATAATAATTCTGGTTGCAAAATCAAGTGATGGATCTAGAAGCTCCCTTATCCTGTACTCAATAAAATCATCACTATAATCGCTTACATACCAGTAAACAGCTTCTCCTAACTGGCGATACTGCTCATCCGTTACTATATCCATTCCTTTTTCTTTTCTTACGGACTCTTCGGCCTGTGTATCAACAAATATGCAGTATATTTCTATAAACAGTTCCATAACTGCCACAGCATCCGCAAGCCTCTTCTCATACATATACACGATAAGTCCACGAAGCTCCATATATACCATTGCCATAAGCTTTCCTGTGTCCTCACCAAATGCCTTTGCACACACGCGTGGATTTGCATAGCTTTTATCATATGCTTCACAAGCTACATCTGCATAAAGAATATTATTATATTCATCAAGCTCCTCTAATGACATATCATCAAAAGCTTTGTTTTCAACATCTGTTTTTAACCTGTCCATAAGCATGATAAATGCAGATACTTTAGAAAAGTAATCCGCATGGCTTTTATTCTTTATTTCACAATCATTATTAATCTGGCTTATTCTTTCAATTGCAAGCGCGTAACGCTCTGCTACATTATCATCAAACATATTTATCTCCACACTATTCTTTATTTTATTTACTTTTTTATACTTTAACACTTACATCATATGCTGTTGTGGGGCAAAAGGAATTTTGTCTATAGTCCCATAAGAAATACTGCTACCATAAATACTGCAAGTATTCCGCATAACATTGAACCAACCTTTGATAATGTATAGAACTTATCATCCTCTTTGAAGCTTAAAAGTCCTATAAAAGTTCCTATAACCGATATAAGAAGGCTTAAAAGTCCAAGACTTCCTACTTTAAGTCCAGCATATCCTTCTGCCTTAAATGAAATATATACACCATATATCAAAGATGCCAATGCCAGCAGTCCCATTATAGTAGATATTATTCCACCAAGTGACTGCCTTTTATCCGAGAATTTGTACTTGTTAAATAATTTCATTCCAATCTCCAACCTTATATAATATATTTGATTTCTTTGCATATTGTCTCTAAAATAACTGCACAATATTAATGAAAGATATTTTACTTTTTTCTTAACTTTGTGTATATATACCACAATATATATCCAACAACTCCGCCAAGAGTATTAAGTATTATATCATCCACATCACAGCTTCCAACCTTCGTTATAAGCTGAACAAGCTCTATTGTCAATGACAAACTGAATGTATATAAAAACGTCGATATAAATCCAAGCTTTGATTCCGATGTATATGGCAGATATATTCCAAATGGTATAAATGCGATAATATTTCCAAATATGTTAAGTCTGGCCGCACTTCCTAAGGCATCATTATCCCATATATACCTCATAAAACGCTTGATTTCCTTTAAGGGTGTAAGGTTATACACATAACCATCCTGTGGTGTTCTTCCCATAGCCTCTGCAAAAAACACAACATACACAAGAACACACATATATATAATAAACAAAAGCTTCATTACTGCTTTATGATTGAATTCTTTTTTCATACTTCTATTATGTCCATCTTTTTACTCTATTTATTTTGTTTACATAATTATTTTTATTCATATAATTATTTTTATTTTGTTTGTATAGTTTTTTATTTCATTTGCATAATTCTACTACCTATGTTTTATCTCTTATACCTTTATATGCATATACCTTAACAACGCAATATGCCCGGTACAGCATATATCAACATCACAAAGAACTCACAAGCTTTTACATCTTTATGTATATATATATGCCATACCAGGCAGTTAATCCTAATATTTAAAAAAGTACATCTGACTTATGTGCAAGAAGTCTTGCACCATTAACAATCATCATAACACCTGCACCTATTCCAAATGCTATAGTCACAATACCAAACACAAGATTGGATACACCTACGGACTTCATCTTTTTATATAACTTTTCTTCCATACTAATCTCCATTCCTTCATTTAATTAAGTTTATTATAAGACGACTGTATCAAACTATTTTACGGCTATTAGCTTCGCACACCATACTGCTCATAATAAGCATCTATTGCAGCCTTTAATGTATCATCTATAACAACCTTGCCTTCGCATTCCTTATTATAAAGGTGTTCAACAACATCCTCCATTGTAACAATAGCACTTGTTGGGAACCCATATCTTTCCTTTATCTCGTCAAGTGCGCTCATCTTTCCACCAAGACCTACTTCCATACGGTTAAGAGATACCATAAGACCCACGATAGTAACATCTGCTGCTCCTCTTACCTTAGGAACTGTTTCTTCCATAGACTTACCAGATGTAGTTACATCCTCTATCATAATAACTCTGTCGCCATCCTTTAACTTGCTTCCAAGGAATCCGCCCTTATCTGCACCATGATCTTTTTCTTCCTTGCGGTCTGAACAGTAACGTACTTCTTTACCATAGAGCTTTGCATAAGCAACAGCAGTAACTACGCTGATTGGAATCCCCTTGTATGCTGGTCCAAAAAGCACATCGAAGTCATCACCATATGTTTCGTGTATAGCCTTAGCATAATACTCACCAAGACGCATAAGCTGTGTACCTGTTACATATGCACCTGCATTCATAAAAAATGGTGATTTTCTTCCACTCTTTAATGTAAAATCTCCAAACTTTAATACATCACTTTCTACCATGAAATCTATAAATTCCTGCTTGTATGCTTCCATTGTATCTTAAAACCTCCTGTTTATGTGGTCTTACACCATTTTGTTATTTCTTTAATAATATCATTTTAATCTTACCATAAAACTTTATTGGTTTCAATGTGTATTTGCATTGGCATTTCCATATTTCTGATACACTCCCTTTTGTGCTCATTATTATAAGAAGCTACTCTTAAGCCTCCACCCTGCGATTATAAGTCTTAAGAATAGCTTCTTTAACTACTCATTATATTATTTTCATTTATATAACTTGTATTCTAAGTCTGTAAGCATTATTACTTTCTTACTAAACTTCTTTTCTTTGCAGTAACAAATGCGATTCCTGCCATTCCCATAATTGCAAGTAACATCCACATTGAAGCGTTTGTATCACCTGTCTTAGGTGTTGTATCAGTTGTGTCTTTTGTGTCTGTTATGCTGCCTGTAGCTGCATCATCTGCTGCATTATTACCATTATCTGGTGTTGTTACTGTTGTATCATCTTTCTTGCCATCATCTGGCTTTGTTACTGTTGTATCATCTTTCTTACCGTCATCCGGCTTTACAGAAGCATCTGCATAAGCAATTGCATATGTTGAGAATTTATCTGTTGCAAATGTTATCTTGCCACTTTCAACCTCTGCCTGGCTGGCTGTTGCAATAACCTCAGCCTTATTATCATGCATTCTTATAATATAGTAAGTTCTTGATACATTCTTATCAGTATTCTTCATTGTTTCTGGTATATCAACAGTGAAGCTGATTTTCTTAGCTGTTTCTTTTACATCTGTTGGTTTTTCTCCACCTACTGTCTTCTTAATAGATATATCAAGATACTGTCCAACCTTAACAGATGCATTCTTGTCTGCTGCTGCCTTAAGTGCATCTTCTATTGCTGCTTTAGCATCTGATGATACTTTATTAGCGGCATCTGTTACACTAATCTTTATATCTACATTCTTACCAGCTTCAATAGCTTTCTTATCATCATCTGTAAGTATAGCATCATTTACCTTATCACTGTCTACAGATACTGCTGGTGCATCCTTATCGCTGTCAAGCTTTGTATCTGTCTTGCCTGGCTCTGGCTTATAATTTTCAACAGTTGTGCTAAGACCCTTGTTAGTCCAGTTAAAGCCTGCCATCTTATCGAAAGCTCCCATAGTAGTTTCTGCCTTCCACCATGTATCTCCTGCCTGGATTGTTACTGTGTGGGCATCTGATGCCTTAAAGCCTTCTGGAAGATTTTCTTTCTTAATTGTATAAGTTGTCTCTTCTGTTGTCTTTGCTCCATTAACTGGATTGAAGTACTTATCAGAACCATAAGCTATGCCATCAAGGTATACACGGTATCCGCCAACCTTTGTATCATCCTTCGCTGCATCCCATGTTATAACGATGTCTCCAGCTTCATTTTCCTTAGCTGTAAGCTTAGCATCGCTGCCCCATACAGGTGCCTTGTAGTCATAGTTTTCAAGTGTCTTAACTGTTGCATCTGGATACTTGTATTCTACTCCTGCATCTGTAAATGCAACTATCTGAACCTTGTTATCAATACCAGGTGTAAGACGGCCTACCTGATTACTTATATTATTAGCTGTCTTATAGTTATTTATCTGATAGTTATACAGTGTCTTAACAAGCTTGCCATTAGCATATATCTTATATCCACGTACTCTTGTATCATTCTTTGATATTCCTGTCCATGTTGCCTGTGCACATGTATATATAGCACTTGCAAGCTTAACCTCTGTGTTATCGCCAGCTGCAATAGCTGATGTATCTTTGTTTCCATCTGTTGTGAATACTGCTTTACCAAGATATGTCTTATTGTTACCTGCCTTTAAGCTGTTAGCTGTATTGGCCTTTTCACTTACATATACCATAAATGTGTATTCAACACCTGATGATAATCTGTCAATAACAACGGATGTATCTTTAATTCCGTCAATCATATCAACCTTTACACCATCAACATATGTATCTACTCCATAATACACTTCCGTGTCGTTATCAACGGCTGTCCATGTAAGCTTAACTGACTTGTCTGAAGCTTCCTGTGTATCACTACCTGAACCACCTGTTGCTGTTTCTTCCTTAAGTAGAGAATCTGCGTTAGCTACTGGTGCGTTTAAGTATATACCATATACCATTGGCTTAGAACCCTGGCAGTAGTAGTAATATGTCTTACCTGCCTTTAAGTTAAATGTCATAATATCATCTACTGTTGTTCCTGTTGCCTTATTTGTTACATTTGCTCCATCAGGTGATTCTACAAACCACCATACCTTTCCAGTTGCTCTGTTATGTAATGTAACTGAACAGTCAGTCTTTGCCTTAAATACATATGTTGCTGTACCCTTACCAGGAACCTCTCCACCTGCGTTAGCTGGTGTAGATGCCTGTACAAACTGTGTATATTTAACACCATCTATAGTTACTGGCTGTTCTGGTGTTGATAACTCTGAAAGTACATTAACACCTGCTGTTTCAAGTGTAGAAACTGTAGCATATGCGCTGTCTTTGTTATATTCTGTTCCTTCTGTAAGACCTTTTGTAAGGTCTACTGACTCCTTAGCTGCTGCTCTGCTGTCTGCTGCCTTTGCTGTTGCTGTCTTAATACCCTTAAGATCTCTTACATTGGCAATATAGTTGGCTGTGTTACCTGTTGATGTAAATACTACGAATATCTTATGAGGCTTAGTTGTATCTGTTCCTTCTGGAAGTGTTACATCCATCTCATAATCTATATAACCATCTGCCTTAGTACCTTTAAGTGTTGCCTTTGCAATCTCTGCACCATTCTTAGAATCAAGACGTACTGAAATATTCTGTGTTCCTGCATCTGTCTGTCTGTTTACTGGTAATACAAGCTTAGTAAGTCCTGCTATATCGCAGTTAGTATAAGCATAACCCTGTTCTAATCCAGGATATGAAGTTTTTCCCTTGTTATGTTCATTATCATAAAGATAACCAATGTTATGAGGTGTGTTCTTTGTTTCTAGCTTAGGTACTGTTGTGATAGCATCTGTCTTTCCTTCTGTTGCAGCTACCGCATCATTAAAGAAATCTGCACATTCATCAACGCTTGCTGTCCACTCTGTTGTTATACCAGCATCCGGTTTGTTATCGCCTGCATCCGGCTTATCTGGTGTTTCTGGTGTTTCTTTATAATTCTCAGCCTTTACTGTGTTATCCCTTACAGTTATTCCACTCATAGCAGCTTTCATATTATCTTTACATGCATTAAGTGAATCCCATGTAGTTCCCTGGAATATAAGATTATTACAATACTGGATGTTATTCCATGCCTTGTCAGTCTTCTTACTCTCTGCTTTTTTGTTATATGATACTGTCTTTACATTGTAAAATACTGAATTGTCACAGCCTATAAGTGTTTCCCAGCCATTCTTGTTCTTGTAAGAACCATTAGAACCTACATTACCAAATGTAATATCCTGGAAATACATATTGTGGTGTGAATGTAATGGCTTGCTTGTATTGCCTACTGGGTCAATATCTGCAAGTACCTGTATTGTATTATGGTTAGCACCATATACTGAAACATTGTATGATGCAAAGTTATAGAACTCACCGATTTCAGCATGTTCTGTAGATGATGCTGAGTTAGGATCACCATAGCTTGTTGTAAATACCCAGCCCTGATTAGTATCAGCTACTGCGCAGTCACGCATAGTTATGTTAGCACCGAAACCTCCGTTAGTAGGTGCTGACTTGAATCTGAATGCCATATCAATATGGTTCATAACTGTATCTTCAAAAAGAACATCCTGAATACCATTACCTGTGTGACTTCCTGCTGCAAGACCACCATGGCCTTCACGAAGGAAGTTATCAAACATCCATACTTCTGAGTTTGTCTGGATTTCTGAATCTCTTGCACCCATACCTACTGATGAACCAAAACCTAAGTTATCATCACCTGTATCTGTAAAGTTACCCCAGCAGATTACATTCTGTGAACAGCCATATCCAAGACCGTCACCGTTGTTGCCATCATATGAGAATACTTTTACATTAGTTGTTGCTATATTTCTTGAATCAAGAATATTAACTGAATGGTTTGATGGATTCTCGATAGTGATATCACCAACATAAACATTTTCACAGTTTCTCATAATAAGAAGACTTGAACGTGTTGCATAAGCAAACTTAAGGTCATCTCTTGATACTCCTTCTGTTGCTTTTTTGGCTTCATCTGCTGTCTTTGCACTAAATATTGCATTAAGCTTGGATTCTTCATATTTACCTGTATTCTTAAGGTACTTATATGCTGAATCCTTTGACTGGATACCCTGATAGAATACGTTTACATTACCGCCTCCAACATATCTTGGAAGACCCCAGTTTTCAGTGTCTGTTGGATCACCAGCCTGAGTATTCTTACCCTTGTTAGATGTATAACCATCTTCGTATATAGTTGAACCGGCACCATACTTCCAGCCGTTACCATAAAGAGTACCTGTTCCTGTTACTCTTACGTTCTTTATAGGATTAGACTCATCTGCTGTCATCGCATTGATAAGTCCCCAGCCTCTTGTATCTGTGTAGAATGGATACATAAGAAAACCTATCTCAAAATGGTCACTGTTAGGTGATGCCCATAATGTACCATTAACCTCGAGTGTCATATCACTCTTTAACCATACAGCACCACTGACGAAAACCTTTCCATCTGAGTTTTCAGGTATAACAACCTTTCCACCCTCAGGACATGCATCGATTGCTGCCTGGATAGCCTTTGTGTTACTCTCTACAACTGCATTAATCTCATCATTGTAAGATGTGTAGCCTTCTGTTTCAACTGCACCGAAATCCTTGATATTAACAACCTCTGGTGCTTTAGTTGTTCTTTGCTTTATCTCTTTAGCGCTTCCAAGTTCCTTGCCATCCTTGTCCACAGCTACTACCTTAAATGTATACTCTGTATCTGGTTTAAGTCCTGTTGCTCTGTATGCGTGGATATCTACATTAACCATCTCAACATCGCTCTTACCCTGTGTATTATAGTAATCATAGAATGATTCCATATACTTTGCTGCCCATGCAGCGTTTACCTTGTAGTTTTCTCTTGCTGTACCGGCAGACTCACCATTTATGTATACTTTATAATCTGCTACATTATCGTACTTTTCTGGCTTCTGCCACACAAGACCTATACTTGTATCATCATATGCAAGCGTAGGAACCTGTAAATCTGTGATATCACTTGAACCATTAGTCTTATCAAATAAAGGGCTTTCCAGCTCCTTTGTACCAAATGTGTCACTTGATATAACATCAAACACATTCTTGTTGACATACTTGTCATGTCCCTGTGTAGTTGGCAGCCCTGATGCTCCCACTGTCTGCAAAGTGCCGAGTGAACTGACTGTCATAAGTGCTGCAAGTCCCAATGCTGCAGCCTTTCTGAATCTTAACATACTTCCTCCTATCTGCCTTGACTGATATACGTCTGCAATAAAATGTAAATACCATCTTAAACAAAAGAATACTTACTCCCTGAAATATATTCGTTCCCTACACCGAATACGCTAATAGCTTTTATATAAGTCTTTTGTTTAAGTGCCTTGAAAATACATCTTTTTTGCAATTTTGTCAATATTTTAAAGAAAAAGTTTTATCTCTTTGTTACTTTTATACAATTTATTATCATTTTACATACTACAAATGAACATACACTTGTCATTTTCTCTAATAAAAAAACTATTCTATTTTTATATAAGTGCTTAAGTATGTTTTTAGCTCTATTATAATCTTTCCACTTTTATCTTCTCTGTCTTATATTTTTTCTTAAAAAAAGAGCCATGGTTTTACCCACAGCTCATTCTCTCTAAATATGAAGGGGGAACAGTAAACATATATTTACTGTTCCCCTTTGATACCTGCTTATGTATTATATAACCTTCTTTACCCATCTTCCACTAAAGAATCTTGTTGTAAATATTATTCCACGTATTGTCCAGTCTGCAAACATACCATACCACACACCAATAGGACCCATACCAAATATTCGTATAAGTGCTATACTTAGCGCAACACGGCAGCCCCACATTGTTATAATAGATGTTATCATAGAGAATTTCACATCTCCTGCAGCTCTCATGCCATATGCCGGAACAAAGGATAATACCCAGACAAGCGGCTTCACTATTGTTATTGCACCAACCATCTCTATACACATACGTGCACTATCTGCCTCCATTCCTCCAAGCCTTGTAATAGGACCAGCAAATGCATAAACCAGCAGGCACGATGCTATTATTCCAAGCTCTGCTATTCCTGCAAGCTTGACAATATAGTACTTTGCCTCTTCCTTACGGCCTGCACCAAGTGTCTGTCCTACAACTGTCATAAGACACATTCCAACTCCTATTCCGAATATACCATTCACATTTTCCAGTATATTAGTCATCGCCTGTGCTGCTATGGCTGCTGTTCCAAGTGTTGACACTGTTGACTGTATAGCAAGCTTACCGAACTGGAACATGCTGTTCTCTATACCTGAAGGCACACCTATTGCAAGTATCGACTTAATAAGTCCGAAATCTGGTCTTATAGCCGCATAATCCTTTACAACTATATCAAGCTTAGGCTTTGACAAAGCTATAAATATAACTACCATACAGAACACTCTTGACACAAGCGTAGATATCGCTGCACCAGAAACTCCTAACTTAAACACAAACATCAGAAGTGCATTACCACCTATGTTAAACACGTTTGATATCACTGACACCATCATAGGATATCTTGAGTTACCACAAGACCTGAATATTGCTGAGCCAGCTGAAAAAAGTGCAAGAAATGGATAGCTAAGTGCCGTAAACAAAAAATAATCCACCGCATTATCCATAACCTCCTGCTCAACATGTCCAAATATCAAAGTAAGAAGCGGTCTTCTGAATATAAGCCCAAGTATGGTTATTGCAAGTGATATCACCATAACAGTAAGTACAACCTGTCTTGCAGCCTTATTAGCTCCATCCTTATTTCTCATACCAATATAATGTGAGCATATAATCGCTGCTCCTGTTGCCATTGCAGAAAAAAGCTGCACTATAAGGTTATTAACCGAATCTACCAGCGATACTCCTGATATTGCCTGACTTCCAAGATTACTCACCATCATAGTATCAACCATACCCATAAAAGAGTTAAGAAGCTGCTCTACTACGATTGGTATAAGTAAGGCAAAAAGTGCTTTATTGTGAAACAAAAGGTTATGTTTATCAACATCAAATAGTTTTTTCATACTCATAACGTATCCACTCTCCATAGTTCATTAAAAGCATCTTTTCGGTATACCGGATACAAGCTGCTAATATAAAAGATTAATCCTTTCTTATGGATTAGTCAACCGATACTTATGGATTTATTGTTGGTTTATGCTAATTATGGATTTGTTATAAGTTCTCTTCTCACTACTGTTCAAATACAACTCTTATAGTTGTTCCAGTTCCAAGCTCACTATCAAGCTCTATATGTGCATTATCATGCTTTGCAACTATATGCTTAACAATAGCAAGTCCAAGTCCTGTTCCGCCGGTAAGCTTTGAACGGCTCTTATCAACTCTGTAAAATCTTTCAAATATTCTTTGCTGGTTTTCCTTAGATATACCTATTCCGTTATCCTTGACCTCAATGACAACTGCCCTTTTACTGCTATTTCCATAAGTACCATTATTCACACCGCTTCCGCCACCATCAGCATAAGCTTCAGCCTCCCGCTCATATACAGATACCCAGACTCTTCCTCCAGGATTATTGTATCTTATGGCATTGTCGCATAGATTATAAATAAGCTCGTCAATCATCTGTCTGTCAGCCATTATACTTATATCTTTGCCTGAAAGATTCATTATCACACCATTTTTCTGGGCATTCAGCTCCAGCATCTGTACTGTTGATTTTGCTATTTCATAAAGATTGACACTTTCAAAGGCTTCATCAGAAGATGTTGCATCAAGCTCTGATATCTTGATAATATCATTAATAAGAGTAAGCAGGCGCTGTGAACTCTTATGTATTTCTGTCGCAAAGCGCTTGGCATCATCACCACCAGCCATTCCACTTTCTATAAGCTCAGAATAACCAGATATTGATGTAAGTGGTGTTTTTAGTTCGTGTGAAACATTCGCTGTGAATTCCTGACGCATATCAGCATTACGCATAATATCCTCATGCTGCTTCTTTATTGTATTAACAAATGGTACCAGCTCCTTATACACCTTTATAGAATCTGATGCATCCATATTATCTGCCAGAAATTCTATCGGCTCTACGATACTCTTTGTAAGCAGATGTGAGCTTATAGAGCTTATCACAAAAAGAATAACACATAACAACACAGCTACAGGTAATGCACTTATCATAATACTTGTCATACTGCTTACTTCTCTTGAAACTCTTAACACATATCCGTTATCAAGCTCCACTGCATAATAAAATGAATTCTTCTGCAAGGTTTCTGACTTTCTTATATCACTTCCATAGCCATTTCTTCTGGCTTCAACAACCTCTGGTCTTTTATTGTGATTCTCCATATCTGTCACTTCAACAAGATTATCCACAACCGCATATCCCTCAGCATTAATAAATGTAACTCTGAGATTACCGTCATAGCTTTCTATTACCTTCTGCTCATTGATATCGTCCGGATCACTTACCATTCCCCACGCATCTGCACCAATAAATATATCAACATAATTGCGCATATCGCCTAAAACCTCACGCTTTAATATGTTGTAAAATACAAATGTAGATATTGCCATTGCAGATACAATAGTGACAAATGCGAGCAACATACATTGTATGTTAATTCTTTTCTTCATAAGAACTCCTTTTAAGCTTAATGAGCCTCATCATCCATAAAATAGCCCACATTTCTTACTGTCTTTATATAATTACCAGCATCTCCAAGCTTGTGTCTTAATGTCTTAATATGGACATCCAGCGTTCTTGACTCTCCTTCATAATCTGTACTCCATATCCTGTCCATGATATTATCTCTTGTAAGCACGATTCCCCTGTTAAGAGCAAGATACTTTAAAAGCTCATATTCCTTGTATGTAAGTTCAACTGGCTTATCTTCAACATAAGCAACACGCTTCTCATCATCTATGAATAACTGGCCTATTCCTATAAGCTTCTCTTCATCAGTTCCACCAGCCCTTCTAAGCACTGCCTTTACCCTTGATATAAGCTCCATAATTCCAAACGGCTTTGTTATATAGTCATCCGCTCCCATATCAAGACCTTTAACCTTATCTATCTCTGTTGTTTTAGCTGTAACCATAATCACAGGAACTCTTCTGGTTTCTGGAACCTGTCTTAGCTTTCTTAGAATTTCAAGTCCATCTTCATCAGGAAGCATTATATCTAAAAGAACGAGATCTGGAATACGTTCCCTCATCAGCTTATGGAAGTCCTTTCCACTGGCACACTCTATAACTGTATGCCCTGCATTCTTTAACGCAAAGCCTTCAATTTCGCTTATATTATTGTCATCCTCAACTACATATATGTATGCCATATTCATCTTCCCTTCTGTTCTTATACGATTAATAGTAAGTGTATATAAGCTTTACGGCTCTACTACTACTGAAAACTGCGTGTTTCCGGCAGTCTGTATTTTTCCTTATAAGCCTTATAATCCCTTGCAAACTGCTGATTATCTTTATTCTTTATTCCGTCAAGATATTCATGTGCATCGAATTCCAACTGGTCACTCTGAATAACATCCACCGCAATATTAGAACAATGGTCTGCTACCCTTTCCAGATTATTAAGAATATCTGAATGTGCGAACCCTAGCTCAATAGTACACTTACCCTCACGAAGCCTTCTTATATGTCTTGCCTTTAGTTCTACTGCAAGAGTCTCTATAAGCTCTTCTAAAGGTTCAACCTTATCTGCCTCATTTTTACTATTACTCTTAAACGCATCAAAGGATATATCTACCGCTTCTCTCACTGCTGAACTTAATATATCAAGCTCAGTCTCTGCCTTAGGTGAAAACTGCATATTCTTTTGCTGCAACTCTCTTGCTGAATCACATATATTACATGCATGATCTGATATTCTTTCGAAATCTCCTATACAATGTAACATAACATTAAGCATTTCTGAATCCTCTTTTTTTAGATTCTTCGTACTTATCTTCATTATGTATGTTCCAAGTGCATCCTCATATTTATCTGCCCTTGTTTCAAGTTCTCCTACTCGAAGTGCCTGTTCTTCATCATACCCGCCTATAAGCGACATAGATATGAATAAAGACTCACGCGATATATCTGCCATCTTATTGATAACCTGTTTGCAATGCTCTACAGCAAGACTTGGTGCCTCTAAGAATCTGTCATCAAGCAATGCGAATTCATTTTCACTTCTTCTATCCATGATTCTTTTTTCATCATCATCAAGCTTAATAGTAGCATATGCCAGCTTCTCAAGCACCTTTCTTAAAGGAAGCAGATATGCTGTTGTTATTATGTTAAATGTGGTATGTATTACTGCTATTCCGAATTCCTGTGCTGTCAGGTTCAAGAATGAAAAGTGTATTACTGCATTTAAAGCATAGAATACTATCATAAATGTAACAGTACCAATCACGTTAAAGTACAGATGAATAATGGCAGCTCTCTTACCATTCTTAGTTGCTCCAATACTTGAAAGCAAAGCTGTAACACAGGTACCTATGTTCTGTCCCATAATAATAGGAAGTGCTGTTGCATAGCTTAATATACCTGTTGAGCATAATGCCTGAAGTATACCTACTGATGCTGATGAACTCTGAATAATAGCTGTAAACAGCATACCTGCAAGCATTCCAAGCACCGGATTAGAAAATGCGGTAAGTATTGATGCGAACTGTGGCACCTCGGCAAGTGGTGCAACTGATGAGCTCATAGCATCCATGCCGTACATAAGAAGTGCAAAGCCTATCATTATCTTTCCTGGATTCTTTAAGCTGTCCTTCTTTAAAAACATCAGAAATATTATGCCAACTGCAGCAAGAACTGGCGAAAATGAGGTTGGCTTTAACAGGCTTATGAATATATTACTGCTTTCAATACCTGTAAGACTCAATATCCAGGATGTTATAGTCGTACCTATATTAGCACCCATTATTACGCCAACTGCCTGGCTAAGCTTCATAATACCTGAATTAACAAAGCCTACAACCATAACTGTTGTGGCTGATGATGACTGTATTACTGCTGTTACGCCAGCTCCAAGAAGTACCGCCTTTATCGGGCTGGATGTAAGCTTTTCCAGTATTTTTTCAAGTTTTCCACCTGAGGCGCCAGTTAATCCTTCACCCAACAGATCCATTCCATACAGGAATATTGCTAATCCGCCTATTAATGATAATACACCAAATATGTCCATATTTCCTCCAAATCTTTGTCTGTTTAATCTGACTTCATTTATTCTTTACATTTTGGAGTGTAATTCACGTATATAAATGTTATATGAACCTTATGTAAATTCTGTGTAAATTCTTATCATAAAATTATTACCACTAAATTATTACCATTAAATTATTGTGGTTTTATATTCTCAATTTATTTCGGTTTATTTATCGTCTGGATGTTCACCTGTTATTGAGAATATAACCCATTCTGATATATTGGTAGCGTGATCGCCTATTCTCTCGAAATACTTTGCAGCCATGAGAAGATCAGATGCCTGCTCACCAACCTCTGCATTCTCATGTATCATATTTATAAGCTCCTTCTTTACCCTGCCAAAAAGCTCATCTACTATATCATCATGTGCTATAACTTCCTTTGCCTTATCCATATCCTTATTAACAAATGCATCTACACTCTGCACAAGCATATACATAGTTTCCTTAGCCATCTGCTGTATATGATCAAGCTTCTTGATATAAGACTGGCTTGAAAGTTCAAGAGTAATCTCTGAAATATCAGAAGCGTGGTCACCTATTCTCTCCATATCTGTAATCATCTTGAGCGCTGATGATATAAGTCTTAAATCTCTGGCAACCGGCTGCTGCTGTAAAAGCAGCTTAAGACACAACTGTTCAATCTCTCTTTCCTGATGGTCTATCTCTTCATCATAATCTATGACAACCTTTGCAAGCTCTGTATCCTGATTCACAAGTGCCTTTACTGTATCTGCTATTGCCTTTTCTATCATTCCACCCATTTCTATAAGTTCATCATTAAGCTGTACTAACTGTCTGTCAAATCTATTTCTCATATTAATCCTCCATTCTTGCGCTGTTTCTCAGCGCATCTCAAGTTTGTGCGCAGCACAAATCTTGCGTGTGAAAAATCTTATTTTTCGCACTATCCTCCATTCTTGCGCTGCTTCTTTGCGCATCTCAAGTTTGTGCAAAGCACAAATCACATATATTTCTGTATACAAAAATACCTCCACTATAATACAGCTATGTACATAGTGAAGGTTAAATGTTCAATATACCGGCAGCCTGCTGCCAGTATAATATGCTGTGTGTAAATAAGCAGACATTCAGCTCCTGTCCCTGAATATTATGTATCTTCTGTTAAGTGCCCTTAACGCATTCCTGAAAGCCTTGGCTCTCTTAGGATACTTAAACATAGCACCAACCTTATTATACAGATAGAACATGTATACAAGAACCTTGTTAAACGAACCTATCCTGTCCTTGGTTGTGTGTCCATATCTTGTTCCACCAACCTTAGGATGATTCTCCTCCTTGTAATATACAATCAAGTCATCAACTGTCCTTATTGTTTCAGGGAGCAGTGCATATCCAAGACCTACACAATCACTGCCATGTGCATCACTACCTGCTGTAAGTGGTACTTTGCAGTCGCTTGCAAATCTTCTGGCATATCTGTTGCTTTTATTACTTTCACAGGCATTATAACCTTCAACGAAATCAAAATGTACCATATGTGCAATCTGCTTTGGCTGATTCCAATACATAGTAGAAGCAAAGCTCATAAAGGGTTCTCCATAAGGATGTGCCGGACCTAATATTCCATCGCTGCAATGAACTATATAAATAAGCTTATCCAGAGTCAGACCTTTATATCTTAGTAATTCATACACCTCATCAGGAGTATCTGATGGAAGTATAACTATAAAATGTCCGAATTCAAGACTATCATACTCTATACCTCTTAAAACAACGAAATCATCATACTTCTTTCCCGAATTCACATATGCTTCATAACCACCATATGAGTCATGGTCTGTTACAAGCATTCCACCGAAGCCCTTACTTCTTAATATCTCAATGTAATCTTCTATATTAACCTTTGCATCTACTGAACCCTCAGCCGTATGACAGTGCATATCAAACTTTACATATTTCATATATCTATAACCTTTGCCCTTCTTAATTAGTATTAACTGTTTTATGCCTTATTTATGCTCATTATACTTCCATACTATACTAATAACAAGTGACAAAAATATGAAATATCAGCCAAAACGTCCTGTTATATAATCCTCTGTTTTCTTGTTCTTAGGCATTGAGAATAGCTGCTCTGTATTTCCATATTCAATCATTTCTCCTAACAGGAAAAACGCTGTATTATCAGATATTCTTGTTGCCTGCTGCATATTATGAGTAACCATTACAATGGTATACTTATCCTTAAGTTCTATTGCCAGATCCTCTATTCTTGATGTCGATATAGGATCAAGTGCTGAGGTAGGTTCATCCATAAGAATTACTTCTGGTTCTACCGCAAGTGTTCTGGCAATGCACAATCTCTGCTGCTGTCCACCTGATAAACCAAGCGCTGATTTCTTTAATCTGTCCTTTACCTCATCCCATATAGCAGCCTGCTTTAAGGCTCTCTCAACAATTATATCAAGATCTGCTTTCTTATGTACTCCAAACAGTCTTGGACCATATGCTATATTATCATACACGCTCTTAGGAAAAGGATTAGGCTGCTGGAATACCATTCCAACTCTGTGTCTTAATGTTATATCATCCATATCTGTGAATATATTATTTCCATCAAGACGTACATCTCCATCTATAGTCACATTATCAACAAGATCATTCATTCTGTTAAGTGTCTTTAAAAATGTTGACTTACCACATCCAGAAGGACCTATAAAGGCAGTTATCTGATTCTTCTTAATATTCATATTAATGTCTTTTAATGCATGAAAAGCCCCATAGTGAAGATTAAGGTGACTAATCTCAAACTTATTATCATCGCTGCCGGCTGCTGTAAATATTCCCGAACTATTAAATGTATTATCCATATATGTTCCTCATTTCTATATTAAAAATTATGTATATATCGTATATACCTTTTCAGACCTTCCAAATATATTGCATCTGCTTTATGCCTTTTCTCCGGCATTCTTCTTATTAATCTTATTGCTTAATATATTGGCACCAATACTGAATGCAAGCACAAGTATAAGAAGTACTGCTGATGCAAGATTCGCAAGATTCTGGTCTTGTCCGTTTACCTGCAGATCCCATATCTGTAAGGAAAGCGTTTCTGCTGAACGGAAAGGATTAAGAGGACACGTAGAAGATGAAAGATTCCAGTTAGACCATCTTATATTCGTACCTGAACCTGTTGTATACAGAAGTACTGCTGCCTCACCAAAGCCACGTCCTGCTGCAAGAATAACACCTGTCATAATTCTTGGAAGGCAGGCTGGCAATAATACATGGAATATAGCCTGCCAGCGTGTTGAGCCAAGTCCCATACTAGCTTCGAAGTAACCCTTTGGAAGTCCCTTAATAGCATCCTCTGTTGTAGTTGTTATAAGTGGCAGTGTTATTATTGATACTGATAGTGCTCCTGCCATAAGGCTCTTATCCATTCCCATAATAACAAGGAATATAAGATATCCAAAAAGTCCTACTACGATTGATGGAAGAGATGAAAGAGTTTCTATACATATTCTTATAAACTTTGTAACAGTTCCTCCCTTAGCGTACATAGCAAGATATATTCCTGCAAAGGTTCCGATTGGAACTGTTATAAGTAGTGATAAAAATACAAGATACAACGTATTAAACAACTGGTTTCCTATGCTTCCTCTTCGCGCAAATCTGAACATAGATATATCTGCGCCGATAAAGCCCTTAATAATTACATATCCTGCAAATGCAGCTAAAAGAACAAAAAAGAATACTGCTATGGCGTAGAATATGACTGTCATTATGCTGTTTTGTGCCTTTGCACGTTTAATTCTATTCATAAATATATGCTCCTTTAATCCTGCTTTGCCGATGTTAACACACTCTTTTTAGAGACGGCCTTAGCTCCTGCATCCTCTGGTTTCTTTCTTGATAATGTATGTATAAGGAATATGAATAATAATGATATGATAAACAGCAGTAAAGCAAGTGTCCACAACGCAGTCTTTGTTTCTCCACCTTCCATAGCATTACCCATCTGGGCTGTTATTTCTGTTGTAAGTGACTTAGTTGTAGAGAATATACTTTCAGGAAGTGCTGTTGTCTGTCCTATAACCATAGCTACTGCAAGTGCCTCACCAAAAGCTCTGGCAAGACCAAGTATTATTCCTGAGAATATACCTGAGGCTGAAGCTGGTAATACAATCTTGTATATTGTCTGCCAGCGTGTTGAGCCCATACCATAGGCTCCCATCCTGTAATCCTTAGGAACTGCTCTTATTGCATCTGCTGCAACGCTTGTTATCGTAGGAAATATCATTATTGCAAGCACAAGTCCTGCTGCAAGTATCGAATGTCCTACCTGCCTATGAAATATATCCCTTATAAAAGGGACTAAAACTGTAAGTCCTACCCATCCATATACAACTGATGGAATTCCTGCAAATATCTGTATTACAGGACGATAGAATTTCTCACCGAACTTAGGAGCAATTTCTGTCATAAATATAGCTGAGCCAAGTGCAAATGGTGTTGCTATAAGCAATGCAAGTCCACATGTACTAAGTGAACCAACTATAAATATAAGTGTACCTACGCTTCCTCCACCTTCCATATTATCAACCGGTGCCCAGTCTGATGAGAAAAGAAATTCTCCTATTGAATGATGGAACTTTAAAAACGTTCCAGAGCCCTTGTATACAAGGAATCCACCTATTCCCAATGTAATAACTATAACGAACAAGCCACACATTGTAACTATACTCCGCCACAGATATTCCCTGGTAAACATACCTCTCTTACTGTTCATACATTCTCCATTCTAATGTCTGCTATATCACGATTATAGGCAGGCACCACAGATATTATCGTGCCCGCCTCTTTATAATCTCTTATGCAGTATCATTGCTGACTACATTGCTAACTGCATTACTATCTGGTCATCAACATATATATTTTACAAGTTAATTAATATTTATAATTAGTGTTCCTTAACTGTCATCTTAGAAGATACGCCGTATCCTAAGGCTTCCATTTTCTTACCATATTCATCTGACATAATGTAATCAAGGAACTTCTGAGATACTTCATCAGCATTGCCCTTTGTATACATATGCTCATATGTCCATACCGGATACTTTCCAGCGTATGTATTCTCAAGTGTAGGCTCTACACCATCAATTGATACGGTATCAACACCAGGATTGCTTACAAGATATGATAAAGCTACATATCCGATTGCGCCCTTTGTTGTCTTTACATTCTGTAAAAGGACACCTGAATCATCTGTTTCCATAGACTTGTTAGATGCTTCGCCTGCACCGTCAAGTGCGTACTTCTTAAATGTTGCTCTTGTACCTGAAGATTCTGGACGTGTAATAAGTACGATTGCTTCATCAGCACCACCAACTTCCTTCCAGTTAGTAATCTTACCTGTAAAAATATCTGTAAGCTGTGCCTTTGTAAGATTCTTAACACCGCTTGCTGTTACATCCTTGTTTACGATAGGTGCCATAGTTACAACACATACCTTATGGTCTACAAGTGCTGAAGCCTTTGTTGCATCAAGCTTTTCTGCAGCTTCTACATCTGAGTTACCAATATTAACTGTTCCTTCTGAAACCTGCTTAAGACCTTCACCAGATCCACCTGCATCAATTGTGATATTTACATCTGGATATTTTTCATTAAAAAGATCTGCTGCATCATCTACAAGTGGCTTAAGTGCTGAAGAACCTGCTGCTGTTATACTTCCGTTAAGCTTTTCTGCCTTTGCGCTGTCATTTCCATTATCTGAACTGCTGCTTCCACAGCCTGCTAATGCTCCTACCATACATACTGTACTTAGCGCAATAGCTACACTCTTTTTCCAATTAAATTTTCTCATAATCATCCTCACTTTTCCTTCTGACTGCCTTCTGACTGCTTATGTCTGATTTTTTCAATTTCTAATCCGTATCTGATTTCTTATATCTAATCAGCTTTACAGTCTGTTTTTCAAACTATTGTTTTTATCAACTGATTACAAGACTTAAGCCATAACAGGTGTTACGTACCATCCGTTATCAACTTTACCTGTACCTCATTGACAGTTAACAGAATAACAACGGTATGTAAAATGTAATACCATGTGCATGGGAAATCTGTGTAAAGTATTCGTAAATTGATATAAGCTGCAAAAAAAATATCGCCAGCCATAAACTGACTGACGATACAAAAATGTATTATTTATCTTTTAACTTAATTATTGCACGTAATTATTGCAATGCTGCCTTCCTGCTTAATACTCTGTATTCAATAAACTTTTCTAATATAAACAGGCAGCCTATAATCAAAGGCATAAAGACACTTATATCTATCAGGCTTCCACCTTGATTATCCGGATCTATTACTCTTATAAATATAGCTGCCATCTGCCCTGTTATAACGAAGGGGGCTACTATACGTGCTGTTAATATAAGCTTTACACGCCTTAACACTGATATATCCACAGGTATGTACCTGTATTTTTCAAATATATTAACGCTCCTTCCGTTTTCTCTCACATATGAAACATATGCAGTCACGCCCTGATATAAAACAAATATAAATACTGTCAACGAAATAATAACCCTCTTATCGTCTGATGAATAATCATACTTAAAACCAAACATAGCTGACATAAATACACTAAAAATCAAAATAAGATAAATAGCTATATATGTTCCTTTTGTTTCTTTTACCATACGTTTTTTCCAGTTTTCCCGTTCTGCTTTTAACAGCATTTTTATACCTGTGTCCATATACTCCCTCTTTTCTGCGCTTATTTTTTACAGTTTCTTTTTGCCATTTTTTGCATATTCTACATGACACATATCTGCATCATTCTATATAGCTTCCCTAAGTGAATATCTCCCCTCTTCCACATCCATAATATAATCAGCTATCTTGGAAATGTCTTCATCAAGATGTGTTGCCATAAGAATAGTCATATCATATTCAGCTATGAATTCCTGTAATATCTTTAGAAAATCATCTCTGAATACAGGGTCAAGATTGGCAGTCGGCTCATCCAGTAATAACACCTGCGGTCTATATGCTACTGCAAATGCAAGCTGATACTTAAGCATTTCTCCTGTTGACAGATTTCCTAAGCTTCTGCCTGAATTAATATTCAGATTTTTAAGCATTTTACGATATTCGTCGCTGTTCCAGTTTTTATAAAATGGTGCATACAGCCTTTCATTTTCATATGCATCCTCTTCCATAAAAAATGTTCTCTCCTGCGAAACAATGCCTGTTATATTTTTTATCTGTGTTCTGTTCTTTACCACATCAATGCCATCTATGTAAATATTTCCCTGCATTTTATCATACATCCCAAGAAGCATACGAAGCATTGTTGATTTACCTGCTCCGTTATCTCCCTGTATGCCCACGATATAGCCTTTAGGAATATTTATAATTGCCGGCTTTATAGAAAACTTTCCTAACTTTAACGCTGCATTTTCAATTCTTATTATAATTTCTTCCATCACTTTTCCCCCAGCACACGAACCATATCAATCACATCCTCCAAGGTCATGCCCGCATTGACACATTCCTCTAAAATATCTGACATACGTTTTTCTATATTCATCATCTGTTTTTCTCTTAAATGGTCATTTTTCTGCTCGCATACATAAAATCCCCTTCCGGGAACAGACTCAATAACGCCTTCCTTTTCCAGCTCCTCGTAGGCACGCTTTGTTGTAATAACACTTACAGCAAGCTCTTTTGCAAGCACTCTTATGGACGGCATGCCTTCCCCAGCCTTAAGCTCACCATTTATCACTGCATCCCTTATCTGATTGACAATCTGTTCATATATTGGCATATTTACTGTATTTGAAATAACTATTTTCATATATAACCTCTATTATATTTTTTAATATACGCAGCAATACTGTCTAGTTCTTACGCTTTATATGCCGCTATAAGTGTACTTTTCCTTCATCTGCCTGTGTATTCCATGAATACACAGGCAGCTTCTCTTTGACATATTCGTAATCTGCCATACTGCTAAACATTCTATCCTGATACTTTATCCTGCATACCAGAATAAGAATCACAGAACTTATTAAAACCAATAAGACAATAATTATATTAACGCTCTCTGTACCTGCTGTCTTATCTGTCTGTACAGCCCCAATAAACATTAATATCATAACAAGCTTTAAACCAACTGTTGACCAGTATCTATACACACTATTTTTAACTATGTATATTGAAAATGTATTGCTATACAGCAGACTTGCTGATAATATAACTTCACTTAAACACACTATGACCGAAGATATATTTCCCCGCATATATTCTATGTATCCAAATGGTAATACCAAAATAATAATTAACCACATATACATAGCAAAAAACTTATACCTCTGTCCCTTCCTTATAAGTTCTTTTCTCTGTTCTTTGGTATACGGCGCAATATACATATAATCAGGAAGCACAAATACACTTAATCCTGCTGCAATCTCCGGCTTACACATCACAACTAAAAACAAATTCAAGGCATATATATACTTGTAACTACTGACCTGAAAAAACGACCAGCACACTACTGCAGTTAACGAAATAATAAGCGAAACAAAACTACTTATTAAGATATTTTTCTGCAATAACTTCGGCATTTTTCTCCCCTCCTTTTACAAAATAATACATAAACTCCCTGATATCAGGTATATGTTTTTCCAATCCATCTTCTATTCTGTACCACTTTGAATTAACTACCATGGCACTTGTGCTGTAAGTGTTCTTCTCCTTATATACAACCGCTTCATCCGGTATAAGGTTACACTTATAATTCTCACCAGTAACAATCCTGAAACGCTCACACATTTTATAGCTTTCTGTATAAAATAACATTCTCCCCTTCTGCATATACGCAATATAATCGGCAATCCGGTCAAGCTCTTCCGTTATATGTGTCGCTATAAGTATGCTTTTTTCCCCGTCTGCTACAAGCTCAGTGCATATCTTAAGGAACTTTTCCCTGAAATGCTTATCAAGCCCGGCAGTCGGTTCATCAAATAAAAACATCTTCGCATTATGTGATAGTGCAAATGCTAACTGTGTCCTTGTTTTCATTCCCTTAGAAAGCTTCTTATATTTCTGTTTTTTATCAAGTCCGAATTCTTCAATATAATTAAGATACAATTCAATATTGAAGCTATGATATAACTGTCCATAGAACTTTCCTATCTGCCATAATCTCATATTTCCGTCAAAAAAGCCGTCATCCGCAAATACTATTCCAAGCCTTTCCTTGGCTGCTGCCTCATTAAGCCGCATATCACAGCCGTCTATCACTATACTTCCGGATGAACTGTAAAGTCCCATAAGTGTACGCATAAGTGTTGTTTTGCCTGATCCGTTTTCGCCAATCAACCCACAAATATGTCCTTTGGGAATGTGGAATGTCATATTATCAAGAAGGTATGAATTGCTGTCGGGATTTATTTTATTAAGATTACTGACTTCTAACATGTAGCGTTCCCCCCTATCTTTTTGTTTGTTTATAAACCACCTTTTTTATTATTTTTTATGTGATATAACAATAAAGCTGTGCATATACTGTATATACTAATATATACAGTATATGCACAGCTTTGTCAAGATAATATTGTCTTATTAAAAATCTCCTGGCTTTACATTAGCTGGAAGTAACGAGCCATATTCTTCACCAGCCTTTGACTTATTAAAGTTTTCTTTTATCTTCTTCTGCAGTTCAGGAGATTCTATTACTCTTAATGCTGCCTGTGCAAGGATACCTGCTGCCCTGTGCATACCCTTATGTGCTATGCTGCTTTTTCCCTGTGCAACTACTGACCAGCCATGCATAGTGCTGTCCTTTGCCATAGTTGTTACTGTTATGGAGCCCGTAGGAGCTATCCAGCTTACATCTGCAACATCAGTACTTCCTATTGGAATACTTTTCTTTCCTTTTTCATATGAAGCATCTATATTATCTTTTAAATCATATTCCTTAGAATTAAACTGGCTTGCATATTTATATTCTTCATCTGTGTATTCTACTAAAGGACTATCTATTATGCTGTCCTCCATAACCATATCCATTGCCGGAACTGAAAGAAAATCTGCATATGCGCTGACAACTTTTATATCGACCTTCGTTCCTGTCATAAGTGCTGCCCCTCTTGCCACGTCCGATACTCTTTCTATAAGCTCCTTAACATACGATGCCTTGGGAGCACGTAATGCATATAAAAGCGTTGCCTTATGTGGAACTATATTAGGTGCACTTCCACCTGCATTAAGATATGCATAATGCATTCGGCTGTCCGTTTTAACATGCTCTCTTAAATAATTGACTCCCACATTCATAAGCTCGCAGGCATCAAGAGCACTCCTTCCATCCTCAGGACAAGCTGCTGCGTGTGAACTTTTTCCTGTAAAGTCATATATAACCCTGACATTAGCAAGTGTTTTATTCATAATTCCTGTTTCAAACATTGGGTGCCATGCATAAGCAAAATCAACATCATCAAAACAGCCTTCTCTTACCATAAATGCCTTTCCTGCACCACTCTCCTCAGCAGGACATCCATAATAACGTACAGTAGCCTTTATATTGTTCTCTTCTATATATTGCTTTATAACACAGGCAGCCTCCATAGCACCTGTGCCTAGGAGATTATGTCCACATCCATGTCCTGCTTTGCCCTCTTCTATGGCATTCTCATACGGGCAGTCTGCATACTGGCTTAGTCCAGGAAGTGCATCGAATTCTCCTAAGAATGCAATAACAGGCTTTCCTTCTCCTGCTTCTGCAACAAATGCTGTCTTAATTCCAGCTATTTCCTCAGTTAACCTAAAGCCTCTTTCCTTAAGAAACTCTATTTGTATCCTGGAAGACTGGAATTCCTGATATCTCGTTTCAGGATGCTCCCAGATTGCATCACTTACTTCCTCAAACTCCTTAGTATGAGCTTTAAGAATTTCATTTAATCTTTCATTCATATTGATTCCTCATTTCTATTCTTTTTTTGCAAATTGTATCAGCTGCTAATACGCTTTACCCCTATTATACATAAAAAAGCAAAGTACGCCTGTATCAATACAATACAAAGTGCCTTTGCTTTACTGCTATAAAAAAATATATAATTAAAGTATTATATACGCATATATATCCTACGCTCAAGAACTAATTGCTTAAGCATTTACACATCCGCTGGATTCACATGCACCATTATATGCTTTACCTTAGGAAAGCTCTTCTCTATGTCATCATGCACCGTTTCGGCTATTGTATGTGCCTTGCTAAGTGTATACGAGCCATCTGTTTCTATCTCTAAATCCACATATATCTTGTTACCGAATATACGGGTCTGGAGCATGTCGATTCCTAATACATCCTCATGCTTCATAACACATTCCCGTATCTGGCTGACTGTAGCATCATCACATGCGTGATCCACCATCTTATCTATAGCATCCTTGAATATGTCATAGGCTGCCTTTATGATAAATACGAATATTATCAGACTGGCGATTGAGTCCATAATAGGAAATCCTAATCTTGCACCAGCAATACCTATGAGCGCTCCTATTGATGAAAAGGCATCTGAACGATGATGCCATGCATCCGCCATAAGCGCACTTGAATCTATCTTTTTGGCGTTGTATCTTGTATACCAGTACATAGCTTCCTTACTTACTATTGATACAATAGCTGCAACAAGCGCAAGAACACCTGGAACTACTATGTTGTTATAATCTCCGCTGGTTATATTTTTAAGTGCTGCAGCTCCTATTCCAAAGCCTGTTATAAACAATACCATGGAAAGCACGATTGCAGCAACACACTCTAGTCTTTCATGTCCATAAGGGTGTTCCTTATCTGCTTTCTTTGAAGCAAGTTTTATTCCAATAATAACGACAAATGTACTAAAAACATCAGATGCCGAGTGTATGGCATCACTTATCATCGCATTGGAATGTGCTATAAAACCAGCTATAAGCTTCATAACTGACAGCAGTATATTACCAATAATTGTTACGAAGGATACCTTATTAGCTACTCTCTGGAATTCATCCTCAGCGACAATTCCGTTATGTATGTCAGATGTAGCCTGGATACTTCCTGATACATTTTTTTTCTTTTCCATTGTTTCATTCCTCCTGTTAATAAGACTTATCCGACTTCGCATGTATAAATATAAATACAAACATCAGTATTAATATATTCATATATGTTATATCTATGTAACCCTATAACACTAAGATATGTGGGAGTTGTATGCGAAATACATATAATAATAAAGATATAAAAACACCCACGAATCAGTATTAGCAACTACTGTCCCGTGGATAGAAAAGATTCCACTGTCACGCGTGTGACCCGACTCCTGGATTATACTTTTATATTATCATGTGATTTAATCTTATTTTCACATAACAGGCATAAGATATCATATAATCCCGGTCTGCTCAGTTTGTACTGTAGATTTATATGCAGTGCAAAGAGTTTATTATTGTATATCACGCGTATATATTGTTTGTCAAGTATAACATTATTTATTGTAATCTAACATTTGTTTGATTACATCTATCACCCATTTATCGATTCATTTATCAACAAACTTCACTTGAATAAAATATTAATTTACCGGCAATTATAATTCTTATCGGCAAAATATCCCGCATATTCATGGCATGAAAAGTTGAGATATTTTGCCGGTAATGATATAATAATTCCTGTTAATAATTATGATGGAGGTGAATACAATGTATCTAAATGTCAAAGAAACTGCAGAGAAATGGAAAATTTCCGAAAGAAGTGTACGAAATTATTGTTCACATGGAAAGATACCCGGCGCTATTATTGACGGTAAATCATGGAAAATACCCAAAAATGCAGTTAAACCAGTCAGAAAGAAAAGAAACGCAATGATACCCAGAGATTTACTTACCCGTCTTACTATTGAAAAAGAATCCGGAATTTCCGGTGGAATATACCATAAAATTCAAATTGATTTAACTTATAACTCCAATCACATCGAAGGCAGCCAGCTTTCACATGACCAGACAAGATATATTTTTGAAACTAATACAATAGGCATACAGAATGAAACCATCAATGTTGACGATATAGTTGAAACCGCTAATCATTTTAAGTGTATTGACTTAATCATTGATTTAGCCAACTATCCTCTAAGTGAATCTCTTATCAAGCAGCTTCATCTGATATTAAAGTCAGGTACTTCTGATAGCAGGAAATCCTGGTTTGCTGTCGGTGATTACAAAAGGATTGAAAATGAAGTCGGTGGCATGCCAACTACAAAGCCTGAAAATGTATGCAAAGAATTAAAGGCTTTACTTAAAAGTTATAATAATATAAAGCAAAAATCTCTAAAAGAAATAATCGAATTTCATTATGAATTCGAAAAAATACACCCATTTCAAGATGGCAATGGTCGTGTTGGCAGATTAATTATGTTTAAGGAATGCCTTCGCAATGGCATAACTCCATTTATTATAGAAGATGATATAAAGGAATTTTATTACCATGGATTAAAGGAATGGAAAAACGAACAGGGATATTTAGTTGATACCTGTCTTACCGCTCAGGATAGATTTAAAACTTATCTTGATTATTTTGGCATTGAGTATAAAGATTAATAAAAATTAGTGGATGATAAAAACTATTTCTGTCATCCACTAATTTAATTTACTTTTTAATAGTTTCTAATAAACCATTCTTAAACTGATTACTTTATAAGGCTTTCCTTAATCTTAACAACTGCCTTATGAATGTTAACTGGTTCATCCATTGTGCAGTTAGGACGATGAATATCATTAGTAAAGTATACTGTGAATTCACCTGGATGTAATGTTATGAACTGCTCATTCTCTACATCTGCATAGAATATATTATCCTTACCTGCTGGTTCTTCACCTGTTACGCCTGGAAGAAGTGGTGCATAGCCCTGTACTTCCTTTCCTGTGAAAAGATACTGGATATCAATATAATTCCTATGGCTCTCCGCTCTCTTATTCTCTACTGGAGCTGTTGTCTGATCCTGGATAAGTACGAAGATGTTATCTCCATCAAGCTCGTATCTTCCTACTGGAAGCTCTGCTGTTTCTGGCTTAGCAAGAAAGTCAAGTGCTGTCTTTATTGCTGCTGGATACTGATAATTTCCTTCTTTTGCATTAAGTGATGCGTAAATCATTATAAAATCTCCCTTCGTATCTGTTTGTAAAACTCTATATAAAATGTATCACTTAAATGATAAAGTTTCAACACTTTTCTATTATTTCAGACATTAATAAAACACGGATATATGTCATGTACAATCTTTCGATTATCACATAGCATAATATCCGTGTATACTGCTATTTACTAGAAGAAATATCATATATGGCCGGCATAAAACCATATTCTTATTAATTATTCCTGAATAGCCTTAAATGCTTCATCAAGATCCTCAATGATATCGTCAATATTCTCTGTACCGATTGAGAGTCTGATTGTGTTAGGCTTGATTCCCTGGTCAAGAAGCTCTGCTTCGTTGCACTCTGAATGTGTTGTGCTTGCTGGATGTATAGCAAGTGACTTAACATCGGCTACATTTGCAAGAAGTGAGAATAATTCAAGATTATCAATGAACTTCTGTGCTTCTGCTGCTCCACCCTTGATTTCAAATGTGAAGATAGAACCACCACCATTAGGGAAGTACTTCTTGTAAAGCTCCTGCTGCTTTGCATTAGTCGAGATAGATGGATGGTTAACCTTTTCTACTAATGGCTGGTCTTTTAAGTACTGAACTACTTTCAATGCATTCTCAACGTGTCTTTCTACACGAAGTGATAATGTTTCAAGTCCCTGAAGGAAGATGAAAGAATGTATAGGTGAAATAGTTGCACCTGTATCACGAAGCAGGATTGCTCTGATATATGTAACAAATGCTGCTGGAGCTGTATCCTTAGCAAAACTAACACCATGATATGATACATTTGGCTCTACTAACCATGGGAACTTATCCGCTGCTGCAACCCAGTCAAACTTACCACTATCCACGATTACACCACCAAGTGTTGTACCATGTCCGCCTATGAACTTAGTTGCTGAATGAACTACGATATCAGCACCATATTCGATAGGTCTTACAAGATAAGGTGTTGCAAATGTATTATCAACTACAAGTGGAATATTATGTGCATGTGCAATCTTGGCTATTCTTTCTATATCAACTACCTCTGAGTTAGGATTGCCAAGTGTTTCAATCTGTACTGCCTTTGTGTTAGGTCTGATAGCAGCTTCAATAGCATCATAATCAAATGGATCTACGAATGTAGCTTCAATTCCATAATCTGGAAGTGTATGTGCTAAAAGGTTGTATGTTCCACCATAAATATTCTTAGCTGCTACAATGTGGTCGCCTGCATGTGCAAGTGCCTGGAAAGCATATGCAAGTGCTGCTGCTCCTGAACCAACTGCAAGTGCTGCCACACCACCCTCAAGTGCTGCAATTCTCTTTTCAAATACGTCCTCTGTTGGATTAGTAAGACGTCCATAGATGTTACCTGCATCCTTAAGGCCGAATCTGTCTGCTGCATGCTGGCTGTTATGGAATACATATGATGATGTAAGATAGATTGGAACTGCTCTTGCATCTGTAACTGGATCAGGCTGTTCCTGTCCTACATGTAACTGTAATGTTTCAAACTTAAGATTTCTGTCTTCATAATGTTTTTTTGCCATAATGATATCCTCCATATAATAAATATTAGTTGTCAGTTATTATTTACATATCATTTTGATATGTTATTTCGTCGTTGACATTATAATACACACTTTAACCTAGTAGGTCAATAGTAAATATTATTCCTAATATTTATTATACGTTATAGCTTTTAGCTATAATATTATCTGACACAGCCTATCAGCTCTGTAACATCTGCAATTCCATTGCGTGCACAGTAATCTTTTATTCCATCAATAACCTTTATAGTAGTCATAGGATCATTAAAGTTAGCTGTACCAACTGAAACCATAGTTGCACCAGCCATAAGGAATTCAAGTGCATCCTCTGCACTGGCGATTCCACCCATACCTATGATTGGAAGCTTTACTGCATTAGCTGTCTGATATACCATTCTTACTGCAACAGGCTTGATAGCTGGACCTGAAAGTCCTCCTGTCTTGTTTGCTACCGCAAATGTTCTTCTGTTAATATCTATCTTCATGCCTGTTAAAGTATTAATAAGTGACACAGCATCAGCTCCACCAGCTTCTACTGCCTTTGCCATTTCTGTAATATCTGTAACGTTAGGACTTAATTTCATAATAACCGGCTGCTTTGCAACCTTCTTTACTGCCTTTGTTATACGCTCTGCCATAGCAGGAACCTGTCCAAAGGCTATGCCGCCCTCCTTGACATTAGGGCATGATATATTGATTTCTAACATATCTACTGGCTGCTCACCTAACTTTTCAACAGCATCGACATAATCCTCTTCTGTTTTTCCACAAACATTTACAATTATACGAGTATCATACTGCTTAAGAAATGGTATATCTCTTTTAACAAATGTATCAAGTCCTGGATTCTGAAGTCCGATAGCATTTATCATGCCGCCATATGTCTCTGCAATTCTTGGTGTAGGATTACCTGGCCATGGCACATTCGCTACGCCCTTGGTTGTAACAGCTCCAAGCCTGTTTAAATCCACATATTCACAATATTCCATACCAGAGCCAAATGTTCCTGAGGCTACTGTTACAGGATTGTTGAATTCTACGCCTGCAATATTCACCTTCATATTAACATCAGCAGGGTTAAGCTGATTAACTTTAGCCGCCATTATAATTCTACCTCCTTAACATTAAATACTGGTCCTTCTTTACATACTCTCTTATTATTAACCTGTGAATGCTCATCCTTTTCTGTTGACTTGCATACACACGCAAGACACGCACCTATTCCACACGCCATCTTTTCTTCAAGTGATACATAGCAAGGGATGTTATTGCTTAAAGCATACTCTTTAATAGCACGAAGCATTGGTGTTGGACCACATGCAAATATTATATCTCCAGTAATATTATTCTGTCTTACCGCATCAAGAACATTACCCTTAGTTCCTACACTTCCATCCTCTGTTGCAACTGTTACGTGTGAATATTCATCAAACTCTGACTTTAAGAAAAGCTGTCCATCCCTGTAACCCAATACAGCCTCTGTATCACATTCAAGCTGCTTTGCAAGCTCAAGCATTGGTGGAATACCTATGCCACCGCCAAACAGAATTGCCTTCTTAACTGGTCTGTATTCTTTCTTAAATGTGCATACTCCATCCTTACATTCGTGTACACTGACATTCTCTGCCTCTTCAAATATCGCTTTTATATCATATCCATTACCAAGTGGTCCCTGGATATCAAGAGTCTGGCCTTCTCTCATCTGTGAGAACTCCTTTGTTCCCTTTCCGGCTATACGATATACTATTCTTAGCTTATCATCATCTATTCTGCATATACTTATTGGTCTTGGCAGAAGTCTTGAGCCATCGTTTGAATATACTGATATAAACTGGCCTGGTCTTGCTTCCTTTGCTATTTTCTCTTGTTTAAGCCACATTTCATATACACCGTCTGCAAGACAGGCTGTACTGATTATGGCAGCATTTTCTCTGTATGACATATTAATCCTCATTTCTGCGCACGCTTTTCGTATATTGGTTGTGTGCCGGGTGCGCGCAGGCACTTATAAATATCCATGCTTTTATCAGCAATCGCAATATACCACATTTCCATTACATATTGTGTACTTTATTTTACCATAAAGCTCCTGACCTATAAAAGGTGTATTGGAGGCTTTAGATGCAAAGCTTTCTCCTACAATCCATTTTTCATCAGGTGCATAGATAACTATATCTGCTGCTGTGCCTTCCTTGATATATCCTTTATCCATCTTATAAAGCTTTGCAGGGTTTATTGTCATTTTGCAAAGAAGCTCCTTCATTGTGAGCCTTCCTGTCTTTACAAGCTTAGTTACACCTAGTGCCAGTGATGTCTCAAGGCCTGTCATTCCACTAGGTGCTGCCTTAAACTCCTTATCCTTTTCCTCACGGCTGTGTGGTGCATGGTCTGTTGCTATTATGTCTATCGTTCCATCTGCTAACGCAGCTATTATAGCCTGTCTGTCCTTTTCTGTCCTTATAGGTGGATTCACCCTTGCAAGTGTTCCCTTTTCAAGCACTACATCCTCTGTTAATGAAAAATGCTGAGGTGTAGCCTCTGCATGTACATCTGCACCTAACCTCTTAGCTGTGCGCACAAGTTCAACTGATACCTCAGAGCTTATATGCTGTATACATATGGTAGCGCCTGTTTCAAGTGCAAGCATGCAATCCCTTGCAACCATAATATACTCCGAAAGTGCCGGTGCACCTCCTAAGCCTAACTTATCAGATACCACCCCCTTGTTGATTCCCTGTTGTTCTATAAATGCTGGATTCTCCTCATGAAAGCTGAGTGGCATATCAAGCTTCTTCGCCTCTTCCATAGCCTTCTTTACTAACAGCTCATCCTTAAGTGGTATTCCATCATCTGTAAATACATATGCTCCTGCCTCTTTAAGACTCTTAAAGTCTGTGAGCTCTTCGCCCTTAAAGCCTTTGGATACCGCTGCAGCTGAATATACATTTATAGGTGTGGTTTTTCCCTTATCCAGAACATACTTAAGTGTTTCAACATTGTCTATCACCGGCTTCGTATTAGCCATGCACATAACCGTAGTGAATCCGCCTGCTGCCGCAGCCTTAGCTCCTGTTTCAATATCCTCCTTATATGTAAAACCTGGATCCCTGAAATGTACGTGTGTATCAATCAGTCCCGGAGCAACTATCATACCCTTTGCATCAATAACCTGCTCATAATCACCACATGCAGTTTTCCCATTAAAAGCTTCTGATTCTTCATCAACACAGCCTATTTTCTTTATTATTCCAGCTTCTATAATGATATCAGCATAATCCTCAAAGCCACTTGCTGGATCTATTACATAGCCATTCTTTATTAATATCATTGTTTGAACTTCCTTTCCGCTTATAGATATATTAGTGTAATGTATCTATGAGCTTTAATCACTTACATACTCTCTTCTCGTTCCTGAATATATTGATATCAGCATATCTTTTATCTCTTCATCATCTTTAAACACTTCCAAAAAAGCGGCTTTACCAGCAATTACAACTGATACTGCCGCTTTCTTCTGCGTTAAATATAACTCTGAACCATCAGCATGTATAATATGCTCACAGCGAAACTATCGTTTTTAATATTACTTTCCAAGTGCTCCATTAATATCCGCAATCATATCAAGTGCTGCCTGTCTTGAGGCTTCACCAAAGTTCTTATCACCAAACTTTGCATATTCATCCTTCTTATAAGCTGCTATAATACCTCTTGAACTGTTTACGATAGCACCAAGTCCATCTGGATTAAAGAATGCTGCAAGATCTTCAGCCTTTCCTCCCTGTGCACCATATCCCGGAACAAGGATATATGCCTTAGGCATAACCTTTCTTAATGTCTTGCCCATCTCTGGATATGTAGCACCTACAACTGCTCCTACATTGCTGTATGTATCACCCATACACTGGCTTCCCCATTCATCAACCTTTGCACCAACATGCTCATAAAGTGGCTTGCCGTCAATAAGCTGATCCTGAAACTCTCCACTTGATGGGTTAGAAGTCTTAACAAGTATAAATATACCCTTATTCTCTTCCTGACATATCTTTATGAATGGATTAATACCATCTGAACCAAGATATGGATTAACTGTTGCGAAATCTTCATCGAAAGGAGTTAAAAGCTTAGAGCCTACCTTAACCTTTCCAAGGTGTGCTACAGCATATGCTTCTGATGTTGAACCAATATCGCCTCTCTTAACATCACCTATTACAACCATATCCTTTTCGTGGCAATAATCAACTGTTTTCTTAAACACCTTAAGACCTTCTATGCCAAACTGTTCATACATGGCAATCTGTGGCTTAACTGCTGGAACTATATCATATATATTATCAATGATAGACTTATTAAACTGCCATATAGCCTCTGCTGCTCCCTCTAAAGTTTCTCCATACTGCTCAAATGCTGCTGCCTGAACATGCTCAGGAATAAACTTCATCATAGGATCAAGTCCAACAACTACTGGTGCATTAGTTTTTACAATCTTATCTACTAACTTGTTTATCATGTGATAACAATCTCCTTTTTATTTCTTTTTATTTTTTAAAATGTTTCTTAGCTGTACGCTCACATTATTCTACAACTTTGGAACATCTTTATCAATAATAACTTCTGTTCCATTGTTATTAGAATATACAACCTTTCCTGAAACTATAGTATATCTTACCTGCCCTGATACCTTCTTTCCATCAAAAGGGGTATTATGTCCTTTAGATGCAAATGTATTGCTGTCTATAACATACTCCTTATCCGGGTCTATTATGGTAATATCTGCAGCTTTTCCTGGGAGAAGTGTGCCTTTGTCTATTCCTATAATCTTAGCCGGCGTGTAACTCATCCTCTCTGCCATCTGAAGTGGTGTAAGAACACCCTTCTTCACAAGTTCTGTTATAGTAAGTGCTACCGATGTTTCAAGTCCTGTTATGCCAAAAGGTGCATCTACAAAGCCTCTCTCCTTCTCTGTCTTATGATGGGGTGCATGATCTGTTGCTATGCAATCTATAACTCCGCTCTTAAGTCCTTCTATAAGCTTATCAACATCTTTTCTTGTACGAAGTGGCGGATTCATCTTATAGTTAGCATCATCCTCTGTTATAGCATCTTCTGTAAGTGTAAAATGGTGTGGCGTAACCTCAGCTGTTATATCCATGCCTTCCTTTTTGGCATCAGCTATCATGCGGACACTATCCTCTGTAGAACAATGGCATAGGTGAAGCTTGGCACCTGTGTTTTTTGCAAGAAGTATATCTCTTGCAACAATTATATCCTCAACTGCATTCATGATTCCATAGAAGCCTAATTCTCTTGCATGATTACCAGCATTCATGACACCACGTGCTGCAAGATTCTTATCCTCACAATGTGCAAACACTGGAATATCAACTTCTGCTGCAAGTCTCATAGCCTGTCTTGCTACTCTTGCATTCATAACTGATTTTCCATCCTCACTTACAGCTACCGCACCTGCCTCTTTAAGATTCTCAAAATCTGTCAGATACTCTCCATCCTGACCTGCAGTTATAGCTGCTATAGGAAGAATATTAATATCAGTAACCTCTTCTGCCTTATTCCTGATATACTCTATCATCTCTACACTATCTATAACAGGCTTAGTATTTGGCATAGGGCATACAGTTGTAAAACCGCCTCTTGCTGCTGCTCTTGCACCTGTTCTTATAGTTTCCTTATGTTCAAAGCCAGGTTCCCTGAAATGCACATGAATATCTATAAGACCTGGCATGACAAAACAGCCTTCAGCATCTATTATGCTATCTGCTGCATCATCAATATCTTTAGCAGTCTTTTCAATTATACCATCTGTTACAAGAAGATCCTTAACTTCATCTGTATTGCTTGCAGGATCAATAATTCTACCATTCTTTATCAGCATTTTCATAATCAATTTCCCCCCTAAAGTTTAGTTTTTCAAATTCATATGCAGGCACTGGCTTTCCATAATAAAAGCCTTGTATATAGTCTACTCCCAGTTCCTTTAGTATGTTAAGCTGTGCTTCATTCTCAACTCCTTCTACAATAATATCTGTATCAATCGTATCTGAAAGTTCAACTATGAGCTTTATAAATGCCTGCGCATATTCGTCCTCCACTATATCATCTATAAATGTCTTATCCACTTTTATAATATCAAGCGGAAGCTGTTTTATATAATTCAGCGATGAATAGCCAGTTCCAAAGTCATCAAGTGCAATTCTTGGTCCTAGTTTCTTGATTCCTTTTATTATGTCAAGAACCCTGTCCATATCATTGATAGCAAAGCTTTCTGTTATCTCAAGAACTATGTTTTTGGGATTTACCCCTGTTTTCTTTAATATACGCGCCACAGTTTCAGCAACATCCTTCTGGAGCAGCTGCACTACTGAAAGATTAACATTGATATGGAAATCAGGTATGCCATGCTCATTCCAGTATCTGCACTGTCTACAGGCTTCTTCGAGTACATAATCACCTATTGATGTTATAAGTCCAAGATACTCCGCAAGTGGTATAAAATCACCAGGTCCCATAAAACCTAATGCTTTGCTGTCCCATCTTACAAGTGCCTCACATGATGAACATTCACCTGTTCTTACATCAACTACTGGCTGATAGAATACCACAAATTCTTCTATTCCTGATGTTACAGCCTGCCTCATGCTATTCTCTATATCAAGTCTTCTTGCTGTGTTCAGCTTACTACAGCTGTCGTAAAATGTATAACCATTCTTTCCATTTTTCTTGGACTCATACATTGCTATATCAGCAAGTCTTATAATCTCATGCACATCTTTGCTATCATCCGGGAATACTGCAATACCCATACTCATAGTACAGAAATATTCTGTTTCCATAAGATACCATGGCTTATTAAACATATCCTTTACCTTGTTTGCTATACGCTCAAGCTCACTGAACATATCAGGCATAACTATGGCAACGAACTCATCTCCTCCCATACGGTAACACTTACCACGAAGTCCAACTATACTCTGAAGCCCTGCTGCTATCTGCTGCAGAAGGACATCCCCGTACTGATGTCCAAGTCCATCATTAATATGCTTGAAATCATCAAGATCTATAAACATAAGTGCGCCCTTCACACCATCTTTAACAGACTGCTTGATGATTTTTTTAAGATCAGACTCACACTTCATACGATTATAAAGTCCTGTGAGAAAATCGTTATGAGCCTGAAACTCTATCTTTTGCTGGCTCTTCTTTTTTTGTGTTATATCCGATGCAGTGCATACTATAACTTCACTTCCATCTATCCACAAAAGATTAGTAAATCTTATTTCAAACCACAAACCTGATTCCGCACTATATTTCTCAATAGGACGGATATATGGCTTAACATAATCTGTACCATCATCCTCATCATAAGCTTTCTTTCTGTCAAGATAAGACTTGTACTCTTCTGATGACATAAGCTCCTGCATACACTCTTTAATCGCATTCTGAATCTCTTTTGACTCTGCTGCAACCTTGTTAGAAAACAGGATACCAGCTGAATTTCTGTCACATACTATAATACCTGAACCTATATTGTTAAGAATATCCTTAAGAACCTCATATGAAGATAACAGAGAATGATTCGTAACTCTCATCTGTGCTGTGCTCTGTATAACTGATACTATACTATGTATAAATCCATCAATTTCTTCCATAGTTTTGTCTTTTATTCCACTTATAACAACATACATAGCCTTAATCCCATTAATCTTAATCGGGATAATGCACCCCCCTGCATCAGGGTATGTACCTTTTCCAGCACTTTTTTCCAACTCTTCCAGCGAATATTCTCCATTCTCAACGCGCTCTATAAGCGCACAGGTTTTCCCCACCGTTGCAATATAATCAAGTATATCCTTATCTGAATTCTCCTGTATCACTGCCATATACTCTGCCTGAATATACGCATTAGCTTTTTGTAATATAACCTCAACTATATTCTGAAATGTATCTTTTGACTCCAGGCTTTCTATCACCGAAGATAACACTTCATACTTATCAATACAATTACCCAAAACTTGCCTCCTGGATTGTTTTACATACAGTAATTATATAATATTTATACTTATTTGGGAACTGTTTTCTGACATTTTAAGAGAGATTATTTGTTGATTTTTACGTTAGCTGGATTTTAATTTTTGATTTTATTTTTTTAATTTTTGATTTATTGTTTTATACATCCTTATATGATATGATTAAATGAATCATGTGTTTTAATCATTTAATAAATACATATGATAACACAAACAGGAGACATTAAGATTATATGAATAATATTTATAAGTACAATACCACACTTAAAGCTTCCGGAAGCGACTATAAAAAGATTGTATTCTGGAATCGTTTCTTAAGAAATCCCATAGAACTTATACTTACATGGATACCAGCTGCCATATCACTTGTTATGCTGATACTTGGTAAGTACAATTCATTTTTACTGATTATATATGCGATATGCTGGTTTTATCCTATATATATATTTGCATTCCAGTTTAAGAACAGCGTAAACTACCACTTAAAACACAGAGATTCATCTGAGGATGCACCATGCACCATTACACTTATGGACTCTGCCATATTAGCTGATATTCCTGATCATAATCTTGTATACACATATGAATGGGAACAGTTCACAACAGTTTACTTCCTGTATGGCTATTATATGTTATTTGCTGGAAAAAAGATGATTGTTATGCTTAACACAAAGGATATGCCAGAAGATATTAAAACAATTACTGGACAGTTTATCAAAGAACATGTAGATCTAAATAAGTGTAAGTTAGCATATTAACTATGGCTTCATCATGAATCCTGCAATATTATGTTTTCACCTACACTATCAATCTTTCCCTCACTGAACAAATAAAATCAATCCACCTAACAACATGATTACCATGCCGATAATAGTAAAATATCGTGCCAGAAGAACGAGTCTTCTGGCACGATATTTTGTGATAACATGTATCACTAATAATACATATTAAGCAGCTCAAATCACTAATTATTTAGCATCGGGCTGTGCATTTAATGACTTAAGTGCTGCATCAACCTTAGAACCAACTGTATTTGTATACTGTTTCATAGCTTCATCAACAGTCCATTCGCCTCTGGCTACCTTATCAACTACTGTATATCTCTCTGTATTGATATCACCGATAAGCTTACCAACTTCTTCTGTCATAGCAGGAGGATCAATTAACTGAGAGTTCTTGAAGAACATTTCTGCACACTCTGTAACCTTATCTGGCTGTTCTGCCTTTCCTGGATCCTTTCCGTTAGAGAATCCTGCAAGAACAAGGTTGCAGTCAAGATGAGCCTTAGAGTACTTTGACTTAGGGTTAGACTTAGTAGGAAGGAATTCGAATGAACCATCATCCTTTACGTTGTAGTAATATCCTTTAGGACCATATTCCCAAAGTGTCTGGATATCGCCACCATCTAACATCTTATCAATGAAGTACTTAAAGATTCCTTCTGCCTTTCCTGTTTCACCTGCATGAGATGTAATACACCATGATGGTGAAAGTCTTTCTGCATACTTACCAAGCTCCTTAATTGGAAGGAGAGCAACGAGTGAGCCATCAAGACCAGATGAAGTTATTTCGTCCTTTAACTTATCAATCCATGTTCCAGCCCAGTATGTAAATACACCTGATTCTGTCTTAATATCTGATGACTTGAAGTCGTTACGTGATGTAAATGTTGTCTTTGTACTTGATTCCTTATTGATAAGTCCATCCTTAACAGCGTTCTGGATTCTCTGAAGAGCATCCTTCATTTCCTGTTCTGAGAAACCATCTACATACTTGCCCTGAGCCTTGTCATAGTAGAATGTAAACTGTGCATTCTGATAGAATTCAGGAAGATAGTTTGTATAAGGTACTTCCTTTGAATAGAAACCAGGAGCTGAAATTACATAATCAACGCCCTTAGCTTCCTTCATCTTCTTAAGCATCGTATAGTATTCATCATATGTCATCTGCTTCTGAAGATCTGCCTTTGTATAACCAGCAGCTGTTGCCCAGGCTTCCTTTACATATGTACAGCATCCGTTACCACGCGCAGGTACGAAACCGTAAAGAGCTTTCTCCCCATCAACGCCTTTAACATAGTTAGCCTCCATGATCTTTTCTGCATCTGAAACAAGTCTTCCTGATGCCTTTGTTGCTGAATTGTTCCAAGCATCTGTCATATCCCAGAGAAGACCCTGCCTAGCATAAAGTGCTAAGTAGTCAGATGAAAGAATAAGAACATCTGGCATAGAGTTTGCATCAAGCATTGAGTTTGCTACTGCATCATAGTATGAACTGTGGTCTGGACGAACTACTGTGAAGTCAAGGCCTGTTAATTCCTTGAGCTGTTCATCAAACTTGTCACCCCAATCTGCCATCTTAGGAACTGTACCATCAACCATAACAGTGAAAGCTTCTGGCTTTTCTACGCTTGCCCAATCTACTGTTGATTTGCTTTCTGTTGAAGCATTGTTGTTTCCACATGCAACAAGCCCCATTACTGAAGTAAGTGTTAAACCTACAGCAGTAAGTTTTTTAACTGTCTTTCTCATAAACTTGTAAACCTCCCTATTGGTTCTTGTGGGGAACGCCCCACTTAATATGTTTCTAACATTGATATATATTACCATTTTTGTAATCTTTTAACAATACTTTATAAACTATTTTTCTGAACTTTGTAAACTATTTTGCTAAAAAAAGAGAATTGTTATGCTTAACACAAAAGATATGCCAGAAGATATTAAAGCAATTACTGGATAGTTTATCAAAGAACATGTGGATCTTAATAAGTGTAAGTTAGCATATTAACTATTATTAGTATAACGCATTTTTAACTGTATACAGAATAAAAAAGAGCCGTGTCACGGCTCTTTTTATATTGGGATTACGACACTTTCTGCAATCATCACATTCTATCGGCTATTTATGAATTCCTTCTTCTTCAATCTGACTATAAGACTTGTGACAAGCAGCATCGCTATACACACAGCTATCGGCATAAGAATATTTTTTCCTAATAATATCCCCTTTTTATATACAGAATAAGTCATCACATACTTACGCCATAGAAGACCAGTGCTTATAGCACCATCGGCATCATAATATTCAACGCTCACTATAACCATAGCTGCAAGATAGCCAGCCCATTTCTTATCCGTTATCCACCATACCGCAAGCATAATCAGTCCCATAACGAATATAACTGCAAATGCCTGTAATATAAAAACTGCACTTATAAGTGCAAATGAAGGTGCTGCCTCACATGGCATATGTATGGCTTTATAACACGTACTTGCCTCATCTTCCCAGTTATATATCTTTCGTTTTATACATATGCCTGCTATAGTTGTTGCTATATATATGTATACAGCGATGACTGCACTAAGTATTGCAAGGTCCTTCACACATCTTTTCCATATACTATATATATGTTTATGCCTCGTAATCATCATTACTGAAAAATTATATCTCTGTACATACAATATATAAAACAATGAACATATTGTAAGCAGTCTGCTCACATAATATATGCCAATACCTATATACACATCATACAGGCATGCTTCTGTATCAGACGGAATACCCAGCCCTCTTAATATTGTATTAGGCAGCAGTATAGTTATAACAACAAGCATTACTATTGACATTCCCTTGTCATTGACACTCAGTAATTCCCTTATCTTTCTCATACCTTTTCAGCTCCATGTATTATAATCGCCTTATGTACCGGATATAATGCCATATCAAAGTAAAAGTCTGACTTTATAAATCTTGCCCTGCGTTCCTGTCTTACCAGACTGTTAGACACACCAAAACGTATAGCAAATGTTTTAGTTTCCTCTGGTTTTAATATAGTATCTCCTTCTTCATCTACTGCATATATCATTCCCTGATTATCATATCCTATAGGATATGCCACAAGCTCTACATTGGGTACAAAATCAGCTGCCAGATTGACATTCTCCTCTTTTTTGTTTGTAACATCAAAAACAATGACCAATCCATCATTATCGCTTCTCATCTTTTCCGGCATATTCTTCTTATCAACAATATCATTCATATTGCCAAAATAAAGATTAGCTACGCATATTTCTAATCCATTATGCTCTATAACATCCCCTGCTTCATAGTACTCCTCAACTGGAGCAGGCAGTCTTGTATTGGCATTTCTGTAAGCTAATATAAACACTATAACCAAAACAAGTGCCACACATAATAATATGCCATACTTTACTTTTTTATTTTTAAAATGTATCATTCTTCAACCCCCGCCATATATACAAAACAACATCAAGTACAACTATCATCACTATAAATAAAACATAACTTTCCCAGTAATTCGTGGCAAGCTGGCTCATACTAAACAGCCTGTATGGAGCAATCGCTCTTACTTTCATATATGGAATCCAGCTTGAAGCTGCATTCAGAAATTCACATAGCACTACAGGAAAAAGTAATACTATAAATGTATTATTCACCCATAAAGATACCATAAGCGAAACTGTCGCCAGTAATCCACCACATATAAACTGCAATATAAAGTACAACAGATAATATACATAAGGATGTGTAAAAAATATACTGCTCCACATAGAATTAGCACAATAACACAATGTACCATTATTCCACATCATAGAAGGAAGCAGCATAGCTGTTGCTAAAAGATTAACAAGTAAAGGAAGAACTGCCACGATTCCACCTGTCGTAAATACTGCGGTAAACTTGGCTATAAGGTAATTAATCTTTTTAGTTCTGCAATAATAATTTCTTATAATTCCTGTACGCCTGTCCGTATAATATGTAGCTGCATATGGCAGAACTACCATTATAGGAAGCAGCCTTATATATAATGTATAATAAACATTCAAATTCCCACCTATCCACGTATAAAAAACGGTATATGGAAGAGTCAGGCTTCCATATTCAAAAAACTCCAGCGGATTAAGTGCATTATGCAGCCCCACTTTGACAAACTGCACTGTAACTATTATCATTCCTATAATAAGCGCAATCTTAAAAGCTGCTCCTTTTAGTGCCCGCTCCATTTCAATCTTTAGCATCTGTTTCATTCTATCAACCTCCCAGCCACATACATTATTATATACAGAATTTTTACCGCTTACTTAAGCTTGTCTGAATATGTAAAATCAAGCTTTAATAACTCATCCTCATCATATATCTCTTTACGTCCAGTTTTATGATTAACTGTATAATTAGTTCCTATATATATGTCATTATCAAGCATTAATCCATCCGTTTCTACAGCATCATATATAATTTTATGTTCATCTGCTGAATAATGACTTTTATATCTTGTAACTTTATATTTCTCTATAAAACACAACAACACAATATCCTTGCTTTCGCCAGCATTTATTGTAACTTTATCAAACTTATGCTCAACCCAGCCATCTGATTTAACCAAAAATGGTCTAAAATTATCATCATAAATAGTATTATATTGAAGATTGCCATTATCATCATACTTTATGTCATAATAATATAATCCCGTTGCTAAAAATGGTTCTGCCTTTTCACCCGTATTAGTTACATTCAGTCTGAATATAATCATATCCATATCTATGCCTTTATAACTTTTGCATATATTAGCATCTTCATCTATATACACATTTTTCTCATATGTATCTAAATAAGTACGCAACTGTTCTATGCTTTTATCATCCTCATACTTATATACATCTTTAAAATCATCTGTAACATATGCTTCATCCACTCTACATATAAGATTACTTTTACGCAACTTTATTGAGTTCCCCATATTTAATATCTGCGGTGCTTCTTCATCTGAAGGCATTGTATAATATACAGAACAGTCATGCCATTTAGACTCTCCATCAACTGATGCTGATGTTGCTACAGTTGCTTTTTCATTACCCCTTTCAGACATTGAATACACATCATCTATATTAGTTAATCTGCAGCCAGCAAGTGAAATTAAGATTGTAACACTTATCATAATAATTGCGCTTTTTTTCTTCATAAACTCATTCTTCCCCCTATCCTTTTCTCTTTATAATTCAATCGGTTGGGAATTATTATCCCCAACCGATTAAGAGATGCTTTTCCCTCTTTTACTTTTATTTTAGCTGGTTCTTTTTAGTAGCCACTCATATTATCAGGACTCCAAAGCCCACCATAACTTGCAGCATCATTTGAACAAAGAGTTGCTTTAATGCATATAATTGAATGGTCATATTCATATGCCCAATTCTTCATATATTTTTCAGTACCTTCATAAAATTTATGCGCAATACTATAACTTTCTCCCACTGCACTTGCATTATAACTTTCATAGCCATATACATAAGCTAAATAACCTACATCATCCTCACCTTCAAAGCTATGACATCCCATCCATGCAGCTGAGTCATCAAATTTAGGTCTTTTTTCTGTCTTTTGTTCATTGTAACCATCAAAGCTGAAATCATATTCTGTGTCGCTATTATTATTCGCATAAACATGCGCTGTCTGCACACCTGTAAATAATAACATTCCTGTGAAAGCACCTACAATAAGCTTTCCAAAAAGGCTTGTCTTATTATACATAACGCACTTCCTTTCTCTGATTTAATCATCAGTAACCCCCTTGTTAATAAGTAACTTTATAGAACCGGTTCCGTTGTATTTATTCTACCACACAAAAACATCTATTTTTTCAATTTGTAATAATCGGTAGGTTTTATTGTAATATTTGGTCAATAAATGTTATTTTTCAGTATATTTAATCCAATTTTATATACTTTATTTCATATTTTTATATGTATAATATATGTAATTAACATAAAAATACCAGCCCTTTCAACATCAGATACTTCCCCTGACATCCCTAGGCTGGTATATAAAATATATCCCTATACTTACATTCTCATATTCCTTACTCCGACCGACACACTTGTTACATACTCATATTCTGTTTTTTTGACATCATACATTCCATCATATTTCTTTATTATCTTCCTGACACTGCCTATACCTCTGCCGTGATTTTTATAATAATCTATGTTTCTGGCTTCCGGCGTGTTTATATAATTATTCTTTATAATAAATACTATATTATCTGCGTGGCATATAAGCTTAATATCTATATATGCATCCATATTATTCTGAAGTACACGGCTTACAGCATGTTTGCTGTTATCTATAAGGTTGCCTATAATCACGCCAAGGTCACTATAATCAACATCCAGCTCCTCTGGCACTTTCACGTCATAGGTTATATTTACACCTCCTGGCACTTCTGATAACTTATATGACAATATACTGTTGACCCTTAAGTTCGTACAGTACTTTGGCTGCCCGGCTGTGTTAATATTATCAAGTATATTATCAAGTTCTTTTTCGGCTTCATCATAATCCCTTAACTGTATGGCATAACTGAGCGTATTCAGTCTGTTCTTAAGGTCGTGTCTTATGTCCTTAAGCTCCTCCTGTGCCTCTTTGATATTACCATACAGCCTGTTATTCGTGTCTATCTGTATCTTAAGAATATCTTCCTCATAGCTATGGCGTGCGCTTGTGTCTATCTCTATCATACTTATGCATACAATATCCTTGGCTATGCATATCACAATCATAAGTATTACATATACTACATACCTGTCATTTATCTGCTGTGGCATTAACTTATACACCATCATAAGAATTATATTCTGTACGACAACCGTCATTATAACAGCTATATCCGTAATCCTGCTTACGCTTACTTTTCTATAATTGTTATATCTGATAAATGTAAACAACATTATTATACTTACAAATATAATAAATGGAATTATATAAATCGATGCTGTTTCCTCAGTATACACTATACTGTTACGTTTTATGCTCCATACAGCTTTTATGACAACTGATATATTAATAAGCATATTTACATATATAAGTACTGCCGATATATTTTTATACAGCAGGGGAATGTCCGATATATTCAATATAATAAGAATAACCGCAAGTACAGCACACACTATATAATCATCATATAATATAAGTCTGTACAGGCTCACACTTATCGCTGCCATTATTATTATGCTTTTTAACAGCTGCTTTGTATCAATGGCTATCAGCCATCTTATGTTGTGATGTATTCCTTCCTGTATACTGTTATCTGTATCATATTCGCCTGTATATTTCAGGGACTTGATAAAGCTTCTATATATTATGTATTCAGTTATTCCAAGAAGTATAAACCAATATTCCCACACCATCAGTACTCTCCACGCTTATATTGCAGACACATATTTATTAAAGCCATCAACGAATTCCCTGCTGTAACGTCTTGCTATCGAAACCGGAACTTCCTCACTTTCACGCCCTGTCTTATACCATACCATATCTGACTTTATTCTTGATATATACTTATAGTTTATAAGCATTGAACTGCCTGCCATTCCAAACATATCAGAAGGGAATTCTTCTTTGATATCCTTTATCTTTCCATATGTCCTGTATTCTTTACCAGATGTTACGATATTGATATACCGCATATCTGAATATATGCACACTATATCATTATAGTCTATCCTGTATACAGACTTTCCTATATGAAATATGAACTTGCTGCCATCACCTATATACAACTCGTTAATCTCGCTGAGTATCATACTAAGACGTTCTTCACCTGCCGGCTTTACTATGTAGTTAAATGCATGTACATCAAATGCTTTCTGCATATAATCCGTATGGCTTGTTATAAATACTATAACAGCCTTCTTATATCCCGCCTTTATCCACTTTGCAAGACTTATTCCATTATCATCGCCAAGCTCTATATCAAGAAAATACACATCATATGATATATTCTTATCATTAAGTTCTTCTTTCATATCCTCTGCACAGTTATATACATCTGTTTCTGCTTTTATTCCAAGCTTATCCGCTGTCTTATCAAGAAGCCTGACAAACATATCTGCCTGTACACTATCATCTTCGCACAATGCTATCCTCATACAATTCTACTCCTCATCAATGCAGCTTATGCCAGCACTTTAATCAGTACTGACAGACCCGCATTTAACTAACGAGCAAGCCAGCCTCCATCAACTGCAAGTGTGAAACCATTAACATAGTCTGATGCCTTAGAAGCAAGGTATACTACAGCACCTTCCATATCCTCTGGTGTTCCCCATCTTCCAGCAGGTATCCTGTCAAGAATAGCTTCACTTCTGTCTGCATCATCCCTTAACTGGGCTGTATTGTTAGTTGCCATATATCCCGGTGCAATTCCATTTACATTGATGTTATACTTTGCCCATTCATTAGCCATGGCTCTTGTAAGACCTATAACAGCACTCTTACTTGCTGTATATGAAGGTACTCTTATTCCGCCCTGATATGAAAGCATAGAGCATACATTGATAATCTTGCCGCCTTCACCCTGCTTTATAAGCTGCTTTGCAAATGCCTGACTTAAGAAGAATACCATCTTTTCATTTACCTGTATGACTGAATCCCAATTTTCCTCTGTGAAATCTATAGCATCCTGTCTTTTGATAAGACCTGCATTATTAACAAGTATATCAACTCTTCCGTATACATCCATAGCAGCTGTCATAACCTTAGATATAGAATTCATGTCTGAAAGATCAGCTAATACTTCGGTAAATATACCACCATCTGCCTCTATTTTAGCCTTAGTTTCTTCACATGAACGTCTTGCAACTCCAAGCACCTTAGCTCCTGCCTGTGCAAGCGCAATACTCATTCCCTGTCCAAGTCCTGTATTGGCACCCGTAACAACTGCCACCTTATTATCTAACTTAAATAAATCTAATATCATATACTCTCTCTTTCCTTATATTTCCTGTTATCTGCAGTACTAATTTAGAAATAAATAACAACTAAGCAATGCTCATTGCATTTAGTTAAATCCTATAAGCTTATTCATAACCTTATATCCTGTCTTGGATATTCCTCTTCCTATACGTCCGGGAATATTAACTGTACTTCCTAAAAGACTATATCTTAATTCCTTATAGAGCTGCTTATCTGTGTCTTTAACATACCTCCAGAGTTCCTTCTTTTTGTTAAGATTCTCCTCTGTTCCGGATATTATTAAGAATATTGATGAAACCTCCATCATAATTCTTAAATATGTTCTCATATATTTTCTACATTTCTCATTCTCTGGTTTCTCAGAAAGATATGAATCTATAAGCCTTCTTGTAACTCTTAACTGCTGATCTATTCTTGATATCATAACCTTTTCGTTAACTGACTGGTCATCACGTCCTATGAAATATCTGTAAAAATTCGTATTAATGTAATACATTTTCTTAACATAAGGTAGCGGTTCAAACACAAACACATTATCCACGTAAAATGTATGCTTTGGAAGTTCTAATCCACAATCTTTAATAAGCTGTGTCCTATATATAACTGAATGCATAAGTATGTACTGGTCAACTTTAAAATGCCCCATATCATCCCATCCAAACATCTTATCAACTGGGAGTGCGTTCTCATAATGAATAACTTTTTTTCTTTTAGCGCCTACTTTTTCATATACATAGTTAGCTATAACCATATCAGGAAGGTCATCTTTTTCTACGAATTCCTTAAGCTTTGTAAGTATTTTTCTATAACTTTTTATGTCTACCCAGTCATCACTATCAACTACCTTAAAGAACACTCCTGTAGCATTGGCAAGTCCTGTGTTAACAGCCTGACCATGCCCACCATTCTCCTGGTGAACAGCTTTAACGATGCCTGGATACTGTTCTTCATACTTTTTAGCTATTTCTAAAGTGTTATCCTTCGTAGAACCATCATCCACTATGATAACCTCAATATCATCCCCTCCTGCAAGGCATGATTTAATACATTTTTCCATATATTCTGCTGAGTTATAACATGGAATTGCAAATGATAATAACTTCATATGTATAATCTCTCCTATTTAATTTCAAAAAAATCGTTTCGCTTCTTCCTCATGTTTGTGCGGGTCGAAAATGTTACCGCTTTTTCGTGCAAGCACGAACAGCGGTCACACTTTCGACCCTGGGGTATCACATGCGGTCTGGGCACTTGATGCCAAGAAGGTCTGTGCATGTTTCAAGAATATTTTTTGTAAGTGTAATAAGTGCTATATAACCCTTTTTCTGTTCTTCATTCTCTTCTGCAAGTATCTTTGTATTATGATAAAAACCATTGAATGCATTAGATACTTCATATATGTACTGACATATTCTATGTGGTGCATTATCTTTGTATGCACTTTCTATCACATCTGAAAACTTAATAAGTGACAATGCAAGCGTTTTTTCTGAAGCTTCTTTTGCAGGTAGTATATTAATATTTTCAGTACTTCCACCATTTTCCTTGTATTTTGCAAGTATAGACTTTATTCTTACGATTGTATACAGAATATAAGGACCTGTATTTCCCTCAAAAGAAGCAAATCTGTCTATATCAAAAACATAATCCTTTGATGCCTGGTTAGAAAGATCTCCATACTTAAGTGCAGCAAGCCCTACTATCTTTGATGTTTCTTCTGCTTCTTCATCAGATACTGAACGATTTTCCTTTATCTTGTTAAGTACTGCATTATCAATATCAGCAATAAGATGCTCTAATCTCATAACACCGCCTGAACGTGTCTTAAATGGCTTGCCATCCTTTCCATTCATAGTTCCAAATCCGACAAATATCATATTAACATCAGGTCTTACGATGCCTGCTTTCTTTGCGGTTCTGAATACCTGTGTAAAGTGAAGCTCCTGTCTTTTATCTGCAAGATATATATATGTGTCCGGCTTATAAAGTTTTTCTCTTTCTACTATAGTTGCAAGGTCCGATGTAGCATAAAGTGCCGCACCGTCTGACTTTCTTACGATACATGGAGGCAGTTCTTTAGTATCTGTATCTTCTGCTATATCTACAACAGTAGCCCCCTGGCTTTCATATGCTATACCATCATCAACCATCTTATCTACCATTTCATCTATATATGGCTGTGCATCACTTTCACCTTTCCAAAGATCAAAGGATACATTAAGATTATCATAATTCTTCTTCAGATCTTTCTTTGAAACCGTCATAATATGATTCCAGATAGCTCTGCATGCCTTATCACCATTTTGAAGCTTAAGTGTTGCCTCGTGCGCCCTTTTAGCAAAAGCTTCATCCTCCTTGGACTTAGCACTTGCTGCTGGATATATCTCCTCCAGCTCTGCTATTGTAAATGGTGCTTCTTTAGGATATTCACCTGTAAATGAAGCATCAAAATATGGCAGTTCCGGCTTTCTATCTCTTAATTCTTCTATAATAAGTCCCATCTGAAGTCCCCAGTCACCAAGATGCACATCACCTATTGTCCTGTTGCCAACAAATCTGTTAATTCTTTTAACGCTTTCACCAATGACAGCTGATCTTAAATGACCTACATGAAGTGGCTTAGCCGCATTAGCACCACCAAAATCTACAATAACAGTCTTAACCTGTTCATTGTTCTGATAACCATACTTATCAGAAGCTGCCATATCATTCATATAACCAGCAAGATATTCAGGACTAATCTTTATATTGATAAAGCCCGGTTTAACACTTTCAACAGATGAGAAAAGTCTGTTATCTGCAAGCTTAAAAACAACTTCATCTGCTATCATAAAAGGTGCCTTTTTATATGCCTTTGCTGCTGCCATAGCACCATTACACTGATACTCACATAAGTCTGGCCTGTTAGATACTGTTATCCTTGCATAATCTTTAGAATATCCACATTCCTCAAACGCTTTCTGGAATTGTTCTGTCATAAGTTCTATTATGGTCTTCATATAATCTCCACTCCTGATTTTATTTGCTTTTCAGTTGTTATATCACCTGATGCATATATAATAAATATAAAAAAGAAGCTGTTGCACTAAGTTGATTATATATTGATATATAAACTACTTACGTTGCGACAGCTTCCATATAAAACACTACTACATCACTGCTCAGTTTTAGGTTTCCAACTATTCTGAACAATAATATATAAAGCTGTATTTAGTTTAGTATAAGACACTTTCAAGAAAAAGTCCATAGCTCTCAGCTGGAAGTGACATAACAACATCCTCTCCATCAAGTGCAGCTTTTATATCTGAGGTCTTCTTTAATCCGTTACCAACATCAAGGAGCATGCCTATCATATATCTTGCCATATTATGAAGAAAATCATCAGCTGTTATTGTAATATTGCATTTATCACCTTCTACATCTATATCTACTGACTTGACATTCTTTACTGTAGACTTGCTCTTTTTAGCAGTTGTAAATGCTTTAAAATCATGGCTTCCGATATAATACTGCGCCGCTGTTCTCATGGCTGATATATCTGGCACATCGAATGTATGATATGCATATTTTCTTGTAAACACATCTGCTACATTAGCCATATCTAGCCTGTATACATACGTTTTGCCCTTTGCATTCAACTGGCTATGAAATCTTTCATCCACTTCTTCAACATGATTGATTGCAATATCTCTTGGAAGGTACCTGTTAAGATAATTCTTAATCTCAATAGCCTGATACCTGTCATTTAACTTAAAGTTAGCTGTTTGCGCAAGTGCATGAACACCCTTTTCTGTCCTGCAGCCAACATATATATCTATATCCTCGCCAGTCATTTTTTTAATTATTTCTTTAATCTTAACTTCTATCGTATTGGATGATGAATCTTTACCCAGACGCTGCCATCCATCATATCTGCCACCATCATATTGAATCTGTAACTTATAATTATACATTATTCTTCCATAACCTTTTCAACTGTATTAACGATAACATCCATCTCAAAAGGCTTCTGTATAAAATCAGCTGCACCCATCTTAAGCGCCTCTATCATATTAGCCTTTTGTCCCGCTGCTGTAACCATGATAACCTTAGCATCCGGATCGTCATCTATTATTTCTTTAACTGCATCAATTCCACCAAGCTTTGGCATTGTAATATCCATTGTTGTAATATCAGGTCTGTATATTTTAAATTTTTCAACACCCTCTGCACCATCTACTGCTTCTGCAACTATCTCATGTCCTGCCTGTTCAAGCATATTTCTTAAGAATTTCCTTGATGTCTTAGAATCATCTACTATCAATATTCTAGCCATAATCGTCCTCCGTTCCCACTTTATAATCTGGTATATGCTTACACCTTAAACTTCCAGCTTAATCTTATCATCTGCCACCATAATCAGATTAAATCTATGGCCCTTCATTGAAAATGTAACTACATACATTCCATTATCTGCCTTAATCTGTGTATCCTTATAAAATACTGGTGGATGCAATGCAACTTCTATGTCTTCATAGCTGAGCTTTGTTGCATACGCACCATTAATCACGTTAATAAGCTCACATATTGAATCATAAGCATCTGAATCAAACTCACTCAGCTCTTCCTGTGAAAATACTGATGCAACACATAAAAGATCGTCATCATCTCCCGCTATGCCAAGAAATACATCTATATCTCCGTCCATAAGCTGGCAGCCTACAAACTTTCCCTCGTACTCCTTTTGATATATAATTCTTTCCAGTTCCATATCACTACCTATAAACTGAGTAAATATCTTAAGTACACTCTGCATCTGCTTGTTGTAGTATTCTGTGTTCATATCAAGAAATGTTGTAACCATATCATCTATGTTACCTTCTTTGATAACCTTCAGTTCACTATCAGTAAAAACAGTTCCAGCGTGATTTTTGGCAATATATTTGTTAATCATCTTGTCCCGCATATCATCGCTCTCCTCATATCTGATTATCTGTCAATTATATTTTTTCGATTCATTTAACTTTTAATTCATTATACATCATTAAGATACAAGTTAGCAATCACTTATTTTATTTAATTGATTGAAAATTGATATATTACTTGCTGTTTTCTGTTATTTTAGAAAAAACTTCACGTTCTTAACTACTACACATAATAAAACCGGCACAGCTAGTCACACTTTTGCCATGCCGGAAACTTATTTTACACTTTAAATATGATAAGAGGTTACTTTTAACCCTTATATCAATTATATTATTTAAGCATTCTCAACAGAATAGTTAGGAGCTTCTTTAGTAATATGAATGTCATGTGGATGACTTTCTCTTAAAGCTGCAGATGACATCTTTATAAACTTAGCTGTCTCCTGAAGTACTGGAATAGTCTGTGCTCCACAGTAACCCATACCTGAACGGAGTCCTCCCATAAGCTGGAATATAGTATCCTCAACAAGTCCTTTATATGCAACTCGTCCTTCAACACCTTCTGGAACAAGCTTCTTTGCATCTGTCTGGAAGTATCTGTCTTTACTACCATTCTCCATAGCTGCAATAGAACCCATACCTCTATAAACCTTATACTTTCTGCCCTGGAATAACTCAAATGAACCAGGAGCTTCGTCACAGCCTGCTAAAAGACTTCCAAGCATACATACATTACCACCTGCTGCTATCGCCTTAACTATATCTCCTGAGAACTTTATACCGCCATCAGCGATAACTGGAATACCATACTTTTTAGCCTCAGCATATGCATCCATAACTGCTGTTACCTGAGGTACACCAATACCGGCAACAACTCTTGTTGTACATATAGAACCCGGTCCGATACCAACCTTAACAGCATCTACACCTGCTTCACATAAAGCTTTTGCAGCAGCTCCTGTAGCTATGTTACCTGCAATAACCTGAAGTTCTGGATATGCAGCCTTGATTTCCTTTAAAGTTGTAATAATATTCTTTGAATGACCATGTGCTGAATCTATAACAATACAGTCAACACTTGCATTAACAAGTGCTTCTACTCTGTCCATAACATTAGAAGTTATACCAACAGCAGCACCTGCAAGAAGTCTTCCCTGTGAATCATGTGCAGATGCAGGATACTTGATAGACTTCTCAATATCCTTGATTGTAATAAGACCTGTCAGCTTGAAATCCTTATCAACAATAGGAAGCTTTTCCTTTCTTGCCTTGCCAAGAATCTTCTTAGCTTCTTCAAGTGTGATGCCTTCCTCTGCTGTTACAAGATTCTCACTTGTCATACATTCCTTGATAGGTCTTGAGAAATCCTCTTCGAACTTAAGATCTCTGTTAGTGATTATACCAACAAGCTTCTTGTTCTCATCTACGATAGGTACACCTGATATTCTGAACTTTCCCATAAGCTCGTTAGCTTCTTTTAATGTATTGTCTGGATGTAAGTAAAATGGATCTGTTATAACTCCATTCTCTGATCTCTTTACCTTATCTACCTCTTCTGCCTGCTGCTCAATAGACATATTCTTGTGGATAATACCTATACCACCCTGTCTTGCCATAGCGATTGCCATTCTATGTTCAGTAACTGTGTCCATACCTGCACTCATCAAAGGAATATTAAGCTTAATATTCTTTGTAAGATTAGTTGTTAAATCGATCATATTAGGTGTTACTTCTGAATACTGTGGAACTAATAACACATCGTCAAATGTAATGCCCTCGCCAATAATTGTACCCATTTTCCTTTGTCCTCGCTTTCTTGTTCTTGTAATATGCTTCTAATGCTATGATGTATTATAAAGCGGTGTGTATTAATACTACATCACTTAACCTGACAACAGATACATCATAGGATTATACAAAAAAATCCGAATACTCAATTCGGACATTTCTGTGTGGAGAAATCTGATAAACGCTCTATCATATTCCTTTTGTTTATAATATTAAGATTGTATCAGAGCATTTTTTAAAAGTCAATAACTTTAAACACATCTTTTTCAACAACATTTTGTATGCTATGAAGAACACGTTCATCAGGATATATAAATACCCTGACTAATTCGTTATGTTCATTATACGCATATATGACAACTGAATCATGATTGCTTGCACCAACTGAATAATCATAAGTCTTAACGTCCATATGGTTCATACGGAGTGCATCCTGCGAATCAGCTCTTGCCACAAGCTTTGCTCTTGAAAGTGTATACACACCACATCTTTTTCTTGCTGATTTTGCCATAATCCTGTCAATCGTAAGCGTATCATCCACTATCGAATACTCAAGCTCTGCATTATAATACTGGAATACTAAAAATGTCATCACCGCAAATAATGCAAGCACAATTATTCCAAATGTTCTTGTCTGTGGTATGGTTGTAGCCGCCACAATACAGCCTATTATAAGCAAAGTCTTATAAACAACTGCTGTCTTAGGTGGTTTTACCTTCACTATCTGTTCTACTGCTATATCAAACATAAAGCCTCCTATCTTGTAATACTTCCAATTAATCAAAGTAATTAATTTTCTTCTTAGTGCCTGCTGCTGCCTTAACCTTTACATCTGGTATCTCATAGTCTTCTATATCAATTATATCCTTGCTTTCGTCACACATTATAAGTAATCTGGCAATCATTTTAAGCTTTTCTTTCATTCCGAAGCTTCCACCAACACTATAAGCTGTGCCATTTACTTCATATCTGTTCATAGATGAGAAATATACTGGTCTGTCCTCTTTTGCAACATCTGTATAATCTTTAACATCCAAACACAATAAAGCATCTGCTGCTTCCTCTAACTTGTCTGGGTGCTTAGTTATAACAGAACTGCATATTGTTCCAAGCATATCTGTCTGGTTCTGCTCGTATTTATTGCCGTATACGCTGAATTTCACAAGTGCTCCACTTCCCTTGCCGACAGCAGAAGAACCACCTCTGACCTTTACCGCTGGAAGTTCAACCTGTTCTGAACTGAATATTTCCGGGCTTTCACCACATATATTAAGCAGAAGTGCCATTTTCTTTAACTTGTCTACTACTGAATATGATGTTCCAACGCATATATGGCTTCCATTAACGAATTCAAAGAATTCACAGCTTCTGAAATATGTAGGCATATCTGCCTTACGATTCTTAGGAAGACTATAATCAACATCAGACACGCAGGTCATCCCATTATATGAAGGAAGTTCGTCCACAATATCCTGATGTTTATTAAGAACGTGTGCAAAAAATGTAAGCATCATATCTGACTGATTAAGCTCATACTCCTTGCCATAAAGCGTAAATCTGATATCACCTGTACTTGTAGCCTGTCTTGTCCTGGTGTTATCTTTTATATGTGTGCTATCTGTTATATTAGTGTTATCTGTTATATTGGTATTATCTGTTATATTGGTGTTATCTACTGCTGTTACAGAATCATCTGCAGCAACACTGTCTATTGCTATGTTATTTTTATCAGCAACACTATCATTGTTGTACTTTTCTTTAAGTTTCTCCAATACATCAATATTAATTTTGTCATTCTTGTCATTCGTAAAATTGTTATACATTAACTGTGCGCAATCACCAGCTGTTCCATATTTCTGAATACTATAGCTTGACTCTTTAAAAATATAACTAAGCATACTTATCGCAACTCTATGTGCTGTATTCAGACCATCTATAGTTGACCTGACATCTTTCTTTAATTTGCTCTTTACTGCAATATTATCTTCCATGACATCTTTAAGGACATTTACTTCCTCTGGAACCATCTTTATTGCCATACTCTGACTTTCTTTTGCAACTGTATTATCATACACTGCATCTTCCATTTTTTGTATTGTAGACATATTATCATCCAAGGCAATATAAAAATCCTCAAGATACCTGCCTTTTTCCATCTTTAAATCCTCTGAACGTGTTACAAGCTGTTCTATAAGGCAGGCATAACTACGGAAATAGCTAATACTAAGAAATGAAATCATAGCAACACAATCAACATCATATAAGCGCTCCTTAATATTCTGTAACCAGTTCTTAGAAATATTCTCCTGAAGCTCTATATCTATATATACATTAATTCCACGTTTTCTAAGCTCATATACAAAATCATAAACCTTCTCTTTATCCTTACTTGCATAACTTACAAATACATAAGGTTCACCCTTTATCCATCCATCTTCAAGTTTCTTTTTAAGCTCATCAATATCAGCCATTACCATTCCTCCTGCGTGACAACTAAAACCCAATATGAAAGTATTATAACATACCCCTTAACTTTTTTAAATAGAAACAACTATCTATTAATAAGCATAAACCAAGCTCTCCTGACATATATGAATCTGCTCAATCTGCTGCAATTCACTTAATAGCCTTGATAGCATAACATGTTCCCTTATACATTACACAACAAAAAGCCCCCTTGTTTATGAATATAAAACATAAACAAAGGGACTTTTTTAATATGATGTAAATGTTAAATTTATTTTATCAACTTACTGATGTATAGTAAATTATTACTTATTACATCATTCCGCCCATACCGGCAGCTCCTGCTGGCATAGCTGGTGCATCTTCCTTAATAGTTGTAACAACTGCTTCTGTTGTAAGAAGTGTAGATGCAACACTTGTAGCATTCTGTAATGCGCTTCTTGTAACCTTAGCTGGATCAAGGATACCTGCATCAACCATATTAACGTACTTATCGTTAAGTGCATCATAACCTGTTCCGACTTCTGATTCTCTTACCTTGTTGATGATAACTGCACCCTCAAGACCAGCATTGTTAGCAATATGGAATAATGGAGCTTCAAGAGCCTTAAGGATAATCTCTGCACCTGTCTTTTCATCTCCGCTAAGTGTAGCAGCAAGCTCTGCAACCTTCTTAGATGCGTGGATATAAGCTGAACCACCACCTGAGATAACACCTTCTTCTACTGCTGCTCTTGTTGCATTAAGAGCATCTTCCATACGAAGCTTAGCTTCTTTCATTTCAGTTTCTGTTGCAGCACCAACTCTGATAACAGCTACGCCACCTGCAAGCTTAGCAAGTCTTTCCTGTAACTTTTCCTTATCGAAATCAGATGTTGTTTCTTCAAGCTGTGCACGAATCTGTGCAACTCTTGCTTCGATATCTTCCTTAGCACCTTCGCCATCAACGATAACTGTATTTTCCTTCTGAACCTTAACTGACTTAGCTCTACCAAGCATATCAAGTGTTGTATCCTTAAGCTCAAGACCAAGTTCTTCTGAGATAACCTGACCACCTGTAAGAATAGCGATATCCTTAAGCATTTCCTTACGTCTGTCACCATATCCAGGAGCCTTGACAGCTACTACATTGAATGTACCTCTTAACTTGTTAACGATAAGTGTTGTAAGTGCCTCACCTTCAACATCCTCAGCGATAATAAGAAGCTTAGCACCATTCTGTACAATCTGCTCAAGAACTGGTAAGATTTCCTGAATATTAGATATCTTCTTATCTGTGATAAGGATGTATGGGTTATCAAGGTTAGCTTCCATCTTATCCATATCTGTTGCCATATATGCTGATATATAACCTCTGTCGAACTGCATACCTTCTACAAGGTCAAGTTCTGTCTTCATTGTCTTAGATTCTTCGATTGTTATTACGCCATCATTAGAAACCTTTTCCATAGCATCTGCTACCATCTGGCCTACTTCTTCGTCACCTGCTGAGATAGATGCAACCTTTGCAATCTGATCCTTGCCTGTAACCTTTTCGCTCATCTGTGCTATAGCTTCTACTGCACAATCAGTTGCCTTCTTCATACCTTTTCTTAAGATAATTGGATTAGCACCTGCAGCTAAGTTCTTCATACCTGCATTTACCATAGCCTGTGCAAGAACAGTAGCTGTTGTTGTACCATCACCTGCTACATCGTTAGTCTTAGTAGCAACTTCCTTTACAAGCTGTGCACCCTGATTCTCAAATGCATCTTCAAGCTCAATATCCTTAGCTATTGTAACACCATCATTAGTGATAAGTGGTGCGCCATATGACTTATCAAGAACTACGTTACGTCCCTTTGGTCCGATTGTAACTCTTACTGTATTAGCTAACTTATTAACACCCTCTTCAAGAGCTTTTCTTGCTTCGATTCCGTACTTAATTTCCTTTGCCATTGTTATTACCTCCAAATAAAATCAATAATATAATCAACAATATAATGAATATTTATAATTAATCCTCAATTACTGCAAGAATATCATTCTGCTTAACTACAATATATTCTTCTTCATCAAGCTTAACTTCTGTTCCTGCATACTTAGAATATATTACCTTATCTCCAGGCTTAACCTGCATTGTAACTTCCTTGCCATCGACAACTCCACCAGGTCCTACTGCAACTACTTCCGCCTGTGATGGCTTTTCCTTTGCCTGTCCTGGTAATACAATGCCTGACTTTGTAGTTTCTTCTGCAACTAATGCTTTAATTACAACTCTGTCTCCTAATGGTACTAACTTCATAATATAATCCACCTTTCCGCTGTCTGACATGTATGTGGCAGCTATCTTTATCATTACTTTAATTTTGTCTGTTAGCACTCATTTCTTTCGAGTGCTAATCCCGATAACGATAAGATATCACCCAGCCAATAATTTGTCAACAACTAATTCAAATATATTAATGTTTTTACATTTTGATTATACTTTTTTTATTTTTTATGTTTTTTTGACTCTGCAACTCCCATTTTTATAGTTTTCCCATAATAGAAAAGATACTGCTGTGCGTATCCCCCAAGTTCGCCAAACCTATTTTTAGCAAAATCCGCTATAACCTCCTTAGATGTATCCTTCTTATCAAAATAAAGATATTCCATTATCCTTTTTATCCATACATCTATAGGAAAACTATCTCTTTTTCCAAGTGCAAAAAGACTTACACAGCTTGCAACTTTATTACCTACACCTTTTATTTCACACATTTTTTCTATAGCTGCTGCCGAATCTGACTTTATAAGTTCATTATAATTAACACTTCCATCATAAACATGGCTGACTGCATCATATATATATGGAGCACGGAAGCCTGTTTTTAAATCCTTCAGGTCTTCAATAGTTGCTTGTCTTAGCTGATTAACATCTGGAAATGTATACATTGGGATTCCTTTTACATCCCCTTTATAAGTACCATACTTTTCTGAAATATCTGCTACTATCTTTTTAATATGTGGTATCTGCTTATTCTGTGAGATTATAAATGATATAAGTGTTTCAAAAAATTCCTGGTTAAGTATTCTTACTCCTGACATTGCACATATTGCTTCTTTTAACTTATCATCCTTTGCAAGCAGTTCTTCTTTTATTTTTCCATAATCCCTGTCTATATCAAAATATTTTCTCCATAATGTATCATATATCTTCTCATCTGTATCGTAAAACACCAGATTACTATCATCCTGTCTTATATGTAAAAGCTGTCCATATGCTGTCAACACATATTCATTCTCATCAAGCATGTTAAAATGAAAGCATTGCCCACATTCCAGCGTTTCTTTAAGATTAAAATCTGACGGTGTATTTATCACATAATCGTTCATATTATTCCTCTTTTCTTAACTATTCTTAAATAGATGTATTTTGATTCTTACAATGTTTCTTAAACATTTTTTAATATTTCTTCCATATTCTATTATAAATTTCTTCCATGTTCTATTATAAATACTTTTATTTTTGCAGATTACGTATTAGAATTGTTATGTATATATTCTTTTATATACATGATACCAGGGTCAAAAGGTCTAAACCCACATGAGCTTGCTCATAGGTGGGTGAAAGACCTTGTGACCCGCCCCGATATAAGCATAAAAAGTCGTTTCTACTTGCAGAAAAAGACTTTTTTACCATAACAGATTATAACCAAACAACACACAATATTCAATTTATAACATAATTATTTATAGAAAGATTAATGACAATGTATTTTAAAAAAATCAATTTTAGAAATATAAATTTTAAAAAAACGTCTTTTGCCGTTATTTCAATTATTATAAGCCTTTTGTTTACCGGGTGTAATATTCCGCTTTTATCGGAGTGGCAGGATGAGTCAAGTACCTCCATATCCAATACTGCATATGATAAATCTGCCTCATCAACCAGCGAAATAATTGATTACATCAATCAATGCTTAATAAATAATCAGACCGTATGCGAATTATTCATTGAAGACGAATCTCTAATAGATGCTAATTCATGGCTTGCTGCCATAGATGGCATAGAACAGTTAAAATGTGAATATAAACGTGTTAAAAATGGTTTTAATGTACGCATTACATATGAATGCTGGGATAGTTTTTCTATAATCAATGCATATAAAACCGGTTCAACAGATGCACTAAATGAACGCCAGCTTACATTATATACTAAATACATACAGATATTAAACGAGATTACATCTCCTGCTAATTCGGATATAGAAAATGAACTTGCAGTACATGATTATCTTGTCAAACACATTTCTTATGTTGATACAGGTGATTCCTCTTACAATGCATACAGTGCACTTATTAACGGAATCGCTGTATGTAGCGGCTATACTGAATGCTTTAAAACATTTATGGATATGCTTGGAATAGAAAATGGAACAGTGTCCGGTGAAGCTGGTGATGAGCAGCATATATGGAATACTGTTAAACTGGATGACCAATGGTATCATGTAGACGTAACATGGGATGATCCTATAGGTTCTTCTTTTGAATACACAGATCATTCTTACTTTAATATTACAGCTAAAGACATGTCTATTGACCATACATGGAACCATGACAAATACAGTGAATATGAGAATTGCGGAACGAAATATTCTTATGTAAAATATGCAGGAGTAACCATGATAAGCAACACTTCACAGTTAAACCGTCTTATCCGTAATGCGGTTAAAAACAAACAGACTCATCTTGAATTCGCCTGCACATTCACAACTGATTTAAAAACAGCTGTGTCAAAAACCGGTGAAACTTTATCATATACTTATAAAAATGTACCTAGAAATAATTACTCTTTATATACCGTAACATTCACTTACTAATATATGTCTGCAATATGCCTCTATGTTTCTAATATGTATTTTTTTAGGACATTTTTTCTTTCCTTATATTCTGGGCAGTACTTTTTCACCTCTGCCCAGAATTCCTTTGAATGATTCATATATTTTCTGTGTGCAAGCTCATGCACCACAACATAATCCATAAGCTCCTGTGGCATATAATACAGCTGGTAATTAAAGTTCAGATTACCCTTTGAACTGCAGCTGCCCCACCTTGTTTTCTGGTTTTTAATAGTTATATTTTTAACCGTCACTCCCATAATACGGCTGTAATATATAACACGTTTTTCAAATGCTTCTTTAATGCACTTAATCTCATCTTTAGTAAGTTCATCTTTTTTCTTTGCATTGGTTGATATTCCTGCTTTGGCTTTACTTCCAAGATAACGTCGCTTTTCTTCAATCCACAGCTTATGTTTATCCACGAATTCTTCAAGCTGTTTTTTACTTAATGTATACGGAGCTCTTAATATGACTCTTCCATCCATGTGGACTTCAATACCTATTGAACGTCTTTTTGACTTTATCACTGATATATAATCTTTATTCCATATGTTATCATATTCACCACTGCACATTTTATTTTACTCTTTTCTGCTTACTGGAGTTTCATATCTCCATCTTTAACCCAGCCTGCTTTTTTTAACAGCCAATTTATAAGTGGACATATAACTGCAGGCAAAATAAAAGATATAAGTATTAATCCTGCCCAGTCCATCATGGTTATTGCACTCTTAGTTCCTGCTGCAACATCATTTACCCAGCCTGAATATACACCTATCTGGCCTACAAAGCCACATGTCCCCATACCTGATGATACTGCTGTTCCATTCATCTGCAGTTTAAAAAGACATGTTGCAACAGGTCCTGTTATTGCTGATGTTACTATCGGTGCAATCCATATCCTTGGATTCTTTATTATGTTTCCCATCTGAAGCATTGATGTACCTATTCCCTGTGAAACAAGTCCACCCCATCCGTTTTCCTTAAAAGACATAACCGCAAAGCCAATCATCTGGGCACAACAACCTGCTACAGCTGCTCCTCCTGCAAGTCCTGTAAGTCCAAATGCTGCACATATAGCTGCCGAAGATATCGGTAATGTAAGTGCTGCTCCAACAAGAACTGATACCACTATTCCCATAAGAAAAGGCTGAAGATTAGTTGCAAGCATTATAACCTCACCTATTTTCATAGCCGCTTTTCCAAGCGGTGGAGCTATCAATGCTGCCACCCCTGTTCCAACGCCTATCGTTATTAATGGTGTTACAAGTATATCTATCTTTGTTTCCTTCGATACTAATTTTCCTGCTTCTGCTGCAATAATAGCTACAAAATATACCGCCAATGGACCACCTGCACCACCTAATGCATTAGATGCAAAACCAACTGTTATAAGCGAAAAAAGAACAAGTGGCGGACATTTCAGTGCATACCCTATAGCCACCGCCATAGCCGGTCCGCTCATGGCTGATGCAAGACCTCCAACTGTATAATTAACACCACTTATTGTTGCAACTGTATTAGTAAGAAATCCAATATGAAGCTGTGTACCCAGAGTATTTAGTATAGTTCCTATTAATAACGAACAAAACAATCCCTGAGCCATTGCCCCAAGTGCATCTATTCCATATCTTTTAACCGATACTTCAACATCTTTTTTCTTTAAAAATGCTTTGATTTTCTCCCACATAATTAATCCTCGCTATAGTAAAATTTCAATTAATCATATCACATAGTTGTCCTGACTTCCACCTAATTTTTAACTTTATATACAGCTTGTAATATAAAGGTTTATATACAACTTTATATACAGCATACATACACACTACACCCATGTAATAATCAAAAAGTATCTTTTTATTTTTCATATGTCATTTGACACTATCCATTTGTTTTTATCCATAACCTGATATGATATCTGTGTCATCTAAAAATATATTACATATAATGTAATGAATTCTTTATAACTGGAGTATGTTTATGAAAATGCAGAATACATTTTCTCTTGCCATGTGCTATGTACCATGGCAGAAATGGGGAGAATTGTATGACCCATGCAGAGCTTTAAAATATGGTACTTTATTTCCTGTTCTTAACAAACCTTTTGGAGGTGTCAGAACATGAATAATGTAAATAATATGAGTAATATAAACAACATGAATACTATGAATAACATGAGTAACATGAACAACATGAATACTGTGAATAACATGAATAATATAAACAATATGAACAACCAGTCAATGAATGTTAATTGTAATACACCTATGGATATGCAGCGACGCTCTTCATGTACAAATATTCAACCTATGCCTTTATCGCAAAGAAATAATTCCTGTAATATCGTTGCCGACAAGCATGCACTAATGAAGAATATATATGAGCTTGGTTTTATATTAACTGAAACTAATCTTTACCTTGATACACATCCTAATGATATGGAAGCTATAGAATATTATGCCCAGATCAGGGATAAATATTGCAATTATATGACAAAATATGCAGATTATTATGGACCTCTTGATAAACTTCACATATCTAACGATAACTACTGGATGTGGGTTTCAACACCGATGCCTTGGGAAATGGAGGTATGTTGATATGTGGAATTATGAAAAAAGACTTGAATATCCCGTTAAAATAAAGCAAACGAATCCTGCCTTGGCAGCAATGATCATCTCGCAGTATGGTGGACCAGACGGAGAATTAGGGGCGTCTATGCGCTATATTTCACAACGATATTCTATGCCTTACAGAGAAGTATCAGGACTACTTACAGATATAGGTACAGAAGAATTAGAACCACACCTTTGGATATGATAGTTTCTACCTATTTATATGTGCATAGTATCACAGATATTTTAAATGTACAATATCATTATATTCTTTCAATGTTATGCACATCTATCGCACTTGTTACAGTATTGCCAATACCGATAACTGCTCTGTCTCCATTAACCTGGATAACATCATATTCATCATAATAAAGATTAAATGCTCTATCTGTATCATAATCAACATTAAGAAGCACTCTTACCTTATCACCTACTTTTATGTCAGTTTCAGATTCTTCATTGCTTTCACCGTCTGAATTGTTGCCTGCTGATACAATACATCCATCATTAACCCAACCTGTTCCGTCATCAATAAGATATGGATTGGAAGCCCAGGGAATAACCCTTGTTATTCTTCCGCTATTAAATCCGGCTGATGGTGTGAGTGCAGCTTCTGATGTAGATGCGGCATATATTGCATTATATTCAACATATTCTCCTATCTCATGCTGCAGCTGCTCTGTATCATCAGCACCGGCATTATTATCTTCATCCGCATTATCATTATCTTCAACACCATCATTCCTGTGATCATACTCATTCGCTTTTGTAAGTCTGTCATAGACTTCATCATACATTATGTCATAATCTACTCTTGTGCCATCATTTAAATAGTAGTCACTAGACTCCTGCGACATAGCGAATTTATCCTCGCATATCTCACCATCATCATTCCAATGTGCTTCCCAGATAAGCGCGCCATGTTCTATAAGCTCATCTACATTCATATAATCGTTTAACCAACTGTGGCTTGCATAGATACCCTTTGCTGTTATGTCACATAATGCATCAAGCCATTCAATTGCAAGCTCCTGTGTATAATGATAATCAATGCCATGTTCTGCCTTATATCCGTCTGCATCCTCTATGTCGAGATATAATCCCATTGTTGGATTACACTTGTTATACCACTCTCTGATGTGCGCAGCTTCGCTTAATGATTCATCATTGTTTCCTGCATACTGATAAATATATAATCCGTATGGGATACCCCTCTTCTCACACTCATCTATATATGTCTGTGCCATGCTGTCGCACTGTCCGCACTCACTGTCATCTTCGCTTAAGTCATTGCCATAGGCGCAGCGGATAATCACGTAGTCAAAATTAGCTGCAATGTAATCAAAATCAAGTTCTCCCTGGTGTCTGCTTATATCTATTCCTTTTTTCATAGTCTTATTCCTCGCTTTCTTTTTATATATTTCCGCTATGTGCGCATAAAAATAGCACACATAGCGATTACTACATGTGCTCATTAGTTAATATATGTTTTATTGTTACTTACCTCTGGTACTGCCTTGTCCTCTACAAGCTCATCATCATCTGGAAGCTCATCAGTATACTTGCTAAGGAACATTTTAACATATAGCCACAATTTTTTAACAGGTAATCCACATAGTGCCATATTCTTTAATATGCTTACAGTTTCATATGCTATATAGAGCAATGCAATAAATCCTGAGATTCCGATACTATTTCCGATATGCTGTCTTATTTCCTCCGGTAGGAATCCAATCATATTAAACCCTGTTATGTAATCTACAATTACAAGTAGCATTATTGATATAACCATTGCACACTTTCTTATTGCGCCATCGATGCCGAAGCAGCTGTTAAACTTGTGTTCCTTAAATGCTCTTAATACTCCAAATATCGTATCAATAATTACTGCTATAATAACTAATTGTATCAACTTATTGTGTGCGGCTGCTACGTATATTCCTCTCATTGTCATCATAATTACTTATCCTCCTATAAACTTTACTGTATCTTTTCTTCACTTATCATAAACGATAAGACTGTCATATCAGCTGCACTCAATGCATCATATCTTGAATCTTCAAGCTTATCAAACTCTGATATATTGATTTTGCTGATATCTTTTAACACCTCTGTCTGGGTATCCATAAACTCATTGTACTCATTAGCGAAAGCTGGCTGGATTTCTTCTGATATATGGTATTCACCATTATTTATAACAGCTTTTCCAGTTTCATCTTTATCAGCATACATTTCTATAAGCTTTATTCGATTGCTCTCGATAATCTTATTCTCTTGCTCAATTCCAGCCATATTCTTAGATATAGCATAAGATATCTTAAATGGCAGCTTTTTTATTGATATGCTGCATAATTTGTCATATAGCTCACTAATATCTTTAAATGTAAGATTCATTCTGCTCCTCCTTTACTTTACAAGTGATAACGCCTGTATGTAGAACTCGGATATTTCCGCATCACATGTCTTCTTGTTCGCAATGTATAAATCCTTATTCTGGATTGTGAAGCTCACGTGTGGCTCAGCACCTGAATCGGACACATCTGCTGACAGGTATACCACTGGCACTCTCTCCTTATGAGTTGTAGTACTTCCTTCGTAATCTGCTACATCCTGCTCTACATAGCTGTATCCTGACATTGAAATTGTTTTTGTTAAATCTAACATAATTTGTTCCTCCTTAAATTTAAAATATTATAACTTTGCAGCTATCCAGTTGCTTAATTCAACCCATCCACCTCCTGACCAAATATAATAATAATCATAGCAATAACAGCTACCTGTGCTTATATGCATGTCGCCATGCTGTATATAAACTGTTCCATCAAAGAAACCATTTGACCATGCATGGCTACTTGTGCCTAACATTATTGAGCCACCTCCATCAGGTCCAAAATGCCATCCGTGTTTTACTGTTGAACCGTTATAATCAACGCCCAATCTCACATAATATGTAGTTTCTGGTGAAGCATATAATCTTAAATCCTGGTTTGTTGCTTCTAATCTTGCTCCTGTTGCGGTGTTACTTCCGTAAGATTGCGGACCTATTTTCAACACTGATGAAGCGACAATTGTTCCTGCTTTAACACTCCCTCCTGTTGATATACCATTTGGGTCAATTGTAGTGTTCGCTTCTATACCTCCACCCGAGAAAGACATTGTTAGTTTCATAGGTGTTAATTTGAATGCATATTTAGTTGTAATTAAATTAATTCCATACGGAGCAAGTTTAATGGATGAATCCTGATATGATAGTATAATTTTGTTTTCTTCTTTACTCGAAGTGGTTATATTAATACTACCGCCTGTAATTTTTGCATTAGTGCAATTTAAATTAGAACATGTTATTGTTCCATCTGCAGCTATCTTCGTATATGTGGAATCCAGCGTAAAACGATTGGACTTAAGGCTAATGGTATCTGCGGATGCATTCAGCATAGCAACAACTTTGTTGTTATCTGTTTTATTAAGTTTAAGTTCCAGTGAAGCAGATGTTGCCTTTGTCTGTTTGTCAAAATCGGTCTGGCTTACTTTCAGGCTTATAGAATCTTTAACCTGCTTGATTGTGGAATCTATTGTAGTTTTAGTATAATAATTGCTGAATTTACCATCTACAGCTGACACCTGCCCATTTGTAGCAAATGAGGAATTGATTGCGCTGTATAACTCTGATGAGTTATTCTTGAAATCATGTTTCATCTGCTCAGTTGTAGTGTAGTTATTGAACTTAGTGTCAATATCTTCTGGAGCTGGCGACCAATCTGTGGCTTTGTTACCCTTTTCAATCTTTAGATTCTTGAACTGATACCATACTCCTGTACCACTGTTCATTCCTGTAATGAACAATAACTGTCCTGTCGAACTAGGAAGTGTTGTGACTGTTTTAATTATCCATATCAACTTATTCCATTGATTAGCTTTAATTTGTCTATTTACAGCAGTACTACTACCCATGAGATTATCAGTACCATTACCTTGAAGCAAATCTATGTTCATCACAGTATTCACATTTGACTTAACATCAAATGATACTGTATATACCGTATTAGGTTCATATTTAGAACGTCCTATGCGTGAATATGCAATGACAGACCATCCTGACTGTGCTGTGGAATTTCTCAGTAGTTTACAAGTTCTGATATTATTTTCTACTATCTCTGATTGTGTATGTCCGCCTGACTTCATTGACCAACCCCATCCAGTTGTTCCCTGATTAGTGGATTCAGCTAAATTTCTTCCGCCAACGCTTATGCCTTCGGGTGTACTTCCGACTGAATATGAATTAGTCTCAGTACCGTTTGTATATTTTATGGTTATACGTGTCCATAAATATGGTGCTGCTGCACTTGTGGACGGAACGGATGTACTCCAGGTTCCTGTAGGAGCTGTTGTACCTGACGAAGATACTTGATATGTTACTGCAGTTGATTTAACACCAATTCCTGTAGCACCAGTTTCACCTTTATCCCCTTTTAACCCTTTATCGCCCTTAGCTCCTGTACTACCGGTTTTTGCTACGGCAAATGAAAACTTCTTATTAATCGTGATTCCATCAACACTAACTGGTATTATCGCTTCGCAAGTAGCTGTTATAGTTGCCGTTGTTTTGAATGTCACTGTAGGTGATGCTGTATTATTGTTAGACACTGTAGCTGTTATTCCTGTAGGACAACTTATGTTGCTCACATTTAAGCTTGTACATGATTTCTGACCGCAGAAAGCAACTACCTGTGTTGTACATGTAAGGCCTGCTGGTGCTCCCGATGTATTCCCTGTAAATGCATATGCTTCGCTTGTAAGTAATACAGAATATGCATCTGTAACATCAATCATTGATATCTGGCTTGATGCTTTAACTGCCATTTTGACTATCACGCTCCTTCCTTTTTATCCTTCAAGCTGACATGTATAAATCTGGGTATTGTTAACATCTGCAGCTGATACATTTATTGCACTTGCTGCTGAAATTAATGACGTTCCTTTATACCATTTGACTGTTCCTAAAGAACCGCATACTCCATTTGTGTTGATTGCCTGTTCAACTCCACCCTTATACACATGAGCCGTCAGAATTGTTGTTCCTGAATTGTTCTTGAATATTGTGCCACTACTCGAAGTGATACTTATAATTATCGCATCTGCTCCGGCTGCGCCTTTATCCCCCTTACTTGATACATTAGATAAAAGCTGTATGGTAACTGTGTAACCTGATACAGCTGTAACTTTCCATGTGCCAGTATTAGATGATCCATCAAGATTGGTGAAAGTATCACCTACTACCGGTGTACGATTAAAATCATCTGTAGTGCAATTTACAGTAGCGCCAATGATTGTGAATGTACCATTCCAATTTCGTGTCGGCTGAAGTGATTTAAGACCTGTGGCACCAGTTTCCCCCCTAGGTCCTGGTATTCCCTGGTCGCCTTTTTCACCTTTAGTACCCATGGAACTTACGCTGAACAACTCCGTTACAGACTTATCAGAATATGTTATAAGTGTTCGTGTCCATAAAAATTGACCTGTATTTACGCTCGGCATATCTTTTAACCACGTACCCGTTGGTTTGACTGTTCCACTGACCCCAGCTTGATATGTCACCTCTGATTTTTCGACAGACACTACTGAATCAACCTTATCATTGATATCTTTGATGGTATCTTCTACGCTCGCGCCTGTGCTTGAAAAATTCATACTTTCGGCTGATATTTCAAGCTTATATCTACCTGATGAATCTTTGTAGAATCTCAGATAATTATTGCCGTCACCGAATGCGAGCTGTCCATCTTTACCAAGATATATACCTCTTGTAGTATTAAGTGCCGATTCCTTTACACCTGAATATATAGCTTCGTCAGTTATGTTAAAACCAGCAATGGTAGCATCAAACGCAACCAAATCATCCACTGCGATCTTTGTAGCTGTGATTGACTTAGCACGAATAATACTACCATTTAAGCTGTTATATTCAGTTTGTTCTGCTTCAACACCCATACCATCAGTGTTAAGCTTGTAATAAAGACCATCATTACCCTTTATCACCAATTTTTCAGCAACAATGGTATTTCCCTCTATCAAATCACCTTTTATGGTAACACCTATAAGTTCTCCGGTTATCTGCTGGTCACCAACAACGACATTCTTTATAAGACCGGAATGAGCATAGAAATATTCCATTGCTGCTTTTCCGATATTTGAAAAGTCTATGTTGGCATATTTAATATCTGCTGTCTCTGATTTTAAATAATTATTATATATATTCTGTAACTCATTGTTAATAGATACAATCGTTTCTGCCTGTACTGTATTAGTCTTAACCCATTCTGCATCAACTTTCTTAGCTATAAGATCCTTTGCCAATATCAAATCAGAATATATTCTCTCATTCTGCTGTGTTGTCGGCCCTTTAAAGTCAACTTCCTGCTCTGTCTGTGTCTTGCCATAAGATGTTATAGTCATCGTAAGACCACCATCATATTCCTGCTGGATGTTCATCACAGGCACCTTGTAGGTATCTTCACCATCTTCCACAGTAATCATATCCCACGGATCCAGTCGAACATCTCCTAATGTCTTAACAGATGCACCTCTGTAACTGAAACCACTAAGCTTCTTAAAGATATTATCAAGCCTGTCCTGTGTCATAAATGGATTATCAAATGTAACACCAAGTATTCCACCGCCAGATGTTAAAGTTGTAGAGTTATCAACATTACATGATAACTTTTCCAGATTATAATTGCTTTCATCTTTCTCAAAGCTCACTATCCTTGTCACATCCAGCTTATAATCCACATCTAAATACCACTTAATAACAATAGTTCCTGTTCTATCAACACATGCAAAGCCACCTGCCATAGAAGCGATATATCCTATCATTTCCCTGTATGTATATCCCGCAGGCTTTGTTGATATCATTATCGAAGAATCTATATTACTTACATCCACAGGAACACCACAGTCGGTGCTTATCTCATTCAGAACTGATACAGCACTTGCAGGATATGTAAGATTCGATACATATAGCCCTGTTGTTTTCATCATTCTGTCATAAGCTGTAAATGTTGTAATTGCCTGGTCATTTGTTGGATGTTCAGCAGTAAAAAAGCCAACTGGAATATACTCATACTTTCCACTTGGCAGCTTCAATCCTATCTCTATCGGTATCTCTGTATTCTCAAACAGCTCATCTATTCTCTTAATACTAAGTTCAATCTTTGCCGATACTGCAGATCCTAACTGCAGGTATTCTTCACTACTGCTTGAAGTTTCATAGCTAAGCTTCTTAAAGTTAGCATATATCCACTTATCATTTATCTTAAGTCTGACTTTGAATGTTCTTGACGGACTTCTTATCATCGTTTTAAATGCATCTGTTACATTGTTATACATAGGCTATTCTCCTATCATTCACACTCTGCTATAAGCACCTTTAAATTCTTTGCAATAGCATAATTAAGCTTTACAGGAAAATGTCCGTTAATCCCCTGTAACTCTACTGCCTTGTTTCTTATATCACTAACCTTTAATGTCTGTTTCATATGCTCTCCTTACTGCTGAATAATCGACACACTTGCACTTCTGTAATAGAAAATACCATCATCAAGCTCCCCTATTACTTCCTTGCTTAGTGTACCTCTGTAACTTGTTATTGTTATATCCTGTCCATCATCATGAAATGTTATTGGGAAGAATCCGGCAACAAGCTTACTCTTAATAAGAACCAGCTCATCTTCCTGAAGAACTCCCCAGGATATAGATAAGGTCTTCTTTTCAGCAACTACATCACCTAACATTGTTCCGTCAAGTGCTCGTCCTGTTGAAGAAGACCATATAATCTCATCATCCACTTTGATGGACACAGGAGCTGGAAGCTCCTGATTGTCACATCTTAGTATCAATTCATCACATCCTTGTTAAGTTATAATCTCACATTTTCCTGTCTGCTTTGTATGCTCGTTAATCTTATCAACTACATACTTCTTAAGGCTCTTTCCATCTAACTGTATATCAAGATCTAATGCTTCCAGTATCTTAAGGATCTGCTTAAGAATACTTATAGCTTCAGCTAACAGTTCAGCACTGGATGCCATAGCTGCTGCCTTCTGTGCCATATCGATAAGCTTATCCTCTGGTGCTACAACTTCTCCCTGGTGTTTATTATCACCAATCATTGCAAGCTGTGGAGTGTTTGGCTTTACATATCCACCTTCTGCAAGGTATGGGATACTACCAAATCCAACTTCCGGTAAATCAAACCCGAAATGGTCACCACCTATAACCGGTACCCAATCAGGTACATCAAAGCTTAAAGCATTCACCCTGCGGACTATCCAGTTAATACCACTTTCTAATCCATCAAGCATACCATTTATAAGTCCGATTACCATATTAATAGGTCCTTTGGCTATGTCTGCAATTAAAGAGAATATTCCACCAAAGGCATCCACAATGCCATTCCAGGCTCTTGACCAGTCACCTGAAAATACCCCAGCAATAAAGTCAATCAATCCACCAAATATCTGCTTTACGTCACCAAATATATTAGAAACATTTTGCAAATAAGCATTCATTATATCGCCTATAAAGCCGAAGCTATCTGAAAAATCTATGTTAAAAATATTCTGTAACCAGTTATCAAATGAAGAAAATGCAGACTTTATATCCTGCCATATGCCTTTGAACCAATCACCTGCTTTGCACCATTTATCAGTAATCCAATCCCAACATTTTCCTGCTGCATCCTTAACTACATCCCAATGTTTTACTAATTCGTATATAGCAACTCCTAACGCTGCTAAAGCTACAATAACTAATGTTATAGGACTTGTTAATACAGACATAGCAACACCAAATGCTGTTGTAGCTGCTGTGGCTAACCATGTAGCCGCTGTATGTGCTGCTGTGGCTGCTGTATCTGCTACTTTAGATGCCGTTGATATTCCCCATTGTATGGCCTGAGAAACTAATTCCTTTGTTGCCAATGCCATATTTACAATAAAATCTTTTGCATACATAGCACAAAGCTGAACTGTTTCAAGCTTATCTGCTATCTTAGCTGTTACACAGCCCCAAGTTGCATCCTTAAGTTTACTGAGCAATCCGACAACACCGCCAGCATTCATAAGAAATTCTGCTAAATCTACCGCTTTCCAAGCTGCTGCAAATGCTCCTATTGTTATCACTATTGCATCAAATGGACCTTGATTATCCTTTATCCAATCAGATATACCCTCTAATGCAGATGCCAATCCTTTCAGAACATCAACAATCACTCCACCAGTCCAACTCGCCACAGGCTCAAGGAAATTATCCCAGGCCCACATCCACAATGGCTTCAATGCATCTAACGCACTATTCAGTACATCTAAACAGCCTGCTAATACATCAAGAAATGCCGGAAGCAAATCTTCTATAGTCCACTTAGCCAAAGGAACAAATATATTGTAATAAGACCATTCCAATCCAGCGAACAACTTATCTGTTAATGGTTGTGCAGCTCTCTTAAGGTTATCAAGAGATGTTATCAGATTATCAAAGGATATTGCTTTAAGTGGCTCTAATGCTTTCTTGACTTTATCTGCCATATCAGATATTGCACTAGAAACATTAGATGTACTTCCACTCACATCTGGTACAAGGTCAACGCTTCCGATTCCTGAAGATGTTCCACCTGTACTACCGCTTGAATCAGAACTATCATCTGCTGGCTCTGTCAGCTTATTTATCTGGTCAAATCCTGCAAGCGACTTTTCTATATCTTTAGCAGTCTTCTTGGCTGCACTTCCTATATCACCTACATTATCCGCTGCGCTGGATGCATCATCTCCTATACCAGCTATATCCGAACTTATCGACCCCATAGAAGTTGATACATCTGCTCCTGTGAGCATTTGCACAAAGCTGGCAAAGCCATCCGCAACCTTCTGTAATCCTGCCAGCAAGTTGTTAAAGCCACGCAGAATAGGTGTAAACAATGCTATGAAGCCTTTACCTAGACTAGCCTTTAACTGCTGAAACCTTAATGTAAGTATTCTTGTCTGGTTCGCCCAGGAGTCCTGTGTCTTAACAAAATCTCCTGTAGCATTGGATAAAGCACTTGTTACGTACTGATAACGCAGCATTACTTTTTCCTGCTCTGTCATCTTGGCTGTAGTTTTACCGAAGCCGTTATTAAGTGCATACTGGTCTAAGTTAGTCTGAGTCATAATCACGCCCAAGTCCTTGAGCGTTTCGGTCTCACCAGTCCAGATAGATTTCAGCTTTGTATATGCCTCGTCCGTTCCAAGATTGTAAAATGATGCAACATCACCGGTTAATCCTGTAACATTCTCAGCCATATCAAGTGCCGCTTTACCTGTGATACCCATAGCATTACTCATCTGGCCAAACACACCCATGTACTTCTTAGCCGATAATTCCGATAAGCCAAAGTTAGTCATAGCATTGGAAGCCCACTGGTCTGCCTGCCAACTTAAGTCCTTAAATGCTGTATCAACAACATTCTGCACTTCTGTTACATTGGAACCTACTTCTATGCAGTCTTTCGTTAACTTAGTAACTGCAGCTATACTTAGTCCTGCTGCTATCTTCTTACCAAGCCCAGAAAAGATAGTTGTTGCCTGCTTAGCTGCCTTATTAGAAGCTCCTGTAAGCTGATTAACTATCTGTGAGCTGTCTATGCCAAGTTCCAGAGCTATCTGTCCTACTGCATCTGACATTCTCCCTCCTTTCTGGCACGAAAAAAGACTGCCTACTTCTTAGAGTAAGCAGCCTTAAAGTCTCTTTGTAATCGTGTCCAATATTCTATATACTGTGGTGTTCCAACCATTTTTCTATTACGCTTCAGAAGCCAGTCATCATGTATCTTTTTCTGTTCCTTAGTAAAGCTGTTGATAACCTTAATATCTTTCTCCGCCCTTATACTTACCACTCTTCCAAGTGGTGTTTCAGGCATTATACCGGATAATAAAGAACAGAATTCAGACCAGGACATATCATCATCTGCACGTAATCTTATGCCATACTGTGACAGGAAGCTTGATTCTATCAGTTCCCAGTCATCACACAAGTCATAGTACGTCTCACTTTGAGGGTGTCTGTTCCTCGCCGTATGTTCCTGTGGCAACGCTCATAATTGTGTTGTACATTTCCTTATACTCTGGAAGTGGTAAGTCCATATCCTCAATCTTATCAGCAGCTTCCTTGCCAACGAGCATTTCAAGAGCCTTTACCATAAAGCCAATACCATTGTCGCCATCTTCGCTAACTTTCTTCTCTGCCTCACTAGCCATAGCCTGTACGCATAGGATATTGTTCTTTCGATTGTTAACAGTTACAACCAAATCCTCTGTAATACGAATCATAGGTAACTGGTTAGTAATCTTCATAGATATGTCTATCACTTTAAAATCTGTCTTTGCCATTATCTTTTTTCCTCTCATTTCTTTTATACTAAGATGCATGTTCAATATATGTTGGTCTTCCATCAGACTGTGCTTCCCATTCAAGAGCTTCAGTACTTGTAGAATCACCTGCCATACTCGTTACATTAATAACCGCCGGAATAATAAGCTGATCAAGATTAGGGAAAATAATTGATAGCCACGTATTACAATCCTGTCCGGTCTTAGTTGCAAGACTTGCAACATAATCGTTACCTGGATCACCATAATTACGCTTACCACCCATTGATATTCCTATTGACTTAGCTGTCATTAATCGTCTGGTCCATCCGCCCTGATCCATTGGCTTCCATTCTTCCATGCTTCCATCAATAGAAACGCTAAGGCTTTCTGCATCTTTAACAACAACTGTTGTTATAGACTCTGGTGAATCCGCCTTCTTTCTTCCAGCTGTACATATGCCAAACTTTATTTCATATACTGGATTTACATCTTCTTTTGCTACTGCTTCTGCACTATATCCGGCTATTTTAGTATTTTCTGCCATACTTTTACCTACCTTTCATAATAAATATCTAATTCTATTACACACTCAAAGATACCATTATCATCTGTTCCTACATCTACAGGTTCATCAACCTGCATCTTCGTGAAGAATACTCTGGTACCATTGATAGTAACTCTCTTGGTGTCTCTAAGCATATTATAAAGCTGTTCAGCAGCTTTCTCTGTGTCTCTTACACTCTTATTCCAGTGCACCAATACGCTTACAGACTTTACACGATAGGAACTGTTTTTTATACCGCCTATCGCCATCTGTACAGGTCTTTGTCTGCTAGAGTTATATATCCCTATACTCTTATCCTTTTTGTCGTCTAATTTTCCACAATACACGTTAGTATTAGCGGCAAGTCCAAGACCTGCTATATAATCTCTTACATCACCTATTCCTAACATCACAACCCCGCATTCTTCCTATACAGCTTAGCAAATGTATCAGGAGCAAAATTCTTTTTTCTACCATCCTTAAGATAATCATCAAGCCATCTGCCCTTGGCATTAGCATTACCTTCATGTCTCTTACCTTTTTCGTCAGTCCAAGGTGTCCGATGGAAATTATATTCAGGATGATAATATAACCGTCTTGCATACGGTGTGCTGGATACAAGTTCGACCTTGCCATTAGCAATATCCTGTGTATATACGAATGTACTCTCATTCTGCAAAGCACCCGTATCTCTTGGCATTACCTGACATTGCACCACATTGGTATGTATAGCCTCTGCTGTCTGTGCAAGTGATACCTGCGCTGCCGCTGTTAATCTTCTTACCATAGGCATATTTAGCTTAACTGTAGACTTAACATTCTTCGCCATTACATCACATCCAATCTTACATAATTAACTGTACCATCCGGATTACGGCACTTTATACCCTTGTATATATGTCTTGTTACACCGAACACTGTTATATCACCTTTAGTAATAACAGGAAGTTCCGGTGCAATATCTCCAGGAATAAGTGCGCACCCTTCAAGCTTTATAAGCACCTTTTCTGCTGTTAATTCTGTCTTACCGCTGTCCTGATAGTTGCATAAACCATCCCATATAACAGGTTCAAGAGGCTCTCCGTAGACATTTCTGCCTTCCTGCTCTATCTCTACATGTATTTCTGTCTTACACATGCTCTTTAATATCAAGCAAGGGTATCTCATTCTCACACCCCCAGACTTAAGCAGCACAAGCCTGTCTGGCAAAGCACCCGGTATGTATCACGCTTTACAGCAATTCCATTCTGCACAAGAACATTCCAACTGCTGCCAAACTGCATAGATACTCCATTTACAGCATAATTCTGCAAGACACAATTAATCATGTCTTCATTCTCATACTCAAAATCAGCCATATCACAGCATACGTCTATGACTATTGCCTGCTGGAACTCTGTCAGATTATCAAAGCCTCTTGATGTTATACGATTAAAAGTAAGCGAGTCGATATGCCGGCTCGCCTGTTTTAATCTTCGTTCTATCTGTTCATCCGGGATAAGATTATGCTCACTCAGGTACTGTTCTTTACTTGCATATACCATAGGCTCACGCTTCCAAGGCAGCTCTAATCTTCTTTATGATGCCTTCCTGTGATGTTGCCTGTCCGATATCTATGCCCTTATCCTTTGCAAATGCAGTTAATTCTTCAACTGTCATAGCTGTTAAATCGACTGTTTCCTGCTTTTCTGTCTTAAGTGCATTAAGTTCATCAAGTACCTTCTTATACTGCTCATATGGAACAGTCTTGCCTCTTCCATAAGCTATAACGTTGCCCTTATCATCAACAATATCATAGCCATCAGCAATATAGCGCTTCTGCTCCTGCTCCGCTATTGTATATTCCTTATTAGCTTTTACTGCCTTCATCATATACCTCCTATTCTCCGTCTACATTCATAGCACAGCCGTCTGCCTTTTTCTCAAGTAAGAAAAGGTCGCCATAGCAACGATTCTGATAAAGGTAGCCATCTGCTGTCCTTGAATCTGTTCCTGGTGTGAAGAGCTTGATGTAACTGTACTTATCACGACAAACTACGCAAGATGTATGAATAAGGATCATATTAATCTGCTTAGCTGTTCCAGAAGCAACACAGCCCTCTGTAAATTCATACTTTGTCTTCATTCTTGCAGATGGTACGCTCTTAAGCTTTACATCATCAAGGCTGTGTACCTTACGATTGACTGCATTAGAGCCACCTGAGACATCCATAGTTCTCTGTATTCCCTCTGCCTTCTTGGCAATCTTCATCATCTTCGGAGTAAGATAAAGGATCCTGCCTTCCTCTGGAACACCAGCCTCGTCCATAGCTTCCATCATATCATCAAATACATCTAAGAAGTTAGCAACTTTAATAGCTGTTGTGTTGATATTGCCCGCCTTATATGTATTAAGCTCTGAATAAAGCTTAGAGAATCTGTAGCTATCCTTTTCAGGAATAGCCTGCTCTGTTTCAAATGTGTTCTGAATGTTAGCAACTGATAATGTTAAATTAGTCTCATCAATATCCATTGGATCCACAAAGAACTCTATATCTCTATCGTGAGATAACTTCTTTGGCTCCCAGTCATTGCTTAATGTACCAGCATTAAAGCCTGGTGTTCTTGTGTGGTCTTTATAACCACTTACTGTCATTCTTGGTAACTTGATTGTCTGTGCATTGATAAATGTTACCTGTGGATTAGACTGTGTTAAATCGTCTGAGCACAGCTCCTTTGCGTACTTCTGCTGTAAAAGCTGTGTAAATTTTTCTGCATACTCATATACCGACATATAGTTTTACCTCTCTTTTCTTATAGTCCGAAGGCTCTCTTAAGAGCCTCTTCATTTGCCTGGTTAGTGTTGCCGCCTCCTGGTCCTCCTATCTGGAATCCATCATTGTTCTCTGTGCTTGGCTTAAGTGCAGGTACATCCTTTAGAACCTGTTCAAGTGCAGCTTTAACATTGTCCTCTGATATCTTTCCATCTGTACCTTTTGCCTTGCTGAAATCAGCCATCTTTAGCACATATGGTACTGTCTTGGCTTCTATGCCAAGTGTTATAGCTACCTGTGTAGCCACAAGCTCAATACGAACTTTTTCCGCTTCCTGATTAGCCGCTGCCACCTGATTCTGTAGCTGTGCTGTATCATTCTGCTGTTGTGCTGTCTGCTGTGCCTTATTCTCCTTGAATGTCGCTATAGCCTGGCTAACTTCATCCTCTGATAGCCCCTGCTGCTGGAAATAGCTCTTAAGCACTGCATTTTCTTTCTTTGTTGTGGCAGTATTTACTATCTCCTGAATCTTGTCATAGTCAATTCCAGCTGAACCCTGACTATTCTGCCCTGCCGCATTGTTATTAGTTCCACCAGCGTTATTATCCTGACCGCCGTTATCAGCTCCGCCATCTGCGAAGAACTGTAGATTAATAGGTAATGTCTTTCTCATACCTATCTCCTTTCCGTTTACCGCTCGTCAGCATTTTCCTAAAGTTTAGTGCCATTAAGTTTTGGGCATAAAAATAGCACCCACAGCGTATTGCCATGTGTGCTTAATAACTAATATTAAATTGTGTTGCACCGGTGTAACTTGAGTATAAAAATAACAGCTCTATGGCTGTTTATTCAATCTAATCTTCAATTCTCTTAATATCATATGCTAATGCACACTGATGTTCTATTTTACAGCCTCTAGCCTTATCCCAGCCTTTAACAAAATATACAACATCCGCCTGTGATAGAAGTTCTATTGATTTTCCTAAAAACCACAATGGCTTAGCTTCTGCTGGTGCTCCTTCAAAAAAAGACTCTATAACTTCTACTTTCTCACCTAATAGCAGCTCTGCATATTCTATTGCCTTTTTCCTTGTTTCTTTTATTTCCTCGTCTGTTTTACCTGCCATAGGCTGGCTAATAAATATTTTTTTCATACTGTCTTGTCCTCACTTTCTTAAAATTGGGTATAAAAATACCACCAATCTTTCGACTGGTGGCTGTTACTTGTTTTCTTTTATTTCTGCTTTATCTTCATTATTGCTTTCTGCCTTTATTGGTCCTTTTTCCAATAATGCAATCAATTCATCAATTGTCATTCCCGGTTTTCCATCTAATATACCATCCATTGAAACACCTCCTGCCTCAATATTACCCTCTCTGTATGCCAACAGAATAGCATTTTTTTAAAAACAAATCAATACACTTATTAATATTATCACTATATTTTTCCTGACACTCTCTCATCAATTCAACCGCTCCATTATAATCAAAATGTTCGCCTTTTGAAATATATCGTACATCTCCTTGATTTGTCACAATGGTCATAGTTTTTATTGTGTCGTGTCTCATAAATACTCCAATATCATTTGCTGAAAAATCTGTTAATCCAGGATGGTTGTGACATAATACCAAAGACTTATCTTTTGCCGAATGCAATAAATGAAACATATCTGAATCAGAATATACATCTACCTCATGCCTTCCACCTTTTATAAATTTAGTTTTTTTATTTGTTATTAAATCTACTACACATGCAACTTCATTACTGTTATTTTCATCTCTCGCAACTTTAAGTAAGTCCTTATGTACCTCTTTTATAAATTTATTATTATCAGAAGTAAAGCCCTTAGGATTAATTTCATTTACTTTATCTATTGCCTGCTCCGTTATTATAACCTTTTTGCCTCTATTTTTCTGTTTTAATACTTCATTTTCCCACTGTTCCTTTCTAGCCACATACATCTTACGGTTGTCCTTATCTAATGAGTACTTAGCCAACCTGTCAAACTGTTCAACCATTCTGCCAGCATATTGCTGTTTCTGGTCCTGTCTGTAATCTTCTTTGACCTTTTCCAGTTCTTTCTTGGTAAACTTGCTATCCGGCTCTTCGTCAAGCTCTGGGAAGTATGTTGTATGTATATCTTTACAGTTTGGATGATAAAGCCCTGCTGCCATAGCAGATGACATAAGCGGATAAGGACCATCAGATGCCTTACCGCCACTCCATACATCATCTATAAGCACCTTTCCAACAAATGGAAGGCACTTAGGACAGGCATTAGCACGCTTATTCATTATAACGGTACTAATTCCCCAGGACTGTCTCATCTCCCCCTCTCCGGTTAGATATGCACGCTTATTGGCTGTCTGAATTGCCATCTTAGCATAATCTTTCATAGTATGCCTTGCGCCATTCGCATATTCAATACAGTTGATACCTGCTTTAAGGAAATCCTTTGTCGCCATATCAACTGCTTTCTCATATGTTCCTGCACCCGTATTCGCATACACCTGAGCATTGAATATTATCTGCCGGTATTTATCTTCCGACATTCTAAGCATTGCTTTTTCCGCCCTGTTAAAATCTGACTTCGTAGCTTTAATCAGGGCATTAAGCTTTCTTGTGTTAAGCTTGAAAAAAGCACCCTCAGTGCCTTGTGACACCTTGGATGCTTTTAATCCCTTTTTCAATGCTCTTAATATCTTCTGTTCCTGCTCTGTGCCGCCTGTCTGCCTTGCTGTAAATATCATTGCATCAATTGAACTGTTTATATCGCTGAATCTGCCCGCAAAACGTGTCTTGTTATCTGCTTTATATTTTTCTAAGGCTTTAAGCTGTTCTACCTGCCATTGTGTCCAGTTGAATCCAAGTTCATCTTCTTCCGCTCTGTGTCTGTCAAGATTTCGTATCATAGAAGCAATCAGCTCATCTTCTATGGCTCTAAAGGCTTTCTCTATGTCATAATCTGTGTTAAGTGCCATAAGCTACCTCACTTGTTATCAAAACCTGTGAAACTGTTATCAGCGCCATCAACTGAGAAGCCATCTGCCTGCATATTAAGTGCCGGCTCTTCCATATCAGATATACCCTGCTCAGCCTTAAGCCTTGCTATCTCTTCCTGCTTCCATTCATCATCCTTGGTATCTCCATACAACTCATCAACAGATGCCTCTATGCTCATAATGCCGCCCTGCTTAGCCTTGCTTACTGTCTCAACCTGACTTTCAAAGGATGGGTTAGCATATTCGCCAAATGTCACATCAATATCTATATCCTTAATAGCTGTCTTATTAAGCGTGTCTATGGCATTAAATGTTGCTGTAACCAGCTTAGGAAGAACCTTCTGAAGCCGCTCTACAATGTTATTTCTGCTGTAAAGCGTTGCTTTCTCTTTCTCCCTCTGTGCCTCCGCATTATCCAGCTTCTTAACATCTATGCCTAATGTTGATGGGCTCATAATCCCCTGTAAACAAAGATCCAGCGCTGTGATATATGTTGCAAGATAGCTTTCGTGTGGGATATTGCCCTGTACAAGCTCTATCTTATTAACTGTACCTTCTGCCATGCTGCCATCTGTTTGTATATATGCATTATCAAAAGCATTAGGCTTTAGCACTTTTCCATCCAGCGGATTCCTTGGTAGCATATTCTCCGGTATATATTCCTTTGTCCTATTCTTCCTTAATGCATCCATCCATTGTGACCATGCTTCATCCAGCGCATCGAAGTTATCTATCTTTGCATCAAATATGCTCTTGCCTCGTCCTTTATACTTGGCTGACTTATAAAACATAATAGGAACAGCCATTATAAACTTGTCATTCCAGGTAACATCACTAAGATGTGCCAGCTCCGGTATAACACTTAAATCATATTCCCTGCCGCCTCTTGTAAGCTCATAATGTATGTAACCTATGCCATAATGTTCAAGTAATACATATTCCTGTCTCTGAATATTATACACAGTCTTAAACACTATCTCCTTAACTCTTCCCCTGTCCCTGATAATCTCTGTCTTATCACCAGAGTAGAATTCCAATATAGGATACTTGCTAAGGTTCGTATCGAACGATATCTTGAATGCTCCATCACCGATATAAAGCGTTTCTGTTATTGCTTGCTTAACAAGCTCAATGAAATCATTTTCCTCTGCTATCTTATCCCATTCTGTCTGCCTGCTGCCAGCATCTATTAAATTCATATCATCTGTTACTATACTGGCCAGCATATCACATAACATGGCAGGGAGACCTACGTGTATCTTTCTTATCTCCATACCTATTGTACAGGATGCAGACCAGAACCTTGTCTTGTCACCATCTATCTGGCTATATAGCTGTGACAGTTCTTCACTCTCACCTCTGTACCATATCTTGTTCTTTATGGCATTTCCCTCGTAATCAAGAGTTTCCTGTATGCTTATGGATCCATTAACAGCCGGCTGGATGTGCAGCCACGTTCTTATTCCTGTTTTTATCTTCTCTGCCATACTTGTAAATATGTTCACCTCTCTCACTCTCCTATCTGGAATTATGTCTTATTCTCTATACCTATCCTGCTTCGATAAGGAATCCAGCCATACTGTACGCTGTTTACCATATGGTCATTGCCATCCTCAGGCTCACAGTCCTTATCTTCAAGCCACGAATACGTTTCTAGCTCTGTCTTGTAATTCGTGCACGTATCGACAATATAAAAGCTTGGCTCTCTGCCCTTCTTGTCATTAAAGGACATCCAGCCAAGCTGTAAGTTAATTCTGTCTATTATAGTTACTTTCTTATACGCATTGTTAAATATATACTGGCAGTCAATGTGTTCTCTCTTGTACTTGGCAAACTCTGTTATCGTTGCCTGATCAGCGTTATCTATAAACACGTTCTTTGACATTCCACCCCATTCTTTTCTGTTACGCTCCAGGAAGTCAATGTAATTCCTTACCGTATCAGACGGAGCTATTGGTATATCAAGTTCTGCATTGTTATACACCTTTTCATCCAGCACTATCAGCTTGCCCTTGTTGGTTATTCCCATATAAGACATTGCAATAGTATCTGGGCTCTTTGTTGAATATGCCGTATCAAGACCGCTTGTATATATTACAAACCGTTCTGTCTGCTTGTCGTCATATTCTCGTTTAATAAATGCCTTTGCCTGTTCCTTTGTAACAACATGTCGTTTGCAGAAATTAGAAAAGACAAGACCTGTAGCCTTGCCTCGTAATCCTAATATCTTGTTTTTATATATCTTAGTGCCAGGAGGATAGCTCATTTTTTTCTGTTCTATCTTCTCTGGTGTCATGGATATATTATCTTCAAATGTGAAGAACCAATATACCCAGTCTTTAATAGGCTCACAACCGTTAAGATCCTTCCATATCTCTTCCGGCACATCTGCCTTGTACTTATCAATCGGTCTTGCATGATTGATGTACTCTGAATATATTGGCAGCGTAGGCGCATCCGGATTAAGCGTACCTACAAAGTATTCAGAACGTCCGAATATCTCTCGTATGAAGTCTATGTTGGCTGTATTGCACTCATCTACCCACACACATCCAAACTGTGAACCCAAGGCATTCTTCCACTTGCTGGCATTATCGTAACCGAGAACATATATTATCTTTGTAACGCTGCCAGTTTTGAATTTAATGTGCGGAAGTTTATTTTCTTTATCGCCATTACCACAGTATTCAAGATTGGGGAATATCTGCAGCAATCCCATATCTGCATTTATAATATTCTTCTCAATAACACCTGTTGTATTACCAGCTATAACATGCAGCTTCATATCTGATTCAGCTACATTCATAATGAACTTAACAGCTACTGTTGTTGTCTTTCCGGATGCAGTTGAACCCTCTAAGAACTCTGCTCTTGCTGGTGTGTCTATGTAATCCCAGTACTTATCACTTAGAAGCATCTGGCTCACCCCTTGCTTTACGCTGTGCAAGAAGCTCCTGTAATTCACTCCTGGTTGTATCGTTTACATTAGCTTCTATTTTTTCTATAGGATTAAGGCCTGCTCTATCCATCAAGTCTTTTGCTGCAAGATAAGCAACCATCTCATTCTTAGAATTTAATAGCGTTTCCTGTTTCCTAAAAGCTTTGGGGGCAGCATATTGCAGACTTGATCGTATCATTCTATTGTACTCACGACGAAACTCTTCGTTATTTTTCTTCCACTCACATATTGTTTTGGGAGAAATGTTAATTGCCTCTGCAATTTCCTTGTCTGTTAATTCGCCCTGAACCATTAATTCCAGGCACTTTATCTGCTTTGGTTTCATTTCTTATGTACCCCCTTTCTATTAACATTTATTAACATTTTAATCTACTCTTGAAAACGCATAATAAAAGGCACTGATAATCCAGTATCAGAGCCTTTTAAGAGGGGATGTTTTCAATAATTTTGGAGTTTTGGGGTATCAGTGCTCTTTGCATCTGTTCCACGATAAATATTACCACATATAAAACGAACAGAACGAACAAAACGAACAGACTTTTATTTTTCTTTCAAAAATCTTTCAACAGCCATCCTGCATCCATCTGCAGTATAATGTTTCCCCATACTGTGTGCAACTTTTATCCAGGAATATTTGTTAATGTATCTGTACGTAATCATCCTCCTCATAGTGCTGCTCTTTATCTGGTATATGTAATGCTCTGCAAGTGCTATCTGCTGTTCTATCTTCTCCAGAACATCTTCCTGCTGCGACTTTCTTAACATCAATAATGCCATCTGAGTATCATATTCCGAATATGGAAAGCCTTCTATCTTGAAATGCTGCTTGCCGCCATTTCCGCCTGATACACTATCTATTACAGTATATCCTTCCTGCTCCATCTTACTTATCCTTTTCTCTATCTGAGATATAGATTCTTTTAATGATTCTCTCTCCTTTACCAAGTCTTCATACTGTATCAATATTTCTTTGATATTGTACTGTTCTTCCACTCACTACACCTCTCAAATATATTTTTGTATAAAAAAATGCCAACCATCAAATAATGACGGCTGACACCCTTCAATCAATTAATCCAAAATTTCTTTTTCAATATCCTGTAGTGCATATTCTATATATCGAATCCATTTCTCTCTTGTATAATTCAAGCTATAATATTTAAATGTAATCTCAATCATAACTATTATAATTAAAAACAACAAAACAATGGTTATAATAGTTAATCCACCTTGTTCATTTAAATTTTCAGCTTTCATTGAAACACTTATATTATATGCACTTACCACAGTTGAAATCATTAATGAAAAAACGGAAACGCAAAAAGCTAATAATGATAATGTATTTTGATTAAAATTTTTATGTAGTTCTAGCTGTACTTTAAGTTTTAAGATTCTATTTTTATCTCCATTTATATATTCTCTTAATGCTTTTTTTGCACATATTATTTCATTAAAATCGCATATTGATTTCTTTTTACAATTTTCAAGTTCATCACACAATATGATAATGTCCTCTTTATTTTTCATATTATATCCTCCATGCTATAATAATAGCACAATACCGTCATTATTCAATTGTCAAAGAACATTTATTACTACATCCAATCTTCTGAAAATGATACCTGTGCATTACAATCCTTAATCAGCATCATTGTATTTGTGCTTGGTATCCAGTTCTTTACATACTCCACAGCTTCCTCGTATTTAAGCCTTGGTGTATTAGCTCTTGAATTGACATTAAAGTAATCCTTATAATCGTGATTAATTTCTGAGAACACCTTCCTGCCTATCTCCCTATATGCATTAGACTTCTTTCCACCTACCAGTTCTATAACCCTTGATGATATAAGCTCACTCAAACTGTGCTGCTGTCCATAATCTATGTTCATAGTGTTTTCTAACTTTGTAACCCTGTCAGAGACATCATCTATCATACCTAACTGTATTCTCATCATTTCCTGTGTTGAAAGCGGCTTCTGATAGCTTCCTGTCTTTCGTATGCTTGGAAGCACCTCTGATGTTACCCATTCTGTAAATCTCTCAGCGCTTTCTTTTCTGCTCTGAAAGATTGTCTTATAGAGATTACTTTCATTTATAAATGTCGCATTCTGTTTTCTTCCTATATTATCTATGACCTCGGCAGTACCGACCCCATCTTGTTTGAGTCTATTTTTAACATCTGTAATATGTGTAATTTCTAACGCTTTGCATACATCCGCCAAACAAAACATAGGCTCGCTATCTACTATAACCGTCCTTATCTGTCCAAACTCACTATTGTTAAATATCTGTAACTCCATTCTGTACCTCCTACAACACGTATACTCTGTCACTTAACACATCTTCCGGATTCAGCTCCTTATTAACCTCTTTTACCATATTGTTAAAATCATCCATATCCATATCTTCATCATACTTGTATACGATCAGCTCATGTATACTGCTTGGAATTACAATAATCTTACCTGCGTTTGCAATCCTCTTAATTCTATCTATAGCATATATTGCACCTGCCCCATGGAATTTATTTGCATTGGAGGCAATTATCATTCTTTTTGTTGCGGCCTTTGTGGCTTCTATTAATTCTTCTGCTTCACCATCTTCCCGCATCATTTCTGCAAGTATGTTATCAAACGAATCCACATATGCATTCTTAACTGTATTGCTTCTTGCTATCTCCCATGCGGTTTCTTCCTTCATTCCAATTTTTTTGAGGAGCCTTGCCGGTATCTTCATTATCGCACCTCTTCCTGGTGTATTAAGCAATAATGCTGCAAGACAATCATCCACACCTTCTAGATATGCATTATGCCTTGTTAGGTTTACAGGCTCCACCCCTTCCCTACAAAGCGTAATAAACATCTTATCTTTGAGGTATTCTGCATTAAGCAAATCTTCCATCTTTATATCACACGTTTTATGTTCTTTATACAATGCAAGAACTTTGTCAGCAGCCGTGCTTACGCTATCCTCATTCCTTATAATTTCATCTGTGTAAATGATTGGGGTAGGATTAATCTCTCCGATTATCACAATCCCCTTGATTGTTACGCCATTCTTATACGTATCTTTAATTTCTGCTACATATCCTCTATCTCTTAATTCATTCACTATATCCTGTCTGTTCATAGTCAATTCTCCTTATACCTCCAATATTTTTTCACAGGTGTTTCGTCCTTCTTCTGTCAGCTCCGCCTTGTATAACACCTCTGGATTTATCTCCTCATAGGCAGATTTCACCTGTAAAAGCCTGTCAGTTTCTGAAACAAGATCCTTACCGAACCTGTTAAGATACTCTAAATCTAACATGCATACTCCTTCCGTCAGTTACTAAGCAGCGAATCATAAAACTCATCTGACCGCCGTTCACGCTGACTGTAATTTGTAAATTTATTTTTCTTTGCGCGCGCAGGCGCTATATTATTTAGTTTTTGTTTTTGTTTATATATGGCTACGGTTTCTCCTACGGTTTGTACTTCGGTTTGTACTACGGTTTCTCCTACGGTTTTCCCTACGGATTTGAAAGTACAAATTTTATATTTATTGGGACTTCCTTTTTTTCCTCTCTGAAATTCTATCAGCCCTGCTTCTATTAATTTATTTCTGTTTTCGACTAACGTAGCCTCTCTTGACATCTGACAACGAGACATTACTCGCTGGTTATCTACTTGTATCCACTCGCACCACCCTGCCATATTATTGATACTTAATAACTTGTAGTACAATAATTGCGCAGCACTCGGCAAGTAATGACTTTCGAGCCACCTTTCAAACCCGTTCAGTTGTTTTATATAGTCGATTCTCTGCTCTGTATTCACGGCTTCACCTCTTCCAGCACCACTTCTATACGTGGATTATATTTATCTATGAAGAAATGGTCCTCAAAGCCTACTATGTTATTCCAGCCGTCATTATCAAGCACCTTACACTTAACAAGTGCATCCTGTATGAACTTATGTGCAACCCCTGCTATATTATCAAGGTCACGCTTTCTGTTAGGCTCATAGAATGTGTATTTAATCCGGACTGGATTATTTATATGGGTACGCTTAAGATTAAGCCTTATAGCGTTAGATATGATCATCTGATACTGCTGCTTCATATCGTTGCCAGTACTATGCCGGTTATGAAAGCTTCTTTCTGCTTTCAGGTATTCGTTTAATCCTGGAAGCGTACCCTTGATTGTAAATGTATAGAGCATTCAGCTCCTTTCCGCCCTGTGGAAGTATGTACCACAGGGCTTGTATGTATTTCTGTGACAACGTAGATGTGTGATATTATAAGGTCACAGATAACTCCTTCCATATCTTTTCCTAAATGCTTCTCTAGCTGGATCATTCTCATATCCATATAATTTATGATAATATTCTTTCTCCCAGGCTAACTGACCAGCAATCTTACTAAGCTTTTCAGCAGCGCTATTATTATGTATTTGCCTAATTCCACCAGACATATTGTGTTCATCATCACATACAGGTATTTTAATGCCATCCTCTTCTGCTAATTCTCTAATTCCTATGCCGAATAATAAATGATGCTCTGTCTGTGTAGGCTTTCCACATAATGCACAATAACCTGAATATCTCGTTACTACACTATCTGTTTTCATCCTATACCTCACCTATCAAATCACTTGACCATATTGGCGCTTTAAGAACCTTTGTATGTTTACAATAATCACATTGCTCACACCTTATAGGATCTATTTCGTTATTCTTAAGTGCTAATATCTTAGGTACATTACTTTCAACCTCTGCTAAAGCCTCATCAAGAAACGACTGCTCACATGCTATAACCTGTATATCTGGCTCTTTCTCTTTTGATACTGCTGCTATAAAGAATGGGAGCTTTTTCCCTGTATTAATCTCAACAATCTTCTGATAAACAGCTCCCTGGATGTAATATCCCCACTCATGCAGAAAATTCATATTGCCAGCATCAGCATGATAGAAAGTTTTTGTTATACTCTGACAAGTCTTAAGGTCAACAATACACTTATCCTTGATATAACTATCAATCTTAATTTTCCATTTAGCACCGAACATATCAGCGGTCATTATTACCTGCTTTTCACCACTCATGTAAGCCATAAATAAATCATCACGTTCACATCTATTAATCATTTCATTGGCCTTAATATATTTAGCCATAAGTGAACCATCTTTCTTAAACATGCATGAGTGCTGTGCTTTGAATGTATCAAGAGTTCCTTCAAAATGTGCATCAACATAAGAACCAACCATAAGTGCATCAGAATCTTCCATATTCTCAACCCACTCTTCATTAAGCTTTGCCAATGCATAAGCTTCACATCCCGGACGGCCAAGTGAACCAACAAAATTCTTATACTGCGATACACTTAAATACTCCTTATCGGCTTCTGTACTATAATAATTCTCACTTGTTAGTAACATCTGCAGTACCTCCCATAGGATTAGGAACTTCCTCTTCTACCGGAAAATAATCTTCAGCTTTAGCCTGTCCGTCTTTAAGGGCCTTATATACTCCCTTTAGGTTAATAAATTCATCTTCTCCGAAATCCGCACAATTACGTTCCGCATACTTTTCTATCTTTTCTCTTGTAACTTTGAATTCAACTTTAAATGCATTAATAAGCTTAGTTACTCTTTCATTAATAGGCTCCTTGCCTATTCCTTTCCTAACTGTTTCCTTGCACTCTCCAACAGCCATATCTACAACATCTCCTGGTATAACTCCAAGAATACATGCCCTCATTCGTCTTGCACCAAAGTTAGCTGTCGCCTCATAGATATCTCTACTATCTGTAAGCTGATATGTACCCTTCTTAGTGTCTCTCTTATGCTCTACTGTAAATATCTTGGTTACTCTTGTATTTGATTCCAGATCCCATGCATATGCCATCATCTCTGATGCACCATTCTTCTGTTCAAGCTCTATAACGCCATAATCAATATTACCCCAGTTCTGAGCAAGCGCTTCTGCAAGCCTTATAGATGGTCCCATAACCGTCTGTCCGCCTCTTGGATAAGAATATATAGCCTGCTCTGCTAAAGTTGCCCTCTGGCACGTTCTCTTGATTCTCTCCATTGCATCATATTCATCTCTTGGGAACTTCTTAGCCATTACTATTGCCCCCTGAACTTCCTGTGCCTGTCTGCTTATCATCATCTCTGTCTGTGATGTTTTAGAAACAGCCATCTGCTGTCCCATTGGTATCATGCTGTCCATTATTAATTAAACCTCCTATAATTCTGTAACTATTAAATCTGGATCATCTGTTGTTCTTGTTGCTATAAACTGCAGTCCCTTATCCTTACATTTCTTATAAAGCTGATTTCTAAGTGTTGTAGAAAGCTTCTCCACACCATCTATAAGCAGAAGCTGTATTCCATTCGGCTTCTGCAGAGCTACATCAATACATAAATCCAGCTTTTCACCCTCTGATAAATTACTGATTGGAAGACCGCTAATAAGAGGTATACCATTTTCAACTGAAAGTCCTTCAATTGGTATGCTGCATTCTTTCAGTATTTCACCCGGTAATGTTCGTGCTTTCTCAATTTTATCTGTGAGAGTCTGTGACTGCTTTGCCAGCTCGTCTACCTGATCCTGAAGCATTACCATTCTGTCATACTCATTAATATGGGCTTTCATATCTTCAATAGCTTGTGCCTGTTTACTAAGTTCAGATGTATCTCTTATATCCCTATCAACATACTCATTGTACTCAGCACATTGTGCGTTATATTCAGCAACGGAGGCCTCATAAGTTTTATCTGCCAGGGCAAGCTTGTCTGCCTTTTTAGATGCAAGACTGCTCTGTTCCTGCCTTAAACTTACAATCTGTCCTTCAAGTCTTGTAATATCCTCTGTTATCTGCTTATCACGAGAACTGAACTCTCTTTCAATAGCAGCTTTTTCAATCTCTCTATCTGCCTCAAACTTACGGATTTTATTGTTCTTGTTCTCAATCACCTGCTTGGCACGCTCCACAAGCTGATTATCACGCTGAATACTTTCTATCTGTCTATAGATATCTCCGGCAGATGCATTTCTCCACTTCTCAGCGTCATAACCTTCTGGAAGTGTCTTTCCTATGTCTTCTATGAACGCTATCTTATTTCTTCTGTCTCTGTCTATATTCCTTCTGTTCTGGTAATACTCTCCATTTTCACTCTGAATATCATTAAGAACTGAAAGAATATTCTGATCATAATTAACCCATGCCGGTATCTCTCCAAACCATTGCTTAATAGTGTTCATATCCCAGTCATACTGAATCATATCCAGAATAATTGCATTCTGCTGTTTCTTATCCATAGCTATAAACTCTATTGGATTAAGCTGCAAAGGAGTAAATATCTCCTTAAGAAAGGCTTCTGGACTTCCTATTTCACGCCCATTCTGTTTAATAGATTTGTAATCCGCTCTATTGATACGGCTCTTTCTATTAATAGATAATCCGCTGTCTGTCTCAATAAGAATTTCTCCTTCAACAGTTCCCCGTCTTACGATTACATCTCTGCCAGATTTATTGGTTAATGCATATCTTATGGCATCAAGTACTGATGACTTACCTACACCATTTGAACCTGAAAGCTCTATACTTTCACCATTCATTTTAAATTCCCTAATTCCTAATATATCTCTTATCTGTATCTTTGTTGTTTTCATTCATTCCTCCAAATATAAACTGATACTGTCCGTTCCCAGACATCCTAAACTGTCTTAAGTAACGCTGCCTTTCATCCTGGCAATCACATTTCTCTCCAGGATCCAGTCTTGCGCCACAATGTAAACATTTGTAATTCCACATTGATTTTTACTCCTAAATGTTCTACACTATAATTGATGATTTTAATTCAGTTGCGGTGTTGTTAGTGCTACTAGCTCACCGCAGCTCTTTTTATATATTTCTTAATCTGTAATCACCTATTGGAACACCTGCTTTACACTCCAGCCTGTGAAGCCTTAACATCCACTTGGATGCATCTTCGATTCTTCCATCTGCAATAGCTGCATTGATTCTCTTATTAAATGCAATTATTTCCCCGGTTATCCTCATTGTTTTATTTTCTCCTTTATCGTTTTCTGCTTAATAACACTTCTGGCATATCTTTGAGCTGCTTCCTTAAGATTAGCAACTGCTTTAGCCCTTTCGTCCTCTGACAGTTGTGGTGAATGCACATTCACAACACACCCATCAGGGAATACTGTTGTTTTTAAATCGTATTTCATACATACCACCTCTTATGCTTATACTTACTGTCTTATATGCTTCTGCTGATTGTCCTGATTACTGCTTTTAATCACAATATGATATGTGACAATGTGGACAGCCTGTTATTAATGTTGAGCCGGCTTCTTCTACTGAAATTCCAGTTTTATATCCGCCGTGGTTAATCTGTGCATAAATATCACTATTGCAACTCCAACATTTTCCACTTTCTGGTGCAAAGTGTGGATATCCATTCTCTTTGCAATACTTATCCTGTGCTGCTCTTGCTTCACTTGAATTAAAATGTGCCATAATATCACCTCTTCCTATCATCTCTGCATAAAATTAATATTGTTATGCAGATAATCGTTGTTATTGCTACTGCTGTTACATTCATCTTTTTGCTCTTTGCGTAAATATCTTGTTTAATCTTGTTTTAACTCCTATACTTTAATCACAGGCTATTGCCGTAGCCGAGTAATCACGAAAGGAGTAGCTTATTATGATTAACAATGATGTATTACTTCAAAAAACAGTTGAAATAACAATTGCTAAGTTATCTAACTCATCAGCACACACTAATAAAGAAGGTGGTGCTGCTGTTGCTGATTTTATGCAACAAATCTATGATAAGTTGGCTGAACTAAGCAAAAATGATTTTTCTAAATAATTTGTTATTTCATCTTGGCTCTTGCTGTTATAAGCTCTGCAAGAGCCTTTGTTTTATCCGCTATTTCGTTTTCATATAAGCTAGATGCACTATTATTTTTCACAATATCTGTTATATGAATAGCTAATTCTGTTATCAGCAAATCTACCTGTTCTTTCACGCTCTCACCTCCTTGTATGTTACTTGCTTAAAATAATTCTTGAACTTATGTTCAATTTTTGTTAACATTAACTTGTCCTTATCGGGCAGGAAAGGAGACTCTATATGCTACTTATAGAAAAACTTATCTGCCCTGTTCTTTTTAGTTAAGGTTGCAATTGTGGTTACCCAAAGCACGTTAAACTGGGGTATAATGTAATAATTGATATGGCGTAACAAATGCTCGCAAGAGTAACGGGTTGGAACTGGTTAATAAATCCTCACCATATCGGGATGTTCCTTGCTTTCCACCAGCTAATGGGCAGGTAATTAATGCTGAACTAAAACAGCATAAGTGGTGGAATACTTGATAGAAACACTTAGCGTTATTATGTGTGATGAAAATCTGCAAAGTATAAAAAGTAAAAAAATTTAGCACTAAACTGTTAGAGATAACGCCTCTGACAGTTTTTTGTTTTATTACGAATTTCTTATAAAAAAATACTTTACTATTTCCTTATCTTCTATTTTCAACAACTCTTTCGCTTTGTATATTTCACTCTGTGTCCATTGTCTTACGCCTGTAAGTTTTAGCGATACACTTCTTTCAGATAATCCCATTTTTTTTGCAAAACTAATTTGATTTCCATATATCTCTTTAATTCGATTTTTCAATTTTTGATTATCGAATTTCACATTTAAGCCTCCTTATTTTGTTGCATAACGCAACTTTCTTTGTAAAAAAAATATATTTCAAATTCTGTAGGCTTAATTTTTAATAAATCACATATCTTTTCAGCTTCATCTAAGTCCATCGGTCTTATATTATTAATTTTTTGATTTGCTGTGGATTGTGCTATATTAAGTACTTTCGCTACATCTTTTTGGGTGAGCTGTAATTCAGCCATACGTCCTTTGATTTTATTAGTATTAATCAACTTTTAAACCTCCTTTCGACATTCGCATTGTAGCATTACGCAACTCGACTGTTAATAGCATTGTGCAACATTTTTTCCATTTTTTTATTTTACATATTGCGCTGTGCAATAGTTTGATATATAATACGAGCATAAGGAGGAGCTTCTTAATGAATAATATTGAAATAGGAAAAAGAATACACAACGCACGTACTTTAAGAAAATACACGCTTGATGAAGTAGCTAAAAAAATTGGTGTTGCTAAATCTACCATACAACGATATGAAAATGGTAAAATAACAAAAATTAAACTACCTGTTATTGACTCTATTGCCAATGCTTTAGCTGTAAACCCAGCTTGGCTAGTAGGTAAATCCGAAGAAATGGAAATACATACTCCAACTAATTCTTCAAGCAAAATCCTACAATACTACAATAAACTTAATGAACTTGGCAAACAGGAAGCTACTAAACGTGTTGAAGAATTAACATACATTCCTTTATATAATCAGGATGCTAATTTATTAGATGCAGCCCATTCTCTTAATAACACAACCAGCGAAGAGAAAGCAAATGATGAAAATATTATGAATGATGAAAATTTCTAATCTAAAGAGGGGATATATTTGAATTACGAGGAATTACTTATTGAAGCTGATAACAATAATCTGATTACTAAGGAGAAACCTCTTCTTGCTAATGCTGGAAGAATAAAGGGTAATCGTATTGCTATCAAAAACGACTTACCTACGCAGAAAGAAAAAGCCTGTGTACTTGCAGAGGAGCTTGGACACTTCTACACTTCCACCGGAAACATATTAGATATGTCTGATACTGCTAACCGGAAACAGGAACAACGTGCCCGCCTTTGGGCTTATAACAAGCAGGTTGGACTAAGCGGTATTATTGATTGCTACAAAGCTCACTGCCGCACATTACACGATATGGCAGAACACCTTAATGTAACTGAAAAGTTTCTTAAAGATGCCATAGATTGTTACCGGTATAAATATGGTGTATGTACTAAAGTTGACAACTATGTTATCGGCTTTGAACCAACATTTTATGTGCTGGAGATGTGGGAATGATATTTAATTAAGACTATGATTAGGAGGTATTACTATGAGTGAAGTAATTGGAAACATTATTAGAATAATTGATGAATATCAAGTTATCATTAATCTTGGAAAAGAGTATGTTAAAAAAGGTTCATACATTTATGTATATGACAAGAATAATTCTATTAAAGATCTTGATGGAGCTATATTAGGAACCTACGATTTTTTCAAAGCCAAACTAACTGTAACTGAAGTACATGACAAATTTTCTATATGCGAATCCTATCAGACTAATATTGATGAAAGGCTTGTAGTTTCTGCTCTTGCTCTATCGCCACTCTTAGAAAAAACAACAATAAAAACGAAACTAAATATCGAATCTTCTACATTGGAAAAAATTAACAAAGTTGAAAAAGCTATACATGTAGGTGATATAGTAAAATTAGACTAAAATTAAACTTGACATATATTTTTATAAATGGTAAGATTAAATCCAACAGAAATGGTCGTTGTTTAAAATGACTAGCGAAAATCCCTCTTACCATTTATATGGAAGGGGGATTTTTTCTTTATGAATTATGATAAACCATTTAAAACATATGATGAAATGATTGCTTTAATGGAAGAAAGAAATATCATCATCAATGATAAAGAATTTGCTAAAAATGCTTTATCAAATTTATCTTATTATAGTTTAATCAATGGTTATAAAAATACATTTTTACGCTTAAAAGGAACTGATGACTTTATAGAGGGAACTAGGTTTGAGGAACTTTACACCATTAATCAACTTGATGTTAGCCTTAATAATATTATATTTAAATACATATTATATTTAGAACGTTCTCTGAAGTCAAAAGTATCTTACATAGTATCTCAATCATTTGGTGTATATACAGACCAAACTGATTTAACCTGTACAAATCCTTCAGATTATCTATATTATAAAAACTATAGCACTTCAACTGGAAAAAGAAATACCATTATTAGAAAATTAAAAAATTGTATAATAGAAAACCATCATAATAATATTATTGAACATTATATAAATACAAAAAATCATATTCCACCTTGGATATTAACATATAATGTTCCATTTGGACTAGCTATTGAATGGTATTCTATATTAAAAGATACAGAAAAAAGCTATGTATGCAATATGTTTATTGCCTCTGACCTGCTTTCAATAGAAGAGCGAAAAGAATTTCTACGTCAAGCTTTATTACTAGCTCGCGAATACAGAAATAAAATTGCTCATGGAAACAGAACATTTAACGTTTCTGGATTACCTATATTACCTAAAAAACAATTATTAGAATTATCACATTATACTGTATCTTCTGAAGAATATAACAATGGTATGTCCCAATGTGATTTACTTTCTATATTATTTTTACTTATAATACTACTAAATGATAAATATTTAAGTGCCAATCTACTAACCGATTTAAGTGCATTATTCAAGCCATATGAAAAACAGCTTTTTAATAATAAAAATATTTATGAAATATTTAATTTACCGAATAACGTACTTATGCGAATTAGCAACTTAATCAATTATAAATATAAATAATATCAAAGCTACTGTAATAAATGAAATCTGAGGACGGAACGGGCAGCCGTCACCCTAGTTGGAGATGTGGAAATGTCACCCCACCTATTTCATTTGTTAGTAAGGTGGTAGCTTCGGTTACCACCTTTTTTACATTATATAAATAAAAGCCCCTGTGCTACCAACACAAGAGCTTTTACCACGATACTTACATAAGCTGTGCTTATGATATATACCGCCCTGAACAAGCCATATTATATCATTCATAGCACTGCTTTTGCAAGTGGTGTTATTTTTGTACCCATTTTTGAGTTGTACCGGTGCAACTTGCATATATTTTACAGAAAGGATGATTAATATGGTATCTTTTGACAGTATTATTATCTATCTTAGAAAGTCACGTTCTGATGATCCGGCGCAAACTGTTGAAGAAGTACTAGCAAAGCACGAACGTATACTGCAGGACTATTGTATGAAAGAATATGGCAAAGCTATACCAGAAAAACGTATATACAGAGAAGTTGTCTCCGGAGAAACTATACAGGACAGACCTGTTATGCAGCAGCTTCTTAAAGAGCTGGAAACAGGTAATATATCTGGTGTACTAATCGTAGAGCCACAGCGATTATCAAGAGGTGACTTACAGGATTGTGGCCAGATTATCAATTCATTCAGATACACTAATACTGCCGTTATTACTCCGGGAAAAACATACAATTTATCTGATGAATATGACCGTAAGTTCTTTGAGATGGAGTTAACTAGGGGAAATGATTATCTTGAATATACTAAAAAGATACTAAGCAGAGGCCGTGTTGCTTCTGTAAGACAGGGTAACTATATATGCTCTGTACGTCCATATGGCTACAGGAAAATAACTTTAGGATCCGGTAAAGATAAATGCCACACCTTAGAGATAATCCCAGAGGAAGCTGATGCAATAAGACTTATGTATCACTTATATCTTGATGAGAATATGGGATTTACTAACATTGCAAGAACGCTTGATAGCCTGCACATAAAGCCTCTTAAGTCTGATAACTGGTCTGCTGCCACCATCCGGGATATGATAGACAATCCCATATACATAGGCAAGGTTGTCTGGAACAGCCGTAAAGTTGTAAAGAAATGGGAAAACGAACAGATAACGAAAGTGCGCCCACGTAACAAAGGTGATGATGTTATATGTGTTAATGGCCGGCACGAGGCAATAATAGATGAACACACCTTTGAAGCTGCCAGAAATAAAAGAGGTCTTACTCCTAAGATTAAGAAGTTCAAGGAACTGCGCAACCCACTTGCTGGTCTTCTCTTCTGCGGTACATGCGGCCACGGTATGTCTATGAAAAAGTATGTTGATAAGAGAAGCCATACTGGAAAAGTCACTACTGTTATGCTCTGCAATCAGCAGGCAGTATGCCACACTAAGTCTGCACAGTATGAAGATATTCTGGCAAAGATTAAAGTATCTCTTGCCAACGCAATATTCGACTTTGAAATAAAGCTTAAGGAACAGGAAAATAATAATATTGATATGCACGAGCTCCGAATGTCAAGTCTTTTAGATGAGCTTAACAGATTATACAGTAAGGATGTAAGACAGAAGGATGCCTATGAGGATGGCATATACACCAAGGAAGAATATATTGAGCGTAATTCTAAGCTGCAGGAGCGTATACTTAATGTGAAGGAAGATATTGCTGATGAAAAGAAGAATATTCCGGTTAAGATTGACTATGAGGATAAGATCATAACATTTAAAGACTGCCTGGCTTCTCTTGACGATCCAAACATATCCGCAGCGGATAAGAACATTCTTTTAAAGAGCTGCATTGATAAGATAATCTACTATAACGATATGCCATCTAAGCCAGGAATAGGAAGATATATAGAGAATTCTTTCAGATTGGAGATTTTCTTAAAGCTGTGAACCCGCTGTTTATGGGCATTTACTATCATATCCAATGGTTAGGAGCTAATGAATTAGGACATTTTGAAATGATCAGCACAATGGTTCATCAGCTTACAAGAAATCTTTCAATGGAACAGATTAAGGGAACTCCTTTTGAAGCCTACTATGTAGATCATACAGCAGCCGTATGGCCTCAGGCCGCTGGTGGAATTCCATTCAATGCCTGTGAATTCCAGTCAAAGGGAGATGCTATAACAGACATAACTGAGGATATGGCTGCAGAGCAGAAAGCTAGAACAACATATGATAATCTTATACGTCTTTCAAAAGATGACCCGGATGTACTCGATCCTTTAAGATTTTTAAGAGAGCGGGAAATCGTACATTTCCAGCGCTTTGGCGAAGCACTTTCTATTATACAGAGCAAACTTGATTCTAATAATTATTATTTTTATAATCCTGAGTTTGATAAAAACTGTGGTTGCAAAAAGTAACGTTATTGTGTGGCTGCCGATTTGACAAACATAACTAAAATAGTTTATTTTTATTAGCAGGTTAAATTCGGCAGCCATTATAACTATATCAGATAAGAAATGGCGTCTTAGTGTGAAAATAAGATTTTTCACACGCAAGATTTGTGCTTCGCACAAACTTGAGATGCGCAAAGAAACAGCGCAAGAATGGAGGATTACTATGAAAGAAAAAATATATAACGTACCTGTCAATGATGCATTTTTGGCAGACACTGAATGTCCTGTATGTGCTATGTTTGAACAACTTGAAAATGATGCCATAGAATATACTATGGGTCCAAGCTATATGGAAGATGATATACGTGCTGTTACCGATAAAAAAGGGTTCTGTCAGAAACATATCAAAAAAATATATGAGCAGAACAACCGTCTTGGTTATGCACTCGTTATGAAAACACATATGGATTATGTCATTAAAAATATTGAAGCTTTTAATCAGGATAAAGGTTCTGGAAGAAGTCTTCTAAAAAAAGGAAAGGAAGCTTCTGTGTGCAGTTATATAGAAGAACTTGATAATTCCTGCTTTGTATGCGATAAAATAGCTGATACTATGGAACGTTATGTTGATACTATATTTTACATGTATAAACATGATAAAGAATTCAAAGACGTTCTTTCCAAATGCAAAGGCTTCTGTACAAGTCATTATGGACTTCTTATGAAAAAATCAAGTGAAAAACTTGGTGGAAATGATTACACAGAATTCACGAATCTTATCACTACACTATATCTTGATAATATGAAAAGAGTGCGTGATGATGTTGAATGGTTTATCAACAAATTTGATCATAAATATGCTGATGCACCATGGAAAAATGCGAAAGATTCTCTAGTACGTGCAACATTAAAGGATACAGGATGTAAACTTTAAAATTCAATAAAGGCTCGACATTAATACATCCTAATGGATGCCATAATGTCGAGCCTTTAAGAAATTTTGAAATCCCATTTTAGATATGTGAAGTCTTAATTAATAAGTCATAACCTCATACCCATCATCTGTAACGTGAACCATTATCTCCCACTGTGCTGAATATGAATCATCTTCTGTATATATAGTCCAGCCATTGTCATCATCAACATATACGTCAGGATATCCAGCATTAATCATTGGCTCTATTGTAAATACCATTCCTGGTGCCATAACCATGCCTGTTCCCTTCTTGATTACATAACTCACAAAAGGTGTCTCATGAAATTCCAGACCTATACCATGTCCTCCGACCTCACGTACTACAGAATAACCATTTTCCTTTGCATGTTTACTTATAGCATCAGCTACATCTCCAAGATGTCCCCATGGTTTAACCTGTGCAAGTCCAAGTTCAACACATTCTTTAGCAACATCAACCAGCTTTTTATGTTCTGGCGAAACATTTCCTATACAGAACATTCTTGATGAGTCAGAAAAATAACCATTAAGAATAGTCGAACAATCTACATTTACAATATCTCCGTCAGCAAGAATAATATCCGATGACGGAATGCCATGGCACACTTCGTTATTAATGGATGTGCATACACTCTTTGGAAATCCCTCATAGTTAAGAGGGGCTGGAATGCCTCCCATAGCCGTTGTCTTTTCATACACCATTTCATCTATTTCCTGCGTTGTCATACCAGCCTTTATATTTTCTGCAACATAATCAAGTACAGCTATATTTATCTTACTGCTCTCTCTCATGCCCTGAAGCTGTTCTTCATTTTTTATTATGCTTCTAGGTGGAACCTTATGAAACTTCTTTTTATACATCTCTATTTTTTTATCAAAATTCATATGACACTCACAATAAGGTTTCTTACTTCCACACCAACATGGGTCATTTCTCATTAACTTCTTCATTTTATTATTTACTCTCCAATCTGTTACTGTATTATACTACAAAATAAACAGCATTAATATGTTACTGCTGCAACACCTCAACCACAGCCGGAAGGAACTGTTTCTTTCTTGACACTACGCCAGGAAGAGCCACATATTTATCACTTATATTATCAAGATTAAATGCATTTTTTAATACTGTTACTGCATTTTTACCAGCATACATAACGTATGATGTTTCCTTCATAACATCTGTTATAAGCAGATATGCAATATTAATCTCACTGCTATGTTCTGTTACATGTTCCATATAATCTTTTTCTTTTTCAATGATTAGCTGAATTTCATCATAACTCATGCAATTCACCTGACCAACACCAACAGACAATTCTCCGATTGAGAATTTTTTGAAATCTCTATAAAATATTTCTTCCTCTGTTTTTGATGAAAGATTACTTCCTGCCCTAAACATCTCTCTGCCATATTTTTCAATATCTATATCTGCTATTTTGGCAAGGGCATTGCATGCTTCAACATCATATTCAGTACATGTAGGTGATTTTAATATCAACGTATCAGATATGATAGCTGAACATAACAAAGCAGAAGTCTGCTTATCTATATCTATATTATGTTCACAATACATCTGATATATAATAGTTGCCGTACATCCTAATGGCTGATTTCTGAAAAATACTGGTGTTATTGTCTGAATACAGCCTAGCCTGTGATGATCTATTATCTCTAATATATCTGTATCCTCAATACCAAATACCGCCTGTGATCTCTCATTATGATCTACAAGTATGACTTTTTTCTTTCCTGCCTTAATGATGTTACGTCTTGATATCATGCCAATATATCTTCCTTCTTCATCTTCAATAGGGAAATCCCTGAAGCGTTTATTAGCCATAATATCCTGGATATCTTCAACAAAATCATTAATTTTAAACTTGACAAGAGCTGTATCTTTCATAAAAAAACTGACAGGTATTGCCTGATTAAGAAGTCTTGCAACAGTATATGTATCATATGCTGTTGATATTATAATACAGTTATGTTGTTTTGCCATCTTTACTATAGTATTGGATACTTTCACACCTTCACATATAATAAGGCAGCCGGCTTCCATTTCTATTGCACACAGCTGTGATTCATATCTGTTACCAAGTATAACAAAATCACCTTCGTCAATCATGTTTTCCATCATATCAGGATTAGCTGCAGCTATAAGCATCTTTCCTTTATCAAAACATTTATCTGGATCTCCTGTTATTATTTCTGCATTTAATGTATCAACAATATTCTTAAGACTTGTATGTGCTACTGAAAGTATATCACTGTCATACATTTCAAAATAAGATTTTGCTACATCTCCAATAGTAACCAGTCCCTTAAGATGGTTATCCTCCAATATAGGCAGTGTAACAACATCCAGCTCTTTCATGAGTTTCCATGCATTTCTTACTGAATAATCCTCATCTATTCCATCGATTTTCCTGATATCTATATCCCGGACCTGAGGTCTTACATCTTTTATATACCCTGGTGCCTTTACATCACACTTTGATAGCACAAACTGCGTTTCTTCATTCATATGTCCTGCTCTTTTAGGCACATAATCATTAGTTCCTGTCACAATATTTTTTAATCTGGCATAACATATTGCCGAACATATTGAATCAGTATCTGGATTCTTATGTCCTATAACATATATCTCTTTCATACACTTCCCTCGCTTATCATATTTTATATAACTAACCTTCTCTCTTAATCTGTTTTATACAGCTATTATAAAATATAATACTTAACCAAACCAAACCATTTTTAAATAATAGCACATCCCGTTATTATTATCAACATTCCATTGATTTTCAACATATTCATGCAATCCTCTGACATTTTATCACTTAAAGCAAAAGGACCTGGCTATACCAGATCCTTTTTGATTATTTATACTTGTTATATGACTGTCATATCTTAATACTTACATTTCTTTGTCAGTTTCTGAATATCACTATCTTAGTTTCATCTGTATATCCTAATGATTTCATGAAGTTCTTCATATCAGCAATAGCTTTCTTGTATACATAATAAGCATCATAACACTTCTGGAATGCTTCAAGTGACTTATCAACATCACCTTCCTCCTTAGCCTGCCATGACTCACATGCATACTTATGAATAAGTCTGTGAGATGAATCAAGCTGTTTAAACTGACTGCTTCCTGTAATTCTTGGATCAGTCTGCGCATGCATCCACTTTCCAATCTTACAGGTATCCGGATTATTAAGCTGAGTTATCTTTAGTTTTTCGAAATCTACAACATTGTTATATACTCTCCACATCAGGATAAAATGATCTATCTCAAATATTCTTAACATATCCTGTGTTGTAACAGCTCCCGCTTCCCTGAACATATCACTTCTACATGTATCAATATATCTTCCTATCTTGAAGATATGAATTCCTGTATCTGTACATTCCTTAGTGAGCATACCATATGTATCTGCTATATTACCAACCTGATCTGTAAATTCTCTTGTTGTTTCTGACTGTCTGTCAATATCATCAAATATTCTTTCTACTGAATCATTAATAGCTGTCATCTGATCATTCATATGTTCAATATCTCTTAATGATACTTCTACTTTTTCATTACCCTCAGAAAGCTTCATAGTAGTTTCTTCCATAGATGTAGCAAGAACTTCTATATCACCCTTGAGTTCATTAACATACTTAACTATATCTTCTGCTGATTCTGCTGTGTTACTTGAAAGTTGTCTTACCTGGTCTGCTACTACTGCAAAACCTTTACCAGCCTCTCCGGCTCTTGCAGCCTCAATAGATGCATTAAGTGCTAAAAGATTACTCTGGCTTGCAACCTTTTTTACAATATCAACAATCTCACCAATCTTATTAATCTTCTCATGAAATGCCTGAACCTGAGTATTGATATCAGCTATCTTTTCTGATGATTCATTAACAACTCTTATACTATCATTCATATTAGTCGAACTGCTCTGAGATGCATGAAGCATATCATGTGTATTATCTCTTATATCACTCATAGCCTGTGATATATTGTTAATAGAGTCCTTGAGTACCTTACTTGAATCATTCATATTGCTAATCGACTTCTGCTGTAAAGAAACCTGATCCAACATATTCTTAACATATGAGTTATCTCCTATAGATTCCATAGCCTCATTGAGTCGCATAATATAGTTGTTGTTAGCCTTTTTATAAGCTCCAACTATCTGATTCAGCTTATCAGCATATATAGGATCACTGAATCCCTCAGATGATACCACACTAAAATCACCGGCTATCATCTTATCCATAGCCTGTAATAACAATTCCCTGTCCTTATTAGCTTCCTGTGCTGTTGTTTTTCTGCCAAACATAATAAACAAACCTCCTATAATTGTACAATTATTACTTTATATTAACATGTTATATACAGTAATATATATATGATGTAAATGTCAAATTTCAAATTCCAAAATCATATTGTGTCTGCACACATACGCATTTATACTCATTGACACACCAAACACATCGATGAGAGTCAAAGTCCTCTTTTAACTCTCTCCTCATCTTATTACTTATATTAACATAATTCCCTCTTATATCCAACATATTTATCGACATTTTTAACAATTTTATATATATTTTTACAAACATTTCATCTTTACTACGTATTTATTTCTGTAACATTTAACTCCGATTATGAATAATATAGAATTGAATATATTTTGCATATTATTATGACTATCAGTGTTAAATAATTCATAATTTCATCGGCTCTTATCCTTTAACTCTGATATTAATAATACTTGCAGAAATGGAGTTTTATTTGAAATATTTACGTCATATTCTTGCACTATTGTTATGTGTAACACTTATGCTCCCAATGACAGCATGTGAAAAAAAAGAAAATAACGGATTTGTGGATATTACTCTTAATGAAGTTGCACACTCAATATTCTATGCACCACAATATGCCGCTATAGAACTTGGATACTTTAAAGATGAAAATATCAACTTAAATCTAGTCACTGGCTTCGGAGCTGATAAAGTCATGACTGCTCTTGTCTCTGGTGAAGCTGATATTGGCTTCATGGGATCCGAAAGTTCTATATATGTATACCAGGAGGGTTCTACTGACTATGCTGTAAACTTTGCACAGCTTACCCAGCGCGCTGGCAACTTCCTTGTATCAAGAAATGAAGAAACTGGATTTAAATGGGATGACCTTAAGGGAAAAACTGTACTTGGCGGAAGAGCTGGTGGCATGCCTGAAATGCTTTTTGAGTATATACTTAAGAAAAATAACATCTCCCCTATAGATGATCTGAATATACTGCAGAATGTAGACTTCGGTTCAACCGCTGCTGCCTTTACATCTGGAATAGCTGATTATACTGTTGAGTTTGAACCTGCTGCAACACTTCTTGAGCAGCAAAAAGAAGGATACGTAGTGGCATCACTTGGTACTGACAGCGGATACGTACCATATACTGCTTATTGTGCCAATAAAAGCTATATTAAAAAGCATCCTGACATAATACAAGGTTTCACTAATGCCATACAGAAAGGTCTTGACTATGTAAACTCACACACCAGCAAGGAAATTGCTGAAGTCATAGCACCACAATTTCCTGAAACAGATCTTGCAACTATAACAACCATTGTTGACCGCTATAAATCACAGGACACCTGGAAAGGAGACACTATCTTTGAGCAGAAGAGTTTTGAACTTCTCAAAGATATATTAAAACAGGCTGGTGAACTTGGTAAAGATGTTCCATATGAGCAGCTGGTGACTACTGAATATTCAAGGAAGGCAGCTGGAAAATAGATTGTATAGGCAATTTGTTGATTAGCATACATTCTTAACGTACGGACGACAACATATATGAGAAAAGCAGGTGTGCATACATCAACGATACCAGAAGCTTCAATTGGATATTTCTAAGACTTTTCATATACGTAATGGAGGTTTCCGCTACCGTTCGATACGGGACGTCCATGTCCCATATCGAACTTCCACAGACATCCGTGTCTGTGGATAGCTGGGAAGTAAAGGAAAAGTCTAAGAACTATCACAATTGAACTTCAAGTGCATCTTATGATGTATGCACACCTGCTTTTCTCATATATGCTGTCTGACTTTGACCCAATTTACGAAAAATGAATGTGTGACTAAATCAAAGGGAGAGGCATGAGGGGCGGAATTGTGCGCTTTACGCACAATTCCGCCCCTGTTTCGTTCCACTTGATTTAATTGAATATTCAGCATTAAATTATGCCGCAACACAGACAAATATAAGCTACAGGCAGTTCTGCATACTATGTGAAATGCACTTGAAGTTTGATTGTGATAGTTCTTAGTCTTTCCCTTAGTCAACCAGCTAGCTTCGTACACGGATGTACGAAGCAGCGAAGCCGCGCCATGGACGGCGCGTCTGAGCGATAGCGTCAGTTACCATAGTTTATATGGAAAGACTTAGAAATATCCAATCAAAGCTTCTGACATTGAACATAGTGTGCAGGACTGCCTGTAGCTTATATTTGTCGTCCGTTCATCTCCAACTAATATTCAATTAAACAACAGCTTCACCCTTTAAGCAGCCTCCTGAATCTCTTACTATGTCTTTCCATATAATCAATCCAGCCTCCCACTGATTTACACATAATGCAGAACAATACCCCTGCAATCAGTGCATACATTATTATCATCCTTAACATAGTCATATTTACTGTCGTTATCGCAAATATTCCTTTAAAATTCAACACGCATATAACTATTCCTGCCGCCATGGCAATACACAATAATATTCTTATTCCATCAAATGGCCTGCATATCCTCACAAGAGCTGCTAAACCTATAAATAAAAGAATAACAATAGCAACTGTCGATATCTGTTCATTACTCATGCCGAGTATATTACCATGAATAGAAATGGCTGCAAGCATAATAAAGTCTGCAAGACCTGCCGGCAGTGCCTTCAATATGACATTAACGAGAAAATCACCTCTTATAAGCTCCTTGTTAGGCTGCAGTGCCAGGACAAATGCTGGTGTTCCTATTGTAAATGCACCTAACAGCGATAACTGCGTTGGATACAAAGGATAAAGATTAGCAACTATAAGCGTGAAAACCGTTGTAAGAATGGAAAATATATTCTTAACAAGAAACAAAGATGCTGATGTCTGGATATTATTAACAACTCTTCTTCCCTCAAGAACCACATCTGGCATCTTTGAAAAATCCGAATCTAAAAGCACAATCTGTGCAGCATTGCTCGCCGCATCGCTTCCCGATGCCATAGCAACACTACAATCAGCGCATTTAAGTGCAAGAACATCATTAACACCATCACCCGTCATTGCAACAACTCTTCCAGCCGCTTTATAAGCCTGTATTATCTGCTTTTTCTGTTCTGGTATAACCCTTCCAAACACCGTATACTTCTGTATAGCAGCTTTTATATCGGCTTCGTTTTTTAATGTAGTTGCATCGACATAATTTTCTGCGTTTCTTATGCCTGCTCTTATAGCAACCTTAGATGCTGTCACAGGATTATCTCCTGATATAACAACAACATCCACACCCTGTTTCTCAAAATATCCAAAGGTTTCCTTAGCCGTATCACGAATCTCATTTTCAAGAATAATAAATGCATATGGGATAACTGGTTCTTCTATAATATTTCCTTGTGGATCACTTACACATTCACCAAAAACAAGTATACGTTCTCCTCTGTCTGAATACCTGTCATATATATCAGTATAATCATCATACTGGTTAAGAAGGACATACTCAGGTGCTCCAAAAACATAACATTTACCATCGATAACTGCACCACTATACTTATTCTGTGATGAAAATGAATATATCCTTTCTGCTTTCTTGTCATTGTGTCCAGAAAAATATTCTTTGACAGCTTTCATAGTTTCATTATCACTGCTCATATTTCCTGCAACATCCGCTATTATAGCCGTAACATTATCCCTGTAGAACACAACATCACTTACTGACATTTCAGGTTTTGTTATAGTTCCTGTCTTGTCAACACAAAGCACATTGACTCTGGCAAGTGTCTCAACACAATTCATTTCATGTACAAGCACACTTTTCCCCGCAAGCCTTCTCACACTTACAACAAGTGCCACACTTGCAAGCAGATATAACCCCTCAGGAATCATACCTACAAGCGATGCAACCATCGATACAACACTATTCTTTATAGTATGTCCAAGGAAAAAATGCCCCTGTATATACATGATAATTCCAAGTGGAACTATAACTATACCAATAATCTTAACAAGGTTATCAAGTGACTTCATCATTGTAGTCTGTTGTTTTTTTCTTCCAGCTTTTGCTTCAAGTGCAAGCTTTGAAGCATATGATGAATGGCCCACATTAGTAAGTACCGCCCTGCATTCTCCCGATACAACAAAGCTTCCTGATAAGAGAATATCACCTTTATTCTTTATAATCTCATCTGACTCTCCTGTTATAAGCGATTCATTCACTCTTATACAGCCTTCTGCCAGAATGGCATCTGCACTAAGCTGGTTACCTGCTTCAAATATGCACACATCACCCTTAACAAGCTCCGTGGAATCTATCTGACTTATGTAGCTGTCTCTTATAACCTTTGTTTTAGGTGCATTAACAACTGTAAGTCTGTCCAGAGTTATTTTTGCTCTTATTTCTTGTACTATACCTATTATAGTATTAAGAATGATAATAGGCAGAAAGGTCATATTATTATATGACCCTACAAATATCAGAAGACCAGCAAATACTGCAAACACAAAGTTAAAATATGTTAATACATTACCTGCTACTATCTGACCTATTGTTTTAGACTGGTTTCCTACTGGTATATTATCCAGTCCTTCTTCTTTAAGTTTTTTAGCTTCTTCACTTGATAATCCGTTACGAATATCAGTCATTAACGTACTTCATCTCCCCGGCAATCACCTTAAATATATATATTATCGCTGCTATATCCACAGCCATCTTTACTATGAAACATATTATAATCGATGTCTGTGATGAATAATTAAATACCTGGAATGATACGTAACTTGCAAACTGTATAATGCATATATAGCTTGCCCACATGTGTGAAATCTGTCCCTTGACATATGCATGCATAGCTGCGCTAAGTGCCATAGATAATATAATATCCATTGTAAATGCTATTCCCATAAGAAGCCACAGATATCCTGGTGCATTAAAAAGGTTAGACAGTGTCTTATAGAATGTCTCTGTATCATTCTCTGTAAGTCCTGCTACCATAGTATCAAGTCCCATGTTATTGTATGCTGTTGCTATAGATATAGACGAAATAACTGTAAGTCCATATAACACACCATCTCCTACAGAAAGACCAATACCTGAAAGATATACATCACCTTTTCTTTCAAATCTTCCCGCCATAAATCTTGCCAGTACATATCTTGCAAGAGTCATGCCTAAAGCTGACAATATTGAATATATTATTGTGTACGCAGTAGTATTATATTCAAATGTCTGGTCTATAGATGGTATAAGTGCCAGCGCTGACATGCAAAGATTTGCAAATATAAACACAAATATGGAATATGCAAATACACTTGCCAGTACATTGATAAACCGCCCATTCCATCTCTTAATAACAACAATAATCAGCACGATAAATGCTGAGAGCATAAGTATCCCTCCTGCTGAGAGCATATTCTCCGCCCCTGCCGGAATACCTGCTGCAAGGTCAATTCCGTATTCTTCCATACAAATAAATCCTCCATTACATTCTAATTTCCATTCTTGCGCTGTCTTTTGCGCATCTCAAGTTTGTGCGCAAGCACAAATCTTGCGTGTGAAAATCTTATTTTTCACACTAATTTCTTTATCTTGATGTACGAAGTCAAAAGGTCAAATTATATCAAAAGAGCAGCCACATCTGGTAGCTGCTCCCTCATAATCTTAATTGTATAACAATATATCTTTTCAAAAATCTATATATAAATCAGGAAAAGGCACACTGTAAACCATTCGGATTATAATTTTGTTACGTTAACAGCCTGAGGTCCCTTAGCGCCTTCTGTTACATCAAACTCTACTTCTGCGCCTTCCTCTAAAGACTTGAAACCTTCCATATTAAGTCCTGAATAATGTACGAAAACATCCTTTCCTGACTCATCACTGATAAAGCCGTAACCCTTCTGGTTATTGAACCACTTTACTGTACCCTTCATTACAAGTACCTCCAAATAAAATATATGGTGATCACACCTTTTTCATATTAACATTTTAAAGTGTTAGTGTCAATTTATTTGCCATAAAATCAATGTAAATCAATGTAAATCAATGTAAAATCAGTGTACTTATAGTTAAACAGTCCACCTGTAAAGATGTTACAGATTAATTTCATACATTTATTCTACCTTGTATGTTGTTCTGCCAAGTTCAATCTTATCTTCACCACTCTGTACCACCGAAACCTCATCCTTTGACACAACATTTTTCTTTGGTACCTTTATCAGATTACCGCTTATAATCTCGCAGTCAACTTCCTTATCATTGATAAGAACCTTGCTGAAATCATTAAAATTGTTACCACTTATACATATATAATCTTTATAGTTATATACCTGGTCTATGGTAATATCTTCTATACCCATCTTAAGATCAGTTGCAACATATGGCACTTCACCATTATATATCTGTTTATCTCCATATAATATATCATATTCGAGTATTTTAAGCTTCTTAAGATAATCCTCATCTTCATGCTTTGTCTGATGGAACTTCATAATATAACCTTGTGATATTCCAAGACGTTCAAACACCGCTGCTGATAACTGATATGCCTGAAGATTCATATCAATCTTCTCCATATCAAAGTTCGACCATATGAAATATTCCGTCTGATATATATCTGCATTTTTCATTGTATCATTTGTAAAACTAAATGTTGGCAGATGATCACCATACATTACAAGTACAGTTTCCTCCTGTCTTCTTTCAAGCATATTGACAAGCTCACCTATAAATGAATCCATCTCGTGAATCTGATTGACATAATATTCAAACTGTGTCTGTTCATCCTCAGCAAAAAAGCCTGATACTTTTACGGATGGTATATAGCCCTCTGGCATGACAGCAGGATAATCACCATGTCCCTGAACTGATATTGTAAATATATAGTCCATATTCTCTGTTGAATCTAAGGTTTTTCTTATCTCTGGCACAAGCATTTTATCCTTAGCCCAGCCTAATGGTGTCTTCTGATAATCACTGCTCATATACTCAATAGGTGTAAATGTATCATAACCAAGGTGTGAAAACACCTTATATCTGTCATAAAAAGTTGCATCGTTGTTATGGATAGCATGAGTAGAATACCCTATCTTTTTTAAATCATACGCTGCTGATTCACATGTTTTAGACTGCATAACCGTTCTATATGGATATTCTCCTGGTCCAAAATCATCAAGATTGACTCCTGTCTGTACTTCAAACTCTGTATTAGCTGTTCCCGCACCAAAGCATGGAACTGATAAATATCCTGATGAATATTCTTCTCTTAATCTGTCAAAATTCGGAGTTGGATTATATGAAAACTCTACACCTTTGACCAGCTTAGGATCAAAGAAGGATTCCAGCTGGACAAATATTATATTAGGCGTTTTTTCTGATACCTCTATTGATGTTTCATCAAGATCCAGCTTAAGATTGTCCATATATTCCTGAGAATATTCTTTTGACCTGCCTATACCCCTGTCCTTTATACTGCTTGTAAAACAGTATGCAACACCATAGTCCTGATATGCATGGGCAAGATTACCAAAATGCATATCTACATATCCATTTATAATAAGTGCTGCTGAATAAGAATAAGTAATCAGGAATATTATTCCCACTTTAAATAATGCTGCTATATAAAACTTTTTCCCTGAAAGCTGTACTGTACATTTTTCTGATTTCTTCCATATCATAACAAGTGCAGCCACAACTACAGCAACACCTGCAATTATAATAATCATCTGGAATATATTGATATATAAAGGTATAACCTTTATTGCATCTTTTATCAGATATATGTCCATAGCTGTAAATGGTGTCTTTCTTGAACACAGCACTACAAAATTAATAACAGCTATTAACAGCCATATAACAGATACCAAAGCATACACAAACACTCTTTTCCTGAAAAAATAAGCTATTGACATAGTTGTCATAATTATCATTGTATTCAAAAGAAAGATAACAGGACTTGTGAATATACTCAAAAGCCCTGTTATTCCTCTTTTGTTAAGACATTCCACAGCCATATTGATAATTATGGAATATATAAATATATGACTTATCTCATAGTTCCATATTCTATTAATCACTGACTTTATTCTGTCCATCTTTTTTAATCTGTTCCAGTAATACCCTTGCCTTTTCCTTAATACTAACAGGTGCAGTTCTGGACGTTATGATTGCACCGGCAAATCTTTTGGCATCATCATATTCCCTACATTTAAGTCCAAGACTTGCCAGAAGATAATTCAATGTATTCTCATCCATACCACATATCGGAGGGTACTGCGTGGAAACAGCCTCCTTGAAACCTTTATAAGCATCCTCAACATATTCCAGCTGGGATTTTAAATGTTGTTTTGTTACACTGTTATCTGCTTTCTGCCTTATAAGCTCTGTAACACGGCCTTCATAAAGCCACGCCAGCCTAAGACACAGATATGCACTTTCACTTATCTTAGTTCCCACTATCATCTCACTTAAAAGCGCCATCTTACATCGTCTTATAGCGACATCATATGAATAATAATCCTCATCCTTCCATGTCACCTTAAACTTACCTTCAACTGATTCTTTAAGAGCCGCCCTCTGCTTGTTTGTCAACTTCCCATATATTCTTGGCACCGCTGCATATCCGCAATGAGGACACATGATTACATCATATTTAGTACAATCTATACCTGTGTATATGGGCTTTAGTATTTCATTCGTACCCTTAAATCTTGCCTTGCCTGTTCTTACCTGCTTTGTTAAGAATTCTTTATTACACACGGCACATGTGATCTTCTTATCATAAAGGTAAACACTTTCCTGTTTTTCTTCCATATCATTACCCGCATAAAGAGGTTGTTAACCACTTATTATTTCTGGAGCTTAAATGAACTCTTTAATGATACGATTCTGTTAAATACCAGTGCATTCTCCTTAGAGTCTTTGTTATCAACACAAAAATAGCCATTTCTTACAAACTGAAATCTGTCTTCTGGCTTAGCATTAACAAGCTCAGGCTCTAAAATACAATTCTTAAGAACTGTAAGAGAATGAGGATTAATATTCATCGAACCATCTTCCTCATTGTATACTCCCTTTTCTTCATCCACAATGTTCTCATAAAGTCTGACTTCTGCGTTAATTCCCTTTGATGCTGATACCCAGTGTATAGTCCCCTTTACTTTACGCTCAGTAAAATTGCCACCTTTTGTTGCAGGATCATAGGTACAATGTATACATGTTACATTGCCATCCTCATCCTTTTCAAACCCTGTACAAGTAACAAAATATGCATTCATAAGACGTACCTCGTTACCTGGGAATAATCTGAAATACTTTTTAGGTGGTTCCTCCATGAAGTCTTCTCTTTCAATATACAATTCCTTTGTAAATGGAACTTTTCTTGTTCCCATATCAGGATTTTCCTGATTGTTAGAAACTTCCATATACTCTACCTGATCTTCTGGATAGTTGTCGATTACAAGCTTAACCGGATCAAGTATTGCCATCATACGTTTAACCTTAAGCTTAAGGTCTTCTCTTATACAATACTCAAGCATAGGATATTCTACAGATCCCTGTGCCTTAGTTACACCTACAAGTTCAACAAACATCTTAATAGCCTCAGGTGTAAATCCTCTTCTTCTAAGAGCTGCTATAGATACCAGTCGTGGATCATCCCATCCGTCAACCACACCATCCTCTACAAGCTTCTTAATATATCTCTTTCCAGTTACTACATTAGTAAGATACAACTTGGCAAACTCTATCTGCTTAGGATTCTCTTCTGGCGATGTTTTATAGCCTGTTTCTATAACTACCCAGTCATAAAGAGGTCTGTGATCCTCAAACTCAAGCGTACATATAGAATGTGTGATTCCTTCTACGGCATCTTCTATAGGATGTGCAAAATCATACATAGGATATATGCACCACTTATCACCTGTTCTATGGTGAGTCATATGTGCTACTCTGTATATAACAGGATCTCTCATGTTGATGTTAGGTGATGCCATGTCTATCTTGGCTCTTAATACCTTCTCGCCATCACTATATCTGCCTTCCTTCATTTCCTCAAAAAGCTTAAGGTTTTCTTCAACTGAACGGTCTCTGTATGGGCTCTCCTTACCTGGTTCTGTAAGAGTTCCTCTGTATTTTCTTATTTCTTCTGCTGATAAATCATCAACATAAGCCTTTCCCTTCTTTATAAGGCGCACTGCTGCCTCATACATCTGTGGAAAATAATCTGATGCAAAAAGAACATCTCCATTCCATTTTGCTCCAAGCCATTCAACATCCTTTTTTATGGAATCAACGAATTCAACCTTTTCTTTTGTTGGATTCGTATCATCAAATCTCATATTAAACTGACCATTGTATTCCTTTGCAAGCCCATAGTTAAGTAATATGGACTTTGCATGTCCAATATGAAGATATCCGTTAGGTTCTGGTGGAAATCGCGTAACTACCTTTTCGCAGTGACCTTCCTTTATATCTTTATCAATAATCTGTTCAATAAAATTCTTTGAAACAGTCTCGTTATCCATCAGTATATTCCTCCTACAATAAGTTCACTTTTTTCGCATATTATACTTTATAATACTGCAAAGCTAATGTAATTTCAAGCCGCTGTTAACTACTTTGCCTTTTCATACATCTCTTTAAGTTCATCAACACTGAACTTATAATGACTATTACAGAAATGACAGTTAACCTCTATAGGTTCGCCATCATCTATCATCTTCTGAAGCTCCTGCTTACCAACACTTATAACAGCTGCGCTTACACGTTCCTTAGAGCAGTTGCAGTAAAATTCTGTTGGTATTTTATCCAGTATCTGAAGTTCCATACCCTCAAATATATGCTCAAGTATTTCCTCTGGTGTCATTCCATGTTCAAGCATCTGTGTAACTGACTTTATCTCTTTAATTCTTTTTTCAAGCTTATCTATAAACTCCTCAGTTGCATTAGGCATAAGCTGTATTATAAAGCCACCAGCTTCCTTTACTGTGTTATCCTTATTCATAAGCACACCAAGTCCTACAGATGATGGAACCTGCTCACTTGTAGCAAAATAATACGTTAAATCATCAGCTATTTCACTTGTTATAAGTATAGTATCACCTACATATGGCTCTCTTAATCCTATATCTTTAATAACACTGAGCACACCTATTCCGACTGCGCCAGCAATATCCATATGTCCATCCTTAAGTGGCAGCATAGCCTGTGGATTAGCTACACAGCCTTTAACATGTCCATTAGTCTCTGCTGTAACTGTCATGGCACCTAACGGACCGTTACCCTTAACCTGTATAGTAAGTACATCTGTATCATTTTTCATCATAGTTCCCATCATAGCTCCACCTGTAAGAAGTCTTCCAAGTGCTATAGTTGCTATCGGACTCATGTTATGATTTTTTCTTGCTGTTTCAACTACATCTTTTGTTGTTGCTGCGAAGGCACGTACCTGTCCACTCGCTGCTGTTGCCCTGACTATATAATCTTTCATAATAATCTCCATTCTTGCGTGTGAAAAATCTTATTTTTCACACTAATGCTCATTTCTTTTTTATATACGTTACTACAGTGTTATATTACTTATGCTCAACGATATAGTATAGTCTTTCTGACTCCTGTGCTGGCTCATTATGCGTAAAGGCATCGTATACATAACGTATTTTAAGCCCTGCTTTTTTCACAGCATTCTCAACCTCTGCCATAGTAAAACCATGCTGGTAATGCTGCTCCTCAAACCTGTCAAATGTGCCATCTTCATTTCTTACAAACACCGCAAGCTCATATTCATTATTAGCACTTTCATCATCATAATAGTTATCCCATATAAATGCAGAATCTTCCCTATTCTCCGCATACGTGTTGTCTGACAGTATATCCTTAAAAAAATGTATAGTTTTAAGGTCAAATATAAATATGCCTCCTGGCTTTAGTCCTTTTTTTACGCATTTAAATACATCACACAAATCATCATTCGTAGTTATATAATTCATGGAATCACCTATACTTACGAATGCATCTACCTCATATGGAAGTTCGAATTCTCTCATATCCTGGCAGCTATATATTATCTGCTGTCCTGACTCATACGTTTTCTCACTTGCAATAGAAAGCATATCCTCAGAAAGGTCTATACCAAGAATATCATACCCTTCCTTGTCAAGCATTCTCGTGACAGTACCAGTACCACAGCCAAGATCAGCTATAGTACTATCAGTTCCTATATTATTTTCCTTTAAAAGTTCATAAAGATAATATTCCCATTCATCATATGGAATATTATCCATATATTCATCATATACATACGCAAAACCTGTATAGGCTTCCATAGCATCTTTCCTCTCTCTTTTACTAGCAAAAGACCTGCGGGTAATCTATAACAACAGACTACCTGCAGGTTTAACTCAACATTAACACATATCAATTATGTACAACATAAAGCCTGGAATAAGCTTAAGCATTCTTTCCACAGCACTGCTTATACTTCTTTCCACTTCCACATGGACATGGATCGTTACGTCCAATCTTCTTTCCCTTTACAACTGTACCTGATAACTTCTGTTTCTTGTATAATGCCTTTCTTGTTTCTTCATCAAGTAAAGCATCCCACTGTGGAAGTTCATATAACCAGTCTGCCTTGCAGCCAACCATATTGTAGTAAAGCTTTTCCTTATCATAGTCAAGGCTTACTTCTGTATCTTCTTCCATAGTCTCTATTGGATTAGGAGTCTTAAGGCTGTCATTGATTCCATCAAGAAATCCTGCCATAAGAAGTACTTCCACACCATATTTATCAGCAAGTTCCTTAACTGTTCCCTTAACTACTGTATCAGGAGCTGAAAGAATCTGTTCATAGATTGCCTTCTCCTGTGTAAAATAACTGCCCCAGAACTCATTAGCTGTTTTCTGATCCATCTCTGTCTGGTATGCAAGATTTCTCCATGTATCTAATAATGCCATTATATTTAACCTCTCTTTATTTAAGTAAACTGATTATAAAGTGATCCAGCTGAATAATAATTATATGAACCACTCGAATTATACAGGTTCTGTGTCTGCAGCTTAGAAAGCTGTGCTGCTGAACTGCTGTATATTGATGAAGCACTTGAAGCAACTGACTGTCCATATGATGCTGTACTTGCAAACACTGACTTAGCTACTGCCATATCTGCATTCTTGAATGTAGTTTCATCAATTGAAAGCTTATTCTTACTGTCAACCGTGATGCCAAGCTTCTTAAGAAGTGCTGAATTCTGCTTTGTATTATTAACAACATTAGAAGCTGTTCTTAACACAGAATTATCTTCAGAATCTCCTGCTGCCTCTATCAGTGAATTATAATCTTTAACAAATGATGATACTGCCTTATATATAGCATCCGTATCATATTTGTCAGATGTTGTTCCATCTTCATTCTTAACTGACTTTTTGTTCCACAAAGACACGCTCTTTAAATCCTGTGCATCATCAACAACCGCCGAAGCTGCATCCTTTGTTTTAGCTGCGTTAATTTTCTGTGATGATATCGTTGTTGTACTGCCGCTATCTGTTTTAGAAGAATCTTTAACAGGATTCTTTGCATAGTATGATTTAAGAAGCTGCTTATATGTTCCTGTCCTTATAGAATTATAAGTACTAAGATCAATACTTCCTATTCCAAAGGATGAACTACTATTTCCTGAATTAAGGCCTGCGAATAAAGCCGATATACTACTTGAATTATAACCTGAAATAGCTGCCATAATCATTCCTCCTTATCTATCTGTTCCTCTGTCTAAGCGATAAATACATACACTAACCCTTAAAACTGATTTAGTTTCCCGTAATTCGTACAGAAATGCTAACTAGTTATCAGAAAGTCTCTGAATCATTTCCCACATAGCTTCAGCTGAATTAAAGTTCTCTGGAACTATGTCCACAGGAGTAATCTCTATATCAAATGTATCATTAAGTTCTCCAACGATTGATACTATATCGAAAGAATCTAAGATTCCATCATCTACAAGTGTATCACATGTTTCATAATCTACATCTGAATTAACCTCTGTCAAAATATCCATTAACTGATCCATTATTAATAACCTAACCTTTCTTATAAAAAATATCGTCATGAATAGACTCTTTGTTAACCTCTATTCCAATCATTCTTATATCTGATATAAACGTATTGCGTAAATAATTCACATAAATTATACACACTGCATTTATTCGCGCTCACATCTTAATATAAAAATCTGTCAGATAAAAAATATAACATATATGAATGTTAGTCAAGCATATTTTATTATAATTAACAACTACTTAACATATATTCGTGAATTAATCGTATCTGTGGCAGTCACATCCCTGTATAACTCAACACTTCCATCTTCGTTATATGCGGTAATAACAGGCATTCTTCTGCTTAAGAACAAATATATACCCTCTGTTATTGAATATGCACCTATATTATAAAATATTATCTTATCTCCTGTCTGTGGCTTTCCTATAGGAAGATTTTTTACAATCAGATCTGCCACTGTACAGAGTGAACCACATATAGTCCACTTTTCATCATCTGTTCCAGCTAGTGTATCAGATATATTTTTATCCCTTACTATTGTTCCATCAGCCTTTACGTATGAATACGCAGGAATCTTCATAGCCATGGTCTGTCCATAATAGTTTACATGATTAATTCCTCCATCAACTATTACATACTGCTGTCCCTTATTAGTCTTTATATCTGCTACTCCGGTAACATATACGCCACAGTCTGCTGCCAGATATCTTCCCATCTCTAACGTAATATGATACTTTTCCTTGTAAGATGACAGCATCTCTGCTAATTCTTTAAGCATATCATAGTTATTTTCATATGCTGCATCTCCAAAATATGCAACAGGAAGTCCTGGACCATACTCAAGCTCTTCTGCCTTGAAGCCATATTCCTCATACAGCCTGTCACATAGAGCATCCAGCCATTCTATTTCATTTTTTATAATATCAAACTTTTTCTTCTGTGTACCTGTATAGCACTGCAGGCCCAGTATGTTAATATAAGGATGTGACTCTCTGTTTTTTATAATCATTTCTATATCTGATTCATCAAGTCCGAACTGATTGCCACTTGTTACCCTTAGAAGAACATTTATCTTTAATTCTCTTGTGGCAGCACAATCAGACAACAGCCTATACTGTTCAACAGACTCCACTGTATACACACCTACACCGCCACAGTCATCCATAACATGACATATATCCTTTTCTTCCTTGTTAACTCCTGAAAGAACTACATCCTGCATGTTAACCTTTTCACGCTCGCATATTGCAAACTCTCCTGGTGAACATACCTCATATTTCGTATTAAGTGACTTGAATGCATCTACTAAGAATGGATTCGCTTTCATGGCATAACACAGTGTTATATTATCTCCTAATATAGTCTGGATGTCATGTATTCTTTTACCAAGATGCTCCTTATCCAATATATATATTGGTGTTCCATATTGATTGGCAATCTCAATGATTTTTTCTGTACTAAGCATTATATTCCTCCATCAAAGCCTTTCTGTCTATCTTTCCATTTTTTGTAAGTGGCATAGCTTCAACATTAACAAGTACTTCTGGTATCATAAACTTAGGAATCTTTGATACAAGATAATGTGTAAGTGACTTGTTATCAGCATTTCCCTCATAGAAAGCATATATCTTATTCTGTTCCTGTTCATATATGCAGCATGCTCTCTGTATGCCATCCATGGAGTTAATCGCCATCTCTATCTCACCAAGCTCTATCCTGTGTCCATTGTGCTTTATCTGGAAATCCTTTCTTGAAGAGAAGCACATCTCGCCCCTCTCGTTGTAATAACCAAGATCACCTGTTCTATATATTATCTCGTTATAATATGGATTAAGTGGATTCTGTACAAATGCACTATCTGTCTTTTCCCTGTTATTAAAATAGCCCATAGTTACCGCTGTTCCTGATACACATATCTCACCAGTTTTCTTAGGCTCGTCTGCGCATATCTGATTATTATTCTCATCTAAAAGGAATACTCTTTCATTAGGAAATGCACTTCCCATTGGTAGTACATCTTCAAGTTCAAACTCCCTGTCAACAATATAATAAGTACAGTTACATGTAATCTCTGTTGGTCCATACACATTGACAAACATAGCATCAGGATATATTTCTCTCCACTTGTTAAGATGCTTTATCGGCATAACCTCTCCTGAGAATATAACCTTGTTGATACTTTCAGGAACTTTATAATCAAATCCGTTAAGCGTTGTTACTATACATAAAGCTGAAACAGCCCATATAAGTGTAGTAACCTTATTATCATCAAGATAGTCAAGAAGTCTTGTAGGAAATGAAAACATCGACTTTGGAATAATCTGCAATGTTGCCCCACACTTAAGACTTGAATATATATCCTTGACTGATACATCAAAATCAAATGGTGCCTGGTTGCCTATAACATCATTTTCTGATATTCCAAATGTATCAGTAAAACAGTCAATAAAGTCAATAACTGAGCGGTGGTTAACAACAACACCCTTAGGCACACCAGTTGAACCAGATGTGAATATTGCATATAAAGGATCAATATCAAGCGAGCTGGCCTTTATAGAAGCAAGCCTGTCCCTGATTTCATCAGTAACCTGTGTTTCAAGCAGGTCCTCTATATATATTATCTTTCCAGCAAACTCAAGCTTAGCTGCTTTTTTCTCATTTTTCCTGTTTGTAACTATTATATCTGCCTCAAGAGTGTCAAGAATACCATGTATTCTTTCTGCCGGATGTCCTGGTTCTAATAACACATAAAAATTATCCGTCATAACTACACCCATAAACGCTGCAAGTGCAACGCAGCTCTTATCCATATATACAGGAACTGCTCTTCTTACTCCAACATACTCTGACAATCCAGCCGCTATAGCTGTTGCGTTATCCACAAGCTCTGTATATGTCATAGATGACTTGTCATCTGCTACAGCTGTCTTTAATGGATATTTTTCCTTTGAATTATATAAATAATCCAATACATTCTTTATCATCATTGATTACCTTTCTTAACTAAAGTGTTAAAAATACCTTTTCTATATAACTAAAATATGATACCATTTTTATTATTAAAAATCCATAGTATTATGTGAATTGCAGTTCAATAAAGCAATCCGTATACATCATGAGAAACAAAACAGCCAACAGAATGGAGATATCATGAAAAAGTTTAAAAGAATCGCTGCTCTTGCCGTTGTAATCGCATGGGCTGCCCTTATTATCATCACTCTCATAACTGCCTTTATTGACAACGAAACAGCCCATACTTTATTCAAAGGACTCATATTCACCGATATTGTACTTCCCGTTGTTGCTTACGCAATGATGCTTATGTATAAATATCTTTCAGGTCGTAAACAGTAGTATCAACAATAGCGATGATTAAGAATATGCTTTCTTAATCATCGCTAATTTACGCTCATCAATATAAATCTATATTTTATATTTCAATTTTACTTTCCATAAGAGCTTACTCTATGAATAATCTCATGTCTTCCTGGTCCGTTTGATACCATTGTTATAGGAGCTTCGATTTCCTTTTCAATAGTTTCTACATAGTTGCGGCAGGCTTCTGGAAGGTCTTCATAGTTCTTGATTCCTCTTATATCACACTTCCAGCCTGGAAGTACCTTAAGTACTGGCTTAGCCTTTTCAAGTTCAGAAGTTGTTGGGAAGTCCTTAGTAACCTTTCCATCTATCTCGTAACCTACACAGATAGGTATCTCATCAAGATATCCTAATACATCTACTACTGTAAGAGCAACCTCTGTTGTTCCCTGCATACGTACACCATAACGTGTTGCAACTGCATCAAACCATCCCATTCTTCTTGGACGTCCTGTTGTAGCACCGAACTCGCCGCCATCACCGCCGCGCTTTCTTAACTCGTCAGCTTCATCACCAAATATTTCACTTACAAATGCACCAGCTCCTACTGCTGATGAGTATGCCTTAACTACTGTAACGACATCCTGGATAGATGCAGCTGGAATACCTGCACCAATAGCGCCGTAAGGTGCAAGTGTTGAAGATGATGTAACCATAGGATATATTCCATGGTCTGGATCCTTAAGAGAACCTAACTGTCCTTCAAGAAGAATCTTCTTTCCATCCTTAAGAGCCTGATGAAGGAATGCTGATGTATCGCATACAAATGGCTTAACCATCTCCTTGTACTCCATAAGTGTATTAAATATATCCTCTTCCTTAAGAAGTGGCTTATGATAAAGATGCTCAAGCATAACATTCTTTAATGTACATACGTTAGCAATCTTTTCCTTAAGTGCTTCTTCATCTCCGAATAACTCACTAACCTGAAAACCAATCTTTGCATATTTATCTGAATAGAATGGAGCAATTCCTGACTTAGTTGAACCAAAGGACTTACCTGCAAGTCTTGCTTCTTCATATGTATCAAAATCAATATGATAAGGCATCATAATCTGTGCTCTATCTGACACAAGAATCTTAGGCATTGGAACATTTCTGTCTGTAATGCTCTTAATCTCATTTATAAGATAAGGAATGTTAAGGGCAACACCATTTCCAATAACACTTGTAATATGGTTGTAGAATACGCCTGATGGAAGAAGATGCAACGCAAACTTACCGTAATCGTTTATGATTGTATGTCCGGCATTACTTCCTCCCTGAAATCTTACAACGATATCAGATTCTTCAGCAAGCATATCTGTAATCTTACCCTTACCTTCATCTCCCCAGTTAGCACCAACAATAGCTTTTACCATAGTTTCCTCCATTCTGCTAATACTTAAATATAGCATATAACTTTAGCTGCTTTATGAATATACATAAAACCACAACTGTTATAATAACACAAGTAAGCAGTTTCAAGCAATGGGTTTATGAAATAACTTTGCAAAATAATAATATCTTGCTTTTAAACGCCATTTTCCTATACGGCCGTTATAACAAGTTTCCTCAATCCAGTTTACATAACCATTGTGCTGGCTGACTAAATTAACTATCTAAAGAACTTATCTTGAGTTATTATGGTTATTTTTATATAATGATGTAAGTGTCAAAAGTATAAAAAGTCGTTTCTGCTTTCAGAAATTACATGTATAAAGCCGATGTTTACACTTCTTGATTATGCCAAACGATATATGGATATGTGTGAAGACAGGCTATTAAAACTGCGCGTGAATTGCACATTTTAAGAAATTAAAGGATGGTATATAATAATGAACACTAAAAAGCACAATAGCAGAGCACCACTTACAGTGTTTTTTCTATCATTAATCATACTTATTACATTGTTTATTTATTATTTTTTTAATAATCACAATAACCATAAACCAGATAGTTCTCTATCAATGTCTGTTGATAACATTATAGAAACCTCATCTATTGAACCTGACTATATAAAATCAGCCGTGAATGAATATTCCATAAGCAGCCTTGATAACACTGACTATCCTGATAGTTTCAGCCTTGATATTCCTTACATAAGCCAATACCCGCAGCTTCCTACCGGCTGTGAAATAACAGCACTTGCTGAGGTTTTACACTATCTTGGCTATAACATAGACAAAGAAGAACTTGCAAGGAATTATCTTGATATGAAGGATATAGCAACTAAAGGCTGCTTTGTTGAATACTTCTGGGGTTCTCCATGGAAATCTTCTGGAAGCGGCTGCTTTGCACCTGCCATTGCAAATGCTGCAAATGCATTTTTCAAAGCAAATGATATCAGACATTCAGCTTATATAATGAGTTATCAGCCACCAGAAATGCTATATGCACAGCTGGCCAATGGACATCCTGTTATTGTGTGGACATGCTTTGATTATAATGTTACTGAAATCAAATATAACGAAGTTGTTCTTGATGATGGAACTGTATTTACCTGGCCAAGAAATGAACATTGTGTCGCACTGGCAGGATACGATATTGTTAAAAGGACTGTAACTCTTGCCGATCCTACTTATGGAATTGTAGAAAGGGATATGGATAAGTTTGAAGATTATTATAAGAGATATTATTATCAGGCTGTTGTGATCGAGTAGGTTGCGCGAATAACGATGCATCCGAATCAGTTATCTGATTCGGATGTCGCGGTTCTCCTCGAATATATTCAATTATATTTATTGATTATTATTATAATGTTATATTTACGCAGTCCAGAGTCTGTTATATCAATAACAATTGCAGGCATTGTTATTGATATAACCGGTGTATACGCCAAAAAGCCAGCGTATACACCAGAAGAAATAACAGAAGCCACCAGCTTGTATGCAAGCATACCGCTGGTGGCTTCTATTATTTCTTCTGACTCTGGACTGCTGATAACTTAATATAAATAATCAGCAATATACTTTTGTATTCTCATCGTTACTCGCGCAAGCTATTGAGGGGAATTGGACCCCCGACCTCTTCATTACCAATGAAGTGCTCTACCACTGAGCTACAATAGCATAATTGCTGTTTTATATAACAGCAATTCTATTTATATCATTTTTGCATAAATTTATCAAGTATTATTTTGACTTATTGCCTTTCCTATCTTAGTTCTGGCACGTTGTATGGCATTATCGATAGATTTGGGGGGACGATTTAGTTCTTGCGCTATTTTTACGTAGTCTTTTCCACCCATAAGCAGTTTTATGACATTCTTTTCCAACGGGCTTAATGTTTCAAAAACCCTTTGTTCCAGATTCCCCGTATATTCCCTGTCTATATACAGCAGTTCCGGATTCTGTTCGTATATGCCAGCCAATGTGTCCACAAGCTTCATGTCAGCATTATCATCAGCACTGTTTACTGGCTCATCAAGTGAAATATAGCCATTTAAAGGTGCATTCTTCTTGGTGTTTGAAGCTTTAACTGCATTCATTATCTGTCCATTGATACATAGTGATGCAAATGTCATAAACGAGGCTTCCTTATCTTTATCGTATGTGGTCACCGCCTTATATAACCCAATCATACCTTCCTGTATAAGATCATCTTTTTCTCCACCAACTATATACATAGCATGTGCCTTTTTTCTTACAAGATTCTTATATCTTTCCATAATCGCATCTACGGCTCTCTCATCGCCATTACGATACATGCTTACAAGCTCTTCATCGCTGTATAACTCATAATGTTCCATAGACACAAACACCTCATTCTTTTTAGCTGTTATCTACATGCTTCTCTGCCTTACTATTTCAAATGCCATAACACCTGCTGCCACTGATGCATTAAGTGAATCTATATCACCTTTCATAGGAATAGATGCAACAAAATCACACTTTTCCTTTACCAGTCTGCTCACGCCATTTCCTTCGTTACCTATAACAAGTCCAATAGGTCCTTTAAGATTAAGGTTATACATAGTCTCTCCACCCATATCGGCACATACAAACCATAGTCCCTCTTTCTTAAGTGACTCTATAGTAGCTGCTATGTTAGTTACCTTAGCTACTGGTGTATAGTTTATAGCTCCTGCAGATGTCTTGGCAACTGTAGCTGTAAGCCCTACAGCTCTTCTTTTAGGTATAATAACACCATGCGCACCAGCCAGATTAGCTGTTCTTATGATAGCACCAAGATTATGAGGATCTTCTATCTCATCAAGTATAAATATAAACGGATCTTCTCCCTTGCTTCTGGCAGCCTCAAGTATATCCTCAACATCAGCATATTCGTAAGCTGCACCTATAGCAACTACTCCTTGATGATGTCCTGTATTAGCAAGCCTGTCAAGTCTTTCCTTCTCCACATAGCTGATGATTGTGGATGCCTTCTTTGCTTCCCTGACTATGCTCTTAACTGGTCCATCCTGACACCCATCAAGTATATATAGCTTATCTATTGTCTTTCCTGAACGAAATGCCTCAAGAACCGCATTACGTCCTTCAAATGTTAATTCCTTATATCGCATTATCTTAAACTCCTATTTCTGCTGTACAGATTCGTTACACATAATCAGATATCACTTATCGCTTTTTTCACTCTCAAGATAATCTAGTGCATCTTTTATAAGCTCACACATACGTTCATATCTTCCTGACATGTACAGATATCCCATAAGTGCTTCAAAACCTGTTGCACGTCTATAGTCACTTATTGAAGCGTTTTTAGCAGATGTATATGACTTGGCATTGCGACCTCTTTTATACACGCCTTCCTCTTCCTCTGACAGCTTATCCTCAATATATCCTATCATCTTAGACTGTGACTCGGCCTTTACTATACTGCTTGCCATTCTGTTCATCTTATTAACCTGTGTGTTGCCCTTTGTAACTATCATAGTTTTTACCACAAGGTCAAATATGCTGTCACCTATATAAGCAAGCACAAGTGGAGAAAGCTGTCTGGGACTCACCTCTTTAAGTCCCAGACTCTTCCATATATCATATGTAAGATTGTCCTTACTTATACCTTCTATATGACTATCACTTTTTATTATGCTCTCTTCCATCTGACACCTTCTCTTGTATCTTCAAGAACAATTCCCTTAGCAGTAAGCTCATCTCTTATCTCATCAGCCCTTGCAAAGTTTCTGTCTTTTCTTGCCTGCTGTCTTTCATTAATAAGTGCTTCCACATCTTCATCAAGAAGTTCTTCCTCCTTAACAACATTAAGGCCAAGTATGTCTGCAAGCTTTACTATGCTTTCCTTAAGTGCTGTAATATAAGCCTTTGTATCAGTCTCTGATGAGTTGGAATTAGCCAGCTTTACAAGTTCAAATACCGCTGATATAGCATCCGCTGTATTAAAATCATCATCCATGGCTGCTTCAAACTTCTTATAAATATCCTTTGTTAAATCAAGCACCTTCTGTTCTTCATCTGTCATAGGTAAATCAGCAGCTGTCTTTTCAAGATGTGTAAGATTCATAACTGATGTCACTATTCTGTCAAGACTGTTCTTCGCTGATTCCATAAGCTCATGGCTGAAATTAATCGGATTTCTGTAATGTGCAGAAAGCATGAAGAATCTTAACACCTGAAGGTCATATTCTTTTGCTATATCTCTTACTGTAAAGAAGTTTCCAAGTGACTTTGACATCTTTTTGTTATCTATATTAAGAAATGCATTATGCATCCAGTACTTTGCAAAAGGAACACCATTCGCAGCTTCTGACTGTGCTATTTCATTCTCATGGTGTGGGAATATAAGATCCTCTCCTCCTGCATGTATATCTATCTCATCTGCAAGATACTTCTTTGCCATAACAGAACATTCTATATGCCATCCTGGACGTCCCTCGCTCCATGGTGATTCCCAATATGGCTCTCCGTCCTTCTTAGGCTTCCATAACACGAAATCAAGTGGATCTTCCTTCTCATCCTCACCTGAAACCTTAAGCTTATGTGCATCATCTCTATGTCCTGCTTCAAGGTCATCTATATTCTTCTTAGAAAGCTTTCCATAACCTTCAAACTTTCTTGTTCTGTAATATACAGTTCCATTCTTTTCGTATGCATAACCTTTATCGACAAGAGTCTGAATCATGCTTATCATTCCATCTATTTCTTTAGTGGCAAGTGGATGTGTTGTAGCCGGCTTTATATTCATGCCTGCCATATCCTTCTTGCATTCTTCTATATATCTTTTAGATATTTCTTCTGCTGTAACGCCCTCTTCTATAGCTCTTTTAATAATCTTGTCATCTACATCAGTAAAGTTTGATACATAGTTTACATCATATCCTTTATACTCCAGATATCTTCTTACTGTATCAAACACTATCATAGGTCTTGCATTTCCTATATGGATAAGATTGTATACAGTAGGACCGCATACATACATTTTAACTTTTCCTTCTTCTAAAGGCTTAAACTCTTCCTTACGTCTTGAAAGTGTATTATATATCTTCATAACATCCTCATTTCTACGCATAACATATATCCTTGCCTATATGTTACTCGTCATCTTCATCTCTTCTTGATTCATTAACCGAATTCTCAAGCTTGGCAAGCCGCTTCTTTAACTTCTGATTCTGTTCCCTAAGCTTTTCTATCTCGTTCATAACCGGATCTGGGAGGTGTATCTGATCAAGATCAGTTTCAACCCTTACATTATCCCTTATAACAATTCTGCCTGGAACACCAACTACTGTAGAATTCGCTGGAACATCCTTTACAACAACTGAACCTGCACCTATCTTACAGTTGTCACCTATAGTAACAGAACCAAGTACCTTTGCACCTGCACCTATCATAATATTGCTTCCAAGTGTCGGGTGTCTCTTGCCCTGCTCTTTACCAGTTCCACCAAGAGTTACTCCCTGGTAAAGTGTTACATTATCCCCGATAATAGTGGTCTCACCAATAACAACACCGTGTCCATGATCAATAAACAATCCTTCACCTATTGTAGCACCTGGATGAATCTCTATACCCGTCTTTCTTGCAGTCTTTTGTGATAATCTCCTGGCTCTGTAAAAATGGCCTTTCTCATATAATTTATGAGCTTTTCTATACTTTAACAACGCCCAGAAACTAGGATAAAGAAACACCTCCATCTTAGTCTTGATAGCTGGATCCCTATCCATAATCACAGCCATTTCCTGCTTTATAAAATCTAAATATTTCATATCTGATAACTTCCTAACTATTCATATGGTCTTAATTCATTATATGATGTATTTTATCTCAGATATGCTGTTGTATATTTATGTTCTTTATACTTCTCTTTTTGCAGCACATCCGTTACAGCCGCTGCAACAGTTTGTCATATCAGAATCACCATATATATAATTAGACACTGAAACAAGACTGCATATAGCCTGTGATGATATACCTTCTCCTGTTCCTGTGAATCCAAGTCCTTCTTCTGTTGTTGCTTTGATATTCACCTGGTTAATATCAAGCTTAAGCGTCTTTGCTATATTCTCACGCATAGTGTCTATATACGGACGCATCTTTGGTCTCTGTGCAATAATAGTTGCATCTATATTCTCTATAATATAATTATTCTCATCAAGAAGCGCACCAACATGCTCTAAAAGCTTCATGCTTGATATTCCCTTGTATCTGTCATCAGAATCCGGGAAATGCTTTCCTATATCTCCAAGTGCTGCTGCACCAAGGAGTGCATCCATGATAGCATGAAGAAGTACATCAGCATCTGAATGTCCAAGAAGTCCCTTCTCATATGGTATCTCCACGCCGCCAAGGATAAGTTTTCTATTTTCAACTAATTTGTGAACATCATAACCCAGTCCAACTCTCATATGCTAACCATACCTTTCTATGATATCGTATATTTTCAAATTTATTCTTATCTTTATAAGTAAAACACATTTTTATAACATTTACAAGCACATATTAATAAACATAGCATTATTATATGTTTGTATTTTATCGCACTATCACCTTGATACATCCAGCATCACTTCTTATCCAGCTGTCTTTTTTCTCTTTTCGTCAATATCAGGTGTCTTACTGCTGCTACAGGATGATGTAATATCATCCTTGGACCTGAATATCGCATAACCGCTTTAATCTTATCCCTCATATCAGGCTTATAGCAATGCACCTTACAATTAGAACAAAATGTCTTTGTTTCCATAAATGGACATTTATCGCTTCTCATACTGGCATATTCTGCCAGTTTCTGACACTCACTGCACATAAGGCTTCCTGTATGATGATTACCACGGCAATACAGTTGTATCATCTGCGTGACCATCTCTTTTTCCTGTTCACGTTTTCTGTTAATATCTGTATTTTTTCTTTTCATCTTACATACCTCATTCACTCTATATCAGCAAAGCCAGAGCTTTAACTCTGGCTTTATATCATATCATCTAACTTACTCTTCCGCGCTCAACCGAATATGTCCTGTCAGCTATTCTCATCGTAGACTGTCTATGCGATACAAGCACAACCGTCTTATCATTTCTTTCCTTAGCTATTGACTTAAGTATAACTGCTTCATTCAGGCTGTCGAGATTACTTGTTGGTTCATCTAAAAGCACAAGGTCTGAATCATGCAAAAACACTCTTGCAAGACCTATCCTTTGTTTCTCTCCACCAGATAGTGTATCACCAAGTTCACCAACAGGCGTGTCATATCCTTTAGGAAGTGTCATGATAAAATCATGTATTGATGCCTTTTTGCAAGCATTTTCTATATCCTCATCAGTCGCATCAAGCCTTGCTATTCTTATATTATTTCTGATACTGTCACAGAAAAGATGAGTATCCTGTGTCATATAGCTTTCCATGTTTCTAAGGTCATTAGTATTAACAGTCCTTATATCACGCTTTCCTATGCTTATTGTTCCACTATCTGTATCCCAGAATCTCATAAAAAGTTTAAGAAGCGTTGACTTTCCACTACCACTCTTTCCAACTATTCCTGTAACTTCACCTTTTAATATATTTATAGAAAAATCATCCAGTATCTTTTCATCATCATATGAAAATGTAACATTTTCTGAACTTATCCCATCAAAAACAGCATTTTCCTTTCCAGAAACCTCATCAACAACCGGATTTTCATCAAGTATATTTAACACTCTGTTTCCTGCTGCAAATGTGCTTTGCAATGTGCTTCCAAGTGATGCCAATGCAACAGCTGGTCCAAACGATGAAAATAGAGCTATTGATGTAAGAAGTACTCCATCAAAGCCTATACTTCCACAAGCATAAAGAAAAGCCCCTGTAAATAACATTATGATATCAAACACAAGTATACATACATTAGTAACTGCTGTATTAATACCAGCCTTATCTTTCATACGTCTGGAATACTCTGAAAGTTCATCAGTCTGCATATTCATGGCATTAAGCCTTTTATTTCCAAAACCATACTGTATTATCTGCTGCACGCCTCTTAAGCTATCCAACACAAAGCTGCTAAGCTCACCTGACTTTGTACGATAAACCATGCCATCATCGCCACCAGCCTTTGATGCCAAAAGCGGTATAACTACACCTGTCACAATATAAGCAACAAGCGCAACTACTGCTAATATCCAGTGAAATGAACCTATATATACACACATTATAACTGTATACAAAACAGCAATTGCTATTGGTGATATTGTATGTGCATAAAACACCTCAAGAAGCTCTATATCTGATGTTATAACCGATATGAGATTTCCCCTGTCCCTGCCCTCAAGCTTTGCAGGACACAAGTTTCTTAACGCTTTAAACACCTTATCTCTTATAATAGCTAACAATCTGAATGCTATAAAATGATTGCATGACTGTTCTGCATATCGAAATCCAGCCCTTACAAGTGCAAAAACAATAACACTTATAAATATAACCTTAAGTGATAAACCTGTATCATAACCAGAAGCATCAAGTATTGCATATCCTCCAAATATCGTTATAAAGGATGCACACAGATGACCTGCAAGACCCATAAATATAGCTATAATCATATATCCTGTAAGTGGCTTAACAAGTCCTATAAGTCTTAACATAACAGTTAATCCACTACGTCTCTTTATCTCATTATTCATACTAATCCTCATTTCTATACACGTTTTATATATTTTCCATTTCACACTGTGTATTCCACAAGCTGGCATATATACCATTTTTTTCAAGAAGTGCTTCATGTTTTCCACATTCAGCTACATATCCATCGCTAAACACATATATATTGTCAGCTTTAACAACATTAGCAAGACGATGTGATATAAGAATAACCGTTTTTGTTCTGGCAAGATTATGAACCTCTGCCATAATATCATCCTCGCTCTCAACATCTATATTAGATGTCGCCTCATCAAATATATATACACTGTTATCACGCATAAGTGCCCTTGCAAGTGCCAGTCTCTGTCTCTGTCCACCCGACAGGTTAGATGCCTGCTCATTAAGCTTCATATCAAGGCCACCCTGCTCTTTTATATAACCATCAAGCTTTACATGTCTTAAGACTTCCCACATTTTATCATCTGCAGCATCAGGATCTGACATGCGCAGATTATCTCTTATAGTTCCTTTAAACATATAACTCTGGTGACTTATGTACGTAACATTTTCCATTAATGATTTTTCGCTTATATCTGAAAGCCTTACTCCACCTATAGTTATGCTTCCTCCAAAATTTTCATTCTTTTTAGTAAGAATACCAGCAAATGTAGACTTACCACATCCACTCTCTCCTACTATTGCAGTAAAGCTTCCCATCGGACATTCAACATTAATATTTTTTAATATTGGTCTTTGTGCTTCATACGCAAACTGCACATTTCTAAAGCTTATATTATGATTGTCCGGAAACTCCTGATTCCCCTTCTCACTTTCTTTCATATCAAGAAAATGAAATATCTTATCACTTGCAGCCATTCCATTCATAGCTATATGAAAAAATGACCCGAGCTGTCTCATAGGTATAAAAAAGTCTGCTGATAAAAGAATAATAAGCAGACAGCCTGCCATATCTATATGTCCACTTCTAAACTGAAGTACGGATACAATAAGCCCAAGTGCAGCACCTCCATATGCAACGAAATCCATAATAGAAATAGAATTCAGCTGCATTGTCAGCACCTTCATTGTGATTTTTCTAAACTTTTCCGACTCTTCATTCATCTGACTGTTCTTATATTCATCCGCCTGGTATATCTTAAGAGTTGTAAGTCCCTGCAGATTCTCTAAAAATGTATCACCAAGTGCTGTATACTGATCCCAATACTTAGATAGCAGCTTTTTTGCCCATGTCTGGACTGCTGCTATAGATATGGGTATCAAAGGTACGCATATAAGAAGAATAACTGCTGATGTAACATTTATAGTGCATACATATACAAAAAGTGTCAGTGGTGCCAGCATTGCATAAAAAAACTGCGGAAGATATGCACCAAAGTATGTTTCAAGCTGGTCTGCACCTTCTACCGTTATCTGCACAAGCTCTGATGTCTTTATCTTTTCATTATATGAAGTCCCCAATCTTAACAGCTTTTCATATATAAGATTCCTTAATGTTTTCTTTACCGTCTTAGATGATTTATAACTCATTCTTGCTGAAAATATATTGCATATGAAACGAATCAAAAAACATACAGCCAAAACTGCTGCAAGCTGTAATATTCTTTGTTTTAGATTCCCTGTATCCTTTGTTACTGCAAGTGTTGCTATAAAAGACGTTATCATAGTCATAAAAACTATGTTCGATATAAGAGCTATCCATTGAAACAACACATTACCCGCTATGTATTTTTTGCTATCAGGTACTATCTGTACCAGACGTTTTTTTATCATATTATTTATCCATCCTTTATTTAAATAATTTAATAATCTGTCAGAATTATATCCCACCACTTATTTAATAATTTCATACTTTTAATAATTTCATACTTTTAAAATTTCATACTTTTAAATGTTGATGGTTGTATGAGACTGTTTCAGGATGTGTGGTTCTAACACTTGTTAGTTTATTCAAACCTTTTATTAATAATTTATCTCATTTTTATGTGATGTGTCAAGTGGAATTACATTGGAAATTGGAATTGGAAATAAATTGGAGATTGGAATTATTGACAGTTGAAATAAATTAGAATAATTGAAATTGATTAGAAACATTTTAAAAGCCCCTGCAATCTTTATCTTTAAGATCGCAGGGGAGAAAAATAATACTCACAATGGAATTATATACCATTATGATGAAAGGAGGGAGAATTCTAATCTTTGTTAGAAACTAGAATTCAATATGAAAATAAAATCTTGTAAAAAGTATTTGTAATGGTAGTTATAAAATAGCATACATGTTTTATTTTTTCAAGTCCTTTTATGTATTTTTGCCTATTATCACAAGTTTAATATACATTTTTTATGCAACTTGTACACTTCATTGTTTAAGTTTAAAAAAAAGTAATATTTTTTAATTTTTTTCAAAAAAAGTGTTGACAACTAGTGCATTTTAATATTATAATAGCGAAGCAGTTTGCGTGAGACAAAACGCAGACAAACGAACGGGATCTTAGCTCAGCTGGGAGAGCATCTGCCTTACAAGCAGAGGGTCACAGGTTCGAGCCCTGTAGGTCCCATTTAGAACGAAAGTTCTAATATATTATATATTTTCTTTTGTGGCGAGATAGCTCAGTTGGCTAGAGCACACGGTTCATACCCGTGGTGTCGTGGGTTCAAATCCCTCTCTCGCTACTTTTTTTATGTCTAAAAATCTCTCTGAATCCCCATAAATACTGAAAGAAAGGATAGATTGTATATAAATCTGCTAAAATAAAAAGACAGCTCCTACATCTTATCACAGACATAAAAGCTATCTTCCTAATATTATCAATCTCTTTCTGCAGAAAACAATATATCACCTTATATAAACCGATGTGCCTATTTTCTCGCCCATGTTAACCTTAGTCTCATATCCAGCTACTGTATTTACCAGTATATCCTCATCCGGTATGATTGCATCCTTTTTAAATATAAGAACTACTGTTGAACCGCCATATTCAAAATAACCTTTTTCAGCTCCCTTTTTAGTCCTGCACTTTTCCATATTATTGACAATTCTGCCAACCAGGAGAGCTCCAACTTCCATCACTATGACATCTCCAAAGTTTTCTGTCCTATGTACACAATATTCTCTGGTATTTTCCTTGTATATAGGATATACATCATTTGCTATTGGATTAACTGTATGAAATACTCCATTAATATGTCTTTCATGGCTTTTAATCCCATCATCTATAAAATGAAATCTATGATAATCATCCACACACAGTCTGAATATTCCTATATATCCACCCTCATATTTTTTTGCAAGCTCCCCATCTCTTAAAAGCTCCTTAAGTGTATATCTTGTATTCTTTATAAGAAATGATGACTTTTCATCTATAAAATACATACTCAGCCTTGCATCACAAGGACTTATAAGAGAGGTTTTGTTCATATCAATCCGTCTGTTCTGTGGCTTTATTTTTCTTGTAAAAAAATCATTGAATGACAAATAATCCTTATATGTGCTTTTCTCATATAAAGACATATCAATATTATTTGCTTTTATAAACAACGGTATTAACAATCTTGAACTACGCATATCAAGTATTGTTTTACAAGCTTCTGACAACCAGGGTTTTATCAGAAATGATGTTATCACTCTTCCAGCTTTAGTTTCATACATATATTTTATCAGCTTATCCTGTGCATCATCTTTGCCAACCATCTTTCTATGTCTGTCAACAGCCTGCATACTTCCTTACCTCCCCATCACTTAACATAATCTACCAAACTACATTTACACAACTATCCATAAACAGTCCAAAAGCTATGTCTCAAAGTTTTTAACAAAGCCTTTTTGCAGCAATCAGCTCATTCTCCACATAAGCCAATGTGTTGTAAACATATATATAACAGCCATAGCAACTACAAACACAAGCACTGACAGCATAAGATTGTTTGGTTTTTTGAATTTAAAGTTTGTTACAAACAATAACGCTGTGATAAACACTGCCACCTTCAGCACTATAAGAAACATGTTGTCCGGAAATACCGGTCTTAACATATATAATATAGGTAAAATAACCGATATTGATGTTATAGGCATCCCCTGGTAGTACTTTCTGTTTTCAGATGTTTCATTCTGTCTTATCTGTTCCTTAACATTATAAAATGCCAGTCTTATAAGTCCAGCCAGTCCATATATCATAAGGCAGACAATCCCGATAATATCTGTTATACCGATTTTATAGCATATTACGATTGGCAATATACCAAAACATACTATATCGCACAGTGAATCTATCTGTATGCCATAACATTTTTCTTCATCCGTTCGATTTTTTTTAGTTCTCGCTATCTTGCCATCAAACATATCACACAAGCCCGATAATGCAAGACACACTATTGCTCTTTTAAAATGTCCATCCATGCACAAAGTTATTCCGTACATAGATATCATCATACTTATATATGTAAGTACAACTGTATAATCATAAAAACCAATCATTTGTATTCCTCTTCTTCTATCTATAATCAATGTTAAAGTCATCAACTCCAACTATTTCTTTCTTAGTAAAGCGCCCTATGTATATATGTGCAAACATTGTAAATACTGCACTGACAAAAAGCTCTGTATAAAAGCTTACTGATCTGCTTAGCACCAGTCCTGCCGTAATAAGATTACTTCCAAAAACAGGAAGATATATCACCCTGAAAAGTGCCTCACTTATACCCATACCTCCCGGTAGAGGAAGCATATCGACCGAAAGAGATATAACTGCCTGCAGCATAACAACCGTATACATACCAGTTCCTTTTAGCCCAAACGATCTATATATAAAATATGTTGTAAAAAAATACGCTGTCCTTTGCAATATAGTAATAACAAATACCTTAAATACAACTAAAACATGCTTCTTTAAATATGCTGCCGTTCTTCTATACACTTCCATGGCATCGTTTAATCTGTCTATCCTTTGATTATCACTCTTCATAATATGAAGTCTTTCAAGCACACGGATAACCATACTGCATATGTTAGTTGCTAACCTGTTATTAAAAACCAGAATCAGCATCGCTGCTATACATATTATATTAAGAATTATTCCAAGATAAAACACAAAACGTATTCCATCCAGCCTTTCATTTATAAATGTTCTGTCAAACAGCATAAGCCATACTCCTACAGCTACAAGTACAGCTTTATATGTAATAGTTATAATCATAAGTATAACTGTAGCAAATGGTATAGGAATCCTGTTCCTTTTCATATAATATACCTGCATAGGCTGTCCGCCCGAAGCAGATGGTGTAATACAGCTAAAGAAAAAACCTGCACACGAATATAAAAAGCAGGTGAATCTACGTGTCCTGATACCAAATGTTCCAAAAAGATAATGTATAATATGGGATTCACCATATATAAACAATACAATAAAAATCACAGACAGTACAACCCATACCGGATCTGCCATCTGCATTTTTGCCCACACCTCTGAAAGACTGTCGCCAGAGCCATGAAACACATAGTATAACGTTATCATGAACAGTATAATCAGAAAACTTCCATTAAATATATTTTTCTTATTTCTCTTCAATAAATTTTTCACTTACCTGCTTCCTTTACACCATTCATAATATTGAGCAGAAATCTGTATACTCCTGTCTTGTTAACAACCAGCCAGCACACCTCAGATATCGCAACTGCTGATATGACATCGGCAATAACATGTTGTTTGGTGACAAGTGTGGAAATAAATACCATAACAGCTATCACTGCTGCCATATTCTTAAAAATCACCGGATATTCTTTAATATTTCTCACACCGATATAGCAATTCCAACTTACAAGACAATGAATCGATGGAAACAGATTATCAGCTGCATCAATCTTATATAAAAATCTCAAAGCACATGAAAATATATCTTCTCCTGTGATATCTGGCCTGATATTATAAGTAGGAATAACTACAAACAACATAGCACAACATGTACGTGTTATAATATCAAATGTAACAAATCTTGCACATTCATATCTACCCACACGTACACTTGCTATATAATATATAATCCAGGATATATAACATCCGAAATACACCACAACAAATACAGGAATAACCGGCGTTGCCCTGTCTATGGGAAGTGTCATATCAAAATGCTTCATATCCGCATTAATACACCTTGTTCCCCAGTACACAAGCATATTCCATGAAAAGCACGCAATAAGCGGTATTATAGCATACACAGGTATTATTCTGTTAATGTGATTAAATAATTTTTTAATATTTGTTCTGACTGAATTTTTCAAATGTTATATATCCTTTAATGTAAATTTCTGTTATTAAACGTTAATCTGTGCTGTAAGTCCAAGATCATCAGCATTAGCATCTAGTATTGGCTTAATAACCTCAGCAAGATACTCTTCCACCTGTTCCTTAGAACGTCCTACGTACTTGATAGGATCAAGCTTAGCCTGAAGTTCCTCAAGTGTAACTCCAAACATAGGATCAGCTGCTATAAGTTCAAGAAGGTTATTATCAAGTCCCTCCTGCTTAACACGCTTTCCTGCAACCATAGAAAGCTCTCTGATTCTTTCATGAAGTTCCTGTCTGTCACCACCAGCCTTAACAGCATCCATCATAATATTTTCTGTTGCCATAAACGGAAGCTCTGCCATCATATGTTTAATTATAACCTTATCATATACAACAAGTCCGTCTACAACATTAAGATAAAGATCAAGTATACCATCTACTGCAAGAAAGCCTTCCGGTACAGAAAGTCTCTTGTTAGCTGAATCATCAAGTGTTCTTTCAAACCACTGTGTACTTGATACAATAGCTGGATTAAGTGCATCACATAAAACATAGTCAGCAAGTGAAGCCATACGCTCACTTCTCATTGGATTTCTCTTATATGCCATAGCTGATGAACCAATCTGTGACTTTTCAAATGGTTCCTCAACCTCTTTAAGATGCTGTAATAATCTTATATCATTAGAGAACTTGTGTGCTGATGCTGCAATACCTGCAAGAATGTTAAGCACTCTTGTATCAACCTTACGTGAGTAAGTCTGTCCTGATACAGGAACGCACTCTTCAAATCCCATCTTTTCAGCAATCTTTTTATCTATCTGGCGGATTTTATCCTGATCTCCATTAAAAAGTTCGAGGAATGAAGCCTGTGTTCCTGTTGTTCCCTTACATCCAAGAAGCTTCATTGTTGATAACACATAATCAAGATCTTCAAGATCCATAACAAGCTCATTGAGCCAGAGTGTAGCTCTTTTGCCAACTGTTGTAGGCTGTGCTGGCTGGAAATGTGTGAAAGCCAGTGTTGGCTGTGCCTTATACTTATCAGCGAATTTAGATAACTCGTTGATAACATTAACAAGCTTCTTACGTACAAGCTTTAAACCTTCTGTCATAATTATGATATCTGTATTATCTCCTACATAACATGATGTAGCACCAAGGTGAATGATTCCCTTAGCCTTTGGACACTGAAGACCATACGCATATACATGCGACATAACATCATGACGTACTTCCTTTTCTCTCTTCTTAGCATCTTCATAGTTAATATCATCCTGATGTGCCTTAAGCTCATCAATCTGCTCCTGTGTAATAGGAAGTCCTAATTCAGCCTCTGTTTCAGCTAAAGCAATCCATAATTTTCTCCATGTTTTAAACTTCATATCTGGAGAGAATATGTACTGCATCTCCTTACTTGCATATCTTTCGGCAAGTGGTGTCTGATATCTGTCGTTCATCCTTGCAATCCGCCTTTCTTAAATTGTCATTATTCAACTTTAATCGTGATTTAGTCAGAAATCACTTTTTTATTATACCATATACATGCTATCCATTCAATGATTAACATTTTTCGTTTTATTGCACGTTTTATTATGCGATTACATTTCTTGTTTTATTGCACATTTAACGTTTCTCTTTTTATTCATTCCATATATCTTTCTTAATCTTTTTTTATTTTCCCTGCATCTACATTAGGCTTTATATAATTATCAAATGCATAGTTCCATAACTCTTCTGATCCATCCATGGTATGCTCATTTCTTTTTAGAATCTGGCTAAGATGCACTCCTTTTTCCTGCCAGCTTTTTCCACATGATGCGCTGTTAAGCATAACTGGCTGCACATTATCAAGAGTTCTGGCAAACTTTGCCTCTGGTGTCCTTCTTTCCTCGAATTCATCCCACAGACCTCTCATATATTCTGCCTGATCATGAGGCAGTAATCCAAATATCCTGTCAGCGGCTGCAAGTTCTCTTTCCCTCTGTGTTTTTTTAGCTTCCTCATCATACGCATATGTATCTCCTGCATCTATTTCAACTATGTCATGTATAAGAAGCATTGTCATAGTTTTTAAAACATCTATTTTTTCGTTGGCATACTCTTTTAAAAGTACAGCCATAATAGCCATATGCCATGCATGCTCTGCATCATTTTCTTTCCTTGAAGCATCTGATAGATATGTCTGCCTTCCTATAAGCTTTTCTTTATCTATTTCTTCTATAAACCTCATCTGTTTATTCAGTCTATCCTGCTCATTTTTATCCATAATTATAATCATTCCTCCTGATTTTATTGTATATTCCTCATACTATACGCCAAACATATATAGAAAAGGAGAGGGATTTCCCTCTCCTTAATAAAATTTCTGTTTATTCAGCCTATCAGCCCATCTCTCCACGAATATCTATTGTAGGTGGTTCGATTGGATAATTTCCAGTAAAACATGCATCACAGAATCCAGTCTGGTTACATATCATCTCACTAAGCTTATCTGTTTCAAGATATCCCAGCGAATCTGCACCGATTTCCTTACATATCTCTTCAACAGTTCTTCCTGATGCAATAAGCTGATCCTCTGATGGTATATCTGTACCAAAATAACAAGGATGAAGGAAGGCTGGTGAACTTATTCTTACATGCACTTCCTTAGCTCCTGCCTGTCTTAAAAGATTGATAATTCTGCTGCTTGTAGTTCCTCTTACGATTGAATCGTCAATCATAATAACCCTCTTTCCTGCAACAACTTCCTTTAACACATTAAGCTTAACCTTAACACTTGACTCTCTCTGCTCCTGCTTTGGCTTTATAAATGTTCTTCCTACGTAATTATTCTTTATAAATGCATTGCCATATGGTATTCCTGACTCCATGGAATATCCTAATGCTGCCGGATTACCTGATTCTGGAACGCCTACAACAAGATCTGCTTCAACTGGATGTGTCTTAGCTAATATTCGTCCCGCATTTACACGCGACTCATATACACCCATACCATCTATCTTACTGTCTGGTCTTGCAAAATATATATATTCAAACACACATCTTGCTGTGTTCTTCTGGCATAAAGATGTATCTGACTTTATTCCATCCTTTGTTATGGTAACAATTTCGCCTGGAAGTACATCTCTTATAAATTCTGCTCCAACAGTATCCAAAGCGCATGTTTCTGATGATAAGAAATAGGCATTATCCCTCTTACCTATGCAAAGTGGCTTAAATCCAAAAGGATCTCTTGCTCCTATGAGCTTTCTTGGACTCATTACAATAAGTGAATATGCACCCTTAATCTTCTTCATCGCATTTTTAACTGCATCTTCTACTGTTCCTGTGTTAAGTCTTTCCCTTGCTATCAGATATGCTATAACCTCTGAATCTATAGTTGTCTGGAATATAGCACCTGTATACGAAAGTTCTTCCCTCAGCTCCACAGCATTAATAAGATTACCATTGTGTGCCATGCCAAGTGTACCCTTAACATAGTTAAGAACAAGTGGCTGTGCATTTTCTCTTGTTGAACTTCCTGCCGTTGAATAACGTACATGTCCAACACCTATATTTCCCTTCAGCTTTTCAAGCGATTCCGGATTAAATACTTCGTTAACAAGTCCCATATCCTTATGTGAAAGCACTTTTCCCTTAGGGCCGTCTGTATCACTTACAGCAATACCGCAGCTTTCCTGCCCTCTGTGCTGTAATGCAAACAATCCATAGTATATAGTTGATGCTACATCAGCACCATCAAAATCATATACACCAAATACTCCACATTCCTCATGAAGCTTTCTATCATCTATATAACTATTGTTCATAATAATCTCCATTCTTGCGCCGCTTCTTTGCGCATCTCAAGTTTGTGCGAAGTACAAATCTTGCGTGTGAAAAATCTTATTTTTCACACTAACCTCTGTCTTATTATAATTATTATCAGTTCTTCTTTCCATTCTGCGATTATGCTATCGCCATCACACCACATCGGTCTTTGGCATAGACTGCAGAATGATTATTAATGATGTATTAGAAATCTTCACCAGTAAGAAGCTTATAGGCTTCCTTGTACTTATCAACTGTCTTCTCAATAATATCATCTGGAAGAAGGTAATCACTATCCGGATTAGCAAGAAGCCAGTTTCTTACAAACTGCTTATCATAAGATGGCTGTCCCTGTCCCTTCTTATATCCTTCCAATGGCCAGAAACGTGAGCTGTCTGGTGTAAGCATCTCATCACCGATAACAACCTCTCCGTTCTCATCAAGACCGAATTCAAACTTAGTATCTGCAATAATAATACCCTTGCTTAATGCATACTCAGCACACTTCTTATAAAGGGCAATAGTTGCATCCTTAATCTTAGTTGCATATTCAAGTCCCTTTCCTGGGAACTTCTTCTCTAATACATCAATACTCTGTTCAAATGAAATATTCTCATCATGGTCACCAATCTCAGCCTTTGTACTTGGTGTATAGATTGGTTCTGGAAGCTTTTCTGACTCTTCAAGTCCTTCTGGAAGCTTTATTCCACAGACTGTACCATTCTTCTGGTAGCTTGCCCAGCCACTTCCTGTTATATATCCTCTTACGATGCACTCGACTGGAAGCATAGTAAGCTTCTTACACATCATGCTTCTTCTTGCATACTTTTCATTCTGGAAGAATTCTGGCATATCATTAACATCAACAGAAATCATATGATTAGGAATAACATCCTTTGTATAATCAAACCAGAACTTAGACATCTGTGTAAGAATAGCACCCTTATCTGTAACCTTATTCTTTAAAATATGGTCGAAGGCTGATATACGGTCTGTTGCAGCAATAACAAGCTTATCTCCTATATCATATACTTCTCTGACTTTTCCTTCATAAAGTAACTCAAACTTTTCCATGATCGCGTCCATCCTTTAAATACTTATTTTAGTAAATGTATTCTGATTACTGATTAGCTGATATAGCATGTATTCTACTTATATTATCTAATATCAATAAACAGAATATATGCAGGTACAATTTATACCCAACACTAAAAAATTATATAACAGCCTACATTCAAAATCAATAGACAAACTTGCATATTATTGCACAAGATAGTATCATTATAAAAAAGAAATATATATACATTTCACAATAACATGGGAAATATTCTAATTTCTGCAGTTTTGCAAGAATATATTCTGTACATATTAAAGTATATAATAATCACGGTATGATAATCTGAACATATTAGAGTATGTTAAACAACAAGGGATATAATCCAAACAACAAAATGCATCTTACAAGCTAAATCACATATAAGGGGGAAATAGTGTGAAAAATAAAAATATTAAAAATGGAATCGAAAAAAGACGCTATAAAAGATTAAAAGCCGACCTTAAGCTTAATGTATCCAATCTTTTCAAGCAGAATAATGTAAACATAAGAAATATAGATTCACCAATAACCGTAACCGACATATCTAAAAGTGGTATCGGATTCAGATCAAAAAGCATTCTTCCTATTGATTTTTATTTCAACGCGGCATTGAAGTTAGGCTCTGAAGAAGATGTCATATATTGTGTTATTAAAATTATAAGATGCCAGCCTCTTGATAACTCCGACCTATATGCCTATGGCTGTGAATTCGTTGGATTAGCTCCTATTCTTAACTATATCTTCGATGAATATGAATTAGAATTAGGAAAGGCTGAGGCAGCTGATGCAGGTGAAACTACAGAGTAGACATGTTTGTTGTTTAGCATACATTCGGTTTGCGAACTGACGACATAATATAAGTGAAAATCGGTGCTGCGCATACATCATCGATGCCAGAAGTTTCAATTGGATATTTCTAAGACTTTTCATATACGTAATGGTAGTTTCCGCTACCGTTCGATACGGGACATCCGTGTCCCATATCTCACTTCCACAGACATCCGTGTCTGTGGATAGCTGGGTAGTTAAGGAAAAGTCTAAGAACTATCACAATTGAACTTCAAGTGCATCTCACGATGTATGCGCAGCACCGATTTTCACTTATATTATGTCTGGTTGTGGCTTGATTTACGAAAAATGAATGTGTGCCTAAATCAGAGGGGAGGGGCATGAGGGGGCGGAATTGTGCGCTTTTCGCACAATTCCGCCCTGTTTCGTCACCTTGATTTAATTGAGTATTCAGTATTACATTATGCCGTAACACAGACAAATATAAGCTACAGGCAGTCCT
>ONZS01000036.1_pt1 | contig 169514 bp, 163 predicted proteins | sample 1670921 | NCBI WGS metagenome assembly ONZS01 (sample SAMN06348104, study PRJEB24527) | human gut metagenome | biome: human gut; feature: ankylosing spondylitis patient; material: feces | host: Homo sapiens | place: China | collected 2015-10 | reverse complement strand
GGCATTCTGGTCAACTTCGAGACCACCAACGGCATCGAGGCTAAGGACGAGTTCGCTGCATACGGCAAGGATGTTGCCATGCAGGTCGCAGCTGCCAACCCCAGCTACGTCGATGAGGCTGCTGTCCCCGCTGAGGTCGTCGCAAAGGAGAAGGAAATCCTCCTCGCTCAGATGGCTAACGACCCGAAGAACGCCAACAAGCCCGACGCTGTCAAGCAGAAGATGATCGAGGGCAAGATCAAGAAGTACTTCAAGGAGAACTGCCTGGTCGATCAGGAGTTCGTCAAGGACGGCGACCTGACCGTCGGTCAGTACACTGCCAAGGTCGCGAAGGACCTGGGCGGCGACATCAAGGTCGTCAAGTTCACCCACTTCGTCAAGGGCGAGGGCCTGGAGAAGCGTGCTGATGACTTCGCTGCTGAAGTTGCAAGCATGGTGAAGTAATTTACTTTTCATAAGTATCGGAAGAGCCATAGAGCCTGTAACAGGGTTCTATGGCTCTTTTTGGTATGCCGGGGTTGCAATGAGCTTGCGGACTATGCTATGATAAACAAATAAGAAACAGAGAGAAGTGTTGACAATGAAAATCGTCCCGCAAGAGTTCAGACTGCCGGATGGAACGACCCTGACTGTCCGCAGCGTATCTGCAGCAGATGCAGAGACATACTGTGGATTCAAGAGCACAACGTATCGTGAAACTCATTTTCTTGCACGTGATCCGGAAGAAGGCCATTATGCGCTGGAGAAGGTCCGGAATGGTCTGGCTGCCTGTGAGGAAAGCCCGGTCAACTTTGAAGTGGGTGTGTTCGATGGGGAAGAGCAAGTCGGCGACGTTGGTGTCTGCTGCGTCAAAAATGCTTTGAAGACCCGACACCGTGCGGTTATGGGCATTTCCATCAAACAAAAATATTGGGGCTGCGGCCTTGGCCATTTTCTGATGCAGCTGGCCATTGACCAGACCCGGGCCAACGGCTTCGAGCAGTTGGAGCTGGGGGTGTACAGTGATAACAGCCGCGCCATCCATCTCTATGAAAAGTTTGGCTTTGAGCGCTATGGCATCCAGCCCCGGGCCTTTAAGCTGAAGGACGGCACCTACCGGGATGAGATCATCATGGTGAAGATGCTGTGACCGAAAAAGAATATAATGAAACGCCGCTGACGGTTCAGAAGCCGTCAGCGGCGTTTTGCGCTTATTCAGTCAACAGCGGTCAATAAATCAGACGTTGGCCTCGCTGTTGTGCTCTGCCTTCTTGTAGGCGGAGACGGAGTGGAACACGATGTTCAGACCCAGAACGATCAGCAGGACAGCAAGGATGAGCTGCAGGCCGTTGGCGATGAACACAGCACCCCAAGTGGTCTCACCGGCAGGGATGGCGACAGAAGCAGCATTGCTGATGGCCTTGACCATAGCGATGAGGCGCTGCACCAGAGCAGTGAAGGTGACGCAGAGCATAATGACCAGCGGGGGGAAGAGCATTTTGTTGCTGCGGCCAGTGACCTTCAGGAAGACGCACAGGGTGGCGAGGACCAGAGCGCTCAACAGCTGGTTTGCAGAACCAAACAGGGGCCAGATGTTGGCATAGCCGATCTTGGTCAGGATGAAGCCGAACACCAGAGTGATGAAGGTAGAGAAGTAGACGTTGCACAGCAGCTTGCGCCAGCCCTCAGTGTGCTCCATATCATCGACGCTGAACAGCTCCTGAAAACTCATGCGGCCGATGCGGGCCACGGCGTCAAGGCTGGTCAGGGCCAGTGCGGAAACGCACATGGTCATAAAGACGGTAGCAGCGTAAGCGGGGACGCCGAACATCTCAAAGAAACCGGCAACGCCACGGCTGAAGATCTGGAACGGGGTGCCAGCAGCGGGAGTGCCGTCAGCAGCAGCTGCAGCACCGGCGACGCACAGAGCCAGAACAGCCAGCAGGCTCTCCAGAATCATTGCACCGTAGCCGACCTTCAGCATATCCTTTTCGTTTTCGACGGTCTTGGAGGAGGTGCCGGAGGAAACGAGGCCGTGGAAACCGGAAACAGCACCGCAGGCCACGGTGACAAACAGGATGGGGAACATCGTGCCCAGCTTCTCGTTGGTGAAACCGGTGAAGACGGGCAGATTCATGGTGGGGTGGGCGACCAGCAGGCCGACCACAGCGCCGATGATCATGGCCACGAACATAAAGGTGGTCATATGGTCACGGGGCTGCTTCAGCAGCCACATGGGCAGAACAGCGGCAAAGAAGATGTAGACGAAGGTGATATAGCTCCATGCAGCCTTGCCCAGAATGATCGGCAGGTTTGCACCGATGACGAAGGAAAGCACGATGAAGACGATGCTGATGACGCTCTCCTTCCAGCCGGAGAAGTTGAACTTCTTCTGGATGAGACCGAAGACGACTGCAAAGACCATGAACATGATGGAGACCATACCGGCAGCACCGTTGGTCTGCGCAGCCTCGACCAGAGCACCGTCTGCGCCGAAAGCATTGAAGGTGCCGGCGACCATGTCTGCGAAAGCAGCGATGACGATGCCGCAGAACAGCCAGCAGAACAGCAGGAACAGCTTACGGCCGGTCTTGCCGATGTACTTTTCGATCAGCATACCCATGCTCTTGCCGTCGTTCTTGACGGAAGCGTACAGAGCGCCGAAATCGGTAACAGCACCGAAGAAGATGCCGCCGATGAGCACCCAAAGCAGGACGGGTAGCCAGCCAAAGGCTGCGGCCTGAATGGCACCGGTGACAGGGCCTGCACCGGCGATGGAGCTGAACTGATGTGCAAAGACGGTCCAGCCGTTGGTGGGAACATAGTCACGGCCATCCTCATGGGCGACTGCGGGAGTCTTGGCTTTGGGGTCGATGCCCCATTTGTTGGCCAGCCAGCGGCCGTACAGCGTATAAGCGCCGAACAGACACACGGCTGCGATCAAAACGATGACCAGCGTATTCATTTCTTTGTACCTCTTTCCTTTCTTTCACACCGGCAACCGGCAATGTGTCAGGCAGGGCGGCTGTGCCCAAAAGCAGAGCAGGCGAAACGGCCCGGAGGGTGAAAAAAGCCTCCGTCCTCACTGGAAAGACAGAACACAAGAATGCATCCTATCTTCCTCGAAGACGAAGGCCAAACGGTGTATGCACATCGGTCGTTCTCCGCGGTACCACTTCGTTTGCTGCTTTCAGGCGCAGCCGCTTACGCGTACGGGCATTTGGCTGCCGATACGCCGCCCTGTAACGTGGGCTGAACGGCCACGCGCTACTGCCCAAAATGGGGTTCACGCAGGCTGCTCGCAGGTGAGGGCTGATCGCACTGTGCTGCCGTCTTGCACCGGAATGGCGGCTCTCTGAGCGCAGGGAATGCGAAAAGTCATGTCCTGTTCATTGCATTTGCCGAATGATTGTGTATACTTTAGTCCTGATTTCCTAACTTGTCAATATATTTTGGGCAAGTTAGGAGACTCTTCCATTTTTGCGGCGGGGAAGATAAGAAATTTTAGACGATTTTTGTTCAAACGTGAGATGAATAAAACTAAACACAATGACAGATGAAATCTGATAATCTTTGCCAAAGAAAATCAAAACGCTTGACTTTTACACTTTCGAGTGCTAAAGTACTAACGTAACAGGAGCACGGAAGCTCCTCTATTCTATCACAAGCGCAAGACAAAAAATCGTGCAGCAGGAAAACAGCATAAACAGGTAATTCCATGCTGCTGCCATCGCATGAAAAAGTTGAATTGCTATAAATGACGTGCCGCAAAGGAGGCAGCTATGGCGGATAAGAACCCCAGAAGAAACCCCACCACCGATGCATTGTTCGATGCGATCCTCAGTTTGGAGACGCGGGAGGAGTGCTATAACTTCTTTGAGGATCTCTGCACAGTTAAGGAGATCTCCGATATGGCCCAGCGGCTGGAAGCGGCGAAGCTTCTGCTCGGCGGCAGCACCTACGACCAGATCGTGAAGACGGTGGAGATCAGCACCGCCACCATCAGCCGCATCAACCGCTGCATCCAGTATGGCTCCGGCGGCTACCGCGATACCATTGAGAAGGTGCAGAAGGCCGCAAAGCCGGAGTGACATCCGGGCGGGGCTGCACATAGGATGGACTGTGCCCTATCCCTATGAGAGAAAGGAAGGTCCTTCTTATGGCTGATACCACCAACTGCACCCACTGTGTTGCCTGCGATTGTCCCGCCCTGCCGCGCGTTACCTTTGATCAGGCAGTCATCGACCTGATGGAGAGCATCGCTCTGCAGGAGTCGGCGCTGAGCCATATCCTCTGTGCCGAGACCCAGAAGATGAAGGCGGCCCTCAGCATGGAGGCGCTTGACCTGTGTAAGCTGCTGGAGGTCAACGACTCTGCCACCAATATGGTCCATGCCGTGGCGAACCTTGAGCTGGTGCTGAAGGAGAAGCTGGAATTTATCGCTAACAACCTCTACTATCCCTCGACGGAGAACAACACCTGCACCACCACTGAGAGCTGATGTCAGGTGAGATGGGAAACTATAGCAGTTTGCGTATTTAATGCACAAGCAACATCCGCAAACTGCATATCGCAAATATGCTATTTTGATAGGCACTATTTTTGAAAATTGCGATAAAAACGGACAAAAGACCCTTCTGTGCAGGACGGACTGCACAGAGGGGTCTTGCTGTTCCCGGGAAATATAGAGCGAACGCCCGGTATCTGGAGCGCTCGTGCAGCGGGTGCCTGCATAAAAATATGTATAAAAGTCTGAAAAGTGTTTTGTTGGAATTGCTGAATATCGAAATCTGTGCTATACTATATAGTGTTTATCTAAGAGAAAGGGGAACCTGACCTTGCTGCACTACGATGCAATCCTGTTTGACGTGGACGGTACGCTCATTGATTCCGCCCCCGGCATTCTCAATACACTGGAAGAAGTTTTTAACGCGATGGGCGTGGATGTCGCCCGGAGCGACCTGAACCGCTACATCGGCCCACCCCTTCGCAAGAGCTTTGGCGAGCATTTTTCGGACCCCGCCAAGATCGAGGAGGCCACCGAGCGCTACCGCGCGAGCTATGCTGCTAAGGGCAGCCATGAGGGTGATGTTTACCCCGGTGTGGTGGAGATGCTGCGCAGCCTCAAGGCCGCAGGCCTGACCCTCTGTACGGCCACCTGCAAGCCTACCCATGTCGTGACGCCCATTCTGGAAGAGCAGGGGCTGGCCTCCTACTTTTCGTTCGTGGGCGGTGCGTCAATGGACGAGAGCCGCGACAACAAGACGGACGTCATCCGTCATGTCCTCGATCAGCCGGTCATGCAGGGCAAGAGGGTGCTGATGGTCGGCGACCGCAGCGACGATATGCAGGGTGCAATGAACTGCGGGCTGGACGCCGCCGCTGTGTTGTACGGTTACGGCAGCAGGGAGGAGGTCGCGCCCTTTGCACCGGTCTTTATGGCCGCAGACTGCAAGGAGCTGACGGAATGGATCCTCCGCCCTGTGGACGAGCTTTCCCATTCCTGAACGAGAGGAATCGTATTTATGAGTCGAAAAATGCAATCGGAAAAAGAAAATATGACTCTCATGCAGAAGCGGGCCGTTCTGGTCTGCATTCTCTGTGTTCTGGCCGTGCTGCTGACCTTCGGCATCACGACCGCGCTCTTGAAAAAGGGCGGCAACGTCCCCGCGCCCTCGGTCTCTGAACCGGCGGCAGACCCCGCTCCGGGCGAAGACCTATCGAGCCATTACCAGATCGACAACGCCTCTGCCGCACTGCTGACTGAGACTGCCGATGCCGGTGCGGATTACCTGAACGACACCCTTTTCTTGGGCGACTCCAACACCGTCCGCCTCTATAACAACGGCCTCATCTCACTGCAGCAGTTCTGCGCGAAGGAGGGCATCGGCACACAAGCAGCGCTCAACGAGGGCATCGTTACCTTTAAGAGAGATTCGAACCACTACACCATCCCGCAGGCCGTTGCCATGATGAAGCCCCGCCGGGTGGTCATGACCTTCGGCACCAACGACACCGGGATGGAAGTCTCGGACTTCATCGCCCACTATACGGCGCTGGTCCAAGCCGTTCAGCAGAGCTACCCTTATACCGACATCATCGTGAACACGGTGCCGCCTGTCCCGGCAGATCATTCCAACTATCCCCACATGGATCAGGCCAAGATCGACGACTTCAACATGGCTCTTCTGGATATGTGCGAGCAGCTGGGAGTCCGTTTCCTCAACTCTGCCGAGGCGCTCAAGGGCAGCGACGGCTACGGCATCGCGGACTATTATACCAGCGGAGACATCCACCTCAAGAGCGTCGGCCTCAAAGCTGTGCTGAATTATATCCGCACCCACGCCTGTCAGACCGATGACCGCCGCCCGGACACCAACAACATCCCCACCCGCACGATGGAGTATGTTTCCAACCCCAGCTCCGCAGTGGCTGCACCCAGTTCGGAGGCCGCAAGCTCCAGCGAGAGCCTGAGCGAAAGCGCCAGCAGCTCCGAAAGCTCGAGCAGCAGCGAGAGTACCAGCTCCAGCGAGGGCAAGAAGTTCGAGGCCCACTACCATGTGGACAAGAACGGCGGCGGCACCCTGAGCGTGGGCGACGATGCCGGCAACAACTCCGTGACCTATACTGTCACTGACCCCAGCAAGTCCATCACGGTGACGGCTGTCCCGGCGGATGGTTATGTCTTCGTCAAGTGGAGCGACGGCCTCACCAGCAAGACCCGTACCGATACCGATTTCAAGCAGAATCTGGATGTCACGGCGGTGTTTGGCGCTGCGTCCGTCCACATCACCAGCGAGGGCAAGGGGGCTGTGGGCAGCTCCTATACCTTCAAGGCCAACCTCAGCGGCAAGTATGCCAAGGCCGAACATCTGCGCTGGTACGCCAATGGGCAGGAGGTCACGCAGGCTGCGGGCAAATCCACCATCACTGTGGTGGTGGACAGCTCGATGGTCAATGCTTCCTATAAGATCCACGCCGTCGTCACCTACAACGACTGCAAGGTGAGCAGCAACACCCTGACCATCACCATCGGCAGCGGTGTGTCCAGCGAGTCTGCTCCTGCCAGCAGCTCATCCTCGTCCAATGCCGGTTCTTCCGGCAGTACATCCGCTTCGTCTTCCTCTGCAAGCTCGGGCAGTTCCAACAGCTCGTCTTCCGGCAGTTCTTCTGGCAGTTCCGGCAGCAGCTCTTCCCACAGCACCAGCAGCTCCTCGTCTGCATCGTCCAGCACGTCGGGCAGTTCCAAGGCAGAGTCGGAATCGAAGCCGGAGTCCAAAGCCGAGTCCAGCTCGGAGTCCAAGGCGGAATCCAAGTCCGAGGCCTCTGCCAGCAAGGAAACCGAGAGCAAGGCAGAATAAGTTTCACCCTTCTGCGTCCGGCTGCATAGGCTGGGCCGAGAGGAGGCGAGCCGATGGTCTGTGAAGAAATGAGAGTCCCCGGGCTGCCCGGTGCAGAAGATGTGACGGACGGCAACGTGGATTACTACGACATGGACTGGGAGAATATCGAGAACGGCGTGACGGAGGAGCAGATGGCGAAGTGTATCGCAAAAGAGTGCTCCTGTAAGCCGGAGCCGGACTGCAGCGGCAACCTGCCGGAGCAGTCTGACGAGGAGGCTTACGAAATGACGCTGGAAGGATAAAAATTACGAGAAGCCAGCTCTGCCGGGCGGGGCTGGCTTCTCGCTGTTCTCAAACCGCAGCCGTTGCCGCGCCCGCTTTTGAGCGGCGGGCTGCACGAAAAAACGATAGAGAAGGGAAAGAAAAATGGCAAAATACTATTGCATCCTCTTCGATGCGGACAATACGCTTCTGAACTTCGATGCCGCCGAAAGCAAGGCTCTGGCTGAGACGCTGGTGGAATACGGCATCGAGCCGGACGCTGAGACGGTGCAGACCTACCGCACCATCAACGAAGAGCTGTGGCGACAGCTGGAAAAAGGCCAGATCCGCCGCGATAAGCTGATGGGGGAGCGCTTTACCCGCTTCCTCAAGGCCATCAATGCAGCAGGCGATGGCGTGGAGATGAACCGCTGTTACCTCGATCGCCTGTCCACCCACCCCGACCTAATGACCTCCAATGTGCTGGATGTCCTCGGTGAACTTTCGGAGGTGGCGACGCTGGCGGTCGTGACCAACGGCTTCGAGAAGGTGCAGAGCCGCCGGGTGGCGGAGTCGGGCATCCGGAACTACCTTGAGGACGTCTTTGTCTCTGAGAAGCTGGACAGCGAAAAGCCTAGCCGCCGCATCTTTGACGCTGCTCTTCGTGCACTGGGCGTGGAGAACCGGGAGCATGTTCTGGTGGTGGGCGACAGCCTCACCAGCGATATTCAGGGCGGCGTGAATGCGGGCCTCGACACCTGCTGGTTCAATCCCGGCCATGCGGAGAACCCGGGCAAGGTGACACCTACCTACGAGATCGCCTCACTGGAAGAGCTATATCCGCTGGTGATGGAACCGGAAGAACTGGCGAACCTCGGCCTCAAGCACCGCCGCCATCAGCCGTAATGGCGGCGGAACGTCCGTATCCACCCCCTACTGGAAAAGAACACAGAAGATTATTATGCTGATTCATTTGGAAAAACTCGGAAAGATCTTTGGCGAAAAGGTCGTCCTGCACGACGTGAGCGCCAGTGTAGAAAAGGAAGACCGCATCGGTATCGTGGGCCAGAACGGCGCGGGCAAGACGACGCTCCTCAAGATCCTGACCGGCGTTTACACCGACTATGACGGGGAGTTCAGCGTGACCCACGGCGTGACGCTGGGCTATCTGGAGCAGAACGCGAAGCTCGACACGACGCTTGATATTTATGGGGAGATGCGCTCTTCCTTCGCCCCTGTGCTGGACGCAATGGCCCAGATGCAGATTTTGGAAAAGAAGATGGCAGCCGCTCCCAATGACCCTTCGCTGCTGGAAAAGCACGATGCGCTGCAAAACATCATCGACGCGGCCGACGGCTACAACATGGACGTCAACATCAAAAAGGTGCTGTCCGGCATGGGCTTTGCGCAGGATACATGGGGCAAGAACGTGGGCGTTCTGTCCGGCGGTGAGCTGACCCGTCTGCGTCTGGCAAAGCTGCTGCTGGAAAAGCCGGATGTCCTTATTCTGGACGAGCCGACCAACCACTTGGATTTTGCCACGATGGAATGGCTGGAAAGCTACCTCAAGGGCTACTCCGGTGCGGTCCTTGTGGTCAGCCACGACCGCTATTTCCTCGACAATGTCTGTACCAAGATCTGGGAGGTCTCCTTCCAGACCATGACCACCTATAAGGGCAACTTCTCGGCCTATCTGCCCCAGAAGGAAGCCGCCGACGCCCTGCGCCAGAAGCAGCACGATGCCGATGTGGCGCTGGCTGAAAAGCTGCAGGATTACATCGACCGCAACCTCGTCCGCGCCTCCACGACCAAGATGGCCCAGAGCCGCCGCAAGCAGCTGGAAAAGCTGGAGATCACAGAGGCCCCGCAGGACGAGACGAATCAGCTCAAGTTCCGCTTCGAATACGACGTAGAACCGTGGAATGAGCTGGTACTGCTCAAGAACCTGACCATCAGGATCGGCGATCGGACTCTGCTGGAGCCTTTCACCTATACAGTCTGCCGCGGCCAGCGGCTCATCATCGCCGGGCCCAATGGCGCGGGCAAGTCCACCCTGATGCAGGTGCTGGACGGCAAGCGCCGTCCCTCCGGCGGCATGGTGCGGCTGGGCACCGGCGCACGGCCCAGCATCTTTGCCCAGCAGCAGAACCGTCTGGGGCAGGGCCGGGTCATCGATGTGATCTGGAACAAGTACCCCCGCATGACCGAGCTGGAGGTGCGCAGCCATCTGGCAAAGCTGGGCTTCCGGGGCGAGACGGTGTTCAAGCCCTGCGAGGCGCTTTCCGGCGGCGAGCTGGCCCGCCTGCGCTTTGCGGAGATCGTGCTGGAACGGCCCAACCTGCTGTTTCTGGACGAGCCCACCAACCATCTGGACATCTACACCCGCGAAAACCTTACCGAGGCCCTCATGGCCTACACCGGCACGCTGCTGCTGGTCACCCATGACCGCCACCTGATGAACAGTCTGGCCTGTCCTATCCTCTACCTTGAGGACGGCAAGGCCACCCTCTACCCCAGCTACGATGCCCTGATGGGCCGCAGCGCCCCGGCCCCTGCCGTGCAGAAGGCCGCCGAACCGGCCAAGACCGGCTACGGCAGGGAGCAGCGCCGCCGCCGCGCCGAGCTGCGGGCCAAGATCAAGGCCTGCGAGGACGAGATGGAAGCCTGCGGTGCACGCGAAGTGGAGCTGGACAACGAGATCAACTCCCCGGAGGTGTACAACGACCCCGACCTGCTGCGCCAGAAGAGCGACGAGCTGAGCGACCTGCGCTTCCATCAGGAAGAGCTGTTTGCCGCGTGGGAAGCTGCCATGGAAGAGCAGGAAAGCTACGAGCAGAGCCAGCAGACCGAAGAGTAAAGGAGGGTGCAGCATGCCCCAAAACAGACGCAGTTACGAAAAAACGCGCCGCATCGCCCTTTCCGGCCTGCTGTTTGCGCTGGCCATGGCACTTTCGTTCATTGAGGGCACGCTCACCATCCCGGGCCTTTTGCCGGGCATGAAGCTGGGCCTTGCCAACATCGTGGTGATGTACGCGCTGTTTTTCATGGGGCCAAGGCAGGCGCTGGTGCTGGACGTGCTCAAGGCACTGTTCGTGTTTCTGGTGTCCGGCTTCACGGCGGGCCTTCTCTCGCTGTGCGGCGGCCTTTTGTCCCTGCTGGTGATGTGGGTGCTCTACTATCTGCTGCCGGTGCGGCCCACCTGGTTCATCCTGTCCGTGTGCGGCGCGCTGGCCCACAACATCGGCCAGCTGCTGGGTGCAGGCGTGATCATCTCGTCCTCGCTCTCCTTCTACTACGCGCCGGTCATGCTGGTGCTGGGCCTTGTGATGGGCGCATTGACCTCCATCACCCTCAAGGCCCTGCTGCCGGCTCTTGGCAAAATGGGCTTCTCCACGCAGGAAAAGCGGGGGGAATAACCAACCGTCCATGCATCACAGTTGCATTTTGGCCGGAAATCAGTATAATAAGGAAACAACCTGCTATTTTAAAGATACAATCTCTTGCATACAGCGCTGCCGCCGTGGGAAAGTGCGCGGCAGCCGGGAGGTGTTTGCACTATGAGTGAAAAAGTTACCATCAAGGTGGAGCGCAAAAAGCTGCATCTGCCCACCATCGCCCTGCGCGGGCTGGTGGTGTTCCCCAACAATCTCGTCCACTTTGAGGTGGGCCGCGAAAAGAGCATTGCCGCCGTGGAGTGGGCAATGGCAAATAATTCCAACGTGTTTCTGGTGGCACAGAAGTCCATGGACACCACCGAGCCGCAGCAGGCAGACCTGTTCAGCTACGGCGTGGTGGCCGAGGTCAAGCAGGTGCTGCGCGTCTCCGGGGACCTTGTAAAGGTCCTGGTGGAGGGCAAGTACCGCGCAAAGCTCAGTGCACTGGATGCCAGCGGCGATTTTCTGCTTTCGGAGGTGCGCCCGGCCCCGGTGCGCGCAGGCAAGGCCGACGATGCCGTGGAGACCGAAGCGCTGCTGCGCGCCCTCAAGGCCGGGTTTGACGAGTACCTTGGCATGAACCCGCGCCTTGGCAAGGACGTGGTGTTTGCCATCGTTTCCAGCGACGACCCCGCCTTCCTCAGCGAGTACATGCCTGCAAATCTGCTGTTCCGCTACGAGGACAAGCAGGCTGTGATGGACGAGGGCACCCTGAACGGACGGCTGAAAAAGCTCATCGAGATGCTGCGCCGTGAGTGTCAGGTGATGAAAATTGAAAAGGAGATCGCGGAAAAGGTCAACGAGTCCATGGACAAGAACCAGCGCGATTACTACCTGCACGAACAGCTGCACATCATCAGCGACGAGCTGGGCGAGGGCGACGACACCCACGCCGAGGCCGACGAGTACCGCCGCAGGATCACCGAGCTGCACCTTGCCGAGGACAGCGAGAAGAAGCTGCTCAAGGAAGTGGACCGCCTTGCCAAGATGCAGGGCTCCAATCAGGAGGCAACGGTCATCCGCACCTATCTGGACACCTGCCTTGACCTGCCGTGGAACACCTTTACGGTGGACGACCTTGATATCAGCCGCGCACAGCAGATTTTGGACCGCGACCACTACGGCCTGAAAAAGGTGAAGGACCGCATTCTGGAAACGCTGGCCGTGCGCAAGCTGGCACCGGACGTGAAGGCACAGATCATCTGCCTTGTAGGCCCTCCGGGCGTGGGCAAGACCAGTATTGCACGCTCCATCGCCGAAAGTCTGGGCCGCAAGTATGTGCGCATCAGCCTTGGCGGCGTGCGGGATGAAGCCGAGATCCGCGGCCACCGCCGCACCTACATCGGCGCGATGCCCGGCAAGATCATCAGTGCGATGATCACCGCAAAAAGCTCGAATCCGCTGATGCTGCTGGATGAGATCGACAAGCTTGCCGGTGACTTCCGGGGCGACCCGGCCGCCGCTCTGCTGGAAGCCCTCGACCCCGAGCAGAACAGCACCTTCAACGACCACTTCATCGATATGCCGTTCGATCTGAGCCATGTACTCTTCATCACCACGGCCAACGACCTCAGCGCCATCCCCGGCCCGCTGCGCGACCGTATGGACGTCATCGAGCTGCCCAGCTACACCCGGGTGGAAAAGTATAATATTGCCCGCAAGCATCTGGTGCCCAAGCAGCTGGATGCCTGCGGTCTGACCGGCAAGGTCACGTTCTCCCAGAGCGCCCTCTACGGCATCATCGACGGCTATACCCGCGAGGCCGGAGTCCGCAATCTGGAGCGCACCATCACCAGCGTCCTGCGCAAGTGCGCCCGGAAGATCGCATCCGGCGAGGCCGAGGATGTCTCCGTCACCGGCACCAGCCTCGAAAAGCTGCTCGGCCCCCGGATGGTCAAGCCAGAGTTCCTGAACCGCACCAATGCCATCGGCATCGCCAACGGTCTGGCATGGACCAGCATCGGCGGCGAGACCCTGCCCATCGAGGTGCAGGTCATCGACAACGGCAGCGGTAAGATCACCGTCACCGGCTCTCTGGGCGATGTGATGAAGGAGAGCGCACAGCTGGCCATCACCTACGCCCGAGTCCATGCCGCTGAGTACGGCATCGACCCGGAGCGTCTCAAGAAGTGCGACCTGCACATCCACGCCCCCGAGGGCGCAGTGCCTAAGGACGGCCCCTCGGCCGGTGTCACTCTGACTACCGCTCTCATCTCCTGCCTGTCCGGCATCCCGGTGCGGGGTGATGTGGCCATGACCGGCGAGATCACCCTCCACGGCAATGTGCTGCCCATCGGCGGTCTGCGGGAGAAGAGCATGGCGGCGTACCGCGAGGGGATGAAGACCGTCCTCATCCCGAAGGATAATCTGTCCGACCTGTACGAGGTGGATGACGAGGTCAAGAAGAACATCGAGTTCCTGCCCATGTCCAATCTGTCGCAGGTGCTCGCCGCCGCACTCCTCAAGCCCAAGACAGTGTCTGCGGGTCATCCCCGTGCCAAGAAGGGAAAGCCCGCTGAGGCTGCGGCCCTGCCGCAGCCGACCGAAAAGCCGCAGACAGGCGCGGTCTGCTGAGACGAAAGGAACGCAGCTATGAACTATAATAAAGCGGATTTCATTGCAAGCTATGGCATCTCCAGCCAACTTCCCGAGAGTGACCGTCCGGAGCTGAGTTTCTCCGGCCGCTCCAACGTGGGTAAGTCCAGCCTTATCAACAAGCTTTGCAGCCGTAAGAACCTCGCCCGCGTGTCCAGCACGCCGGGCAAGACAGCGACCATCAACTTCTACGCTGTGGACGACTGCTATTTCGTCGATCTGCCCGGCTACGGCTATGCTAAGGTGAGCAATGCGGACCGTGAGCGCTGGGATGACCTCATCAACAGCTACTTCGAGGCGCAGCGCCATCACACCCTGCTCGTCCAGCTCATCGACTGCCGCCACGCCCCCAGTGCCGACGATTTTCAGATGCTGCGTTACCTGCACTACCATAACATCCCCTTCGTCGTGGCGCTGACCAAGGCCGACAAGCTCAAGAAGAGCCAGCTGGCCAAGACGCAGGAGGAGTTCGAAGCGCTCTGCCTGCCTTATGGCTGTCAGAAGGTCGTGCTGACCAGCGGTGAGAATGGCTATGGCATCCCGGAGCTGCAGGCAGTGTTGGATGCCGCCATCGCAGCCGAGTACAAAGAAAACGCAGAGGACGCGGAGTGAGCCAATGGCCTACAACGAATTTGCTTATTTTTACGATGAGTTCAACGGTGAAGCGGATTATGAAGCGCTCTATGCCCATATCCACAGGGAGTTGGATGCTCACGGGATCCGTGACGGCATCCTCGCCGACCTCGGCTGTGGGACAGGGGAACTGACCCTGATGCTCACACAGGCGGGCTACGATATGATCGGCATCGACCAGTCGGAGGAGATGCTCTGCGTCGTCCGGGACAAGGCCGAACAGCTCGGCCTTTCCGGCGGGTTGCTTCTGCTGCGGCAGGATCTGCTTAAGCTCGACCTCTACGGCACCATCCGGGGGGCAGTGTCTACCTTTGATACCTTTAATCATATCCCTGATCTGGACAAGGCCGTCGCCAATGCCGGTTTCTTTATGGAAAAAGGCGGCGTGCTCCTGTTCGATATGAATACACCCTACAAGCATCAGAATGTGCTGGGGGAGAACGTCTTTACCTTTGAGGAGGAGGACGCTTCCTGCGTCTGGCGCAACCACTACAGCGCCGCTGACCGCCGCGTGGAGATCAGTGTGGACATCGACTACCGCGAGACGGGAGAACACTTCCACGAGCAGTTCTACGAGTACACCTACGATCTCGAGACCATCCGCACCGCGCTGGAAAAGCACGGCTTTGCTCTGGAGAGCGTCTGCGACGGAGAGAGCTTCGGCCCGCTGACTGATGAGAGCGAACGCTACTTCTTCTGTGCAGTCAAACAGTATACTCAACTGGAGGATAAATAATATGTCGAATCTGATCCGCGGCATTTCTGAAAACGGCGGCGTCGTGTTCTGTGGTGTGGACTCCACCGAGATCGTCCGCAAGGCGGAAAAGCTGCATACCACCAGCGCCACCTGCAGCGCAGCTCTGGGGCGTCTGCTCACCGGAGTGTCTCTGATGGGCGCAATGCTCAAGGATGACGGCGATTCCATCACCCTGCGCGTGTCGGGCGGCGGCCCGGCGGGTGTTGTCATCGCCTGCACCGACGCACACGGCAATGTGAAGGGCTGCATCGACCACCCGCTGGTCGAGCTGCCCGCAAAGGAGAACGGCCATCTGGATGTCGGCGGGGCTGTCGGAAGAGACGGCGTGCTGACGGTCATCCGGGACAACAGGCTCCAAAAGGAGCCAACCGTCGGTCAGGTGCCGCTGGTGTCCGGCGAGATCGCCGAGGACATCACCAGCTATTATGCCTACAGCGAGCAGATCCCCACGGTCTGTGCGCTGGGTGTTCTGGTGGACAAGGATCTGTCCATTGTCTGTGCGGGCGGCTATCTGCTGCAGCTCCTGCCGGGTGCGACCGATGCCGAGATCACCCGTCTGGAACAGAATATCGCCGCAATGCCCTCTGTCACCGAGATGCTCCACGCAGGGAAGACCCCGCAGGATATGATGGAGCTTGCAATGGCAGGCTTCGATCCGCAGGTCCTTGACACCCGCGAAGTGAAGTATCAGTGTGATTGCAGCGAGGAGCGCACGAAGGATATGCTTCTCAGCCTCGGCCGCAAAGAGCTGGAAAAGCTTCGGGACGAAGACCCCCACTGCGAGGTGGTCTGCCATTTCTGCCACACTAAGTATGAGTTCGACCTGAACGAGCTTCTGGCAGAGACGACGCCGGACGAGAAATGAATGCTTCAAAAATCCATGTTATATAGCAGTCTGCGTTATTGATGCACAAGCGGCATCTGCAACCGGTATACCGCATTGTCGGAGCTGAATGGCTCTGGGCAGTGCGGTATTTTTATTTGCAGATATTTGCCACGATGGTATAGACGACCCGGTAGTGGAGCGTGTTTTCTTCGACAGAAACATCTTCCTTGCGGGCCAGAAGCTCAAAATCAGGCCAATTCGCCTGTAAAGCTTGTTTACTTTGCAGCCTTGCAATGGCCAAGCTTTGCTCCTCTGTCCGATCCAGATCAACGGATTTTTTATAATAAAAGGTCGTCTCTTCGATGAAACAGGGGAAAGGAATGCCGAAAGCTTCCGGCTGGTCGTACCGGATGCCGGCATTGGCCTCAGATGCGGTTGGAACCGGATGAAGGAAGGGCAGAGCGATCGACTGCCCATTCCAGAACAGCGTCCGGTGCACGGTCTGCCTGCCGGTGAGCTGCTCGGTGGGCAGTGTAAGAGCCGCCTCCTGCTCGTCTTCCCACTCGAACTGCGCCCGGACAATGCCTGCGGCAGGCTGAAAAATGAGCGTTCCGTCTCGCTCGGCACGGGCTGTCCCGATGAGGCCCTGACCGGCTTCTACTGTCTGCCCGGGGACGACCAGCATCGTGCCGCTGACAAGGTTCGTGCTCACCACAGTGCCGGACACTTTGGCCCGGAGGCCATGGAGCGTCCCGGCGGCAATGTCGGGCACAGGCTTTGCGGCCGCTGCTTCTGCCACCAGCTTTCCTTTCGTAAAGTTGAGGCTTGCCCAAGAGAACTCGCCGCTCTGGAGCAGAGCGTACTCTCCGGCTGTGAGTTTGTCCTGAGTGACGACATTTCCTGGGAAAAGTCCGGCCTCCCGCAGGACGACGGCGGCGCGCGCCTGCTGGCCGGGCGTCAGTCCCACCGGCTCAATGAACCAGACAAACCCTTGGAGCCAAAGCAGGAGCGGGAGAAAGACAAGACATCCTGCCCAAAGCCCCCGACGCCGGAACAGGGGGCGGAGACGGAAAAAAAGCCCGCAGCGCTTCTGGATGCGCAGCCGCACCCGCCGCTTGCGGGCCAGAGCGGCCAGCTTCCGGTAATGCCACGCAGCACACCGGGCCGAAAATCCGCCGGGCCGGGGAACGACCTCTGAAAGGGGAAGGCTTCCGGCTGCGGCGGCCGTCAGCAGCCCTTCGGGATCGCCATTCTGTGCGGAAAATGAGAGGCCTGCCCAGTGCTGGATCAGTTCCATGATAAAAGCTCCTATTCTTTCGAGAAGTCCGTCCGCAGGATCTGCCCACAAAGGGTGAGCCGCCGGGCAGAGAGCGTTTCGATCTTCAGATCGTCGCCGTAAACGGTCAGGATGCCCCGGCCCAGTTCGAGGCAGAGTTTGCCTTCCTCATAGGAGCGGATGCGCCGGAACTGTTCGATCTCCATCCGTCCTCCGCTCAGGTAGAACGAGGCCCGTCCGTAGAAATTCTGAGGTGGCTGACGGAACATCCGCCGGAACCAGCCGCACGGGGAGCATCTTTGCTTTCGTTTTCTTCCCACGCTGCTCCCTCCCGCCGTGCAAAACGCTGCCAATTACCACATATATATGGAAATGGAGGGTGCGCATATGATTCAGAAAGAGAAAATCCGGGACACGGGATATTTTCTGGCGGCGTTGGCAGCGGGGCTTCTGCCCTTTGCCGCGCCAGAGTGCTGTGCGCAGGCTTTACGGGAGGGGCTGGCGCTCTGCGGCGGTTCTCTGCTGCTCTCGCTGTTTCCGTTCCTCATTGTATCCACGTTGCTGATCCAGTGCCCGGCGGCGGGTGTACTGGGCCTGCCGTTTTATCCTGTGGCACGGCTTATCGGGGTGCGTGCTCCGGCAGCAGAGAGGGTGCTCCTCGTTGGATTTCTGGGAGGCTTTGCTCCGGCGGCCAGCGCAGCGGCTGAGGCCGTCCATTCCGGGCAGCTCACAGTCCAAGAGGCAGACGCCATCCTTCCGGCCTGCGTCTGTTCCGGCCCTTCCTTTGTGATACTGGCGGTAGGACGATCGATGCTGGGCAGCGCAGAGCTTGGCGTTCTGCTCTTCCTTGCACAGGTGATGGCGGGTTATCTGTGCGCTGCTCTTCTGGCACGGCTGGGGCCTCCACTCGCATCAAAGCGGTCGGAGAGCAAGCTTTCCGAGGCTCATGTTCTCCGGCTGGACAGCATCATTGCACAGGCCGCACAAACCTATGTAAAGCTCTGCGCCTTTGTCCTGTTCTTCCGGATGCTGGCCGCAGGAGCAGGGGAAGTGCTGCCCTCCGGCGCGGGAGTCTTCTGTGCGATGCTGCTGGAAGTCTGCTCTGGCTGTGATCTGGCGGCCCAAAGCGGACGGCTGGCAAGTATGCTGTGCTGTGCTGCATTGAGCGTACAGGGACTTTCTGTTCTGATGCAGGTGCGTACCATCTGCCCGCCGGAAATGACGCTCCGCCCTTTGTACCGCGCCCGGCTGCTCCATCTGCCGCTTTCCCTGCTGCTGTTTTACCTTCTTCTTCCTCAGCGGGCAGAGGAGACCTTCAGCACCCTGTGCGGGCAGGTCATAACCATGCGCCGCCTTCCGCCCGACTGTGCGCTGCTGATCTTTGCCGGATGCTGCTTTGCAGTCTGTGAGTTGAGCCGTACCGTTGAAAGCGACAGAGAAGATATGAAAAAATCGTCCGGTAAAGTTGCAAATCAATATTGACAGCTCCCGGCTTTTATGGTAAAATACAACACGTTGCAATGAGTGCAATGTGCTACTGTGGCTCAGCCGGTAGAGCAGCTCACTCGTAATGAGCAGGTCGTCCGTTCGAATCGGATCAGTAGCTCCAAAGAAAAATCCCCGAAAAGTGGCTTTGCGCCTAGCTTTTCGGGGATTTTTGTTTGTCTGTGAAAATGCCTTTCGAGGGGAATGTGGGCGCTGATTCCAGCCAAAAAGCAGTTGCATTATCGGTAAGCATCTGTTAAAATAGATACGCGGCGCTATACCGAACAAAAAGCCCCCACATGGGGCTTTTTTGCTGTACTGATATAAAACTCTGACGATTTCTGAACACTGCCGCCTGACCACGCGGCACAGGATGCACGGCTGTTTTCCGTGCGCAGAAAGGAAAAACATTATGCCTTCTTTGACGACCTACAAGCTGCTCAAGCAGGAGAACAACGCCCGGCGGGGTGAGTTCAAGACTGTGCACGGCACGGTGCAGACGCCCGCATTCCAGAATGTTGCGACCGCTGGCGCGATCAAAGGCGGTCTGTCCGCTCACGACCTGAAGGACATCGGTGCACAGGTCATGCTTTGCAACACCTACCATCTGCATCTGCGTCCCGGCGACAAGCTGGTGTCTGAGATGGGCGGCCTCCACAAGTTCACCCGCTGGAACGGCCCCATCCTCACCGACAGCGGCGGATTTCAGGTGTTCAGCCTCGCCAAGCTGCGTAAGATCACCGAGGAGGGTGTGACCTTCGCATCCCACCTCGACGGGCACCGCATCTTCATGGGGCCGGAAGAGAGTATGCAGATCCAGGCAAACCTCGGCTCTACCATCGCAATGGCTTTTGATGAGTGTGTGGAGAACCCTGCCCAGCACGACTACTCAAAGGCCAGCTGTGAGCGCACCACCCGCTGGCTCAAGCGCTGCAAGGCCGAGATGGCCCGCCTGAAGCATGAGGGCATCTCGGTCAACCCCGACCAACTGCTCTTCGGCATCAATCAGGGCTGCACCTTCGCCGACCTGCGCGTGGAGCATATGAAGCAGATCGCCGACCTTGACCTCGACGGCTATGCCATTGGCGGCCTCGCGGTGGGCGAACCTACCGATGTAATGTATGAAATGATCAGCGAAGTCGAGCCGTATATGCCCAAGGATAAGATCCGTTATCTGATGGGTGTGGGTACCCCCGGCAACATCATCGAGGCTGTCTCCCGGGGTGTGGATCTCTTTGACTGCGTCATGCCCAGCCGCAACGCCCGTCATGGCCACCTGAACACATGGGGAGGCATCATCAACATCAAGAACGCCAAGTACGAGCGGGATGAGCGCCCCATCGACCCCGCCTGCGGATGTCCGGCCTGCCGCAACTACTCCCGTGCCTATATCCGCCACCTGTTCAAGGCAGAGGAGCTTCTGGGGATGCGTCTGGCTGTTATGCACAACCTCTGGTTCTACAATCATCTGATGGAGCGGATCCGCGATGAGCTGGATGCAGGCACCTTTACAGCCTTCCACGACCGCTACGTTAAGCTGCTCGATACACGAATTTGAGATTTGGCCTTGAAACGTGCCGGATAAGCGCGTATAATAAGGTCATATGAATTTGAGAGGAGATTTTGCCCCATGCAATTTCTGACTACGACCGAAAGCTACATCAGCCTCTTCTTTACTCTGGCGCTGATGCTGGTGATGCTCTACTTCATGATCTATCGTCCCCAGAAGAAGCAGGAGAAGAAGGACGCAGCAATGCGCTCTTCTCTGGAGATCGGCGATCAGGTCACCACCATCGGCGGCATCATCGGCCGTGTGGTCGCCATCAAGGACGACACCTTCGTGCTGGAGACCGGTGCTGACCGCGTGAAGATCCGCTTCACGAAGAACGCTATCAGCTCCGTCGAGAAGCTGAACATGGACAACGCCCCCAAGAAATAATAATTTCCCGGAGCCGTGCTTTAAACGCGCTTCCCTGCATACAGTAGGTGCAGGGAGGCGCGTTTTTATGTCTGATGCAAAGAAATTTCCGGCAGTGGGCCTGCTGACGGTTTTCGGGCTGGGCAGTGCGGCAGTGGCCGGATGTCTGACGGGATCCGGCTGGCTGATGGTCCAACAAGGTCTGACACAGGACGCCGCGGCACCACTTGCCACTGCGGCAGTCTGCCTCGGCAGTTTTCTCAGCGGTCTGCTGATGGCGCTTTTGCAGAGAGAAAAAGGGCTTGTCTGGGGTGCGGCAGAAGGTGCAATTTTTGTGGGGCTGCTATTTCTTCTGGGTATACTGTACCAGAGCGAGTGGGGGGCGATGCAGTTCATCCGGGCCGGGCTTGTCCTGTTGATGGGCGTTTTGGGCGGCATTTTCGGAATGCTGCGTGCAGAGCACAGGCGGCGCTGAATGCTGGCTAAACGCTACAGCGGTCATACACAACGAGATCGGGAGGGTAAAGACACGATGTGGGTCTATCAGGAAACGAAAACAGAAGCAGATGCACTGGTGCCGCTATTGCCGGAGGGGGAGCCGCTCCCCATGAAAGAAGCAGAACAGATCAGCCATACGCCGGAACCGCTGCCGCCGCAAAAGGAGATGCCCCGGCGGAGGCATTTTCGGGCCAGTCGGGACTGCATCCTGCTGGCGGCGGCTTATCTCTTCGGTACGCTGATGGCGGGCATCCTGCAGGCGCTGTGTGATGCTGAAGAGATGGAGATGCTGGCCTATTACCTGAGCTGCTGGCGCAGTGCATTTGCGGCGTCCAGTGCGCTGCAGGCCGTGGAGTTGTTCGGGACGGAGCTGGCCGTCGTCCTCGGCGCAGCGGCGGTGTTCCTTCTGCTGGGGCTTTCTGCCGTAGGGCCTCTGCCTATCTTTTTGTTTGCAATGTTGTATGGGACAGGCTCAGGCCTGCTCTCGGCACAGCTTCTGACCGGCCTTGGCGGGAAGCAGCTTGTTTTATTCCTGCTTACTGCCAGCCTGCCGACGGCGCTGGCGGCTGGGGCGCTCTGCCTCTTTGGTGCATCTGCCCTGCAGGTCAGCAGCCGAATCCACGCCTTTTCCTTCGGGAGAGGCGGGAAGGGGGGCGGCATCCCCCATACCGCAGGAGCGCAGCTTTTGGTAGGACAGTTCGCCTTGTTGGCCGTCTGCCTCTGCCCGCTCTGCGGCGCAGCCACCGGGCTTGTGTGCCTCGCAAATCGTCTGATACAGGCCGGATAAGCGGCTGATTTTCTTGCGGCCCGGGGCCGGATGTGGTATGATAATGTAAGTATATAAAAGCAATGCAAACAGCGCGACATTGGAGAGTCCAGAATGAAAGAACCGAAACTGAAAACCGTATATGTCTGCTCCAACTGCGGAGAGACAAGCCCCCGTTGGATGGGCCGCTGCCCGAGCTGTGGGAGCTGGAATACCATGAACGAGGACGTGGTCGCTGAGGCACCCAAAGCCGGCCTTACCGGCGGCAAGGCGGCTGCCCCTGTCCGTCAGGAGGGCGTCACTTCGCTGACCGCAAAGCGGCTGGCTGACATCAGCACCACCGAGGAGAAGAGCCGCATTCTGACCGGCATCTCCGAGCTTGACCGTGTGCTGGGCGGCGGCATCGTGCTGGGCGGCGTCGTGCTGCTGAGTGGTGAGCCGGGCGTGGGCAAATCCACCATGCTGCTGCAGCTCTGCGGTGCTATCTCCAACCAACACACCGTGCTGTATATCACGGGCGAAGAGTCTGTCCGCCAAGTCAAGCTGCGTGCGGCCCGGTTGAAGGTGCCGCAGGACAATATCTATCTGGCCGCTGAAAACGATGTAGACGAGATCTGTGGTCTTATCGAGAAGGAAAAACCCGAGCTTGTGGTCATCGACTCCATCCAGACGATGCGGTGCATGGACATCTCATCCTCTGCTGGAACAGTCAGTCAGGTGAAGGAGAGCGCGGCCCGTCTGCTGGCGGTCGCCAAAAAGCAGGAGATCCCGATGTTCATCGTGGGCCATGTCAACAAGGACGGTGCCATTGCCGGCCCGAAGGTCATGGAACACATTGTGGACACGGTGCTCTACTTTGAGGGCGACAAGATGCTCCCATACCGCATCCTGCGGGCCGCGAAGAACCGCTATGGCTCGACAAATGAGCTGGGGATGTTCGATATGACAGGGCAGGGCCTTGAGGAGATCGAAAACCCGTCTCAGATGCTTCTGGAAGGCCGTCCGCTGGGGGTTTCCGGCAACTGTGTGGCCTGTACGATGGAGGGCAGCCGCCCCATCCTCAGCGAGATACAGGCCCTTGCGACCAAAACGAATTTTCCAGCCCCCCGGCGGGCCTGCAGCGGTTACGATTACAACCGCATGAACCTGCTCATCGCTGTGCTCGAAAAGCGTGCAGGCTATTTCTTCGGCAATCTGGACGTATATATCAACATCGTCAGCGGCATCACACTGCGGGACACTGCCTGCGACCTTGCGGTCTGCCTGAGTATGGTATCGTCACTTCTGGACTGCCCGGTAAGCGATAAGCTCATCGCCATTGGCGAAGTCGGCCTTGGCGGTGAGGTGCGCAGTGTGCCGAATCTGGAGCAGCGTTTGAGGGAGGCTGAGCGCATCGGTTTTGAGCGCGCCGTTGTGCCCAAACACAGCCTGTCGCACCTCAATGCCGCCGACTATCCCGGCATGAAGCTGGTGGGAGCCGCCTATATCTCAGACGCCATCCGTGCCCTGAAATCCGATCGTCTGTAATGATAAGAAGAGGAAGCTATGTCGATCTATCTGGATGAGAAAAATCCCGAAAAACACAAACCCTTTGATGATGCCTCACCGGACATCGTCGCATATGTACGCTATCTGGAGGTCATCGCAGGCAAAAGCCCTAACACAGCCTTCAGCTACTATTGCGACCTGCGCAATTTCAGCCGCTTTATGAAGCGTCGGCGCGGCCTTGCGGCAGAGGACGCCGAAATCAAGGACATTGACCCCAAGGACCTTGATACGGCATTCTGGGGCAGCGTGACCAAGGAAGACGTCTATGAATATCTGTACTTTCTGAACCGGGAATGCGGCAACAAAAAATCTTCGACAGCCCGGCGGCTGGCCAGTCTCCACGGCTTTTATGATTATCTGGTCAATCAGGTCGACCTGCTCAAAGAGAACCCCACAGCCTCCATCAAGCCGCCCAAGCAGGATAAAGTCCTGCCCAAATATCTGACCGCAGAACAGTCGATGGACTTGCTGGAAAGCACCCAGACCCAGAGCGATTTTCCTGAACGGGATTACTGCATGGTCGTGCTCTTTTTAAACTGTGGAATGCGTCTTTCAGAGCTTGTGGGGATGGATCTCAGTGACATCGACATGGAACAGCGGCAGATCCGTCTGTTCGGTAAGGGCCACAAGGAGCGGATGGTGTATCTGAACGATGCCTGCATCGAGGCTTTGCAGATCTATCTGAACAAACGCAACACGATGGAAGGCCTGAACCCCAAGGAAAGAGCGGTCTTCATCACCCGGCGGCGCAAGGAGCGCATTTCCAACCGCAGGGTAGAGCAGCTGGTGACAGGAGCAATGAAAGCGGCGGGGCTGCGCGGTTTTTCGACGCATAAGCTCCGTCACACGGCTGCGACTTTGATGTATCAGACCGGCAACGTGGACATTCTGACCCTCAAGCAGCTTCTGGGCCACAGCAGTGTCGGCACGACCCAGATCTATACGCACCTGCAAGAATTTCAGGTGCGTGCGGCCATCGAGCAGAACCCGCTGGGCGAGGTCAAAAAGGCACGCTTGGATACAACGTCAAAGGAGACAGGGGAGAGCAGAGGGGAATTTGCCGATTCTCCGTCGGATGAGCCTGAAAATGATGCACCGGATGGCCCGATGGAGGCCTTTGAGGGTGCCGCGCAGGAGGGTTTCCGGGTAGATGTTTCGAGCCTTGCGGATACGGAGAGCACCGACAAATGATGACGTCCGAGCAGATACAGCAGCTTCGGCGCGATGAAGCTGCGATGATGGCAGAATGGTCGGCGTCCTCTGTGCAGCCGTGCTGCTTTAACACCGACGGCAACGTGGACTATGAGCGCTGGGCGGCACTCCCGGACGGAAAGCATATCGTTGTTCTATTGAAGGAAACGAATGCTCTGAGCGGAAGCCTTGTGGATTTTCTTTCTCATGGCGGAAGCAAAACTTACTACCGGACGTGGAATAATGTCGCACGCTGGACCAATATGGTTTTGAATGGCACATATTGGGAATTTGTGCCAAAATCAGCGCTGGATGACATGGTGAAGAATGTCGCTGTGATAAACCTCAAAAAATGTTCCGGCAGCGCCCGCGCAAGCGCAAAGGCGGTATGGCAGGATGCGAACCGGCTGAAACGTCAGATACAGCTCTACGAACCGGACATCATCCTGACCGGCGGCTGGGGGCTGGTATCGAACATTCTGCACGATGAGATATTTGCAGATGAGACCGAATGGGTCAAGCCTGACGAAGAAACTGCATTGTGGTATTACAAAAGCCGTTCGGTTTGCGCAGATGAGGAAACGCTCGTCGTAAGTATGCCGCATCCAAATCGAGCGGCGAAGTGCTGGACATTAGAGCTAGAAAAGATTCTGCGAGAGACCGGACGATTATAAAGACTGCAAGAAACATATAAAATGATGCAATACTGTTGCGTTAAATAACAGAACTGTACCAAACGCGAAAAAACGGTCCAGCCAGCCCAGAAGGCTCAGAAGCCGCTGGAAAGGCCCAAAACCCGGAAAAGAGGGCTTTTTCACTCCCCTATATTTCGTATAACCTGCATTATACGAAATGATACAAATTTCAAAAACAGAGGCCCCCTTTCTCCTGCCTTCTTCTGATGGCGCAGGTTTCGGAGGCCTCTAAGCCTTTTCTCTGATTTGTCTTTCCGGAAACGATTCCCCTTTTAAATGGGTACGGTAATTTGAGCCGCTCAAAACATCCGGCCTATGACTGCGGCGTATCCAACGGCTGTGTCCCGAAGTATGCACAGATGGCTTCATAGTAGATCCGCGCCACGGCTTTACAGCCGTCCTCACTGCCGAACCGTGCCACATCTTCTTCGCTGGTCACAAAGCACTGTTCTGCCAGAACGGCCGGACAGTTTACATCTTCCAGCAGCGTAAAGCTTCGTTCGCCCCTCACCTCGGTGTAGGTGCTCTCCACAAGCTGCTTTGCCTCTCCCTGATAATAGATGTATCGGATGCCGCCGTGGCCGCGCAGCCTTGCGCCTGCGGTTCCCATCCCCTGTGCCAGCTGCTGGGCAAAGTAGTAGCTTTCCTGATGCCATGTACGGCCCGGAACGGACGGATAACACTCAAAGCCCGACGCAGCAGAACCCTCCGGCGCAGAATTGCCGTGGATGGAGAGAAGCAGCTGCGGGCTCTGGGCGTTGATGGACTCTGCCCGCTCGCTGGGCTTTGCAGTAATGTCATAGCGTTCACGGGAACGCAGAGGGATGTAATTGGGATCAGCCTCCAGCAGCGCAAGCAGTGCCTCAGACGTCTGAGCCGTCATCTCTTTTTCTTCAACGACTCCCCTTGCACCCGGGTCGCTCCCGCCATGCCCGGCGTCGATACAGACCCGATAAGGCGGGTCGCCAACGACAGGCCGAAAAGACTCCCCTGTCTCATTCCTGCCTGCACCAGACAGCGCAGCGTTCCAGAGCAGAAACGCTGCGCCAAAGCAGACGATACACACCAGAAGGCTGATGACCGTCGCGGCAGATGGGCCGCGCTGTTTTCTTCTGTGGGTGTGTTTTGGATTTGAACGTCCGGCTGCCATTGCTTTACTTCAGCTCGACGACGGTGACGCCGCTTTCACCTTCGCCATAACGGCCCAGACGGAAGCTCTTGACCATCCGGTTGCCTCGCAGATGCTTGTGGATGGCGGTGCGCAGTGCGCCGGTGCCGTTGCCGTGGATGAGATACACCACAGTCTGTCCGTTCAGGATAGCGCGGTCGATGAAGGAATCTACCTCCGGCAGAGCCTCGTCCACCGTGAGACCCAGCAGATTGCACTCCATTTTTGCGGTGCGCTGTACCCTCTCCACCCTGCCGTTGGGACGATTGGCATCGCCAGTCAGACGGGAGTAGCGCTGCTGGGCCTTGGTCTGGGGCTTCGGCTCCTTGACCAGCTTTTCCGGCTGCTTGAGGCCCTTGAGCGGCACTTTGGTCTTGATGATGCCGGCACGCACCAGAACATCACCGTTTTTATCCGGCAGCGAGAGCACTGTGGCCAGCTGATTCAGCTCTGCAATGCAGACCTCCTGCCCTACCTTGACCTCCTTCAACGGTACGAACTCCTTGACAGGGTTATGCACCACCTCCGTACCCATAAAGAGCTTCTCGGATTCTTTCTTGGCGATCTCGCGGGCACGCTGTGCCTTCTGTTGGGTGTTCATCCGCTCGTCTTTCTGGAGCTGGCGCAGCTCATCGGTCAGAGCATAGGCTTTGCTCTCCACCTCCTGCGCCAGTGCACGGGCCTTGGCACGGGCAGCTTCCAGCTCGTTTTCGCCCTGCTGGATCAGTTCATCGCGCTTCTGACGGGCTGCGTCCAGCTGATGTGCGGCCTCGTTCTTCAGGCCCTCCACCTCGTCCTGACTGGCCTTGAGCTGCAGCTTCAGATCGTCCAGCTGGCCCAGAACGGCGTCCAGACGCTTGTCTTCTGCCGAAAGATGCTGCTGGGCCGCCTCAATGACCCGCTCCGGGATGCCAAGCTTTTCGCTGATGAGGAAGGCGTTGGATTTGCCCGGCACGCCTACGCTGAGCTTATAGGTCGGGCGCAGCGTCTCCAAATCAAACTCGCAGCTGGCGTTGACGACTCCCTTTGTCTCGAGGGCGAACACCTTCAGCTCCGCGTAGTGAGTGGTTGCCATCAGAAGCACACCGCGGCGGCGCAGTTCTTCGATGATCGCAACTGCCAGCGCCGCGCCCTCCGCCGGGTCGGTACCTGCACCCAGCTCATCCAGCAGCACCAGTGTGCGAGGCATGGCAAGCTCGAGGATGCCGGTGATCTTCTTCATATGGCCAGAGAAGGTGGACAGGCTCTGCTCGATGCTCTGCTCATCGCCGATGTCCACAAGGAATTCATCAAAGACGCAGACCTCGCTGCGCTCATCCGCCGGGATGAGGAAGCCGCACTGCGCCATTGCACAAAGCAGACCTGCCGTTTTCAGCGTGACAGTCTTGCCGCCGGTGTTGGGGCCGGTGATGATGAGCGAATCGTATTCCCTGCCCAGTGAAATATCGACAGGCACACATTTTTTTGCATCGATGAGCGGATGTCTCGCCCGGATGAGGGAGAAAGAGCTGTCTGTACGGACAGTGGGCTTGAACGCTTTCATATCCAGCGCAAGGCGGGCTTTTGCAAGCAGGACGTCGATCTCCAGCATTGCCTTGTAGCTATACTGGAACTGCGGCTCAATGGCTGCGACCTGACCGGTGAATGCCACAAGGATGCGCTCGATCTCCTGCGCTTCCTGTGCGCGGTACTGCAGGATGCGCGCATTCGCCTCCACGACGGCCTGTGGCTCAACGAAAACGGTCGCTCCAGTAGACGAGACATCGTGGATGATGCCGCTCACTTCACCGCGATACTCGCTCTTGACGGGCACGACATAGCGGCCATTCCGGATGGAGACGACGCTCTCCTGCAGATATTTGGAAGTGTCCATGTTGCGGACCATGCTTTCCAGACGGTCACGGATGCTGTTTTCCGTTGCACGGATCTTCTTGCGCAGATCGTTCAGGGTATGCGAGGCTGTATCTGCCATTGCATCCGGAGCAAGGATGGCGCTCGAGATCTGCTGTTCCAAGCCGGGCTGGGGGGCCAGCGCGTAGAACAGATCATCGGTCGGAAGGGCGTCGTGCTCCGAGGAACCATACCAGCTGACGAGGTTCTGGAAGTTGCGGAGTGCGCCTGCAACCATCAGAAGCTCGCCCATCGAGAGGACGCCGCCCTTGACCGCACGAGCTGCCAGCTGACTGACCCCCTCTACCCCGCCGAAACGGGGCGAACCATTCTTGATGAGCAGCGAGTTGATGGCGTCGGTCTGTTCCAACGCATACCGCACTTCATCGGGGTCGCACTGAGGCTCGAGCGCAAGGAGTTTTTCGCGCGATTCCTTGCACACGCACCCTTCCGCCGCCCGGGCAATGATCTTGTCCAGTTCCAGCGTTTTCAAATAACTTGTTTCCATAATAATTCCCTATACTAAATCGAATTTTTGATTTTTCACGACAGAACGGATCTCAGGAAGTCGTAGCTCTTCAAAGGCTTGTCCAGATGCGTCAGAGCATACTGTTCTGATACGGCTGCAAGCTTTGCCAGACTGCCCACAGAGATGCGAAAGCCAAATATCTTCTTATCCTCGACCAGACAGATATGCCGCAGCGCAAACAGCGCCCCGGCATCCAGATTGCACTTCTTCCCTGCCTTCTGAGCACAGGCTTCGCAGAGCAAGCAGCCTTCCGCCGGGTCGAGGTAAAAGGCCGGGCCGTCGTAGGTGCCGCAGTCGCGGCAGTAGACCAGCTGAGGCAGAAATCCGCACTCGCTCATGGTGCGCAGCTCGAATACCGCTTTGATGGCCTTGAGATCTGTCTTTTTCTCGCTTATCATGTAAAAGCAGTTGAGGAGAAGACGCAGTTCCTTTTCTGCCTCCTCTCCGGTCGGCGAAAGGGCCGAGGCCATTTCTGCCATATACATGGCAAGGCTCATCCCCTCGATGGAGGATGAGATGCCGTGAAAGACATTTTTGACGTCTGCCTCCCGGACCGTATACATATTCCGTCCGGGAACAAGCACGAACTCTGAGTAACAAAAAAGCCCGCAGGCGCTGAACAGTTTACTTTTCAGCCGCAGGCTGCTCTGCGCCGAGGCTGAGATGATGCCCAGCCTCGGGGTCAAGAGCGTGATGATCCGGTCTGATTCTTTATACCGAGTCTCCTTCAGGACAAGGCCCGGCGTTACAATGGTATCCATCTGTTTTTTCTCCTGCTGGGGCAGCGGGCCGCTGTTGAGCAAGCTGCCGCCTATAGTCCAGATAACACAGAATATCACCGGTGCAGGCAAATGCCTGCCAGCTGAGTTCCACCTTCATCGGACAACGCTCCTTCCATACGGTATAGTGTCACCTCTATGGTACTGCACTATCCCCGGGAAATCTGTCCTGTTCTGGAACTCAGCGGCTGGGCTGCTGCTTGAAGCCAAAGTTGTTGAGCATGAATTCGTTGTCACGCCAGTCTGCCTTGACCTTTACCCAGCACTGCAGATTGACACGGCAGCCAAGGAACTCTTCGCAGTCGGTGCGGGCTGCGCTGGCGATCTTTTTCAGCATCGCGCCGCCCTTTCCGATAACCATTCCCTTGTGGCTCTCCCGCTCGCAGTAAATATTCACGTCGATGTCTACAAGGTCTGTACCGGGGCGCTCTTTGAAGCGCTCGACCACGACCGCGATGCCGTGCGGGATCTCGTCCCTCATATAAAGCAGTGCCTTTTCCCGGATAACTTCCGCCACAAGCTCCTTTTCGGGCATATCGGTGTAAGCGTCGTCGTCAAAATAGTGAGGGCCTTCCACTGCATAGCGGCTCAGAGCATCGAATAGCTCCTCGCAGCGGTCATTGTCGCGGACGCTGACCGTATAGACGTCGTCGAACACACCCAGCGCTTTCAGCTCAGCTTTGCGAGTCTCAAGATCCGCCGGGTCTTTGACGAGGTCGGTCTTGTTGATGACCGCGATAGCCGGACCGCCCTTCTTCAGGGCCTCGACCAGAACCATCTCTGACTCGTTCAGGGCACCATAAGGCTCGAACAGCATCATGGACACATCAACATCGGCGATGGAGTCGCTGGCTGTCTTATCCATCCGCTTACCCAGTTTGTTATGAGGCTTGTGCACACCGGGAGTGTCCAGCAGAACGTACTGCAGCGGCCCACGGGTGATGACACCGGTGATGCGGGTACGGGTGGTCTGAGGCTTCGAGGTGACGATGGCCACCTTTTCCCCCACCAGCAGGTTCGTCAGGCTGGATTTGCCCACGTTCGGGCGGCCAATGACCGCCACAAACACAGAGGATGTATCATAATGGCTCTGGATCGGTGTTTCGTTTTTCAAAATAGAACTCCTGTCTTTTATTCCGTGTAGCTCACCGTGCGGGGCAGGCCCAGCTGCGTGAGGACGGCTTCTTCCTTCTCGCGCATCCGCATGGCTTCCAGACCGCCGTTCTCGTGGTCATAGCCCAGCAGGTGGAGCATCGAGTGAACCGTCAGGAACGCGACCTCTCTCTGCAGCGGATGACCGTAGAGCGTTGCCTGCTCCTGTGCGCGCTCCATGCTGATGACGATGTCGCCCAGCATCTTACAGCCGTTGTTCTCGTCTACATCATAGACGCCGTTTTCACCCAGCGGGAAGCTCAGTACGTCGGTGGGCATCGGCTTGTTGCGGTACTGGTTGTTCAGCTCGGCAATGGCAGCGTTATCCACGAAGGTCACGCTGATCTCTGCCGGGTCATCAAAGTGCTCATATTCCAGCACAGCGTTGCAGGCGCGGCGGATGAGGATGCGAAGGCCCGAGGGAACCTTGATGGCTTTCTGGGAATTGGTGATCAAAACTTTATTGGACATAAATCGTCCGCTCCTTTCGTTTTACATTCTATTCCATGGATGCTCCAGCTTTTTTGTGCATCGTTCCGTGCCGCCGGAGCTTTTTTATTGGTTCAGTGTTTGGAAGGGTGTGCTGCTGCTTCATAGGCCTTGATGATCTCCTGCACCAGACGGTGACGCACCACGTCTTTTTCGGTAAAGTAGCATTGCGCGATGCCGTTCACACCCTTGAGCACCTGCAATGCGTCCACAAGGCCGCTGCGGGTGCGGTCGGGCAGGTCGATCTGGGTGACATCGCCGGTGACGACGACTTTGGAGCCGACGCCCATACGGGTCAGGAACATCTTCATCTGTTCCGGGGTGGTATTTTGGGCTTCGTCCAGAATAATGAAGGAATCGTCCAATGTCCGGCCGCGCATATAGGCCAGCGGAGCCACTTCGATGATCTGCTTTTCCACCAGACGCTCATAGGTCTCCGCACCCAGCATATCGAACAAGCCATCATACAAAGGCCGCAGATAGGGGTCTACTTTCTGCTGCAGGTCACCCGGCAGAAAGCCCAGCTTCTCGCCTGCCTCTACCGCCGGGCGGGTCAGCACGATGCGGGAAACGTCCTTTGCTTTAAAAGCCTTGACTGCCATTGCCACGGCAAGATAAGTCTTGCCGGTACCCGCCGGGCCGACGCCGAAGGTGATGGCGTTGTTTCGGATGGCGTTGAGATATTCCTTCTGGCCCAGTGTCTTGGGACGGATGGGGCGGCCCTTGACCGTCACGGTCACAAAGTCCTCGGTCAGTTCCCGGACGCGCTTTTCTTCGCCGTCGTGTGCAAGGCTCAGACAGTAGCGCACGGTCTGATCTTCCAGAGGCGTGTGATTCTCGATAAGGAGAAGCATCCCCTCCACCGCGCGGATAGCGGCGGCAACATTCGCCGGTTCACCCGAGATGCGCAACATCGTGCCGCGGCATACCGCTGTTACCGAGAACTCCTTTTCCAGCATTCGGATGTTCCGGTCGCAGTTCCCGAATACGGCGGCTGCGATCTCCACACTGTCTAATTCAATGCTCTTTTCTGCCATGTGGCTCCTCCTGAAAGTAACTTGGATTCTGCTTCTATTGTACCACCAAAATAGCGCGAAGAAAACTATGAAAATTGCACAAAATTTTTCAACTGTCTCTGGCGGATTGGCGGAGCGCTCAGCCACCGTCAGTTGGGCAGAAAGGCGTTCTATGGCGAAAAATCTTTCTGAGAAAAAGGCATTTTCAGAAATTTCGTGGTCACTGCAACTGGCGCTCTGAAATTCCTTGTTATTTATTCTCAGAAATGGTATAAATTTGTTAGTGGACTTTTAAAATTCCTGGTCGAGGTGAATGATATGTCTCGTGAACCCACACGCGCAGCTATCCTTATCCGTGAATCCCGAAAGCGTGCGGGACTTACACAGCAGGCACTTGCAGAAAAGCTTGGCATTACCACCAGTGCAGTCTGCAATTATGAAAGCGGTGCAAGTTTCCCCAAAGCAGAGATGGTCTTCGGGCTTTGTGATATTCTTGACCTTACACCCCGCGACTTGTTCGAGTGTGAATAAGTCATCCTGACCCGGCGGCTTCTTGATAAGCGTTCGGCTTCAAACTTTTGTATAAAAGACGGGCTTACCACCTCGCTTTTGCTCAAAAACGGCATTGAGCTACGATTTTCGTACAAAACATCCGAGTAAGAAAAAAGCCCAGAAACCGCATGGCTTCTGGGCTTTTTCGTTACTTTTTACCTTCTGTTCCGTTCCCGCCTCGTATAAACATCGCGTCGCCAAACGAAAAGAATCTGTAACGCTCCTGAACCGCCACTTTATAAGCTGCCATCGTCTTTTCGTAGCCGTAGAGGGCCGACACCAGCATGATGAGGGTGCTTTCGGGCAGATGAAAGTTGGTGATGAGGCCGTCGATGCAGTTGAATTTGACGCCGGGATAGAGGAAGATGTCGGTGTTGCCGCTGCAAGCTCGGATCTCACCGTACTTTGCGGCGACAGCTTCCAGTGTGCGGCAGCTGGTGGTGCCCACGGCGATGACCCGGTGGCCTGCGGCTTTGGTGTCATGGATGAGCTTTGCCGTTTCCTCGCTGACGGAGTACCACTCGCTGTGCATCTTGTGGTCGGTGATCTCGTCTTCCTGCACGGGGCGGAAGGTGCCCAGACCGACGTGCAGCGTCACTTCTGTGATGTTGACCCCCTTGGCGCGGATGGTGTCCATCAGCTCCGGCGTGAAGTGGAGGCCCGCCGTGGGGGCGGCAGCACTGCCAAGTTCTTTGGCATAGACGGTCTGGTACTGGCTCTGGTCTTCCAGCTGCTTGGTGATATAGGGCGGCAGAGGCATCTTGCCGAACTCGTCCAGCTTTTCGTAGAGCGTCTCGGTGTCATAGTAGAAGGTGACAAACTTATTGCCGTCCTCCAGCGTCTCGTCCACGATGGCCGTCAGGCTGCCATCGCCGAAGCTGACCTTGGTGCCGGGCTGCATCCGCTTGCCGGGCTTTGCAAGGCACTCCCACTGGTCACCCTTTACCTGACGCAGGAGCAGCAGTTCACAGACTGCGCCGGTGGGCTGCTTGACGCCTACGATGCGGGCCGGCAGGACTTTGGAGTTGTTGACCACCAGCAGGTCACCCGGCTCAAGGTATTCGGGCAGGTCGCGGAAGATGCGGTGCTGGATGCTGTCATCCTTCTGGTTCAAAACCATCAGCCGGGCAGCATCACGGGGGCACGCAGGCTCCTGTGCGATCAGCTCTTTGGGTAAATCATACCAAAAATCTCTTTTTAACATACTTAGCATTTGCCTTTCCGATGATTGACACGAATGCCGTATCAATGTTATCATAAAATCTGTATAGACGGTATCTATTATATTGCATAGACGTCTGCTTTGCAAGCGGGGTCTTATGTGAATTTGCTTTTTTGAAAGGAAAGGTGCTGGAAATGGATAAACAGTATAAAGTGGGCGTTGTCGGTGCGACCGGTATGGTGGGCCAGCGTTTCGTTACGCTGCTCGAAGATCATCCCTGGTTCAAGCTGACGACTCTAGCTGCTTCCGGCCGGAGCGCCGGAAAGACCTATGAAGAAGCAGTCGGCTCCCGCTGGGCTATGGCCACTCCCATGCCGGAGAGCGTCAAGAAGATGGTCGTGCTGGACGCCTCCAAGGTGGAGGAGGTCGCCTCTCAGGTGGACTTTATCTTCTGCGCCGTCAATATGCCGAAGGCTGAGATCAAGGCTCTGGAGGAGGCTTACGCTAAGGCAGAATGCCCCGTCGTCTCCAACAACAGCGCTAACCGCTTCACCCCGGACGTCCCGATGGTCGTGCCGGAGATCAACGCCGACCACATCGAGATCATCCCCTCTCAGCGCAAGCGTCTGGGCACCAAGCGCGGCTTTATCGCGGTCAAGTCCAACTGCAGTCTGCAGAGCTATGTCCCCGCCCTGCACCCCCTGATGAAGGATTTCGGTGTCAGCAAGGCGCTGGTCTGCACCTATCAGGCCATCTCCGGCGCAGGCAAGACCTTCGACCGGATGCCCGAGATCATTGACAACGTCATCCCCTACATCGGCGGCGAGGAAGAGAAGAGCGAGCGCGAACCGCTCAAGCTGTGGGGACACATCGAGGGCGACCAGATCGTCAACGCCGAAAAGCCGGTCATCACCGCCCAGTGTTTCCGTGTGCCGGTCTCCGACGGCCACACTGCTGCAGTCTTTGTAAGCTTCGAAAAGAAGCCCAGCAAGGAAGAGATCCTCAAGGCATGGGCGGAGTTCCGCGGTCCCGCACAGGAGCTGGAGCTGCCCAGCGCACCCAAACAGTTCCTCCACTACTTTGAGGAGAACGACCGTCCCCAGCCCAAGCTGGACCGCAACACGGAGCACGGCATGGCGGTCTGCATCGGCCGTCTGCGGGAAGACACCCTGTTCGACTACAAGTTCGCCTGCATGAGCCACAACACCCTGCGCGGTGCGGCAGGCGGAGCTGTGCTGCTGGCCGAGCTGCTGGCAGCCAAGGGCTATTTCGATTGATCTGCGCGTTTTTGAGAACCAACGCGCTGCAAAGGAGTTTTTGCTATGAAGAATCCTGTTTTTACCGGTGCAGGTGTTGCCATCATCACCCCGATGTACGAGGACGGCAGCATCAATTTTGACGAGCTGGGCCGCATCGTTGAGGATCAGATCGCCCGCGGCACCGACGCCATCGTCATCTGCGGCACCACCGGTGAATGCTCTACTATGACCGACGAAGAGCAGCTGGCCGCCATCAAGTACACCGTGGATCTCGTAAACCACCGTGTGCCGGTCATCGCCGGTGCCGGTTCTAACGATACCGACCACGGCTGTGCTCTGGCCGCAAAGTCTGCTGCCTGCGGTGCGGACGCCCTGCTGCTGGTGACGCCCTACTACAATAAGACCTCTCAGGCTGGTCTTGTGGCCCACTTCACCGCAATGGCTGAGGCCGGCGGTATCCCGGTCATCCTGTACAATGTGCCCTCCCGCACCGGCCTGAACATCGCCCCAGAGACCGCCAAGGAGCTGAGCAAGCACCCCCTCATCAACGGCATCAAGGAGGCCTCCGGCAACATCGGTCAGGTGGCGAAGATCGCAGCCCTCTGCGGCGACGAACTGAACATCTACTCCGGCAACGACGATCAGGTGGTGCCTCTGCTGTCTCTGGGCGGCAAGGGCGTTATCAGCGTCGTCTCCAACGTCAAGCCGGAGCTGGTGCACAACTGTTGCAAGGCATGGTTCGACGGCGACACTGCAAAAGCCCGCGCACTGCAGCTGGAGATGCTGCCGCTGTGCGACGCCCTCTTCTGCGAGGTCAACCCCATCCCGGTCAAGTACGCCATGAACGTGCTGGGCTGGGAGGCCGGTGAGTGCCGCCTGCCCCTCGTGGAGCCGAGCGACGCTCACAAGGAGCAGATCGAGCAGGCTTTGCAGGCTGCGGGAGTCATCAAGGAATAAACGATTTTATGTGCAAAATGCCCGGCGCAGTGTGTTCCGGGCATTTTGCTGTATGAGAAAAAGAGGATATTGACAATGACCGATATTATCATTCAGGGCATCGGCGGCCGGATGGGCCATGTGCTGTGCGAGATGATCGCCCAGCGGGAGGATTGCCGCGTCGTGGCCGGCATCGACATGAAGGACGGCGAGCTGAACGGCATCCCTGTATACGACAGTCTGGACAAGCTGGACGGCAAGGGTGATGTCGTCATCGACTTCAGCGCCCCGGCGGCAGTCGAGAAGGCACTGCCCTACTGCGAGGCCCACAAGCTGCCCATCGTGGTCTGCACCACCGGGCTGTCCGAGGAGCTGCAGCTGAAGATCGTCCAGCTCTCCCGCAGCATCCCGGTGTTCAAGAGTGCCAATATGTCCATGGGCATCAACGTCCTGTCCGAGCTGTGCAAGCGCGCTTCGGCCATTCTGGGTGCGAACTATGACATCGAGATCGTCGAGCAGCACCATCACAACAAGCTGGACGCCCCCAGCGGCACGGCCCTGATGCTGGCCGACGCCATCAATGAGGAGAACAACGGCGCTTACCACTACGTCTATGACCGCTCTGCCGTCCGTCAGAAGCGCGACCCCAAGGAGATCGGCATCAGCGCCGTGCGCGGCGGCAGCATCGTGGGCGACCACGAGGTGCTGTTCTGCGGCCCGGACGAGGTCATCACCCTCCGCCACACAGCATACTCCCGCAATATTTTTGCAAATGGTGCGATAAATGCTGCCGTTTACCTTGCAAAAAAGGAGCCGGGCCTGTACAATATGAGTAACATGATCGCAGAGATGTAAGCTTTTCTGCGCATGGCATCATAAGGCACGGTATCGTGCGTCAGGAGACGAGCCTATGGCCAAGCACGCAAAGCACGCAGCCCCTCCCCGCCGTCGGCGTTCCGCGCAAAAGCACACCTCGCATAAGGGTGTCACCCTGTACACACTGGGAGTCCTGCTGGTGGCCGTATCGGCGCTGCTCTCTCTGCGCTTCTGGCCCCGCCGCATCGTGGATGCAGTTCCTCCGGTAACGGAGGCGACGCCTCCTGCTGTTTCGGAGGCGCTTGTTGTGCCTGAGCCGCAGCCTGTCGTCACGACACTGCGCTTCTCGGCTACGGGAGACAACCTCATCCATGCGCCCATCTATTCGCAGGCCGCCCGGCGGGCTGCAGAGGGCGAAGGATACAGCTTCGATTACTGCTATGCGGATCTGCTTGATTTCTATGCACAGCAGGACATCAACTGGATCAATCAGGAGACGCTCTGCAGCAAAGAGCTTGCGCCCTCTACCTACCCCTGCTTCTCGACTCCCGGCGAGTGCGCCGAAGCGCTTTACCGGGCAGGCTTCCGGGTGTTCAGCCTCTCGAACAATCACACCTACGATAAGGGAGCTGCTGGCATTGCCGCATCCCTCCGGTTCTGGGAGACCATGCCCGAGGATGTGATCACCACCGGCCTGTGGAAGGGCGAGGCGGACTATGGCCGCATCCCCATCCAGACCGTGGACGGCGTAAAGATCGCGTACCTCTCCTACACCGAGCACACCAACGGTATCCCCCGGAACAGCAAGATGACCGCAAACATCATCTACACCAGCCAGCAGGATGTCATGGAGCAGCAGGTGCGGACGGCCCGGCAGGAGGCCGATTTTGTGGTGGTCGGCGTCCACTGGGGCGTCGAGGACAGCCACAACATCACGCAGGCACAGCGCACCTTAGCTCAGTCTCTGGCCGACTGGGGCGCGGATGTGATCATCGGCACCCACCCGCACGTTCTGCAGGACGCCGAATGGCGCACTGCAGCCGATGGGCGGAATGTCTTTGTGGCCTATTCGCTGGGAAATTTCCTGAGCACCCAGAGCAAGCCCGACCAGCTCATCGGCGCGGTCCTGACACTGGATCTGGAGCAGACCGTCGAGCCGGACGGCAGCGTCCGCTGCGCGGTGCGCGGCCCGAAGCTCCATGTGACAGTGACCCACTATGACGCCGGAAAGTCCAACGTCCGCACCTATCTGTTCCGGGATTACACGCCGGAGCTTGCAAAGGCCCATGGCGTCCGCGCTGCCTACCCAAGCTTCGGATACGATTACATCCGCCAGACGGCACAGACCTACATCAACAGCGAATTTTTGGAGCTTGCATAAAGTTTGAATCAGAACGCCCGATGGGCAGAATGGAGTGTTTACTATGTACGGTGTTTCCAAAATCAATATCGAGCCGAGCCTGATGATGATCAGTGTGCAGGATGCCGAGTTCAAGGGCAACACGATGGCCCGTTATCTGCAGATCTTCGCCGACACCGGCGTTGTGGTGGATATGATCAGCCAGAGCGCTCCCCACGGCACCAGCATGGACTTCAGCTTCACGGCATCCAGCAGCGATCTGCCGTTGGTGATGAAGGCCATCTCTGCTGCAAATCTCGACAAAGATGCCAAGGCCTCTCCCCTCATCAGCGTGGGCTACTCCAAGCTGAACCTCTTCGGAGAAGAGATGGTCACCAGCTGCGGTGTTGCCGCTCGTGCCCTGAACGCTCTGGCAATGGCAGGCATCGAGGTGCTGCTCATCACCACCAGCGACCTCGACATTTCCCTGCTCGTCCGTTCTGAGAATGAGGATGCTGCCTACGAAGTCCTGAAAAAAGCTTATGAGCTGTGACCTGAATAAAAAAACGGATCTCCCTTGTCCTGCACGGGACAGGGGAGATTTTTTGCATGAAACAGCCCCGGCTGCCCCCTCTCCTGTCACAGAGAGAAGACAGCCGGGGCTGTTATTTTACCAGAAGCTTACAGGCTCACCTTGTGGTAGACCTTCTTGCCCTTCTTGATGACGATGCCCTTGGACAGCTGCTCGGCGGTGAAGCTTGCCGTGGGGGCAGTGACCTTTTCGCCATCCACCAGAACGCCGCCCTGCACGACCAAACGGCGGGCCTCGCCGTTGGAAGCAGCCAGACCAGCCTTGACCATCAGGGTCAGGATGCCGATGGCACCATCGGTCAGGTCGGCCTCGGTCAGCTGGGTGCCGGGCATATGCTCGGCGTCTCCGGCAGCACCGCTGAACAGTGCGCGGGCTGCGGTCTGCGCCTTGTTGGCCTCCTCCTCGCCATGGACCATCTTGGTCAGCTCGAAGGCAAGGATCTCCTTAGCCTCGTTGAGGCGCTGATCTTTCCATGTGCTCATCTCATCGATCTGCTCCAGCGGCAGGAAGGTCAGCATCCGGATGCACTTCATGACATCTGCATCGCCGACGTTGCGCCAGTACTGGTAGAACTCGAAGGGGCTGGTCTTGTTGGGGTCGAGCCAGACGGCGTTGCCGGCGGTCTTACCCATCTTCTTGCCCTGAGAATCGGTCAGCAGGGTGATGGTCATGGCATAGGCATCCTTGCCCAGCTTGCGGCGGATCAGCTCGGTGCCGCCCAGCATATTGCTCCACTGATCATCGCCGCCGAACTGCATATTGCAGCCGTAGTGCTGGAACATGTAGTAGAAGTCGTAGCTCTGCATGATCATGTAGTTGAACTCAAGGAAGGACAGACCCTTTTCCATGCGCTGCTCGTAGCACTTGGCACGCAGCATATTGTTGACGGAGAAGCAGGCGCCTACATCGCGCAGCAGCTCGACATAGTTCAGGTTCAGCAGCCAGTCGGCGTTGTTCAGCATCAGGGCCTTGCCCTCAGAGAAGTCGATGAACTTCTCCATCTGCCTCTTGAAGCAGGCGGCGTTGTGGGCAATGTCCTCCTTGGTCAGCATCTTGCGCATATCGGTGCGGCCGGAGGGGTCACCGATCATGGTGGTGCCGCCGCCGATGAGGGCGATGGGCTTGTTGCCTGCCATCTGCAGGCGCTTCATCAGGGTCAGGGCCATGAAATGTCCGGCGGTCAGGCTGTCGGCGGTGCAGTCAAAGCCGATGTAGAAGGTAGCCTTGCCGTTGTTGATGAGGTCGATGATCTCCTCATCGGTGATCTGGGCCACCAGACCGCGGGCTTTCAGTTCTTCGTACAGAGTCATAAGAAATTTCCTCCTGTTTTGTCGGGCAGAGGGAAAAACAAAACGCCCTCCGCCAAAATAAATTGGCAGAGGGCGATAAAATTCGCGGTACCACCTCTGTTTGCCGCCTCTTCACAGAGACGGCCTCACGAGTGCACACCCCAGAGTAGAGTGACACTCCTGCGTTTGTAACGCTCGCACGCGGCATAGCCTACTCGTCGTTCAGCCTGCAGCTCCGGGAGGTATTTCACCTGCTTCTCCGCAGCCCCTTTCACCAGCCGGGGCCTCTCTGGGCAGAGCGCATCAGGGTACTCGGTTCCCATCTTCGCCTTTCAACGAGATTCAGTTTAGCACATCCCTGTGGGAATGTCAAGCACAAAAGTGCCTGCTTATTTCCCGGCATTCCAGCCCAGCATTTCCCGTGCGTTGGCCAGCGAAAGCTCCGTGACATGGTCGCCGGAGATGAGGCGGGCCAGCGCCTCCACCCGGCCGTTCTCGTCCAGCGGGTGGATCTCGGTATAGGTACGCTCATTCGTGATGTTTTTCTGGATGAGCAGATGGCAGTCTGCCAGAGCAGCGATCTGAGCCGTGTGGGTGATGCAGAGGATCTGATGACCCTCTGCGCTCTGGCGCAGCACCTCGCCGATGCGGCTGGCAGCTTTGCCGGAAACGCCGCTGTCGATCTCGTCGTAGATGACGGTCGGCACAGCGTCTTTATCGGCCATCGCGTTCTTGATGGCGAGGGTGATACGGCTCAGCTCGCCGCCTGAGGCGATTTTTGCCAGAGGCTTCGGGGCTTCGCCGGGGTTCGTGGAGATATAAAACTCGATGCTGTCCTGTCCGTGACTGGCCAGCGGCCCCCGCGTATGGCGGAGCGTCATCCGCACGCCCGGCATATTCAGAAAGTCCAATGTGTCAGAGATACGCTTGTTCAGCTCTTCAAACGCCTTCAGCCGGGTCTGGGTCAGAAGCTCCGCCTTTTCTCGTGCGAGGGTATAGAGACGGCGCTGCTCCTTCTGCAGATGCTCCACCCTCTCCTGCGAGGACTGTATCATCTCCAGCTCCTGCCGTGCCCGCTCGCCAAACGCGAGAATATCCTCCACCGTATCGCCGTATTTTCGCCGGAGCTTGTAGATGAGGTCGATGCGCTGCTCGATCTCGTCCAGCTCTGCGTCGTTGGTGTCGTAAGCATCCAGACGGCCGATGAGGTCGGCGGCGACGTCCTTTGCGGTATAATAGAGGTCGAGCAGCTGGCCCGCACCGGCAGACAGCGCTCCGTCGAGCTGGGCCGCTGCATCCACGGCGTTGGAGGCTTCGCCCAGAAGGTCAACGGCACCGGGGGCTTCGTCGCCGCCCGAGAGCAGCGCGTAGCACTGGGCAATGCGGTCCCGGATGGTGGAAGCATTCGCCAGCACCTTGCGGCGGCTTTCCAGCGTCTGCTCCTCCCCTGCCGTCAACGCCGCATCGTCGATCTCCTGCACCTGATAGCTCAGCAGGTCGATGCGGCGCTGCTTTTCGCCCTCGTCGGTGATCATGGCGTCCAACGTTTTCTTGACCCCCACCAGTTCCCGATAGATGGCATAGTATGCCTGATATTCCGCGCTGTTCTGGGCGTAAGCGTCCAGAATGCCCTCATGCCGGGCTGGATTCAGCAGACCCACCGAGTCGTGCTGGCCATTGATGTTGATAAGTCCGCCGCAAAGCTCCCGCAGGACAGCAGCGGTGGCAGGCATCCCGTTGATGCGGCAGGTGCTCTTGCCCTCGGCGGTGATCTCGCGGCTGAGCAGCAGCGCTTCGGAGCGCTCATATCCTGCCTTCTCCAGACTGTCAAGGACGGCAGGCGGCACGTCCTCAAATGCAGCCCGGATGACAGCCTTGGCTGCACCGGTGCGCACGAGATCCTTGGAGGCGCGGTTGCCCAGAATAGCGTTGATGGAGTCGATGAGGATGGATTTGCCCGCGCCCGTCTCACCGGTCAGGACGTTGAGACCCTTTTCAAAATGGACATTGGCTTTCTGGATAACTGCAACATTTTCGATCTGCAGGCTGCTCAGCATAGTTTCACTCCCGCGTTTATTTCTGCCCGATGTGACGGGTCAGTTCCGAACAGATGGTCTTGGCGTCCCGCTCCGAACGGGTCACGATCAGGAACGTATCATCGCCAGAAAGAGTACCGACGACATTTTTCCACTTCAGGGCGTCGAACACCTCACAGGCAGCGTTCGCCATGCCGGAATAGCATTTTACCAGCACGACATGCCCGGCAAAATCCACGACCAGCACCGACTCACGGAAGATCGTCTCGAACCGGCCCTGCATCTTGGGGTTGAGGCTTTCGTTGTGGCTGGAAACATAGCGGTAGCCGTCTGCGGTGGCAGCTTTGACGAGACACATTTCCCGGATGTCCCGGGAAATGGTCGCCTGTGTCACCTCGAAGCCCTCCTGACGCAGGTGCTCGAGCAGCACCTCCTGACGGCTGATGGGATTCTCCTTGATCAGGCGGAGGATCGTCTGCTGACGTTCCGCCTTGCCTTTTGACTCAGCTGGATTGTTTCGGCCCATATTCCTTGCCTCCTCTTGTTGTTATCTCCGGCTGCGCAGTTTCTGGTCGATGGCCTGAAACTGGTCCGCTCTGCTGAAGGTGACGAGCTGCACGATCTGGTCTGAAAGGCGGATCTCCGCCATAGAACCGGCGCTGAGCGGATATTCCGCCGCACCGTCGCAGCTCAGAAACACTTCGTTGTCCACGACCTGCCCGACACAGATGTTGATCTTCCGCTCCTGTGCAAAGACCATCGCCGGGCTGGTCAGACTGTGGGGGCAGATGGGCGTGACAACGATGCCCTTGGTCTGCGAGTCAAGGATCGGCCCGCCTGCCGCCAGTGAATAGGCCGTAGAGCCGGTAGGCGTCGCTACGATGACGCCGTCTCCGCGATAATGCTCTACAAGGATGTCGTCGCAGTAGATGCTGAAATCGATGGCCTGCTGCAGGCGGCCCTTGGTCACGACCACGTCATTGAGGGCATGGCCTTCCCAGTTTTCTTCGCCCAGCACCCGCACATAGAGCAGCATCCGGCTGTCCAGCAGATATTCGCCCCGCACCAGAGCCGCAAGCTTTTCCTCCATTTCATCCACCTCGCAGGTGGCAAGGAAACCGCAGCGGCCGATGTTGATGCCGAGGATGGGCTTCTGGTATTGAAGCGTAAGGTTCGCCTCATGCAGGATGGTGCCGTCGCCGCCGATGGTCAGAATGACGTCGGTACGCGGGAGACACTCTTCCAGCGGAAGGTACTGCACGCCATCGGCGCAGCGGGTCTCGTTCAGGTCATCCCGCATCAGGACGGTGGCCCCCTGCATCAGCAGGAGCTGCGCTGCCCGTTGGGCGGTGGCCACCGCCTGCTCTTTGCCGGGATTTGGCGAAATGTAAACGGTCATATGACGTCTCCCAGCCGATTTATTTGTCCAGTGAGCTATGACTTGCGGCCACGACCTGCTCGGCGACGGAATCATCCAGCACACCGGGCTGCTCACTCTTCTGGACGAACATCAGATACTCGATGTTCCCCTCCGGGCCTTTGACTGGGCTGAAATCCAGCCCCCGCACAACGAAGCCGTTTGCAGCGGCATAGCCCATGGCGTTGTGCAGCACCTCGCGGTGGGTGGCGGGGTCACGGACGACACCGTTTTTGCCCACCTTCTCACGGCCGGCCTCAAACTGGGGCTTGACCAGACAGACGCCCATCGCGTCCGGCGTCGTGATGGCCTGCGCCACCGGGAAGATGTGATGCAGCGAGATAAAGGATACGTCCACGCTGAAAAACTCCACTGGCTCGGCCAGCATATCCGGCGTGACATTGCGGATGTTGGTCCGCTCCATATTCACGACACGCTCGTCGGTGCGCAGGCTCCATGCCAGCTGGCCGTATCCCACATCCACGGCATAGACCTTGACGGCACCGTTCTGCAGCATACAGTCGGTAAAACCGCCCGTGGACGCACCGATGTCCATACAGACTTTGCCGCGGGGGGTCAGCGGGAAGCACTGCATCGCCTTTTCCAGCTTGAGTCCGCCCCGGCTGACATATCCGATGTCGTGGCCGCGCACCTCGACCTTGGCGTCTTCCTTTATCATCTCACCGGCCTTGTCCACCTTCTGCTCGTTGACGAAGACGACACCAGCCATGATGAGAGCCTTGGCGCGCTCACGGCTCTGGATCATACCGTGCTGCACCAGATATTGGTCCAAACGAATTTTCAAAGTGTTTTCTCTCCTTTCGGGTCTGCCGCCTGCACGGCCTCGGCCAGATGCACCGCATCCAGCCCGGTCGCCTGCTTGATCTGAGGCACCGTCGCGTGGGGCAGGCTCAGCTCCCTCACCGCGCGGTGGATGTACCGGCCGCGCCAGCCTGCATCCTGCAGAGCGCGGGCCAGATGCTCGCCGATGCCGCCGCAGGCTGCGCACTCTTCTGCCATCAGAACGATGGAGTAGGCCGAAAGCTCCTGCACCAGCTCCTCCCCGAACGGGAAGATGCGGACCAGCTTATACACATCGCAGGGGACGCCCTCCTTCGCCAGCAGCTCTGCGGCGGCAAGAGCATCCTCCACCTCGTCCGCATAGCTCACCAGTACGGTCTTCGCACCCGGCAGAGAGACGAGCTTGTCGTACTCCCTGCCCGTGCAGCCGTATCCGGCCAAGACCTTGCTCTCGCCGCCACGGGGGTAGCGGATGGCGCGAGGCCCCTTCATCTCATGCCGCAGCAGAATAGGCAGCCAGTGCCGCAGCTCCTCATAGTTCGAAGGCGAGTAGATGGGCATTCCGACCTGACTGAGGAAGGCCGGGTCGTAGATGCCCTGGTGGGTCTCCCCATCGCCGGGTACAAAACCTGCGCGGTCAATGGCGAAGACAACATTCTCCCGCAGCAGGCTGACATCGTGGATGATCTGGTCATAGCTGCGCTGCAGGAAGGTCGAATAGATGCAGACCACCGGCAGCATCCCCTTGCTGGCAAGGCCGGCGGCGAAGGTCACAGCGTGCTGCTCGGCCATGCCGACGTCAAAGAAGCGCTCCGGGTGAGCATGGCTGAAAAATTGCAGACCAGTACCATATTTCATCGCCGCTGTGATGGCGCAGAGGGTGTCGTCCGTATCTCCTGCCTCACTGAGCGCACGGCCAAAGGCATTCGAGAACGACTCCGCCGGGGCGATCTCCGGGTCGGGGATGCCTGCCAGATCGAACTTTGAGACGCCGTGATAGTTGCCGGGGTTCGACTCCGCAGGAGCGTAGCCCTTGCCCTTTTTTGTCACAACATGGAGCAGCGTCGGCCCGGGCTGGGCACAGACCGTCTGCAGGATGCGCTCCAGCTCCGGCTCGTTGTGGCCGTCGATGAGGCCGAAATAATGGAACCCCATATCCTCGAAGATCGTGGAGTGATACATGGCCCGGCGCACCATTTTTTTGCTGTTTTGCAGGACAGTCTTGATGGGCGCACCGACGAGCGGCACCCCGCTCAGGAAGCTGTTGACATTCTCCTTTGCCGTGAAATAACGGGTCGTGGTGCGCAGATGGCCCAGATACCCTGCCAGTGCGCCGACATTGTGGGAGATGGACATCTTGTTGTCGTTGAGAATGACCATCAGATTGTCCAGCTTGCCGATGTTGTTCATTCCCTCGTAGACCATGCCGCCGGTAAAGGCACCGTCGCCGATGATGGCCACCACATGGCCCGGCTCGCCCTTGAGTTTCTTGGCCCATGCGATGCCGATGGCGACCGAGAGGGCGGTGTTGCCGTGCCCGGCAATAAAAGCATCGTGAACGCTCTCGTTCGGGTTCGGGAAACCCGAAAGGCCGTCCAACTGCCGCAGTGTGCCGAAGCGCTTGTACCGTCCGGTCAGCAGTTTGTGGGTGTAGCACTGATGGCCCACATCGAAAACGAACGCATCCCGGGGGGTCTCAAAGATACGATGGAGCGCAACCGTCAGTTCGACTGCACCGAGGTTGGAAGCAAGATGTCCGCCCGTTTTGGATACGCTGTCCAGTAGAAACTGACGGATCTCCCCGCAGAGCTGCTGGATCTGCGCACTGTTCAAGCGCTTCAGGTCACTTGGCTGTGAAATATTCTGAAGCAGTGAAGGATGCATAAAGTGACTGTCCTCCTCACATTTCAAATTCCGGATGATTTCAACACAGAAGCCATTTTTGCAGGATGGGTGGTCTCCTGAAAGACCACCCGGATAGGGGCGCACTGCTTATGAAAACAGCTGCTTAAAGGTGCATCGGATACAAAAAGCCGACGATGACGCCGACGACCATGCCTGCCATGACCTGCAGCGGCGTATGTCCGACCATCTCCTTCAGATGCATATTCTGCAGGAAGGGAGCGTTCTTTTCGCTGATGTCGATCCACTCCTCGATCATCTGGTTGAGCACCTTTGCCTGTTCGCCGGTCTCGTGGCGCACGCCCATTGCATCGTGCATGGTGATGATGGCGACTACGCTGGCCACTGCAAAGATAGCCGAGCTGATGCCCTCGCTGCGGGCGGCGGCAATGACCATCGCGCAGACCGTGGCGCTGTGGGCGCTGGGCATACCGCCATCGCCCCACATCCGTTCGAGCTGGAATTTGCCCAGCAGGATGAAGTTGATGATCGTTTTCAGCACCTGTGCGACGAACCAGCTTACGATGGAGACCGTCAGTATCTCGTTGACCGAGAACAATTCCTTGATCAGTTGCATTATCTGTTCTCCTTCTTGAATTTTATCGCATTCCCGCAGCCGACGTCATAAGAGTCGCATCTGCGCTATCGTCCCAGACACGATGCTCAGCTGCGGCGGGCCAGCAGCGTGCGGGCGAGCTGCTCCAGAAAAGCGCTCTTTTCGCCGAATGCGTCGTGCAGCGCCGCACAGGTCTCACTGTTCAGTTCCTCTGCCAGCTGCATCGCTCCGTCCACGCCGAACAGGGTGACGAAGGTCGTCTTGCCGTTCTCGCTGTCGCTGCCGATGGGTTTGCCCAGCTGCTCGGCGGTGCTGGTCACATCCAGCACATCGTCCACGATCTGGAACACAAGGCCGATGCCGTAGGCGTAGGCTTCCAGCGCTTTGCGCTGGGCCTCGTCGGCCTGTGCCGCTGCACCGCCCATCTGGATGGCCGCATTGATGAGCGCCCCCGTCTTGTGACGGTGGATGAGGCGGAGCTGTTCTTCCGTAGCGGCGAGTGCCTCGTATTTCAGGTCAAGCTCCTGCCCGTACACCATGCCCCGGCTCCCGGCTCCTGCGCCGAGTGCCTGTGCTGCGCGGACACAGACCGATGCTGGAGCGGGCGCACCGGCCACAGCCTCGAAAGCCTCCGTCAGCAGCACATCGCCCGCCAGCATGGCAGTAGACTCCCCGAATGCCTTGTGGCAGGAGGGCTTGCCCCGGCGCATATCGTCATTGTCCATGCAGGGCAGGTCGTCGTGGATGAGCGAATAGCAGTGCAGCATCTCGACGGCCGCTGCAAACTGTTCCGCCGCCTCGGCGCTGCCGTGGAGCATATCGCACACGGCCAGCACCAGCACGGCCCGGATGCGTTTGCCGCCGCCCATCAGGCTGTAGCGTGCCGCACGGCAGACCTCAGACGCCTCGGGCAGATACCGCTCGCACGCCCGGTTCAATGCTTCTTCTGCACGGGCCAGATATTCGCCGTACTGCTTTTTATACTCTGTGCTCTCCATTATGATTCCTCCCTGCGGGCTGTTATGATTCTTCGGGTCCTGCCTCTGCCTTTTCGCTGCGGGCAGCGTCGATCTCCTCCATCTGGAGCGACGCCTTTTCCAGCGCAGCATGGCAGTATTCCATCAGCGAAGCCGCTTCTGCATAGAGCTTGACCGACTCCGTAAGGGTCGTCTCCTCACTCTGCATCTGACTCAGGATAGTTTCCAGACGGGCCATGCCGTCCTCAAAGCTTTTGGGTGCTCTCATTCAGTTCCTCCACGGACAAGACCGTACATTCTGCCGTATGCGCTGCGCCGCGCAGGGTGATCCGGTCGCCCGTGGAAAGGGCGTCCGCGCTGCACAGCCTGTTTTTGCTGTCGTACACCATCGCGTAGCCGCGCCCCAGCACCCGGTACGGGCTGAGGGAATCGGCCAGCGCAGCAGCATGACGCAGCTGGTTCGTGCGCTTCTGGATGCTGCTCCGGGCTGCATCCTCAAGCTCTTTTTGGTATGCCTCAAGCCTTGCCTGCCCGGCTGTGAGTGTCCGGCGGGTCATGTCGCGGGAAAGCTGCTGCCCGGCCCTCTCCAGACGCCCCGATGCCGCAGCAAAACGGCTCTGCAAGGTGCTCTGACAGCGCTGTTCCAGCTGGAGCAGCACCCGCAGAAGCTCTGCGCGGTCGGGCACTGCCAGCTCTGCCGCTGCCGACGGGGTCGGTGCGCGGCGATCCGCCACAAAATCCAGGATCGTAAAATCGATCTCGTGTCCGATGGCACTGATGAGCGGCACTTTGCAGCGGTATGCAGCCCGGGCGATGACCTCGGCGTTGAAGACCCAGAGGTCTTCCCGGCTGCCGCCGCCCCGGGCCACAATGATCTCATCCACTTTCCCGCTCCGGTCCAGCCGTCCGATGGCGTCAGCGACCTGCTGCGCGGCCTCAAAGCCCTGCACGCTGACCGGGCAGAGCAATAGCTTTGCTGCCGGCCAGCGTCGGCTGATGACATTGCGGATGTCCTGCAGCGCCGCGCCGGTCTTGCTGGTGACGATGCCGATGCATTTGGGGTAAGCGGGCAGAGGCTTTTTATGCTCTGCCGCGAAAAGTCCCTCCTGCTCGAGCTTGGCTTTCAGCTGCTCAAAGGCCAGCTGCGCCGCGCCGATGCCGTCCGGGAACATCTCGTTGACATAGACTTGGAACGCACCGTCCCGCTCGTAAAGAGTAGCACGGCAGCGCACGACCACCTTCATGCCTTCCTCGGGCCGGAAGCCGAGCCGCCTTGCATCCGAGCGAAACATCACCGCTTTGACGCTGGCAGCTGCGTCCCGAAGGGAAAAATAGCAGTGTCCGCTGCGGGCATTCTGTACAAAGTTTGCGATCTCGCCCCGCAGCGCCAGATCGAACAGGACGTCGTTTGCATCCAGCAGGGTCTTGACGTACTGGTTCAGGGCAGAGACAGAGATCACTTCAGCCATAGACCAGCCTCCCGTGCCGCAAGAATGGACACGCCGATGGCGTTGTCGCTGGAATACTGTCCGGGCACAAAATACACCTGCGGAAGGCGCTGCTGCACCCAACTGCGGATGATGTCGCTGCTCATGACGCCGCCTGCGCAGACCACCGCCAGCCCGGGATATTCCTTCTGGGCCGCCTTGGTCATCCTGACCACCGTATCCGCCACGCAGAGCAGACAGTATTTGCAGACATAGGAGGGGCTTTTGCCCGCCGCCAGCAGAGCGTTGCACTGGTTCTCCAGCCCGGAAAGGCTGCATTCCATCCCTCGGACGCTGGATCTTGGCTTGATGGTCTCCTCACATTCTGCGGCCAGCCGGGAGACCTCCGCGCCAGCCGGGAATCCAAAGCCCAGCTTGACGCCCACACGGTCCACTGCCTGTCCGGCGTAGAGGTCGGAGCTTGTGCCCAGCGTCTCGATATGCTTCACCTCATCGCAGAGGAGAAGGTCGGTGGTGCCGCCGGAGATGTGGAAGAGCAGCGTTTTCTCGCGGAAAAGTGCCTCCCCTCTGGCGGCAAACAGTGCCGCCGCCGCGTGGCCCTGCTGATGGGTCGTGCGGACGAGAGGGATCCCCCGGGCCAAGGCGAATGCTTCGGCGGCGCTGACGCCTGCCAGAAAGCAGGGCATATAGCTGCCCTCCACCGGACGGGGCTTCTCCGACACGCCCACGGCGCTGATCTTCGTCAAATCGAATTCGCCGCCCAGCTCTTCCATCATCGCAGGCAGTGCCGCCGTGTGATGAAACAGCGCATCGCTCTGGCGCAGGCCAAGCTGGCCCTCCTTGACCGGGAGAAAACGCTTTTTTGCGCAAACAACCTCTCCGGCTGTATCAAAGACGGCCAGAGAGGTTGCATAGTTGCTGGTGTCGATGCCCAGCGTATAGCTGCTCACAGCTGCTCGGACTCTGCGTCCAGACCCTGTTCCCGTGCCACAGTGCCCAGCAGACCGTTGACGAACTGATAATCCTCGTCTGCGCCATACTTTTTGGTCAGCTCGACGGCTTCGTTGATGACGACGCCGGGCTTCTTTTCATCGCCGTACAGCATCTCGGCCAGACCCAGACGAAGCACGGTCAGGCTCACGCGGGGCAGACGCTCCATCGTCCAGTTGCGCAGATGGGCGCTGATGAGGTCATCCACCTCGGCGGAATGCTCGTAGTAAGCCCGCAGCAGACGCTGGCCGAACACATCCACAGGGTGCTCTTCGTCGCACTCGTGGTGGTTGTCCAGAGCCTCCTGCAGAGGGATGTCACCAAAGGTCTGAGAAAATGCCAGCAGAAATGCATTTTCGCGTGCTTCACGGCGGGGCAGAATATTTTCCATAATGTTCCTCTCACAGCGGCAAAGCCTTCCCTTTTGCGGGAAGGCTGACCGCATCCTTGTTTTCGTTTTCGTTCTCGGCTCAGGCCTGCGGCTCAGCCGCCGGGGCCAGACCGGCAATGACAAGGTCAACACGGCTGACCGTAACATTGGTCATGTTCTGGACGGCAGACTTGACGTTCTCCTGCACCTTCTCGGCCACAGCCGGGATGCGTGCGCCAAAGGCCGCCACAATTTCCAGAGTGATCTCCGCCGTGCCATCCCGCATCTCTACGGTGACGGGCGACTGGACGTTGGCACGCTCCAGAAGGTCTTTCACCTTCCGGTTCTGCTTGCCGCAGGACACTTCTGCCACGCCCTCGATCTCCAGCGCTGCACAACGAGCGATCTTGCCGATGACCTCCGTGGAGATCTGCAGACTTCCGCCCTTCAGATCCATATTCTGTAAATCCATTCTATGGCCCTCCATCCAAAATGAGCGAACGCCCATTTTATTTTGTGCGATCCATGCAAAAGGCAAAGCCCTTTGCAAAACCTTTGATGTCATTATACCATTTTCTCCGGTTTTATACAACACCTTACTTCACTTCCACCACAGTAATATTCTGCGCAGTCACCTCGCTCTTGCTGAGGACGATGTCTCTTATCTGAGCCACCTGTGCCGCGGTCAGGGCGTCGCCGGAGGTCATGACGGTCAGGTCTGCCCTGCCGGACTGCAAAAAGCAGAGGCAGTCGGCAAAGCCCTTCGCCTTGACCAGCGTTTCGATCTCGTTCTCTGCGTTGAGGTCTTCGAGGTTTGCGGTCAGCTGCTGGGTGCAGTCCTTTTTCTCCTCGGCGGAGAGGCCCGAAGTCTTGAGGGTCTTCTGGATGGTGTCCATCGCTTCATCGTGGGCTTTCTGGCGCTTGAGACGGGCTTCATCGAAGAATTTTGCCCCTGCGTCGTTGGCTACGCTGACAAGCTGGGCCTCGCCGTAATTCTTGTTGGCGCTGGATACAGCCTCGGCTTCCGTCATCAGCCCGTCGGTGACGGGCGAAGCCACCGGCTCTCCCTCCACGGCCACCGCCGAGACGTTGACGGCCTCCTCATCCACCCCGATGCCGGTGCGGGCGTACTGCCAGTTGAGGTATACTGCCACGACCAGCGCCGCCGCAAGGGTCAGCGCAGTGACCCTGCGTGTATTTTTGGTAATAGCTCTCATCCGTGTCTCCTCCTTGCATATTTCATGGTTCTCATGGCTGCAAAAAATCACTCCCGGCGCTGCTCTACGCAGATGCGGTTGGACGGAACATCCAGCAGCGCCCCCACCAGCTCGGTGATGCGGACGGCGACCCGGACATCTCCCCCGCCCTCGCACACCACCGCCACTCCGCACACTCTGGGCGTGCAGACCGTCTGCGCCAGCGCCGTCCCATCGTCCAGCAGCACATGGGTCTGCTGTTGCTGGGTCTGTCCCGAGAGCGTGTCCAGAGCATAGATGGTCTCCTCCCCGCTTTCCAGCGTTATCATCACGGTGGTCCTCCCAGCTCCTTCCACCTGCGCGATGAGGTCGGAAAGCTGTTGCTCGAGCTGCTGACGGTAGGCGCTCTCATCCGCCGGGGCAGCGCTGGCCGCTGCGGGCTTCTCCGAAGGAGCGAACAGCTCCGACAACAGGAGGAGCAGCATTGCCACAGCCCCCAGCAGGACCGCCAGCCGGGCGCGGTCCTCCTTCTGTACAAGGTCCTTCAGCCGCAAAAAGAGCTTGTTTTTCATGGCACAGCCTCCCCGCCGGGGCTTTCCCAGCGCACGTTTTCCGGCTCAAGCTGAAGCTGTGCTGTCAGCAGCTCCTCCACCGCCTGTTTCCGGGCATCGGTGAGGGTGTCCTGCGGGACGATCTGCACGGCGGATGCCGCCACGCCCTCTGCGGTCCGGCATAAGGTGATGCGCAGTTTCACCCGGATGCCTGCCTCGCGGAGACAGGCATCCTCCAATCGGAGGGAAAGCTCTTCTTCCGTCTGCGCAAGGATGGCATCCTCCAGACTGCCCACCGAAGCGGTCTCCGCCTGCGGCAGCTCCGGCGCGGTGAGCTGAGCTTTTGCGCCGGGCAGGGCATCTGCGAAGGCTACTAGAATATATAGCCCCGCCACCGCTTTTATGCACTTCTGCCCCCAGCCCGGCCCCACAAAGCGGGCCGCCAGCTCGGCACAGATACAGGCTGTGCAGAAGACCGCCGCCGCACGTTCCAGCGCCTGCATCACGAACCACCTCCTACCATAAAAAGCAGAGCTACCCCTGCCGCTGCCAGCCCGAAGAAGAGGGCCACAGCTGCTGCCATACAGCGCACCGCCTCGGCGAAGCAGTCGAACAGGGCACGGCAGCGCGAGATGCCCGTCAGGCTGCAAAGCAGACTGCACCCTATAAGAAGAGCCAGCTGGATCATCAACCCCAGATAGAGCGGAACGAATTCTGCCCCCAGCACCGACAGTGCTGCCAGCCCCAGCCCGCTCTTGAGCATCTGCACCCCTGCAAGGACGGACTCCGACGCACTGCTGAGGGTCTGCCCGATGATGGGCACGCTCCCGGCCAGAAGCTGACCGGTGCGGAGCGAAAAGCGGTCCAGCTGGAACGCTGCCGCCCGCTGCAAGCCCAGCAGAGCGACCAGCAGTTTCCCGGCCCAGCCCAGCGCTTGGCGGAGGGCACTGCCGACGCCCTTGCAGAAGACGCCCAGCGCCGGTTCTGCGCTGATGCAGCAGGCCATGCTGAGCATCAGATAACAGTGGAGCAGAGGCTGCACGAAGGCTGCGGCCAGCTGTGCCAGAAAACAGAGTGCCGTCAGCAGTGCCCCGCTGGCTGCGCTGCCTGCCGCCGCTTCGCCGCCCATCGTGAGGACGCCCGCATAGACGGGCAGGAAGCCCAGCAAAAAGCTGCGCCAGCTCTCCATCTGTGCGCAGAGCGTTTGTGCTTCTTCCACCAGATTCCCCCAGAGCAGGACACCACAGCCGCCCGCCGCAGCCAGATCCAGCAGCTCGCTGTCGGCACACTCCCCCGCCAGAAGCCCCAGCACCGCGGTCAGCGTCAGGAACAGGAGGACCGAGGTATAGTCCCGGGCCGTCTGCCGCACCATTGCCCCAAAGGACTGGGGCAGAAAGCTTTTCAGCGTCTTCCACGGCAAGGATGCGGCGTTCTCCAGATCGATGCGGCTCTGCTGCAGATACGGCTCCCAGAGGGCGCTCCCGGGCAGCGTCGTATCCGAAGCAGCCCGCGCCGCCGGGGCCGCGAGCGCAAGGCTCGTCCACAAAAACAGTATGGCCAGCCCGAAGCGAAAAAACCTGTCCCGTTTCATCCTGTAATGCTCCCGATCTTCTGGCCGATCTCTTCCAGCAGGGGCCACGCCGCCGCCAGCACCAGCACCCGGCCTGCCAGTGCCGTGCACCACGCCAGCGATTCAGCCCCGGCCTCCTCGCAGAGTGCGCGGGCGTAGTCGGCCAGCAGGATAACGCCCGTACACCGCAGCAGGCAGGAGAAGGCGTCGCCGCCTGCCCGCTGCTCCAGTCTCTCAAGACCGGCAAGCACGATCCCGGCCGCTGTGCTGAGCTTCCACAGCACGAGGAGCGCCACCCCCATCGAGACGAACATCCCGAAGGCCGGGGCGCTCTTCTGGAACAGGGTGTACAGGACGGCTCCCACCACCGCAAGCCCCAGCATCGTGAGGGCGCTCATAGCGCAAAGAGGGACTTGATGGTGACGAAGAGCACACTGATCTGCTTGACCAAAATGGACAGCACCACCACAAGCCCTGCCAGCGTGGTCATCATCGCCTGATCCTCCCGGCCCGAGCGGATGAGAAGCTGGTTGAGCACCGCGACGATGATGCCGATGGCCGCGATCTTAAAGATCAGGTCGATCTCCATACACATTCCCCTTTCAGAGGCAGAGGATGGCCGCCGCCAGCCCGGCGGCAAAGCCCAGCTTATGGCAAAGCTCCAGCTGAGGGCGGGCGCGTTCCTCTGCCTGACGCAAAAATACCGTGAACCGCTCCTGATAAAACGTCAGCCGCTGGCATTCCTGCCCGGCCTCCGCCCGTCCAAGGCCCGAAAAGCACTCGGTATAACAGTCCCGCTCCGGGCGGGTCAGCCCGGGCGGCGGGTAAAGCGCCCGAAAGCTCTCGCCCCGGACAGCCCCCTCCCGTTCCAGCCTGCGGAACAGCAGGGTGAGGTCAATACGGCAGTATTCGATCTCCTGCCGGACCCGCTGCAAGAGCAGGAGCGTCTCTTCCAGCGCCTCCAGATGCCACCGGGTGTTCCGGCAGGCTGCATCTCCTGCGCACCAGCCGCAGCCCAGCCAGAACAGCGCCCCGACGACCCGCAGCATCTTCATGAGAATCGCACCTCTTTCAGCTGGCCCGGCGCGGTGCGGCCCTTCAGCAGTACCGCTGCATGGAGCGCACCGCATTTTTGGAGATACTGCACCTGCGGGCGGCGGGCGGCTTCCTCCCAGCTGGCGGCATGGAGGGTGGCGATGAACTCCACCCCGCTGAACAATCCCTGTTCGAGAGCGTAAAGCTCGTCCATCCCGCCCAGCTCGTCCAGCAATATCACCTGCGGCGAAAGGGTGCGCAGGGCCATCTGCACTGCCTGCCCCTTCGGCACGCCGCTGAGGATGTCGAGAGGCAGGGCCGCTGTTTCCTCTGAGGGGAATATCTCCCGCCGCTCGTCGATGACGGCCACTGCTCTTTCCCGGCTTGCCAATTCCCGCGCGATACCGCGCAGGAGGGTCGTCTTGCCACTGTCCGGCTCCCCCATCAGGAGCATTCCCACAAAGCGCTGCTGCAGAATATCCCGGAGCTTCTGCGGCAGAGGGAACTCCCGGCTGCGGGCCACACGGATGTTGACCGAGCGCAGCTCCTGCAAAACGGCGCTCTGCCCCGGCGAGCAGTAGAACCGCCCGGCCAGCCCGGCGCGGCATCCGCACCCGAGGGTGACATAGCCCGCTGCGATCTCTGTCTCGTGGCTGTGCACCGACCCGTTGCAAAGGGTGAGGAAGATCTCCTCCATCTGCAGCGGCGTCAGCCGAAGCGTTTGCAGGGCAGGCAGTCCCGCCGGGCAGCAGGGCCTGCCCCCGATGGTCAGCTGCACCCCGCAGCCTGCCCGAAGGCGTATCTCATGTACCTGTTCTGCAATGTCCGGCGGCAGAGCGCTCAGAGGCCGCGCCAGCCATGCAGGCAAGGCCTGAACGGCCCGGTAATACTCGTCCATCTCGTTTCTCCTTCCGTTTTGTCGCTTTGGCTTCTTGCTCCTACTGTATGCGGCAGCGGTACGTTTAGAACGCAAAAAAGCCCACGCAGCGATTCTCCACTGCGTGGGCCTCTGGGCCTGTTCTGTTTAATTAAGCTTCCGGCTCGTCCCGCAGCATGGCGAGGAATTCCGCTTCGGTCAGCACTGGCACGCCGAGGGCCTGCGCCTTTGTCAGCTTGGAGCCTGCCGCCGCACCGGCCACGACATAGGCCGTTTTCTTGGAGACCGAACCGCTGGCCTTGCCGCCGTTCTTGACGATGAGGGCTTCTGCCTCATTGCGGGAGAGCGTCTCAAGGGTGCCGGTGACGACCAGCGTTTTGCCCGCCAGCTTATCCCCTTTCGGCTCGCCCTTCCACGTCATGTTCACGCCTGCATCGGCCAGACGGTGGACAAGGTCGGTGGTGCCGTCCTTGGCGAAGAACTCCACCACGCTCTGCCCCATCACGCCGCCGAAGCCGTCGATCTCGCTGATCGTTTTAATATCAGCCTCCCGGATGGCTTCCAGCGTGCCGAAGTGCTCGGCCAGCAGGGCGGCGGCCTTGTCTCCGATGTTGCGGATGCCAAAACCAAACAGCAGCTTGTCCAGATTGTTCTGCTTGGAATTTTCGATGGCGTGGAGAAGGTTCGTTGCGCTCTTCTCCTTAAACTTTTCCAGCGTCAGCAGCTGCTCAAGGGTCAAGTCATAGAGGTCTGCCGCCGAGTGGACAAGGCCCTTGTCCACCAGCTGGGTCGCCACCGCCGTGCCCAGACCGTCGATGTCCATGGCATCGCGGGAGGCAAAATGGATGATGTTGCGCAGAGACTGGGCCGGGCACTCGGGGTTGACGCAGCGCAGGGCAGCTTCGTCCTCAAGATGGACGACCGGTGCCCCGCAGGACGGGCAGACCTCCGGCATCTGGTACGGCTCGGCATCCTCCGGGTGGCGGACGACGCCGATGACCTCCGGGATGATGTCGCCGGCCTTCCGCACCTGAATGGTGTCGCCGATGCAAAGCCCGAGCTGGCGGATGAAGTCCTCGTTGTGGAGGGTCGCACGGGCCACCGTCGTACCGGCAAGAAAGACGGGGTCGAAGCAGGCCGTCGGGGTCAGCACGCCGGTGCGGCCCACAGCCACCTCGATGCTGCGCAGGGTCGTCTCCTTGACCTCGGGCGGGTACTTGAAGGCGATGGCCCACCGGGGGAATTTGTTGGTGGAACCCATCTGTGCGCGCTGGGCGAAATCATTGACCTTGATGACCGCACCGTCCATGTCGAAGTCGAGCTTTGAGCGGTTCTGGCCAATCTGCTCGATCTCCCGGATGGCATCTTCGATGTCGTGGACGATATGGTAGCGGGGCGAGACCGGGAGGCCAAGGCTCTTGAGGTAATCGAGGCTCTCTGCGTGGGTGGACAGCTCTTTGCCCCGCACCTGCTGGACATTGAATACAAAGATCGAGAGGCCCCGGCTCCCGGTGATCTTCGCGTCCTTCTGGCGCAGCGAACCGGCAGCGGCGTTGCGGGGGTTCTTGAAGGGGGCTGCACCCTGCAGTTCCTGCTCGGCGCAGAGATGCCGGAATGCCTCGTGGGGCATATAGACCTCACCGCGCACCTCGAGAAACTCGGGGGCATTCTTCAGCTTCTTCGGGATCTTTTTGATGGCCCGGACATTGGCAGTGACATCCTCGCCCACCACGCCGTCGCCGCGGGTGGAAGCACGCACCAACTCCCCGTTCTCGTACTCGAGGCTGCACGAAAGACCGTCGATCTTGATCTCGACCACATACTCCGGCTCGATACCCGCGTCCCGCACTTTTCGGTCAAAATCACGCAGTTCATCGTAGGAAAATGCATCCAGCAGGCTTTCCATCTTGACCGCATGGGTCACTTTCTGGAAGCGGCCGCTGGGCGTTCCGCCGACGTGCTGGGTGGGCGAAGCGGCCGTGACCAGCTCGGGGTACTGCGCTTCCAGCTCCTTCAGCTCCCGGGTCAGGGCGTCGTATTCGAAGTCCTCCAGCTCGGGAGCATCCTGATCGTAATAAAGGCGGTTATTCTTCTCGATAACAGCGCGCAGTTCCTCGACGCGTTTCTTTGCTTGTTCCAGTTCCACAGTTCCACTCTCCTGCCTGACACGGCATCACGCCCGCGTCTGATTTCTCATGCGATAGTATACCACAAAATGGGCCATTTCGTAAACGAAAAAAGCAGAGCTGCCCTCCCCTTTTGTGGGGAAATGCAGCCCTGCAGTATTCTTGCTTTTTAGATGGAGATGGTATTGCAGACGTCCACGAGGACCGGGTCGATGCTCTTGGTCATCTCGAGCGCCTCGTCCACGGGGTAGTCCACCAGCTGCTCGCCCTTCATGCCGACGATGCGGTTGTACTTGCCCTGCTCGAGCAGGCAGACAGCGTGGTAGCCCATTGCGGAAGCATTCACGCGGTCGCGGAGCGTGGGAGAGCCGCCGCGCTGGACATGGCCCAGAATGGTGGCGCGGGTGTCGATGCCGGTGCGGGCCTGGATCTCGTTTGCGATCTCCTGCGAGTGGCCGATGCCCTCAGCGACGATGACGATGAAGTGGCGCTTGCCGGTGCGCTGGGTCTCGACGATCTTGTCGAGGATATCGCGCTGCATATCAAATTCCTTCTCCGGCAGCAGCACAGCCATAGCACCGGAGGCGATGGCGACGTTCAGAGCGATGTAACCGGCGTTGCGGCCCATGACCTCGACGACGCTGCAGCGGTCGTGGCTCTGGGTGGTGTCGCGCAGCTTATCGATCATCTCGAGCGCGGTGTTCATCGCCGTATCATAGCCGATGGTGTAGTCGGTACAGGCAATATCGTTGTCGATGGTGCCGGGCAGGCCGATCATCGGGATGCCGCGGTGTGCCAGCTCACGGGCACCGCGGTAGGAACCATCGCCGCCGATGACCACCAGCGCATCAATGCCCAGCTCGCGGCACTTGGCTGCTCCCTTATCCTGACCCTCTTTGGTCTTGAACTCAAGGCAGCGTGCGGTGTAAAGGATGGTGCCGCCGGCAGAGATGATGTTCGAAACGCTGCGCAGGTTCATTTCGAAGCACTCGCCGTTCAGCAGGCCGTTGTAGCCGCGCTGGATGCCGATCATACGGAAGCCCTTGTGCAGGCCGGTACGGACCACGGCACGGACAGCTGCGTTCATGCCGGGGGCGTCGCCGCCGCTGGTCAGAACACCGATCGTCTTGATTTGCTTTTCCATAGAGAGATTCCCTCCAATTTGTTTCTTCACATACCACTCAGGGCGTGCGCATCCCCTTCTTCCACAGATGCGGCCCGGTTCGATGCAACATATTTGCTATGGCTTGCCTTAGACAATTATATCACAAAGCCAGCCATTTGGAAACAGCGTGCTCGTAAAGATTGGTGCACAGAAATGTCATTTTGTTGCAACATTGTGCTCACCCAGCAAGCGCTTCAACTCCTGAAACAGCAGCGGGTGGCCCGAAGCATACAGCCGCCGGGGTGCGGCAAGCTTCTGCCTGACATCCTCGAGATAGAAAATGACCGGCATATCGCCGTCGAATATCTCAAGAAGATTGATGACCTTCGCGTACTCCGGGCAGCTGCGGGACGGCAGACGGATATAGAGCCTTTGGGCAGCATCCCGCATGGGGTTCGGGCGGTTGGCCTGCGGGCGCTTGGGGTCATAGCCCTCGATGGGCAGGATGCTCTCCGCCATCAGCTTGGACGGCTCATCCTCCCGCACCGAGAGGCGGCCTTCGATGACCACGACGGCATTCTCCTTGAGCGCGTCCCGGAAGGTATCCAGAACCCGCGGGAAGACGATGATCTCCATCGTGCCGGTCAGATCTTCCACGCTGGTAAAGGCCATCATGGTATTGGATTTGGTAGTCATCATCCGGTTTTTGACGATGGTACACACGATACGGACGTGATCGCCGTCCAGCTTGTGGGTATCCTCGCCGGTAAGCTCCTTGATGCTGTTGGAGGCAAAACGGGCCGACTGCTCCCGGTAGGCATCCAGCGGATGACCGGACAGGTAGAGTCCGCTGACCTCTTTTTCCTGCTGGAGCAGCTCGGTGTGGCTGTACTCCGGGAACGGCTTGATCTCGTAGCTGTCGGCGGCGTCGGCCTCCGCTTCGCCGCTCATCACCGAGAACAGGTCGAGCTGCCCTTCGAGGTTGCGGCGGGAGTCGCTCTCCACGCTCTTGATGATGCCGTCTACAGCCTCCACGAGGCTATGGCGGTTGATGCCCATGCCGTCGAACGCGCCCGCCTTGATGAGGCATTCCACAGCCCGGCGGTTCAACTCGGTGCCGTGCATCCGCTTGCAGAAATCGTAGAGGCTCGCGTAAGGCTTTTCCTTCCGCTCCTCCACGACCCTCTCGATGAGGTTTCGGCCCACATTCTTGACGGCGTTCAGGCCGAAGCGGATCTTGCCGTCATCCGCCGTAAAGCCGCCGTTCGAGATGTTCACGTCCGGCGGAAGCACCTTGATGCCGAGGCGGGCACACTCGCCCGAATACTCGATGACTTTGTCGGTATTGTCCAGCACGCTGGTGAGCAGCGCGGCCATAAACTCGCTGGGGTAATGACACTTGAGGTAGGCCGTCTGGAATGCGACGTAGGCGTAGCAGGCCGCATGGCTCTTGTTGAATGCGTAGGAAGCAAAGCTCGACATCTCATCATAGATCTCATTGGCGACTTTTTCGGAGATGCCGTTGGCGACGCAGCCCGGGCACTCGTGGCCCGGCTCAGTGCAGCCATGGACAAAATGCTCCCGCTCTGCCTCCATCACGGCGTGCTTCTTTTTACTCATGGCGCGGCGGACATTGTCAGCCTGTCCGAAGGAGAAGCCTGCCAGTTCGCGGAAGATCTGCATGACCTGCTCCTGATAGACGATACATCCATTGGTCACGTCGAGGATGTGCGCCAGCTGGGGCGTCTTATAGCTGATCTTGTCCGGTTCGTGGCGGTTGCGCAGATAGGTGGGGATGGAGTCCATCGGGCCGGGGCGGTAAAGACTGATGAGAGCGATGACATCTTCAAGGTTCTGCGGCTGCAGACCCACCAGCACCTGCTTCATGCCCGAGGATTCAAGCTGGAACACGCCCTCCGTCTCACCCTGTCCCAGCATCTTATACGTCGCCGCATCGTCGTAATCCAGCTCCCGGATGGAGAAGGAGGGGTCTTTTTTCTGGACGGCCAGCTCGGCGTCCCGGATGACCGTCAGGGTGCGCAGGCCAAGGAAGTCCATCTTCAGCAGACCCAGCTCTTCGATCTCGGTCATGTTGAACTGAGTAACGGGCAGGCCGTCGTTGGTGGCCAGCGGCAGATAGTAGTCCGTCGGCTCCGGTGTGATGACGACGCCAGCCGCGTGTGTAGAGGCGTGGCGGGGCATTCCCTCCACCTTCAGGGCGGTATCGATCAGCTCTGTGACCTGCGGGTCGCTGTCGTACATCCGCTTTAGCTCCGGCGAGACTTCCAATGCGCGTTTCAGCGTCATTTTCAGCTCCATGGGCACCTGCTTTGCCACGACATCCACGCTCTGATACGGCAGTCCCATCACGCGGCCCACGTCGCGGATGGCGTTGCGGGCCGCCATCGTGCCGAAGGTGACGATCTGGGCCACATGGTCTGCGCCATACTTCCGGTTGACGTAGTCGATGACCTCCTGACGGCGCTCGTAGCAGAAATCGACGTCGAAATCGGGCATACTGACGCGCTCAGGATTCAGGAAACGCTCGAAGATGAGGTTGTAGCGGATGGGGTCGATGTCAGTGATGCCCACGCAGTAGGCCGCGATGCTGCCCGCACCCGAGCCACGTCCCGGGCCGACCGGGATGCCCTGACTCTTGGCGTAGTTGATGTAGTCCCAGACGATGAGGTAGTAGTTGGTGTAGCCCATCGACTTGACGACACCGATCTCGTAGGTCAGCCGGTCCTTGTTGGACTGCGGGACGTCGGGGCCGTAGCGGCGCTCGAGGCCGTCCCAGCAGAGCTTCTCGAAGAATGCCTGATTGTCCATCCCGTTCGGGGCTTTGTAATAGGGGATCTTGGTGTGACCGAAATCAAAGTCAAACTTACACTCGTCTGCGATCTTCTGGGTGTTGGCGCAGGCCTCCGGCACCATTGCGAACAGATCATACATCTCATCGGTGGTTTTGACGTAGAACTCATCGGTCTGAAACTCCATCCGGTCGGCGTCCTGAATGGTCTTTCCGGTCTGGATGCAGAGCAGGATGCTCTGCATCTTGGCGTCATCCTTCCGCAGATAGTGGGCGTCGTTGGTGGCGGCCATCGGGATGCCGGTCTCCCGGGCCAGCTTGATGAGCTGGGGCAGGACGATGTTATCCTCCTCGAGGCCGTGATCCTGCAGCTCGATGTAATAGTTTCCCTTGCCGAACAGGTCCTGATACCACAGCGCCGTGGACTTGGCCCTCTCATAATCTCCGGCCAGAATGGCCTGCGGGATCTCACCCGCAAGGCAGGCCGACAGGCAGATGAGGCCTTCGTGGTACTGTTCGAGGAGCTGCTTGTCCACACGAGGCTTGGAGTAAAAGCCTTCCACAAAGGCCGCAGATACCATCTTGATGAGGTTTTTGTAGCCCATCTCATTCTTGCACAGGAGGATGAGATGGTTGTTGCCGTCGATCTTATTTACCTTATCGAAGCGGGTGCGGGTGGCCACATAGACCTCGCAGCCGATGATGGGCTTGATGCCTGCCTTCTGGGCCGCTTTGTAGAACTGGACGCAGCCGTACATGACGCCGTGGTCGGTGATGGCAACGGCGTTCTGACCGCACTCCTTGACACGGTCCATGAGCTGGTCGATGCGGCAGGCACCGTCCAGAAGGCTGTATTCGGTATGGATGTGGAGATGGACGAAGTCTCTCCCCGCGCGGCTGCCTTCGCTCATGCCCGCACCTCCTCTGTGTCCGTTTTGCTGCTCTGTTCTGCAAGCCGCTGGCGCAGCGCGTCGGCCAGAGCTTCCAGCTTTTTCATCCGGTGGGACAGGCCCGATTTGCTCATGGGCGGGTCGAAGCTGGTACAGAGCGCCGCCAGCGACAGGTCGGGATATTTCAGCCTCCGGGCCGCCGCCTGCTGCAGCGTCTCCGGCAGCGTCTCCAGCGCCCCCTGCTCGTCCAGAAAGCGGATGGCCTTGAGGGTCTGGGCGTTGGCGCGGGCCGTCTTGCTGAGGTTCGCAGTGTCGCAGTTGGTGTGGCGGTTGATCTGGTTGCGCATCTGCTTGACAGCCTTCTGGGCGCTGAGCCGGGTCGAGGCCTCCGCCGCCCCCATAAAGGAAAGGATGCTCTCCACATTGTCGCAGCTCTTGACGTAAACGAGGTTCACGCCGTTGCGGCGGGTGCGGTGGGGCGCAAATTCATGCTCCGCCAGCAGCGCCTCGAAGTCGCGGGCGAGGTTCGTACGGCTGGTGAGGAACTCGATGCTGTACTCCTTCTGGGGGTCGGTGACGGTGCCGCTGCACAAAAAAGCCGCCCCGATGTAGGCGCTGACGCAGGTCTGGCAGCGGATGAGTCCGGGGTCGATCTGCAGGCTCGTCTCGGTGCCGGTGGTGCCGAAAAGCTCGTGCATCCGCGCCACCTGCTCCGGTGCGCGGATGCTGAACTCATACACCACCCCGCTGGGGCGCTCCTTCCGGACGATCTCACCCTGCACGCCGCAGCGCGCAAACAGCTGCGCGGCCACCTGCGTGGTCAGCTCCTGCTCCGTCTGAAGCACCAGCCCGCTGGCGTCAAAATACTTGGCAAAGCAGGCGATGCCGTAGGCGGCGGCACGGACGCAGCAATCCTTCTGTAAGCTGCGGCGGGCGATCTCCTCCCTCGCTTGGGATGCAAAACTCATGATATAGTGATCCTTTCAGCGGATGGCGTCACGGTGCTGGACGCCGGGCCGATAGCCCAGTGCGTCGCAGTATTCCGCGATCTTCCGCGCAAACGTGATGGAGCGGTGCTTGCCGCCGGTGCAGCCCACCGCGATGGTGAGCTGGCTCTTTCCCTCCTTGACGTAGAGCGGAAGAGCGTATTCCAGAAACGACTCATAGCGTTTCAGCAGCTCCTGCGCCTCCGGGTGGCCCATGACAAAATCGACGACTTCCTGATCGAGTCCTGTCTTGTGCTTCAGCTCCGGAACGTAGAAAGGGTTGGGCAGGCAGCGGACGTCCAGCACGAGGTCGGCTTCCGGGGGGACGCCGAACTTGAAGCCGAAGGACATGACCGTCAGGCGCATGGCGTTCTTGGCCCCGCCGTTCGGGTTGAACAGGTCGCAGATCCGCTCCTTGTTCTGGGAGGTGGAGAGCAGGCCGGTATTGATGGTATAATCGGCCCGCTCCTTGAGGGGCTGCAGGATGGCCCGCTCCTTCCGGAATGCCTCCCGGGTGGAGAGACCCTCGGCGATGCTGATGGGGTGGCGGCGGCGCGTCTCACTGTAGCGGCGCATCAGCACCTCGTCCGGCGCGTCGAGGAAGAGGATCTTGTACTCTACCCCCTGCTCATCCATCTGATCCAGCGCGTGCTCGATCTCCTCCGGCGTGCGGCAGCCGCGGACGTCCATGCAGAGGGCCACCCGCTTGAGCTGGTTGTCGCCCGCTTTCGAGAAGGCCGTGATGCTGGGCAGCAGCGCCGACGGGATGTTATCGATGCAGAAAAAGCCGATGTCTTCCAGCGCATTCATAGCAACGGATTTTCCAGCGCCCGAAAGGCCGCTGACGATCAAAAGCTTCATCTTCTTGTCCTCTTTCTGTTCAGACTGCGACCACACGGATCTCTTTTTCGAGGTCGTAGCCGGTCTCTTCCTTTACGATGGCGCGCACCTCGTCGCAGAGCGCCAACACATCCGCGCAGGTCGCCCCACCCAGATTGACCACGAAGCCGCAGTGCTTCTCGCTGACCGCTGCGCCGCCGTGGCGATAGCCCCGCAGCCCGCACTGGTCGATGAGGGCCGCCGCAAACGCGCCCACCGGCCGCTTGAAGGTGCTGCCGGCGCTCGGCTTGTCGAGGGGCTGCTTGTCCCGTCGGCGGGCCATCAGGTCGTCCATCTTGGCCCGGATGTCAGAGGCGCTGCCTCTGGCGAGGTAGAACTTTGCTGAGAGGATGCAGCCGCTGTTCTCTTCGAAGACGCTGTGGCGGTAGCGGAGGTCAAGCTGCTCCGCCGGGGCTTCGACGATCTCCCCCTCCCCGGTCAGATACCTCACCGAGGCCAGCACATCTTTCATCTCGCCGCCGTAGGCACCGGCGTTCATGTAGACCGCACCGCCCACCGTGCCGGGGATGCCGTAGGCAAACTCGAGTCCGGTGAGGCTGTTTTTCAGCGCCGCCATACAGAGGGACGAGAGCTTCTGACCGGCCCCCACGACCACCGCGTCGTAAGTAAGGGCCGGGGCTTTGCCCGGGAAACTAATATTTTCGATAATGCCGATGCCGCTCTTCATGGCCGACACGTCGATGACGGCCCCGCGGTAGCCTGCATCCTCGAACAGGATGTTGCTGCCGTTGCCCAGCAGATAGCTCTTGACCCCTGCATCCTTTGCCAGCCGGATGGCGGCACAGAGCTGCTCCTCGTTTTCCGGCAGAACGAACAGGTCTGCCGGGCCGCCGATGCGGAAGGTGCAGTGGGCACAGAGCGGCTCGTTCTCCTTATATGCAATGCCCGCAGCGGACAAAGTCTCTTTCAATCGTTCCATTCATACTCCTCTTCGGAAATCAGTTGTTTTTGTATCGCAAGGCAAGAAATCAGTGCAACAGTCAAACAGCATATTTGCGATACACAATTCAACGCTGTTGCATTATAGCAGTTTGCGTTTTTATCGCAAGACTAGAAATTAGCACAACTGAAGCAGCATATCTGCGATATGCAAACCAACATTGTTGCTGTTGCATTAAAAAGTTGGTTTGCTATAATGCACAAGCAACATCCGCAAACTGCATATCGCAAATATGCTATTTTGATAGGCACTATTTTTGAAAATTGCGATAAAAAGTTGAATTGCTGTAAGTACCGGATGGTGTGCAATGCCTGCGCTCAGTCCATGGTGTCGTTCAACCCCAGACGGATGAGCAGCTCTTTGGCCGCGTTGTAGCCCATCTTCTTCTGACGGTTGTTGATGGCCGCTGTTTCCAGCACGACGGCGAGGTTGCGGCCCGGCGAGACCGGGATGATGGTGCTGGGGATGTTGACCCCCAGAATGTCGTAGTACTCGCTCTCCAGACCGGTACGCTGATAGTTCTTGGTGGGGTCCCACGCTTCCAGCTGGACGACGAGGTCGAGGCTCTCGCTCACCTTGACCGCGCCCACGCCGAACACGCGGGCCACGTTGACGATGCCAATGCCGCGCAGCTCGATGAAGTGGCGGATGTTCTCCGGCGCAGTGCCCATGATCTGGCGGTTGGAGACCTTGCGCAGCTCCACGGCGTCGTCGGCGACGAGACGATGACCGCGCTTGACCAGCTCGATGGCCAGCTCGCTCTTGCCGATGCCGCTGTCGCCCAGGATCAGGATGCCCTCGCCGTAGACCTCCACCAGCACGCCGTGGCGGGTGATGCGGGGCGCAAGCTCAAGGTTCAGCACGCTGATGAGGCTGCCCATCAGGGTGCAGGTCATTTCATTGGAGCGCAGCAGCGCCACTTTGTGCTGCTGCGCCAGCTCCAGCATCTCCGGAAAAGGCTCCAGCTCCTCGCTGCGGCAGACGATGACGGCCGGCGGCTGCTGGCGGAACAGCTGGTCGAGGCGCTCGCGGCGCTTTTCGGGGACGAGCCCGGCCAGAAAGTTCATCTCTGCAAGGCCCATGATCTGCAAGCGCAGTTTGTCGAAGTAGTCATAGTAGCCGGTCAGAAACAGACCCGGGCGGTTGACTTCAGCGATCTCGACGCTGATCTTGTCCAGCTCGCATGGTGCATAAGTGACCTCAAGGCTGACCTTCTCGACCAGCCGCTTGAGCGAAACAGCGAAATTCCCCATTCGTTTTTCCTCCTGCATCCTCTGTGTGCCCCAAGACGGCGGCACAGCGTATCCTTCCTTATATTATAATCAAGATTGACGGCAAAAACAACAATTCTTGCAGGAATCTTTTCTGGTTTTGTGTCAGGGCTTGCATCCGAGGGCCAAACCTTTATAATAGGAGACAGGAGTAGAGTTTACTTTTCCTTTACATTTTACACGCCTTTTACATTTCGCCGGTTTCCGATTTTACATTCAGCCCGTATACTCATAATCAGGGATACGACCGGTGAAATGCGGTGCAAGGTCATGTAAAAAGTTGGGATATGTCCGCGTACCGTCCTCGCCGTCGATGCCGATATGTAAACGTAAGCTTCAACAAGTGAGGAGTAAAAACATGACTCTATTCAATGTCTTTTCTTTGCTGGGCGGTCTGGCTTTGTTCCTGTTCGGCATGGACATCATGGGCAAAGCCCTTGAAAAACAGGCCGGCGGACACCTGCAGAAGATCTTAAGCAAGCTGACCGACAATCCCATCAAGGGCTTCTTCCTCGGTCTCGGCGTGACCGCCATCATCCAAAGCTCCAGCGCCACCACCGTCATGGTGGTCGGCTTCGTCAACAGCGGCATCATGGAGCTGCATCAGGCCATCGGCATCATCATGGGCAGCAATGTGGGCACCACCGTCACCAGCTGGCTGCTGAGCCTCTCCGGCCTGCAGGGCGACAGCATCTGGATCCAGATGCTCAAACCCACCTCCTTCAGCCCGCTCCTCGCCTTCATCGGAATCCTGCTCTATATGGGCAAGAGCGAGAAGAAAAAGGGCGTCGGCACCATCCTCATCGGCTTTGCCATCCTGATGACCGGCATGACCACCATGTCCAAGGCCGTCGAGCCGCTGCAGGGCGAGGCATGGTTCACCAACCTCTTCGTCCGCTTCTCCAACCCCATCCTCGGCGTTCTGGTGGGTGCACTGGTCACTGGTATCATCCAGAGCTCCAGTGCCAGCGTCGGCATCCTGCAGGCCCTGAGCGCCACCGGCGTCATCACTTACGGCAGCGCCATCCCCATCATCATGGGCCAGAACATCGGCACCTGCGTCACGGCGCTGCTCTCTTCTGTGGGCGCGAACAAGAACGCCCGCCGTGCCGCCATGGTCCATCTCTACTTCAACATCATCGGCGTCACGGTCTTTCTGGCCGGTTTCTACGGCCTGAACGCTGTGGTGCACTTCGACTTTGTGAATGAGACCATCGCCGCATGGGGCATCGCCGTCGTGCACTCTGCCTTCAACATCGCGGCTACCCTCATCCTGCTCCCCTTTGCGAATGTTCTGGAAAAGCTGGCCATCCTCACCATCCCCGACGACGCCCAGAAAGAGAGCTTTGCCCTGCTGGACGAGCGTCTGCTGAACACCCCCGCTGTGGCCGTGGCCCGCGCCCGTTCTGCCACCGCCGACATGGCCGAGCTGGCCCGTGTGGGTGTCATGCAGGCCATGAGCCTGACCCATACCTGGGACGACGCGCTGGCTCAGAAAGTCCGGGATGAGGAGAGCAAGGTGGACCAGTACGAGGACGCACTCGGCACCTATCTGGTCAAACTCTCCAGCCGTGAGCTGAACCACGCAGACAGCCAGAGCGTGAACACCCTGCTCCACACCATCAGCGATTTCGAGCGCATCAGCGACCATTCCGTAAACCTTCTGGAATCTGCGCAGGAGATGCACACCAAAGAGATCAACTTCTCCGTTGACGCCCGCGAGGAGCTGCAGGTGCTTGAGGATGCCGTGCAGGATGTGCTGAACCGCACCACCGACGCCTTCCGCAAGGACGACCTGAATCTGGCCAGCAAGGTGGAGCCTATGGAGACCGTCGTGGACGAGCTGGTGCGCGCCATCAAGGCGCGTCATGTCGCCCGTCTGCAGGCCGGCAGCTGCTCCATCGAATATGGCTTCGTGCTGGAGGATCTGCTGACCAACTACGAGCGCGTCTGTGACCACTGCAGCAACGTGGCTGTCGCCCAGATCGAGGTGGCGCAGGACAGCTTCGACACCCACGCCTATCTCAACGACCTGCGCAGCGGCCATGCCTCCACCAAGGAGAGCGAGCAGTTCCAGCGCCGTCTGAATCGCTACCGCGAGCGCTATCTCTTCCCCGATGAGGCAGCCCCGGATGAAACGGAGGATAAAAAGGCATGATCTATATCGTAGAAGACGATGCAGCCATCCGTGAATTGGAACAATATGCATTGCAGTCCAACGGCTACGAGGCCGTGGGTTTTGAGTCCTCAGAGCCGTTTTGGCAGGCCGTCCACACCACGCCGCCGGAGCTGGTCATTCTGGATGTGATGCTGCCCGGCGAGGACGGCTTCTCCATCCTGAAAAAGCTGCGCGCCGCCCCTTCCCTGCGGCGTCTGCCCATCATCATGATAACGGCCAAGTCCAGTGAGCTGGACACGGTACGCGGCCTCGACTGCGGCGCAGATGACTACATCACCAAACCCTTCGGCATCATGGAGTTTCTGAGCCGGGTGCGTGCAGCACTCCGCCGGGCTGAGCCGGAGACACGGCCCAACGTCTACAGCTTCCGGGAGATCCTTCTCGACAACGCCCGCCACAGCGTCACCGTCAGCGGCACACCGGTAGAGCTGACCTACAAAGAGTACAGCCTGCTCCGGCTGCTGCTGGAAAATACGAACCTCGTCGTCACCCGCGAGACCATCCTGCAGGTGGTATGGGGCACCGACATCTCCGTGGAGAGCCGGACGGTGGATATGCACATCCGTACCCTGCGCAAGAAACTGGGCGATGCCGGAAAGTACATCTGCACGGTGCGGAAGGTAGGTTACAAGCTGACCGACAGCGAGGAGGAGCTTGAGCAATGAAACCACGCAGCATGGAAGAAAAAATAAGCTATCTGCTGCTTCTTATGGGCTTTGCCGGCCTGCTGTGCACCGCCGCGCTCTGCATTTTTGTGTTCCACAAGGCTTTCCGTGCGCAGGCGTGGACAGCCCTCGAGCGGGAGACCGATCTCGTGGCCGTCGGGTGCACACAGGTGGATGACCCCAGCCAGCTGAAAGCTTATGTGGACGGCTCGCTGCGCATCACCCTTATTGCGTCGGACGGCAGCGTGCTCTTCGAGTCTGCGACGGACCAGCCGATGGAGAACCATCTGCGCCGCCCCGAGATCCAGCAGGCCATGAAGAGCGGCGTCGGCCGTGACTGCCGCGACTCCCAGACGATGGGTTATGAGACTTATTATTACGCCATGCTGCTGCCCGACGGAGACATCCTCCGTGTGGCGCAGGACTCCGAGACCATCTGGTCCATCTATGATGCTGCCCTGCCCGCCATCATTCTGAGCTGCTTCCTGATGATGGGTGCCGCCGCCATCATTGCCGGGCTGCTGACCAAGAGCCTCGTTCAGCCCGTGCTGAAGATGACCGACGACCTCGACCACATTCAGGAGAATGTCCCCTACAAAGAGCTGATCCCCTTTGCGGAGAGCATCCATTCCGACCGGATGCTGCGGGAGAACAACGAGAAGATGCGGCAGGAGTTCACGGCCAACGTCAGCCACGAGCTGAAGACGCCCCTGACCAGCATTTCCGGCTATGCCGAGCTGATCGAGACCGGGATCGCCAAACCCGAGGACACCCCGGATTTTGCCCACAAGATCCATGTTGAGGCCAGCCGGATGATCCAGCTGGTCAACGATATTCTCCAGCTCTCGAACCTCGACAACGTCAGCGAGGCGGGAGCCGCACCTGCGATGGAGACGGTCGATCTGCTGGATGTGGCCCGGGAGTGTGTGGAGCGTCAGAAGGTCAACGCCCGCCGCTCCTACATCTCCCTGACCTACCTCGGCGAGGACGCCCCCGTGACGGGCAGCCGGAGCCTGCTGGATGAGCTGTGCCAGAACCTCTGCGACAACGCCATCCGCTACAACCGTCCCGGCGGCAAGGTCCAGATCATCACGGCCCGCACACGGGACGGCCACTGCACCCTGACCGTGAAGGACAACGGCATCGGCATCCCGAAGGAGGCGCAGGCCAGCGTCTTTGAGCGCTTCTACCGGGTGGACAAGAGCCGCAGCAAGGCCACCGGCGGCACCGGTCTGGGTCTGGCCATCGTCAAGCACATCGCCCGCATCCACAACGCCCGCATCAAGCTGGACAGCGCCGTGAACGAGGGAACGACCATCACCGTTATCTTTGAGTCTGCAAATTCTTATCGCAATTTTTAAAAATAGTGCCTATCAAACCAGCATATTTCAAACCAGCATATTTGCGATATGCAGTTTGCGGATGTTGCTTGTGCATTAAAAACGCAAACTGCTATAAAACCGCATAAGCCTTACGTCTGCCCGGATCTCCGGGCAGACGTTTTTTGTTGTGAGGCCGAGTTCTCCGTCCCGCAGGGCCTGACAGGCCCCGAGGCCGGAAACATCCAGCCCCAGCACCCAGCAGCGGCGGATGGTATCCTCGCAGAGTGTTTTCAGCTCTTCCTCTGCGTCCGGGGGCAGCTCACTTCGGGCGAGAGCGTTCACCCGGAGAAGAAAGCCCTCCCCTTCCCGCTCCACGCCGCAGAAGACCCGGTGCAGGCGGAGCGTCCCCCCGTCCATCACAAAGCGGTGCTCCCCGGCAGTCGTCCGGCTCCTGCCCTGCAGCAGCAGCGCCATCTCTGTCTGCGCTTCGGTCAGCTGAGCGGTCTGCTCTGCGGTGACGACGAGAGCCTCGGGGCTGCAGTGTGCACCCTCCTCTTCCAGCTCTACGATGGGCAGGACGAAGCCGCCGCCCTGCTCATACAGGTGGGGCGCGGAAGGAGCAGAATTTTTGACGCATTGCAGGAGGTTTTCGGGCAGGACATCCGACGCCTCGGCCCGCTCTTCCAGCATCTCCACTGAAAAGCCCGCCCCGAACATCCGTGACGCCAGCCTCCCGCAGGGCTGATGCAGGAACAGCTCTTCACAGGCAGGCAGCACACGCCGCACCGAGTCCTGTCCGGCGAAAAGATATTCGCAGAGCCGCCAGTCCGCCCGCTGAGGCAGGGCTTTTTCGGCGGCAGAAATGGCAGCGGAAAGCTGTGGGCCGCGGCCCACGCAGAGGCGGATGGCGGCTTCGGCCTCAGAGGAGTCGGCGGAGGCCTCCGGAAACTGGTACAGCAGGCCCACCGTCCAGCTGTCGTCCTTCGTCTCGACGAGAAGGGCACGGATCATGCTTTTCTCGGTATTCTCCCAGTGGAGAAAAAGGCAGAGCCAGACGGTCAGCACGCCTGCGGCCAGAAGCCGCAGACCCTTCCGGCGGCTCATCGTGCAGCCTCCGCGCCAGCTGTGCCCGAGGACCGCCCAGCAAGCCGCTCACAGAGCAGCCGCGCTGTGCGGACAAGAAAACAGAGACGAAAGACCGCCGCCGCCAGCCAGAGCAGCAGGAATGCGGCGTCGAAGCGGGAGATGCCCCCGAAGCTCCACGCCCGCAGAAGCTCATAGCCCGGATAGTCCTGCGGCGAACCAAACAAAAGTGCCAGCCCCAGCGCATAGCCGGAAGAAATGGCCGCAGGGATGACCGGAAGCCACAGCGCCGATTTTTTACCGGTCTTCGAAGTATTTTTGTCCATACAAAGAAGCGGGAACGAGAAATATTCGGGGTAAAAAAACACATCCAGCAATGTGAACGACCGGCCTGCCTCGCCCATCACGAGATCCTGCCATTCCAGCTGACTTGCCAGCCCCAGCAGGCAGAACAAGCTCCCCAGCACCATGAGTGCCCCGAGGACAGCAGCCATCCGGTCGTACAGCTCACAGCCGAGGTTCCATCCGGCCCAGAGGAGCAGCGGCAGCAGGCCGAAAAAGGCCATCGACGAGAACTGTGCCCAGCAGACCTGCTGGATCATCGCCGCTGTGCGGACAAGCTCCCAGAGATACCAGAGCAGGAAGGCGGCGCAGCAGCATTTTCCGGCAAAACCCGGACGGCGCAGGCGGGCGGCGTTCCAAGAAACGAGCACCGCAAGGAGCACCAACGCCGCTGCGGCCAGCATATTTCCCAGCAGGACGGCACGGACAGAACCGCTCTGCCCTGCCCTGAGGATGACGCGGCCCAGCTCTGCTGCCGCAGCGCTGAAAGCCAGCGTCCGGGCAGAGAAGCCCTCTCTCTGCTGCATTCAAGACCCCCTCCTTTTCCAGATGGTAAATGGGTGGCGGGACAGCGCCCGGTAGTTGCGGCGGATGATGCCATCCCCCGAAAAGACGACGTCCGAAAGGTAGGGCACCCCCATTGAGGAGAGGGACGTCAGCGCCGCCAGCACCCCCAGAGCCGCGCACACCAGCCCCACCGGCCCGGCCAGACCCGCCGCCAGCGTGACGCCCAGCCGCAGCAGGGTGGCAGGCTCGTACAGCGAAGGAGTGACGAAGACGGAGATGGCCGTGATGCTGGCCACGAGGATGACTGGTGTGCTCATCAGCCCGGCCCCGACGGCGGCATCGCCGATGATGAGCGCCGCAACAAGACTCACTGAGTGGCCCAGCGTCTGGGGCATCCGAAGCCCGGCCTCCCGGATGATCTCCAGCAGGAGGATGACCAGCAGCATCTCTGCGAACAGCGGAAGCGGCGTCGCCTTTTCGGCCGCCTCGATCTTGTAGAGCAGCTGAGGCGGAATAAGCTCGGGCAGGTAGACCGCGAGACAGACGAAGACCCCCGGCAGGAAGATGCTGAGGTAGAACGAACCATATTTCAGGATGCGCAGGAAGGACGAAAAGAGCGCCGTGGTCGCGTAGTCGTCGAGGCAGTCGAAATTCTCGCAGAAGAGGGAGGGCAGCACCAGCGCCGAGGGACTGCCGTTGACCAGAACTATGATCTTCCCCTCGCAGAGCTTTGCCGCAGCGGAAGCCGGGCGCTCGGTGTAGCTCACCGGGGCGAACAGCCGACATCTGGCCGGGAAAAGCCACGGCACGAAGTAGCTGGAATCCAGCAAAAGCTCCGGCTTTGCCTCCCGGAGGGTCCGGCGCACCCGGGCCACAGCCTGCCTGCTGGCTCTGTCCCTGCAATAGCAGATGGCGTACTCGGTCTTCATGGCGCAATCGGCCTGTGCTGTCTCCATCACGAGGGTGTCGGTGCGGATGAGGCGGCGCAGCAGGCTCAGATTGACCCGCAGAAGGTCGGCGAAGCCCTCCCGGGAGCCGCGCAGATCTCCTTCTCCGGAGGGCTCCTCCACCGACCGGGACTTGAGGCCCTGTACCGAGAAGACGATGCCCTTTTTGCACCCATCCAGTAAAAGCACCGCCATGCCGGCGGTCAGGCGGCGGACGAGGTCCTCCATCTCCTTGACCGGGCTGTTCTCGGCGGGCAGACCGGAGTGGTGCATCAGAAGTTCATAGACCTGTGCGCCGCTGTGGGCCAGCCGCTCCGGCTCGAGGCTGGGCGTATGGCGGGTGGCGGCGTCCAGCAGGAGCGCCCAGAGCGCTTCGAGGCTGGCCATGTTGTCGAAGAGCACGATGGCCCCCGGGCAGTGATAAAGCTCGATGCGCTTGGCATAAAAATCCGCCGAAGCGCCAAACCTAGCGTTGAGCGCCTCCAGATTCTCATCCAGCAACGAGGAAAGCTGCAGCATACGGTATCCCCCCTTTGCCTGCCAGTATTCCCCCGTCGGAGTCGCTTATTCAACCCACAAGGAGGGCCTTCTGTGAAGCTTCTGATTTTCCGCACCCTGCTCATTTACCTCTGCGTCCTGTTCGCCATGCGGCTGATGGGCAAGCGTCAGCTGGGCGAGCTGCAGCCCGAAGAGCTGGTGTCCACCATCCTCATCTCTAATCTGGCGTCCATCTCCATCGAGTCGGAGGAAGTGCCGGTGACGGCCAGCCTCATTCCCCTCTTCCTCATCGCAGCTCTGGAGCTGCTGGGGTCGGCGCTGAGCTTCCGCAGCCAGAAATTTTTCAATCTGATGTCCGGTCGCCCCAAGACGGTCATTCTGGACGGACAGATCGACCAGAATGCTCTGCGCACCCTCCGGCTGACCACAGCCGATCTGATGGAGGCCCTGCGGGGCAAAAATATCTTCGACCCCCGGGACGTCTCCTACGCCGTGGTCGAGACGAACGGCAGTCTCTCGGCAGCCCTCCGCCCCGAAAAGGAGACTGCCACCCTCGCTGACCTGCAGCTGAAGGTCGAACACAGCCACGCAACTATCCCCTTTGTGCTGGATGGCCAGGTTCTCGAGGACAACCTCCAATGGTGCGGAAAGGACAGAAGCTGGCTCGAGCGGACCGCGCAGGCCAACACCCTGCTGCCGGAAGAGATCCTGCTTCTGGTCGGCAACGAGACGGAGGATTATTTTCTGCTGAAAAAAGAGAGCCGCCGCAAGGGCAGCTCCCAGTGAGAGGTATGGAATGAAACGGATCTATGCGTGTCTGTGCATCGTGGCGGTGCTGCTGAGCATCGCCTTCTACAGCAGCTGGCGGGTGCAGAAATTTGCCGAGGATATTTCGGATGACATCGACAACGCCGTGGAGGCCCTCCGGGACGAGGATCTCCCTGCCGCACGGCAGGCTCTGGCCGAGGGAGCAAAGCTCTGCGACGAGATGCGGGAAGGGATGAACCATCTTCTCCGCACGCAGGACTTCACGGAACTGGAGAGCGCTCTCCGCGCCGCCGACGGCCACCTCGAAATGAATGCTCCCGAGGAAGCCCTCGGTGAACTGCGCCGGGCACAGGTTCAGGTGGAAACTCTGGAATGGCTTTCCCGGAGATTCGTTTAATTAAATCCCCGAGACCCGTTTTTATTTCGTGTAATCCTTGTTATCCGAAATTTATTTGTCCCAGCCCGCCGAGAAATAAGAGCTATAAACAGGATTTTATGCAGAGAGTTGCCACAATTTCAATCGATTCATCATTCGTTTTTCTATATGTAATGCCTCGTTCGGAAATCATCATTCTCCATCTGTACCCTATATAGATTTTTATATAGGGCATCTTCGGCAATTCCCCAAAGGGGCCCTTCCCGTCCGGATACAGCGTGCACAAAAAAGCGCCCCATCCCCTGCCCTGCGGCAGAGAATGAGGCGCTTATGGCTTTGGAACCGATTATTTCTTGCGGTCGCCCATCAGCTTTTTCAGCTCATTGAAGAAGCTTTCGACGTCCGCGAACTGCTGGTAGACCGAGGCAAAGCGGACATAGGCCACTTCGTCGATCTTTTTCAGCTCCTGCATGGTCAGTTCACCGATGCGCACGCTGGTCACTTCGCGGTCGTAGGTGCTCATCAGAGTCTGCTCGATGCTGCTGACGGCACGTTCCAGCGCTTCGTAGCTCACCGGGCGCTTGGCGCAGGCGCGGAGCATGGCATTCAGCAGTTTCTGCCGGTCGAACGGCTCGCGGGAATTATCCTTCTTGATGACGATAAGCGGCACTGTCTCCACCACCTCGTAGGTCGTGAACCGCATATGGCAGTGCAGGCACTCCCGGCGGCGGCGGATGCGCTCACTGTCTTCGGTGGGGCGGGAATCAATGACTTTGGACTCCTCATCGCCGCAATAGGGGCATTTCATGGTCGTTCCTCCTATAGCAGTTTGCGTTTTTAATGCACAGGCAACATCCGCAAACTGCATGTCGCAAAGATGCCGTTTTGACAGGCACTATTTTTGAAAATTGCGATAAAAACTCGGGACAGATCTGCATCCGGATCCAGCGGCTCAGTTCTTCTTTGCGCCCTTGCGCTCGCTCCATACCACCCAAGCAGAGGTGGAGACACACAGCGAGGTGTACACGCCGCTGAGCATACCCATCATCAGGGGGAAGGCAAAGGTAAAGATGCTGTCCAGACCATACAGTTTGGAGACGACGCACATCACGCCCAGCGCCATCACGGTGGTGACGGTGGTGATGACGGTGCGGCGGGCCGACTGGTTGACAGAGTGGTTGACCAGCTCTTCGAAGCCGACCTTCTTGCCCAGCAGGCTGCGGTTCTCACGGATGCGGTCGTAGACGACGACGGTATCGTTGATGGAGTAGCCGAGGATGGTCAGCATCGCCGCAATGAAGTTGCCGTCCAGCGGAGTGCGCAGCAGCACGAAGGTGCCGAACACCACCATCAGGTCGTTGAGCAGGGCCAGAACTGCCATCATGCCGCCGGTCAGGCCGCCGATCTTCTTGAAGCGGTATGCGATATAGGCGAGGATGAGCACCAGCGCGAACACCACAGCCACCAGACTCTTCTGGAGGAACTTCATGCCCATTGCGGCGCTGACGTTGCTCAGCGAGAGCTGTGCGAAGGAGTTGTCAGGATAGCTCTCGTTCAGGGAGTCCAGCAGGGTCTGCACCTCGTTGGTGGTGACGGTCTCGGTGCCGGGCATTGAGATCTTCAGGGTCTGCTCCCCTGTTGCGACGTTCTCGCCGGTCTGCAGGGTCAGGCCGTTGCTGCCCAGTGCCTCGGAGGCCGTCTTCTGGACCGCAGACATTTCAAAGCTGTTCTCGTAGCTCAGGGTGATCATCGCACCACCGGTGAACTCAGTGTCCAGATGGACGCCCAGCACCACTGCACAGAGGACGATCGCCGCCATCAGGCAGGCAGAGATGGTCAGGAAACGCTTGCGCAGACCAACGAAGTTGACCTGCTTCTTCTCGGTGGGAGTCTTACCGGGAGCATCCGCACCGTAGAGACGGGGGTTCCGCAGGGCCTTGATGGAAGCTGCGCCCCGGATCATGGTGCGGGTGGCAAAGATACCGAACACGAAGTTGAGCAGCACGCCGGTGAGCAGCGTGTAGCCGAAGGCGTAGATGGTGCCTGCGGTCGAGGGGCCGAAGGCGAAGAAGACGAAGTGCAGGGCCTTGGCAAAGAAGCCGTCCGAGGGGCCGAAGGCACCCATCAGGACGACCGCGACGATGACGATGGTCACGTTGCCGTCGATGATGGGGGTCAGCCCGCGGGCAAAGCCGCTCTTGAGCGCGCCGTCAAGGCTCTTGCCGCTGCGCAGCTCTTCCTTGATGCGCTCGGCGGTGATGACGTTGGCATCCACGCCCATACCGATGGCGAGGATGATGCCGGCGATGCCGGGCAGGGTCAGGGTGAAGCTCTCAAACACCGGGAAGTAGCCGGAGACGAAAGCCAGTGTGGCCGCCACCTGACCAGCCAGCGCGATGCAGGCGAGGAAGCCGGGCAGGCGGTAGAGGGCCGTCATGAGCACGAGGATGAGGGCAAAGGCGATGACACCGGCCAGCACCATGGCGCTCAGACTGTTCTCGCCCAGACTCGGGCTGATGGTGGAGTAGCTGTCCACGCTCAGCGCAAAGGGCAGAGAGCCGGAGTTGATCTGGCGGGCCATCTTGACGACATCTTCCTGCGTGAAGGGATTCGCCGCAGAGCTGGTGATGATGGCAGAGCCGTCGGTGATGGCGGCGTTGACGCTGGCGGTGCTGACGTTCTCGTCGTCCAGCCAGATGCTGATGCTTCCGCCGGTCTGGTACAGACGAGTGGTGGCATCGCCGAACGCCTTGGCACCCTCGTCGGTAAACTTCAGCGCCACATAGTACTCGGAACTGCTGCCGTTGACGGGGCCGTACTGGGCAGCAGCGCTCTCCACCATCGAGCCGTCAAGGACCAGCGCACCGTCTGCGCTGCTCCCCTCGCGGAAGGTCAGGTAGGCGGTGGTGCCGATCTCCTCGATGGCAGCTTCGGGGTCGAACTCGGTCTCGCCCGACTGCCACGGGAACTCGAGGATGAGGCTGTCGGAGTTGTTGTCCACATACAGCTCATAGTCGGTCACGTTGAGGGCGACCAGACGGTTCTCGATGACCAGCTGAGCAGCCTCAAGCTGGTCGTCGGTGGCGTCGTAGCCGTCGGAGGGGACGAAGGTGACGTTGACGCCGCCCTTGATGTCCACACCGAAGCGGATGTCCTTCGCTCCCTTGATGTAGGTGGTGGTCACATCACCGTACTTGACCGCAACACCGAAGAACGCCGTATAGACGAACGCCGCGATCACAAGCACCGTGAGGATAAGCTGCCATGCTTTGCCTTTCGTTTTCATATGAATCGGGAAACCTCCAAATATAATATGAAGCTGCTTTCCGGTCTTGGAAACAACTTCAAAATCTCCGCTGCGCCGTCTGAGCGGCAGCACAGCGGAGATTTGTGCAGTGGAAAGATCAGTCCTTTTCCGTCAGCAGTTTCTCGACTGCTGCCAGACGGACGCAGACACAGAGCAGGTCGGATGCGGTCTCTACCTCATCCAAACTGGGATAAGTGGGCGCGATGCGCAGGTGGGAATCATCCGGGTCCTTGTGGTAGGGGTATGCAGAGCCTGCGCCAGTGAGGGTCAGACCGCACTCCTTGCACAGCTGAGCCACCCGCTTTGCGCAGCCGGGCATGACATAGAGGCTGATGAAGTAGCCGCCCTTGGGGTTCGTCCAGTGGGCGATATCGCCGCAGGGGGTCAGCTCTTCGTTGAAGGCTGTCTTGACGGCGTCGAAGCAGGGCACCAGACGACGGCGGTGCTTTGCCATGTGAGCCAGAACGCCCTCCTTGTTCTTGAGGAAGCGGACGTGGCGCAGCTGGTTCATCTTATCGTAGCTGATAATCATGACCGAGAAGCGCTTGCAGATGTACTTCATCATGGCCTCGCTGCAAGCCAGAGCGGAGACGCCAGCGCCCGGGAAGGTGATCTTGCTGGTGGAAGTGAACATAAAGACGCGGTCTTCGTTGCCGTACTTCTTGCACTCGTTCAGCAGGACGGGGGTCTCGATGATCTCCTCCGTCAGATGGTGGACGATGTAAGCCTCATCCCAGAAGATCTTGAAGTCGGGGGCGGCGGTCTTCATCTTGGCGAAGCGGTCGATGGTCTCGTCGCTGTAGGTGTAGCCGTCGGGGTTGGAATACTGCGGCACGCACCAGATGCCCTTGATGGTGTCATCCTCGGCCACCAGCTTCTCGACGACGTCCATATCGGGGCCGTTCGGGGTCATGGGGACGCTGATCAGCTCGAAGCCGAACTCCTCGGTGATGGCAAAATGGCGGTCATAGCCGGGCACCGGGCAGAGGAACTTCCGCTTCTCCACCTGAGACCACGGGCAGGGGGACTCCGGGAAACCGAAGCTGTAGCCCATCGAGATGAGGTTGTACATCAGCTGCAGGCTGGAGTTGCCGCCCACAAAGACCTCCTCGGGCTTCACGCCCATCACGTCGGCGAACAGCTCACGGGCCTCATGCAGGCCCTCCAGATCGCCGTAGTTGCGGGCGTCGGTGCCTGCGTCGGTGGTATAGTCCGTCATCTGCAGCAGACCCATTGCCAGATCCATCTGGTGAGGGCCGGGCTTGCCGCGGGCCATGTTCAGCTTCAGGCCCATCGCCTGAAACTTCTTGTACTCTTCTTCCAGAGCTGCCTTTTCAGCAGTCAGTTCGTCGCGGGTCATCTCAAAATAATTTGCCATAACACACACTCCTTTATCGCACGTTCTATTTCCCACAGGGTCCGGTACTGTTTTTCTGCGAAGCAGGTTCATGCCAGTGGGCCGCTCCGATTTTTACCCTCACAGTTCCAGACTTTTATAGTTTACTACAATTTGACCTCGGAAACAAGTCGGATGGCACAAAAAGGCCCCGCCAAAAAGTAAAAAGCTTTCAGCGGGGCCTGCTCTCCCCTGCTGCGCGCTGCCGCTCAGCTCAGGGAAGGCTGGTTCTTATAACGCTTGCGCACTGCGCCGTACTCCATGTGCGCCTCGCCGCCCTCTACCGTATCCTCGTCGATGGTGACGCGGATGATGGTGGGGTCTGTGGGCACATTGTACATGACGGGCATCAGGATGTTCTCCATCACGCTGCGCAGGCCGCGGGCACCGGTCTTGCGCTCGATGGTCTTCCGCGCAATGGCGTGGAGGGCCTCATCGGTGATGTTCAGCTCCACATTGTCCATGGCCAGCAGCTCTTTGTACTGCTTGACCAGACTGTTTCGAGGCTCCTTCAGGACGCGCACCAGCGCATCCTCGTCCAGATCATCCAGCACCGTAATGACCGGCAGACGGCCGATCAGCTCGGGGATGAGACCGAACTTGACGAGGTCGTGGGGTTCGACCTTCCGCAGCAGGGCTTTCTGGGCCTCGCTGGAATTGTCCTTCAGGCTGCTGCCGAAGCCCAGAGCGGACTTATCGGTGCGGCGAAGGATATACTTGTCCAGACCGTCGAAGGCACCGCCGCAGATGAAGAGGATGTTGGTGGTGTCGATCTGGATGAACTCCTGCTGAGGGTGCTTGCGGCCGCCCTGCGGGGGAACATTGCTGACCGTGCCCTCCAGGATCTTCAGCAGAGCCTGCTGGACGCCCTCACCGCCCACATCACGGGTGATGGAGGGGTTCTCGCTCTTGCGGGTGATCTTGTCGATCTCATCGATATAGATGATGCCGATCTGCGCCTTCTGGACGTCGAAGTCTGCGGCCTGAATGAGCTTGAGCAGGATGTTCTCCACGTCCTCGCCCACATAGCCGGCCTCCGTCAGGGTGGTGGCATCTGCGATGGCGAAGGGCACGCCCAGCATCTTGGCCAGTGTCTGGGCCAGCAGGGTCTTGCCGACACCGGAGGGGCCGAGGAGCAGGACGTTGGACTTCTGCAGCTCAACGTCGGCGCCCTTGCCGCTCAGGATACGCTTATAGTGGTTGTAGACCGAGACGGCCAGCACACGCTTGGCCTCGTCCTGACCGATGACGTACTGGTCAAGGCCCTCCTTGATCTCCGCAGGGGTCTTGATGTTGATGGAAAGCTCGTCAGACGGCTGGATGCGCGCCCGGCTGGCACTGCCGCGGCTGGGGCGGGAGCTGCTGCCCGAGTGATCCGGCTTGTCCGAGAGCAGATCGGCGCAGAGGCCGATGCATTCGCTGCAGATGTTCACGCCGGGGCCAATGATCATCCGCTCCACTTCGTCCTGATGTTTGCCGCAGAAGCTGCAGACCAGATCCTTTTCGTTTTTATCTCTGCCGGAATTGTTATTAGCCATAACCGTTTTTCCTTATCCTGGGTGTATTGCTTTCTGCTGCTCAGCGGTGGGTGATGACCTCATCGATGAGGCCGTATTCCTTGGCCTCCTGCGCAGAAAGGAAGTTGTCGCGCTCGGTATCCAGCTCCACCTTTTCCAGCGGCTGGCCGGTGTACTCGCTGAGCAGCCGGTTCATCTTGGCGCGGGTGCGGACGAGATGGTCGGCATGGATCTTGATGTCGGTAGCCTGTCCGGACAGACCGCCGCCCTGACCGCCGGCGATGAGGGGCTGGTGGATCATGATCTCGGCGTTGGGCAGGGCAAAGCGCTTGCCCTTGGTGCCGCTGGCCAGCAGGAACGCGCCCATCGAGGCGGCCATGCCCATGCAGATGGTGGAGACATCACACTTGATATACTGGATGGTATCGTGGATGGCCATACCTGCGCTGATGGAGCCGCCGGGGCTGTTGATATACAGGCTGATGTCCTTATCGGGGTCCTGCCCTTCCAGATACAGCAGCTGTGCCACGACAAGGCTGGCGGAGGTATCGTTGACATCCTCGCTCAGCACAATGATGCGGTCGTTCAGCAGACGGGAGAAAATATCATAGGAACGCTCCCCGTGCGCCGACTGCTCGACAACGTAAGGAACAAAACTCATAGGGTTCGCCTCCTGAATGAAAAATTATTGTATTTGCAAAATTGACCGATACGGCAAGCACACAGGGCCGTAGCCGTATCGGTCAATTTTAACAACCTTCACTTACAGAGCCGGGGATCTCCCCTGCCCTGTATGACCTTGTGCGCCGGGATCACTCAGCGTCAGCGGCCTTCTCCACGACATTTGCGTGGCTCTTGATGAAGTCGATGGCCTTGTTGATGGCCAGATCGTGCTTCACCTCGTCCACGTTGATCAGCTCGCGGACCTTGTCCTCTTCCATCTTATACTGGTCAGCAATGCGCTTGACCTCGGCGTTCAGCTCGTCCTCAGTAGCCTCGATGTTCTCGGCAGCTGCGACAGCCTCCAGAGCCAGACGGATCTTGACCTGCTTCTCAGCCTGCGGCATGAAGGAAGCGCGGAACTGCTCCATAGTCTGGCCCATATACTTCAGGTAGTCCTCGAGGCGCAGGCCCTGCTGCTCCACGCGGAATGCGAAGTCATTGACCATCTCGTCCATGCGGGCATCATACATTGCCTGGGGGATCTCACCCTCCATGCTCTCGATGACCTGATCCACCAGAGCGTTCTCAACAGCCAGATCGTCCTGCTTGTCCAGCTGCTCCTGATTGTTCTTGCGGATGGAAGCCTTGAACTCGTCCAGAGTGTCGTACTCGGAGCAGTCCTTTGCCAGCTCATCGTCCAGAGCGGGCAGCTCCTTGTACTTGACCTCGTGCAGCTTGATCTTGAAGACAGCGGGCTTGCCAGCCAGCTCAGCAGCCTGATACTGCTCAGGGAAGGTGACGTTGACGTCGAACTCCTCACCGGCAGCGTGGCCGACGATCTGATCCTCGAAGCCGGGGATGAAGCTGCCGCTGCCCAGAGTCAGGCTGTAGTGCTCTGCCTTGCCGCCCTCAAATGCGACGCCGTCCACAAAGCCCTCGAAGTCGATGTCAACGATGTCGCCGTTCTCAGCAGCACCCTCACGGGTCAGCTCACGGGCGTTGCGCTCCTGCACACGCTTCAGCTCGGCCTCGACAGCCTCGTCAGAAACAGTATGGACCGTCTTCTCGACAGTCAGACCGTTGTAAGCGCCGATCTTCACCTCGGGCTTGACTGCGACCTTGACGGTCAGGGTAGCGCCCTCAGCCTCGCTGGCGGAATCAACGGAGACCTCAGGACGGCCCACCGGCTCGATGCCGGCAGCCTTGACAGCCTCTTCGTAAGCTGCGGGGAACAGCTCGTTGATGGCATCATAGGTAAAGACATCAGCACCGTACATCTTCTCGATCAGAGCCTTGGGAGCCTTGCCCTTGCGGAAGCCCTGAACAGGGTACTTCTTGCCCTCCTTCTTGAAGACATCGGCAACCGCAGCCTTGAAGGCCTCAGCGTCGATGGAGAACTGCAGCTCTGCCATGCTCTTCTCGAGCTTTTCGCACTTGATGAAATTCATTTTGTGTATCCTCCACTCAAATATTGTATTGCGTTGGGGCAGTGGGAAAACTGCCGCCTGCAACCGCGCACCGCGTCCTTGCTGTTTGCGAAATGCGGGGACGCGCGCGCTCAAATTGGGTGCAACAATCGCGTCACAACCTATTATAACACGCTTGTGATAGAATTGCCACCCCAAATTTTGACTTTTTGTTATTTCTGACCTTTCCGCCCCGGCCTCAGTTGATGCGGTAGGGACAGAACTTCAGGCCGTCGGCGCTGACGAGCTTGTAGCGGATGCCGTCCACATCGCCCTGCACAGCGTACCGGATGGCGTTGCCGTGCAGGTGGCCGTAGTAGCAGGTCCGGATGCCGTAGGCCTTCAGCGTTGCCACGATCTCGGGGGCGCTGGTGCCGGTGTAGACCGGCGGATAATGCAGGAACACCAGCTTCTCCAGCCCCGGCTCTGCGGCGTCAAGACTCATTTTGAGCCGCCCGATCTCCCGGTTCATCACCTTTTCGTCGTGGGCCTCCCCCACATCGAACAGCCAGCCCCGGGTGCCGCAGATGGCGTAACCCTCCACGGCGTAGGAGTTGTTGTGCAGGATGTGGAGCGTATCAAAGCCCTCGGCCTTCAGGTAGGCGTTCATCTTGTTGGCGGTGGTCCACCAATAGTCGTGGTTTCCCTTCATGATGAGCTTCTGGCCCGGCAGCTGCTGCAAAAACGCAAAGTCCTTCCGGGTGTCGGTCAGCCGCATGGCCCAGCTGATGTCGCCTGCAAGGACGATAGTATCCTCGGGCTTGATGAGCTTGCGCCAATTATGTTCCAGCCGCTCCACATAGCCGTTCCAGCCGGGGAAAACATCCATCGGCTTGGAGGCGCCTAGGGAGAGGTGGGTATCGCCAAGCACAAAAAGTGCCATAGTTTATTTACTCCTGTTCTGGTTTTCGTCACGCCTGATAGCCCAGCGCCACCTCCGCGATCCCTTCCGGGTCGATGACGGTGCTGAACCGCTCGGCCTTCTGCCGCAGGGCGGCAAGGCTTGCGGGCGCGGTCCGGCCGGTGGCTTCTTCCAGCGCCTGCATGGCCTCGAAATCGTTCTCCGGGGCAGTATGGCCCAGAGCCTCCAGCACGCTGCGGGGGAACTTGAAGGGCGAGGCAGTGGAGAGCACCACCATCGGCACGCCGTCCCGCTTCTTCTGGGCGGCGACGTGAAACGCCACAGCGGTATGGGTGTCGCAGAGGTAGCCGTCCTTCTCATAGCGGGCGCGGATCTCCCCTGCCACCTGCTCCTCGCTGCTCCAGCCGCAGTCGAAGCTCTCCCGAATCGCCGCCAGCGTCTCAGCACGGACGGTGTAGCTGCCCGTCTCATTCAGGCTCTTCATCAGACCGGCCACCTCGGCATCGCTGCCGGTGACGTGGTAGAGCAGACGCTCGAGGTTGGAGGAGACGAGGATGTCCATACTGGGCGAGGTGGTCTTATAGAACTCCCGCTTGGCGGTGTAAGTACCGGTGGAGAGGAAATCGGTCAGGACATTGTTCTGGTTGGAGGCGCAGACCAGCCTGCCCACGGGCAGACCCATCTGCTTTGCATAGTAGCCCGCCAGAATGTCGCCGAAGTTGCCGGTGGGCACGCAGAAATCCACCTCGTCGCCGAAGGTGATCTTCCCGGCCTTGAGCAGCTGGGCGTAGGCAGCAAAGTAGTAGACGATCTGGGGCACAAGACGGCCCCAGTTGATGGAGTTGGCGCTGGAAAGGCGGATGTTCCGCTCGGCCAGCTTGGCCGCGATCGCCTTGTCGCCGAAGACCCGCTTCACGCCGGTCTGGGCATCGTCAAAGTTGCCCCGCACCGCGTAGACCGCGACATTTGCTCCCTCCTGCGTCGCCATCTGCAGGCGCTGGATCTCGCTGGTGCCGCCCGTGGGGTAGAACACGGCGATCTCGACGCCCGGGATGTCGTGGTAGCCATCCAGCGCTGCCTTGCCGGTATCGCCGCTGGTGGCCACGAGGATGAGGGTCTTTTCGGTACGGGAGAGGTTCTTCTTTGCCTCCACGAGAAGCTTGGGCATCAGCTGGAGGGCGTAGTCCTTGAACGCGCAGGTCGGGCCGTGCCACAGCTCAAGGGCATAGGTGTCCCCTTCCACCGGGGCCAGATAGCCCGCCTTGCCGCCGAACGCCTCCCCATAGGTGGTGCGGGCGGCTTCGGTGAGGAAGTCCTTGGAGTAATCGGTCAGGTATTCGCTGACGACGGCAGCGGCCAGCACGGGATAATCCAGCTGGCACAGTGCCCTGACGTCCACCTGCGGAAAGCTTTCCGGGACGAAAAGGCCGCCCTCATCCGACAGGCCCTGTGCGATCGCCTGAGAGGCGGTCACAATGCGGTCATGGTCTCTCGTGCTGAAAAATTTCATCATTATCGCTCCTTTTTGCCAGAAGGCCCATCACTCGGCCTCATCCTGCGGCAGCGGCCCGAGGCCGTTTTCTGCCTTTTCCCACCGGGTTTTTCTGCGCACGTCTAGCTTTTTGCCCAGAAAGCACCCTTTATAATATGTACCATCCAGCGCCCGCTGTCAAGAGGAACGACCTCAGCCACGTCGAAACGCACCGGTTCGTCGCTCTGACGGGTGCTCTGGAGATACAATGCGGCAGATGCGATGATACGCCTCTGCTTCGCGGCATTCACCGCAGCGGCAGGGGTATCCAGAGAGTCTTTGGCGCGGGTCTTGACCTCGCAGAACACCAGTGTCCCGTCCGGTTCCCGCAGGATGAGGTCGATCTCCCCCATCCGGGTGTGATAATTGTGGCCGAGAAGCTCTGCTCCCTGCTTCTGGTAGAAGCGGGCCGCGGCGGCCTCTCCTCTTTGGCCCGTCTCGGCCCGGCCCATCACTTGCCTTCGGGCCAGTAGCCCTGTTTTTTGAGGAAGCTGCGACGGTAGAAGGGCTGGATGCCGTACTGTGCAATGAGTTCATAGTGCAGCTTTGTGCCGTAGCCCTTGTGCTTCGCCAGCTGATACTGGGGATACTGCTTGTCCAGCTCCAGCATATAGCGGTCACGGCTGACTTTTGCCAGCACCGACGCCGCGCCGATGCTGGCGCTGGTGGCGTCGCCCTTCACCACCGACTGTGCGGGCATGGTCAGCCCTGCCGGGGTCCGGTTTCCGTCCACGAGGACGAGGTTGGGCACGATGTCCAGCCCCTCCACGGCCTGACGCATCCCGCCCATGGTGGCGTTGAGGATGTTGTCGCGGTCGATGACATCCGGGCCGACGAAGACGATCTTATAGGCCAGCGCCTTTTCGATGATCTGCTCGAAGAGGGCCTCCCGTTTTTTCTCGGTCAGCTTCTTCGAGTCGTTGATGCCGTAGACCGGAGCCTCGGGGTCAAGGATGCAGGCGGCCACACAGACCGGGCCGCACAGCGGGCCGCGGCCCGCCTCGTCCACGCCTGCGAAGCAGCCGTACTGCGCCCGGACGTCGGCATCGTAGGCGTAGAGCGGCGCAGAGATCTCCTCGTCTGTCCGGCGCTTCATTCCTCGTCCTCCTCGGCAAAGTCCGCCATATCGTCCCGCTGGGGCGGGCGCTCGAGGGAGATGCGGCCCCACTTGCAGGCGCGGAACTCGTCCACCAGCATGATCGCACAGCGCTCGGTGTCCACCTCGCCGCCCCGCACCAGCAGACCGCGCTTGCGGCCGATGGCCTCCATCAGCTCGTAGGGCGGCAGGGCCAGCGTCTCGGCGTCCAGCTTGTACCGCTGGGCCACGAGGTCGGGATAGTTGCGGCGCACCTCATCCAGCAGGTTCATGGCCAGTTCTTCGACATCAAGGATGTCGTCCTTGATGGAGCCGATGAAGGCCAGATTCGAGGCAATGGTCCTGGAATCGAATTTTTTCCAGAGCACGCCGGGCATATCCAGCAGGTCGAATTTCTCGGCGCTGACCCACTGCTTGCCCTTGGTCACGCCGGGGCGGTCGGCCGCCTTGGCACGGGCCGAGCCTGCGAAGGTATTGATGAAGGTGGATTTGCCCACATTGGGGATGCCGCAGAGCATCACCTGCGTCTTTGCGCCGCCCATGCCGCGGTTCTGGCGGCGGGCCAGCAGGCCGGACAGCTCCTTCTCGATGGCAGCCTTGACGGCGTTCGCGCCGCCCTTCTGCTTGGCGCTGATGGCCACGCAGCCTGCGTCGGCCTCGTGGAAGTAGCGGATCCACTCCTCCGTCACGGCGGGGTCGGCGAGGTCGGCCTTGTTCAGCGCATAGAGCTTGGGCTTACGGGCTGTGATGCGCTCGATCTCCGGGTTAAGGCTGGACAGCGGGATGCGGGCGTCCAGCAGCACAAGACTGGCGTCAACGTGCTGGATCTCCTGCTCCATCATCCGCAGCGTCTTGGTCATATGGCCCGGAAACCATTGGATGGTATATTGGTTTGCAAACCGGGTGTCCTGATTGTTCATTTTACTACTCCAAAATCCGAAAGGGGCAAAAAGCAGAGCAGCACTTTGCCCAGTATATCCTGTTCGTCGATGCAGCCGACATAGCTCGAGCGGCTGTCCAGCGAGGCGTTGCGGTTGTCTCCCATGACGAAGACCGTCCCCTCCGGCACGGTGCAGGGAAACTCCACGTCATAGCCCAGATAGGTCGGCTCTGCGATGTAATCCTCTTCCAGCACCTTGCCGTTCACCTTCACGGTGCCGGCGGCGTAGTCGATGGAGATGGTGTCGCCGCCCTTGGCGATGACCCGTTTGACCAGCGGCCGGCCATAGCTGGTGTAGCTGTCCACGATGACCACATCGCCCCGCTGCGGCTCGTATCCTGCACCCCAGACGATGAGCTTGTCTCCGTTTTCCAGCGTAGGCACCATCGACTCGCCATCTACCTGAATGATGCGGAAAAAGAAGGAGAACACCAGCACCAACACCAGTGCCGCCGAAATGAGCGCTTCGTACCATTCCAGCAGGCTCTGCCCACGGGCAGCGGGCTGTGACTGTTCCATATCCGATGCACCTCTTTGTCCGGGCCTGCGCCCGTTTTTATTTCCTCTGTTCCTGCGCCAAAAGCGCCGTATAACAGAAAAAAGGGGACAAACAAGTTGCCCCCTTTTCTCCCGCTTTGAAACGGGGAATCATCAAATATCGCTCTTGACCTTGGCAGCCTTGCCGGTACGGCCACGCAGATAGAACAGCTTTGCGCGGCGGACCTTGCCCTTACGGACAACAGTGACCTTCTCGACGAAGGGGCTGTTGATCGGGAAGACACGCTCGATGCCGACGCCGTAGGAAACGCGGCGAACGGTAAAGGTCTCTGCGACGCCGCCGTGCTTCTTAGCAATGACGGTGCCCTCGAAGGCCTGAATACGCTCACGCTCGCCTTCCTTGATACGAACATCAACGCGGACGGTATCGCCGACGTTGAACTGGGGCTTCTCAGCCTTGATGCTGCCTTCAGAAATGATCTTCAGTGCGTCCATTTTAATTCCTCCATTTGTTTTTAGACGTTCATGCACAGCGAACTGCCGTCAGAGGACCGCCCGTTTAATGATATGTGTCATTAACCCCGCTGTGGTCTCAGCGGACACTAACGCCTTAATAGGATAGCACAAACCGCCCGCAAAAGCAAGGGGTTTGTGCAAATTCATGTGGGATATTTTCATTCCGGCCCCGCTGGGCCGTTCTTACTGAAACTTCTGCTTGTCCGCCGTCAGAAACTCGGTGCGCAGGATGGAGGCATTCGCCGCCGGGAGGCCGAATCTGGCTTCCAACGCCGCCGTCAGCAGCGAGGGGTTCAGGTTCAGCTCCTGTGCGGCGGGCAGACAGACGGCAAAGCTCACGCTCTCCCCTTCCGGCTCAAGCGTGAGCGCGGGGACATAGTCCTTCATCTCGACGGTCTTGACGCCGCGCTTGCTCTTCTTCTCCACCGGCACGCTGTCGAGGGTGTTGTACTGCTCGAGCAGCGGCGCGGCAGAGGCCGGGTAGCGGATGCGGTAGCAGGCGTAGGCAATGGCGTCGGCCTTCATCTTCACCGGCTCCACCCGGTAGACCTCGATGCCGGCGGGCATGATGGCGTTCAGCGCCGTCTGCCACTGGGCAAAGTCGGGGGCGTCGGCCTCGGTCTTTACGTCCACGCATTCACACTCGCTCTCCTGCCCCAGCGAGAGCGGGCAGGCAAAGGTCATATAGATATGGGGGTTGAAGCCCAGCGTGTGCCACACCGGCAGTCCGCTGCGCTTGAGCACCCGCTGCATCACCCGCTGCAGATCCAGCAAGGAGATGTAGGAGGCTTCGTCCCTCTTCTTAAACGAGATCCTGACTGTAATCAAAGCACGGCCCTCCTAACAGATGATTGGCGCCGCAGCCGTGGCAGGCACGGTTGCAGGGCTGGGTGGTCTGGGCTGCGAGGGCCTTGTTGTACTCCCGCACCAGATATTCGTGGGTGACGCCATAGTCCATATGGCTCCACGGCGTCACCTCGTCCAGACCGATGGGACGCTGACAGTAGAACTTCGGGTCGATGCCCATGTCCTCGAAGACCTTCAGCCATGTGTCGTACTGGAAGCACTCCTCCCAGCCGTCAAAGTAGCAGCCCCGCTTGTAGGCCTCGAGGATGACCGGGGCCAAGCGGCGGTCGCCCTTAGCGAAGACGCCCTCGAGGAAGCTAGTGGTACTGTCGTGATAGTTGACCTTGATCTTCCGGCTGTGGACGCTCTCCAGCAGATGCTTCTGCTTGGCCTTGAGCATCTCTTCGGTGTCCATGGGGACGAACTGGAAGGGGGTGTGGGGCTTGGGCACGAAGCAGGCGCAGCTGATGGTCACCTGCACGCCGCGGCCCTTGGCGTGCTTGGGGTTGGAGTAGTAGAGGTCTACCACCTTCTGGGCCGTCTCGGCGATGCCCTCGATGTCCTCCATCGTCTCGGTGGGCAGGCCCATCATGAAGTAGAGCTTGACGGAGGTGTAGCCGTTGGCGAAGGCCAGCGAGCAGGTCTTCTCGATCTCATCCCATGTGACGTTCTTGTTGATGACATCGCGCAGGCGCTGGGTGCCGGCCTCGGCGGCAAAGGTCAGGCCGCTTTTGCGTACCTTAGTGGTCTTCTCGATGAGGCTCTGGGAGAAGTTGTCCATCCGCAGGGAGGGCAGAGACAGGCTGACGTGCTCTTTCGGTGCCCACTCATTCAGGTCGTCCAGCAGTTCTTCCAGCTGGCTGTGGTCGGAGGTGGACAGGCTGGAAAGGCTCAGCTCCTCATAGCCGGTGTTGGCGCAGAGGTCCTGCGCCGCCTTGTTCAACAGGCTGGCATCGCGCTGGCGCATGGGGCGGTAGAGGAAACCGGCCTGACAGAACCGGCAGCCCCGCACGCAGCCCCGCAGCACCTCGACGCTGGCGCGGTCCTGGATCGCGCCCACCATGGGGACGACGAAGTTGGTCGGGGGCGCGAACTCGTTCAGGTCCTTGATGATGGCCTTGGTGACGACGGCCGGGATGCCCGGCTCATTGGGGGTGATGGACTTGATGCGGCCATCCTCGCAGTATTCGACATCGTAGAACGCCGGGATATAGACGCCGGGGATCTTGGCGATGCGGCGCAGCAGCTCCTTCTTGGAGATACCGCCCTCCTTCTTCGCCTTTTCGATCTCGGCGCAGATGCCGGGCAGCTGGTTCTCGCCCTCGCCCAGCTGGATGACATCGAAGAAGTCGGCGATGGGCTCGGAGTTGCAGGCACAGGGGCCGCCTGCCACGATGAGCGGCCAGCGCTCGTCGCGGTCCTTCGAATAGAACGGGATGCCCGCCAGCTCCAGCATGGCGAGGATGTTGGTGTAGGACAGCTCATATTGGAGCGTGAAGCCCACGGCATCGAAGTCGGTAAGAGGGTCTTTGCTCTCCATCGTGTAGAGGGGCAGACCCAGACGCTCCATCTCCGCCTTCATATCCAGCCACGGCATGAAGGCGCGCTCGCACCACCAGTTCTTGTGGCTGTTCAGCAGCTCATAGAGTATCTTTTCGCCCAGAAAGGACATTCCCACTTCGTAGGTGTCCGGGAAGCAGAACGCAAAGCGGACGTCCACCTCATCCTTATTTTTATACACGCTGCCCGGTTCGCCGCCGGTATAACGGCCCGGCTTCTGCACCCGGGACAGCGCTTCTTTCAGTTTCGGATCAAACATCAAGCTCCTCCATTTGACAATACGGATTTCATGTTTCCTTATTGTACCCTATTTTGAGGAGGATTGCAACAGACAGCGCACCATCTGCGCCCCGTCCAGCGGCGGGATGGGCAGAAGGTTGAAGGCCCCGGTGAGGACGTTGGCTGCGAGAAAGGCGCTGTCCCGGATGGCAGCGTACTGCTCCATCCGCACCGCCCAGACAGCGGCCAGCAGAGCGTTCGTCCCCGGCCCGGCGGCAGCGAGAAGAAAGGTCTGCCCCCGGGTGAGGGCCTGCCCCCTCGTCCGCATACAAAAGCCGGTCATGGTCACTTCGATGACCGGCAGGCGGCGGAAGAGGGCCAGATAGACGAGGATATGCCCCATCTCATGGAGGACAGCGGCATAGAGGCCGATGCGCAGAAAGCCGCTGGCGTCGGACCAGAGCAGCAGATACAGCGCCCCGCAGAGCAAGAGCGGGTCACGGAAGACCAGCGGCCCTGCCCGGACGAGCCGCCTCATGGCAGACCCAGCAGCGCCCCGGCGTCATAGCGGGTGCCCTGCTCAAGAAGCTCGAAATGGAGGTGTGCCCCGGTGGAGCGGCCGGTCTCCCCTGCTGTGCCCAGCGGCTGGCCCGCCTGCACCACCTCCCCGGCCCGGACGAAGAGGTATTGGAGGTGGGCGTAAAGCGTCTCCTGCCCGCCACTGTGGCTCAGGCGGAGGTAGTTGCCGTAGGTAGTGCTCCGCCGGGCAGCGGATACGACGCCGTCCATCGCAGCCAGCACCCGCGTCCCTTCCGCGCAGGCAAGGTCAGTGCCCCGGTGGAAGGACTTTTCGCCGGTGAGGGGGTCGGTGCGCCAGCCGTAGGCGTCCGAGACGCGCCATCCATTCGTCTCCAGCGGGAAGGAAGCGGCCTGCGTCGGCCGCACCCGTTCCAGCGAGCAGCCCTCCGGCGCAGCCTTGGCAGCACAGGCCCGCAGCACAGTCATGCAGAACAAAACGGCGCAGAACGCCGCGAAGATGACCCACCCCTTTGTGTTTTGCTGTCTTGTCCGCATCGGCGTCCCCCCTGCTCTCTGCACTGTATGCAGCAGAAGGGGCAGCCAGAACGCAAAAAGCTGCCGCCAGCTTCGGGGCTGACGGCAGCAGGTCTCATCATTTCCGGAAATATCCGAGCAGACGGCCCAGCAGGCCGGTGCTGCGGGAGCGGCTCTCGGTGACGACGATGGGCATTGGTGCGGGAGCGGCCTTCGTCTGCGGCTTTTCTGCCGGTGCGGGAGCGGCGGGCTGAGGTACAGCCTTTGCGGGAGCGGCGGGCTTCTCCGGAGCCTTGATAGGCTTCGGCGGTTCAACTGGCGCAGCTGCCTTGTCCCGGACGGTCCAGTCGTCCCGGAGAAGGTCGTACATCCCCATCTGGCTGTTCACCAGCGGCTCGCCGGGGGCAGGCTTGACCTTCTGGTAGCTGCCGTCCGGCTGCATCTCGCGGGCGTTGACATTGTCGCTGAGCTGAAGCCGGAGGATGCTGTCCAGCTTTTCCTTCAGGACGGGGTCTTCCACCCGGACGCCCACCTCCACGCGGCACTCGGTGTTGCGGGTGAGGAAATCGCCGGAGGCGATATAGGTGCGGGTGTTGACCCCATCGAAGAAGCTGTAGATGCGGCCATGTTCAAGGTAGCGGCCCACGAGGCTGCGGATGTGGAGGTTCTCAGTCTTTCCGGACACACCGGCGCGGACGCAGCAGATGCCGCGGACGATCATGTCGATGCGGACCCCCGCACAGCTGGCCTCCTCAAGCTTCAGGATGATGTCCCGGTCGGAGATGGAGTTGTTCTTGAGGATCATAGAGGCCGGACGCCCCAGACGGGCGGCGTTGATGACCCGATCCATCTCGTCCAGCAGGACGCTCTTGAAGCGCAGCGGCGCCACCAGCATCTTTTCGCTCTCTTCCGTCAGCTTCTGCACGGCGAGGTTCTGGAAGACATTGGAAGCCTCCTCGCCGATGCCGAGGTCGGCGGTGATGAAGGAGTAGTCGGTGTAAAGCTCACTGGTCTTCTCGTTGTAGTTGCCGGTGCCGATCTGGGTGATGTAAGAGTAGCCGTGAGCGCTCTTTTTGGTGATGAGGGTCAGCTTGGAGTGCACCTTGTAGTCGTCGAAGCCGTAGATGACGGTGCATCCCGCTTCCTCGAGGTGCTTCGACCAGTCGATGTTGTTCTGCTCATCAAAGCGGGCGCGCAGCTCCACCAGCGCCACGACCTCCTTGCCGTTTTCAGCGGCCTCCACGAGGGCCTGCACGATCTGGGATTCCCGGGCCATCCGGTAGAGGGTCATCTTGATGGAGATGACGTCGGGGTCCTGCGCGGCCTTTTTGAGCATCGCAATGAAGGGGCGGATGGACTGGTACGGATAGCTCAGCAGCACATCATGCTTTTCCACCTCGGCGGCGAGGTCGTAATCCTGCGGGGGCAGCATGGGCCGGGCCGGCGGATAGAACAGCTCCGGGTGGCCGTCGGACTCCATCCGACCCGTGAGCTTGAAGAAGAAGCTCAGGTCAAGGGGGCTTTTCTGGACGAAGACCCGCTTGTGGGTCAGCTCGAGGCGGCTGCACAGCAGCTGCGTGACCTGCGGCGCGGCAGGGATGACCTGCAGCCGCACCGCGGCCAGCTTGCGGCGGCGCTTGAGCAGGTCGGCCATGATCTCGCGGTAGTCGATGTCATGATCCATCATCCCCTCTTTCACGTCGATGTCGGCGTTGCGGGTGACCCGGAAGAGGCACTTTTCCTGCACATTCTCCTTGCCGAAGATGAGGGCCGCATAATGGAGCACCAGCTCTTCCGTCAGGGCAAAAAGCGTCTCGTTGTCCTTCCGGACAAAGTGCATCCGCTCCATCTGGCTCGAGATGGGTACGATGCCGAGGGTGTTCTCCGCAGAGTGCTTCTCGCGGAGGAGAACGCCGAGGTAGATCTCCTTATTGCGCAGGAACGGGAAGGGGTGGCGGCTGTCCACGATCTGGGGGCTGAGGATGGGGAAAAGCTCGCTCTGGAAATACTTTTTCCAGAAATGCTCGTCCTCCTTGGTCAGCTTATCGAAATCCACCTTGCGGTAGCCGCAGGCGGCCAGATTTTCCAGCGCCTTGGCGTAATATTTGTCGCAGTCCTCCTGAAGCTGGGCCGTCTTGGGCATAATGGCGGCAAGCTGCTCCTCTGCCGTCATGTTGGTCTTGTTCTCCCGCTTCTCCTTCTTGCCGCGCATAAGGTTTGCCCGCTCCTGGAGCGAGCCGACGCGCACCATGAAGAACTCGTCCAGATTGGAGCCATAGATGGACAGGAACTTGAGCTGCTCGGCCAGCGGGACATTTTTATCCTTGCCCAGCACCAGCACGCGGCGGTTGAAATCCAGCCAGCTCAGTTCCCGGTTGATAAAGATGCTCTCTTCACTCATGATGATTCCTCTTTCCTGCGAGGGGGTCTCCCCTCAGCTCAGATAGACAAGGCCCTGCCATCCGTCTATCATATCCTGCGTAACGCCCGGCACCTGCGCCACCTCGCCGAGGCTCCGGAAGGGGCCGTGGGCGAGGCGGTATTCCAGGATCGCTCTCGCCTTCTTCTCCCCGAGGCCGGGCAGGGTGGACATCGCATCCACTCCGGCGGTGTTGAGATCCACCCGGAAGGACTCCCGCAGCGCCTCCGGCGCAGACACCGGAACATCCTGCGCCGGGGCGGACGGCACGGCGTACCAGAGCGCCAGTCCGACGATGCACGCTGCCGCCGCTGCTGCCAGCACCAGAAAGCGGCGCTGGCGGGGCGCAGACATAGTTTCTTTCATTGTACTAGAAATCCCTCCAAAAAGAAAGCCTCCTGCGGAAAATTTGCAGGAGACTTTACACAATTTTTACGAAGCCGCTTCAGCACTTCGCACAAGGCCATAGAAAAACTCTGCCGCCGCACCGGTGTCGTGGTCGGTCAGGGTCGTCTGACTGGCGGCAAGGCGCAGCTCCACCGGGGCATCGGCCGGGACGACGCTCTGCTTGGCCTGACGGACAAGCTCAAGCATCTGGCTGCATCCGGCGGCGACGGTGAGCTGGTCTGCGGTGCAGTTGATGGGCAGGCAGACCGCCCCCAGCATCGCCTCCGCCGAGACTGTGCCCGGCGTCAGCACCATGACGTCCATGCCGGTGCGCTCCGAGCGCAGCATGGCGGCATTGTCCCCCAGCGCCCGTTCCAGCAGAGCCTGAATGGGCAGCTGCTGGCGATCCTGATAGAGCAGGATGCGCAGCACGTCCTCGCCCCGGACATCGGCCGGGCTGCACAGGGTAAAGGGGGTGAACTCCCGGCGCAGATGGCGCTCAAGGGCGGTGCTCATCCGCAGCACGCGGGTGGAGCCGTCAGCCATCTGCAGCGCGATACCCAGCCCCACCGCAGCGGGCAGTTTCTTGAAGATGGACTCCTCACAGCCTGCGAAGCTGCACAGCGGCTGGCCGCTGCCCTCCGAGAACCGGTAGGCCAGCGTGCCGCCGCAGGTCAGCGCAGGCGCAGCAAGGCGCACTCCGCCCAGCACGGCGCGGACGGCCCGGGGCGAGCGCTGGGTGAAGACGGTCAGGCGGCCGCCCCGGCTGGAAAACAGCTGCAGCACGTCTCGGACGACCTGCGGCATATTGCCGTCACCGGCCAAGAGAAGGTGATCCAGATCGCAGAGCACGAGCGCAGAATCGAGAAGTTTTGTCATACAGTCCCCCTCCTGAGCGATGCGATAAAGTGGGTGAAATACTCCGGCAGCTCCGAGTCGAAGCGGAGCTGCTCCCCCGTGATGGGGTGGATAAAGCCCAGCGTCTTGGCGTGGAGGCACTGGCCGTGGAGCTTGGTGATGCAGTTGTGCGGGCCATATACAGGGTCGCCCGCCACGGGGTGCTGGATGGACGCCATGTGGACGCGGATCTGGTGGGTGCGGCCCGTCTTGAGGCGGCATTCCAGCAGGGTGAAGCCCCCGAAGCGCTCCAGCACCTTGTAGCCGGTGTAGGCGTACTTGGTGTGCGGCTCGCTGGCCGGGTAGACCGCCATCTTTTTGCGGTCGGTCTTGGAGCGGCCCAGATTGGCCTCCACAAAGCCCTCGTCCTGCGCAAAGCCGCCGTAAACGACGGTCTGGTAGGCCCGCTCCACGCTGTGGACGGCCATCTGCTGGGACAGGCCGATGTGGGTGGCGTCGTCCTTTGCCACCACCAGCAATCCGCTGGTGTCCTTGTCGATGCGGTGGACGATGCCGGGGCGTATCTCGCCGCCGATGCCCGAGAGACTGCCCTTGCAGTGCCAGAGCAGGGCGTTCACCAGCGTGCCGTCCGGGTTGCCCGGGGCCGGATGGACCACCATCCCCTTGGGCTTGTTCACCACCAGAAGATGGTCGTCCTCATACACGATGTCCAGCGGGATGTCCTGCGGCACAGCCTCGATGGGCTTTGCGTCGGGGATCTCCAGCAGGATGGTATCTCCCGCCTTGAGCTTGAGGCTCTTGGCGATGCTCCTGCCGTTGCAGAGCACATGGCCCTCGGCCACGAGGCCCTGCAGCGCGCTGCGGGAAAGCCCGGTGTCCTCCCCGCTGAGGAAGCGGTCGATGCGCTGGCCTGCGGCCTCCGTCTCCACGATAAATTCACGCTGTTCCATGTTTCAGCGCTCCTTCGAGGGCTTGTCGTCCACCTCTTCCAGCAGGATGACCAGCACCCAGAGCGCCACACCGACGCAGACGCAGATGTCGGCGAAATTGAAGACCGCAAAGTCGATGAACAGAGGGTTGATGTAGTCCACGACCTCGCCGTTGAGCACCCGGTCGATGAGGTTGCCGATGCCGCCCGCCAGCACGAGGATGAACGCCGTCTGCTGCAGCAGTTTGCCCCGGCTGCGGAAGAACAGCATATAGGCCACCAACAGCAGCGCGGCGGTGGTGGTGAGGATGAGGAAAAGCTGCCTGCCGCTGAGCAGGCTGAAGGCCATGCCCTGATTGAGCACGAAGCGCAGCTCCAACACATGGGGGATGAGGGTGATGGACTCCACCGGAGCCAGAGCCTGAACGGCCCAGAGCTTGATGGCCTGATCGATGCCCACCAGCGCGGCCACACAGACCAGATTCAGAATGACGTATGCCATAGTTTCTCCCAACGCTTGATTTTTTGAAAAAGGCGGCGCCCCCTTTTGCGCCGGGTGCGCCGCCAGAGATATAAGATGGATCAGCCCTCCACAACGCTGGCGCAGCGTGCGCACAGGGTGGGGTGAGCAGAGTGGGTGCCGATGTCGGCAGAGTACTTCCAGCAGCGCTCGCACTTGTCGCCGGTGGCGTGTGCAGCAGCAACGCCCAGACCCTCGACTGCGCTGGCTGCGCCGCCCTCGCCCTTGACCAGCTCCACATGGGAGACGATCATCAGGTCGGCCAGCTCGTCCATCGGGATGCTGTTCAGCAGCGCATAGACGGCATCATTGCAGTACAGGGTGACGGAAGCCTCAAGAGACGCGCCGATCTGCTTGTCGGCACGGGCCTGCTCCAGCACCTTCTTGACCTCGTCGCGGACAGCGATGAGCTGTGCCCATTTGGCTTTGAAGGCGTCGTCGGCTGCGTACTGGCCGGCCTTCGGCATATCCTCGAAGACGACGTACTTGTTCATGCCCTCGGTCTTGGGCAGGAAGTCCCAGATCTCCTGACTGGTGAAGCAGAGGATGGGGGCGATGATCTTGTCCAGAGCGACGAGGATCTTGTACATCGCGGTCTGTGCAGCCTTGCGGCCGGTGCCGTTGGTGCAGTACAGACGATCCTTGGTGACGTCCAGATAGAAGTTGGACATGGCCACGACGCAGAAGTTGTAGACCGCATGGTAGACCTTGTTGAAGTCGTAGACGGCATAGCCTGCGTTGGTATTGACGATGAGGTCATCCAGCGCAGCCAGTGCCCAGCGGTCGATGTCCTGCAGCTGGTCATCGGAGACGCAGTCGGTGTTGGGGTCGAAGCCGTCGAGGTTGCCCAGAATGAAGCGGGCGGTGTTGCGGATCTTGCGGTAGGCCTCGCTCAGCTGCTTGAAGATGTTCTTGCCTGCACGCACGTCAACGGTGTAGTCGGAGGAAGCCACCCACAGGCGGATGATGTCTGCGCCGTAGTCCTTGATGATCTCGCTCGGCTCGACGCCGTTGCCGGCACTCTTGTGCATCTGCTTGCCCTGCTCGTCCACGACCCAGCCGTGGCACAGAACGGACTTGTAGGGTGCGCAGCCCTTGCTTGCAACGCTGGTCAGCAGGCTGGACTGGAACCAGCCGCGGAACTGGTCGCCGCCCTCCATATACATATCGGCCGGGAAGCGCAGCTCAGGCCGCTCTTCCAGAACGGCGGCGTGGGTGGAGCCGGAGTCGAACCAGACGTCCATGATGTCGGTGTCCTTCGTCCACTCGGATGCGCCGCACTTCTCGCAGACCTCACCGGCGGGGATGATCTGCTCGGCGTCGTACTTGTACCATGCGTCAGAGCCTTCCTTGCGGAACAGGTCGCTGACAGCCTTGATGGTGGCATCGGTGATGTGGTAGGTGCCGCACTTCTTGCAGTAGAAGGCCGGGATGGGCACGCCCCAAGTGCGCTGGCGGCTGATGCACCAGTCGTTGCGGTCGCGGACCATGCCGTGCATCCGGTCGTGGCCCCAGTCAGGCATCCAGGTCACGGTGTCGATGGCCTTGTAGACGTCCTCACGGAACTTGGCGATGGAGCAGAACCACTGCTCGGTGGCGCGGAAGATGATGGGGTTGTGGCAGCGCCAGCAGTGCGGATACTGATGCTTGATGTGCAGCTGGCCCATGACAGCGCCGGAGGCGGTCAGGTCGGCCAGAATGGTCTTGTTGGAAGCCCAGACGCGCTGACCAGCGTACTTGCCGGCCTGCTCGGTCAGATAGCCGCCGTCGTCCACAGGGACGGTGATGGGGATCTGGGGGTACTTCTGGCAGACGTTGAAGTCATCGACGCCGTGGCCGCCGGCGGTGTGGACGCAGCCAGAGCCGCTTTCCAGCGTGACGTGGTCGCCGAGGATGACCCAGCCCTCCTTGGGCAGGTAGACGTGGTTGTAGCGCATCAGCTCGAACTCAGCGCCGCTGACCGGCTCGCCCACCACCTCGTAATCGGTGATGTGGCAGGAATCCATGACGCTCTTGACGAGGTCGGTGGCCATGATGTGGAACTCGTCGCCGATCTTGACGAAGGAGTACTCGAACTGGCCGTTCAGGCAGATGGCCTCGTTGGCGGGCAGGGTCCAAGTAGTGGTGGTCCAGATGACGAAGTAGGTCTTCTCCATCGGGATGCCGTGCTTTGCCAGCACACCGTTGGGGTCCTGAGAAACATGGAAACGGACGAAGATGGAGTCGCACTCGTCCTCGCCGTACTCGATCTCGGCCTCTGCCAGAGCGGTGCGGCAGTCGGGGCACCAGTAGACCGGCTTCAGGCCCTTGTAGATGTAGCCCTTCTTGGCCATCTCGCCAAAGATCTCGATCTGACGTGCCTCAAACTCGGGCTTGAGGGTCAGGTAGGGATGCTCAAAGTCGCCGATGACGCCCAGACGCTTGAACTGGTCGCTCATGATGTCGATGTGCTCGGTGGCAAACTTCTCGCAGATCTGGCGCAGCTCGAGCTTGGAGATGTCCTTCTTCTTCTCGCCGACGGAGGACAGGGCCTTCAGCTCAATGGGCAGGCCGTGGGTATCAAAGCCGGGCACATAGGGAGCCTGAAAGCCCTCCATGTTCTTCTCGCGGATGATGATGTCCTTGATGATCTTGTTCAGCGCGGTGCCCATGTGGATGTTACCGTTGGCATACGGGGGGCCATCGTGCAGGATGAACTGAGGCTTGCCCTCATTGTGCTTCATGAGCTGGTTGTACAGGTCGTTGTCGTCCCAATCCTTGAGCATGACCGGCTCCTTCTTGGGCAGACCGGCACGCATCTCAAACAGGGTCTTGGGCAGGTTCAGAGTACTATCGTACTGAGACTTATTCTTAGCCACTGGTTTACACTCTCCTCTATTGGTTTTGCAATCGCAAGCAGCGCAGTTGTGCGCCTGATGATTATCGAAAACAGCGTTTTGCTGTCGATGCATGGTTTTTTTATTCGCTGAAGCTCACGCCCTGAAATGCAGCGTTGGGGTCTGCGGGGGGCGGGTCGAGCTTGAGCTGGGATTCATCCTTTTCCCAGAAGTCCTCGCCCTTATCGGAAGCAGGGACGGCGGGGGCAACTTCGGCCTCGGGGGCGTCCGCAGCGGGTGCGGTCTCTGCGTTCTCAGCGTCAGCAGCCTCTGCCTCGGGCAGCTCCTCGCCTGCATCCTGCGCGGCCGCCTCTTCCTTCTGCTGGAACTCCGGCAGACGGCTCAGGGACTCCACATGGGTGCGGTAGAGGTTCAGCACGTCGGACTTGAAGCGAGTGACTTCGAGACGGACGCGGTCATACTCCCGCTCCTCGGCCAACTTCTTGTCGTTGGCCTCACTGATGATCTCATCAGCGCGGTCGCTGGCCTTCTGCAGCAGCTCGTTGGCATCCCGGATGATGTCGTCGCCGCGCAGATTCGCACGGTGCAGGATGTCCTCGGCCTTTTGGTTAGCCTCGCGGATGACATTTTCACCCATCCGCTGGGCATTGATGAGGGCGCTCTTGAGCATATCTCCGTCGGCCTCATAGCTCTGCATACTGCGGCGCAGCGTCTCGTTCTCCGCAGTCAGATCGGCCACCTGCTTGCGCAGCGCCTCCATCTGTCCTGCATCCTGCTCGAGCTGCTGTTCTACCTTATCCAGAAAACGATCCACGTCCTCGGTGCGGTAGCCGCGGAGATTCTTTTCGAATTGGACAGCACGCACGTCCTGCGGTGTCAGCATAGTGATCTCCTCCATTTATTCCGGTCCTTCGCATCAATACTGGAAGAACTCGATGATTTGTCGGTCTTTTTTACTCTTGCCCGGCAGAGCCGTCAGGCGGAAGCGCCCCTTGCCCCGCACGGTGAACACATCCGATGGGTACACCGGCGCGTGGGCGCTGGAAGCGGGCAGATGGTTGATCTCCACCCGTCCCGCCGCCACAAGCTCTGCGGCCATGCCCCGGCTGCACCGCAGCATGGCCGCCAGCACAGCGTCCAGACGCAGGGACGACACGGTGGCCGTCTGCAAACGGCGCTCGGCCTCGGCGAACTGCGGCACCTCGTCCAGTGCCAGCAGCTGGGCCGTCACCTCGGTGCGGCCCACGCTGCGCAGCTCCTGACAGATGAGGTCTGCGGCCGGCTCCAGCGCGAACACATAGGCAGTGCCCGGCTCTTCCGGCGGCAGGACGATGTCGCCCAGCGCCTCCCGGCGAAGCTCGAGGCCCATCAGGCTGCCCAGATAGTCCTTGTGGACGGGCAGCTGTGCCCCGGCCAGCCCGCGGCATCTGAGCCGGACGCAGCAGACCGGGCAGGCCGGATAGCAGTCCTCCGGCTCAAGGCAGAGCACCCGGCGCTCTGCCCCGGGCCAGCCGCCCTCGAAGCAGCAGCTCTCTTCCGGCGCATCGGCGCGGTTGAGTGCCGCCTGCGCCAGCTGCTGTTCCCGGTCGCTCAGAAAGGCCGAATAGCGGGCGATGCCCCGGCCAAAGGCGGCGCGGGCCAGATCCTCCACATGGCGCATGAGGAAGCGCTCCTCATCGTTCTGCGCCGGGACGAAGCCCCGCACGCCGGGCTGTGCATCAATAGAACGCGCCATTGTTCTCCAGCTCGTCCAGCAGGTCACCCATGATGTCTACGTTGTAGGGGGTAATGATGAAGGTGCTGTTGGCCACCCGCTTGATCTGGCCGTTGTTGGCGTAGGCCACACCGGAGAGGAAGTCCACCAGACGGCGGGAGACCTCTTTGTTGGTGGACTCCAGATTCAGCACGACAGTGCGCTTGTTGTTCAGGTGGTCTGCAATGGTGCTGGCGTCCTCGAAGTGCTCGGGCTTGACCAGAACGACCTTCAGCTGGGTGGTGGCATGGATGTTGACCACCTTGCCGTTCCGCTTGGGGGCCGCAGCCTCCTCGGGGGCGTCCTCCTCGTCGGCACCTGCGACGCCGATGCCGTTGTTGTTATTCACCATCTGAGGGCCGTCGTCCATGTACTGATCGTCGTAATCGTCCTCACTGCCAAAAAGTCCTTTTTTCAGACTATCCACAAAAGACATAGAAACTTGCTCCTTTCATTCAGGCAGCTCGCGCCGCCCGGCACCCCTTTGCAAACAAAGAGCTGCTAATAGCTTTTTCTATTATCTGATTTTTTACATCAGATGTCAATAACTATAAAAGCTTTCCGTCATACAAATTTTGTCCTGAGACGATGATCTCGTCATAAAGGCGGACTTCGCTGATGGTTTTGGTCTTATCGGTGCTGCTGGGCATGACGATGCAGTAGTCGCCGTCTGTTACCAGCGGATGTGCGTTGTCCACGGGATCGATCTTACAGAAGCGGGCGAGGTTTCCGTACTTGACATAGACGCCCGGGATGTAATTTTCGCCCTGCGTCTCAGACTCGGTGCCGTCTTCCTTTAAGTAATGGATGGCCTCGATGGGGATGCGCAGGCCTGTGGTCTCGCCCACGATGATCTGGGCCTTGGCCCGGCTGAGGCGGAGGACATCGCCGTTGATGACCTCGCAGGTGACGACGAAGCGGGCCAAGCCGCTGGCCTCGTCGATGCTCATCTCAGACACCGACGCCTTGAGGGGCGTTTCCATCTGGCCGGGGAACTTGATCTTCACCGAGCGGGTCAGGGGCTTGCCGTTGTCCCCCAGCAGCTTCTCCCCCTCCTTGGCCGAGCAGAGGCCGACATACCTCCATGTAAAGCCCGAGACGAGCTTGCCCGCGCAGCCGTCCAGCGGCAGCTCCGGGTCGGAGTTCAGATAGGCCTCAAGACCGGCGGCATCCAGCGCGAGGATGTCGTCCGCCCCGGCGTTGAGCCGTCCGGCGGCGGTGCTGCGGATGAAATAGCCGGTCTGGGGGGCTGTGATCTGGGTGGGCGCACCCAGCTGGGCCTGCACCTGCGCCGACTGCTCGGTGAGGGCCGCGATCTGGGCCGAAAAATCCGAGACTTCCCCCGTGATGACCCAGAGCTTGTTCTGGGCGAGGATGTAATTCTCCTCACCCTGCGCCGTCTCGTCATAGGCAGAGCTGTCCAGCGCGTCCATCAGATCATAAAGCGCGCCCGAGCGCTCTTTTCTAAGGGAGTCCAGCTGGGTGGCGGTGGTGTTCTGAGACCGCTGCAGCAGCTCGATCTGGTCGTTCAGAGCTGTGAGCTGCTGGCGGAGGCCCGCCTGTTCCGGGCTGCTGTAGATCTCGGCCACCGCAGCGCCCGCCGAGACGCGCTCGCCGTCGGCGGCAAGGTAGCCCAGCGTCCCGCTGCCGGAGATGTAGGTCTCATCGAAGAGCAGGACGCCGTCGGCGCTCACCGTATCCGCCACCGTGGCAAGCATCGCTGTCTCGTAGGTGTTGGGCGGGAAGAGCACCTGCAAGGCCTGATAGCCCACATAGATGCCCGCCACCACCACCACCGCCACAGCGATGCCCGCCAGACGGCTCAGCACACCCGGCGTCCCGGGTTCCGAATGCGTTTTATCGGCCATAAAAGGTCACCCTTTCGCTAAAAATTCTCGGGTCAGCCGGACAGCCCGGGCCGCAGCGTCCGGTGCGGAGGCGTCCAGCCAGACCACGCCGTCCATATGGCGGAACCACGTCAGCTGACGCTTGGCGTAGTTGCGGGAGGCCTGCTTGAGCTTGTCGGCACACTCGTCCAGCGCGGCCGTCCCCTCAAAAAAGGGAAAAAACTCTTTGTAGCCGATGGCCTGTGCTGCCGTGCGGTAGGTCTGGCGGTGGTCGTAGACCAGCTTCGCCTCGTCCAGCAGACCGGCATCCAGCATCTTGTCCACCCGCAGGTCGATGCGGCGGTAGAGCTGGGCGCGGTCGGGGAAATCCAGCCCCAGCACCAGTGCGCGATAGGGCCGTTCCAGCGGGAGGGACTGGGCTTTCTGTTCACTCAGACGCTTGCCGGTGGCGCGGAAGTGTTCCAGCGCCCGCAGCACCCGCACCTGATTGTTCGGGTGGATGGCGGCAGCAGCCTCCGGGTCGGCCTCCTGAAGCTCCTTGTACATGGCTTCCGGGCCTTTTTCGGCCAGCTCGGCGGCCAGCTGTTCCCGCAGGCCATCCGGCGTCTTTTCGGCGGCAAAGCGCACACCATATAAAAAGCTCTGAACATAGAGCCCTGTACCGCCCACAAGGATGGGCAGACGGCCCCGGGCGGAGATGTCCGCTTCGAGCCGCCCGGCCAGCGCGACGAAATCCGCTACGCTGAACAGCTCATCGGGGGTCAGAAGGTCCACCGCGTGGTGGGGGATGCCGTGGGTCTCGTCGGGCGTGACCTTTGCCGTGCCGACATCCAGACCCTTATAGAGCTGCATCGAGTCGGCGCTGATGACCTCGCCGCCAAACGTCTCGGCCAGCGTGACGCCGAGGGCGGTCTTGCCGGTGGCCGTAGGGCCTACGACGGCCAGCACCGGATGCTTTTTGTTACACGATTCGGCCAAACTGCTTTTCCAGCTCCTTTCGGGTCAGTTTCAGGACGCAGGGGCGTCCGTGGGGACAGAAGGGTGGCACCTCGCCGGAAAGGATCTTCTCGGCCAGCACCATCAGCTCCTGCGGCGAGGTGTGGTCGCCTGCCTTGATGGCGGCGCGGCAGGAGATGGAGTGGAGCACCCATTCCGTCCGCTCGTTCAGGGCGTCGCGGCTGCCGTGAGCCAGCTTCGCCGCCAGCTCCACCAGCAGATTCTCGGCGCTCCCCTGCTCTACGTCGGCAGGCACAGAGCGCAGACAGACCGAACTGCCGCCGAAATCGCTCACCTCGAGGCCCGCGCTTTCCAGCAGCGGGAGGTTCGCAAGGAGGGCTGTCTTCTCCTCCGCCGAAAGCTCGATGACCAGCGGCTCCAGCAGGAGCTGGCTGGGGACGTCGCCGTAGTTCGCCGCCAGCTTCTCAAAGAGCTGGCGCTCATGGGCGGCGTGCTTGTCGATGATACAGACTTCATCGCCCCGCTCTGCGAGGATATAGGTGCGGAAAAGCTCCCCCACATACCGCAGCGGCTCAGGGCCGTCCTGTACATCAAAGCCCAGCTGCTCGGGGGCCGCACTCTGCTGCGGCGCATCCTGTACATCGGGCAGGGACGGCAGCGGCGGGCGTTCCGCTCCCACCGGGGCCGGCTCCCACGCGGCCATGTGGTCGCGGGTGACGTCCGGCAGGTCGATGTCCGGCTCCACATCCAGCTGGGATTCGCTGGACGCAGCCCGGAAGGGCGGCGGCTCAAGGGTGCTGTCCTGCACCGGAGGCTCCGGGCTGTGGAGGGCGGCGTCCATCGGCAGCAGTGCATCGGCTGCAACCGTTGTCCAGCTGTGCTCCGACTCCGGAGCCGCCGTTTCCGGGGCTTTTGCAGGCAGCGGGAGGATGTCCTGCTCCGGGGCAGAGGGCTGTGCCGGGCGGGGCACTGCCGACGCCGCAGGGCGGAGGGGGCTTTCGGTCGGGTGCGGCAGGCTTCCCGGCTCTGCCTGCCCCGAAACGACTGCGGAAAGCCCTGTAAAGCAGTTATTCTTTACATTTATATTTTCTTTCGTTTCGCTGTTTTTTGATTCTTGGGATGCATCGTTGTCTTTATCTTCGTCGAAAACGAATCGCCTCTCCCCCGTGCCCGGCTGGCTCAGAGCCAGCTTGACGGCGTGGTAGACAAGGTCAAAGATGTCGTTTTCCCGGGCAAAGCGGACCTCTGTCTTGGCCGGATGGACATTCACATCCACGAGGTCGGCAGGCATCTCAAGAAGCAAGATCCCTCCAGGGAACTTGCCCTGCATCATGGTGCCCTTGAACGCCATCTCCATGCCCGCCATCATGGTGCGGTTGCGGACGTAGCGGCCATTGATATAGAAATACTGCATACTGCGGCTGGCGCGGCAGCTGCGGGGCTGGGTGATCAGGCCCCAGACCCGGTAGACGCCCTCACGGTTGTCCACCTCCATCAAGTCGCGGCTGAACTCCCGGCCCAGCACAGCGTAAGCCGCACTGCGGAGCTGGCCGTCGCCGGGGGTGACATACTGCAGCTTGCCCTCACGGAGGAACTTGAAGCTCACCTCGGGGTGGCTAAGGGCCACATGGCCCACGAGGTCGGCCACGAAGGTGCCCTCGCTGGAATCCTTTTTGAGGAACTTCATCCGGGCGGGCGTGTTGAAGAAGAGGTCCCGGACGCGGATGGTGGTACCGACGCCCCGGGCACCCGGTTCGATGGGCTGCTCTTCCCCGCCCTCGATGCGGTAGAGGGAAGCGCACTCGTCGGCCTCGGTACGGGTGAGCAGCTCGACCCGGGCCACGCTGGCGATGGAGGCCAGTGCCTCGCCCCGGAAGCCCAGCGTGTGGATGCTGTTGAGGTCGTCTTCCGTCCGGATCTTGCTGGTGGCGTGACGGATGAAGGCTGTGGGGATGTATTTCGCCTCGATGCCGGTGCCGTTGTCGCTGATCTCGATGAGGCGGACGCCGCCCGACTCGATGGAGACGGTGATCTGGGACGCGCCTGCGTCGATGGCGTTTTCCAGCAGCTCCTTCACGACCGACGCGGGCCGCTCCACCACCTCACCGGCGGCGATGAGTTCTGCGGTGTGCTTGTCCAGAACGTGTATCTCTGCCATTCATTTCCCTCCGTTTCAGGATAAACTCAGCCCTTCAGGCTGCCGCTCAGGGTCTTTTTCAGCTCATAGAGGAAGTTCAGCGCCTCGATGGGGGTCAGGGTCTCCACGTCCAGCGCCTCAAGCTTTTCCATCATCTCGCTGGGGACGGCGGGCGAGGAATACTCCTGCAAGGCGTCAAAGTCCATCTGCTCCACCTTATTTTTCGGAGCGGAAGCCTCCAGCGCACGCAGCACCTCGTGGGCGCGGCGGGTCACAGTGCCGGGCAGACCGGCCAGCTTCGCCACCTCGATGCCGTAGCTGTCGTCGGCAGGGCCGCGGACGATGCGGCGGAGGAAGGTGATGTCCTCTCCCCGCTTCTTGACGGCGATGTTGTAGTTCTTGACCCCCTCGATGGACCCTTCCAAATCGGTCAGCTCGTGGTAGTGGGTGGCGAAAAGAGTCTTGCAGCCGAGGCCCTTGGCCGGGTCGGAGATGTGCTCCACCACGGCGCGGGCGATGCTCATGCCGTCGAAGGTGGAGGTACCGCGGCCGATCTCGTCCAGCACGACGAGGCTCTTGGGGGTGGCGTTTTTCAGGATCTCGGCCACCTCAGTCATCTCCACCATGAAGGTGGACTGTCCGGCGGCGAGGTCGTCCGATGCGCCGATGCGGGTGAAGATGGCGTCCACGACGCCCACATGACAGCTGGACGCCGGGACGAAGGAGCCGATCTGGGCCATCAGCACGATCAGCGCGTTCTGACGCATATACGTCGATTTGCCTGCCATGTTCGGGCCGGTGATGATGAGGCAGCGGTCGGTGGTGCAGTTGAGCTTCGTATCATTGGGCACGAAGAGACTCCCCTTCAGCATCTGCTCCACCACCGGGTGGCGGCCCTCGGTGATGGTCAGCTCGTCGCTGTCGTCCACCACGGGGCGGCAATAGTTGTTCTCTGCCGCCACCTGCGCCAGCGCCGCCAGCACGTCCAGCTCCGCCACGGCGTTGGCCGTCCGCTGGATGCGGTCGAGCTGACCGCCGATCTTTTCCAGCAGCTCAGCAAAGAGCCGGTGCTCCAGTGCGATGAGGCGCTCGTGTGCGCCAAGGATCTTGTTTTCCAGCTCCTTCAGCTCCTGCGTGATGTAGCGCTCGCCGGAGGTGAGGGTCTGTTTGCGGATGTAGGTCTCGGGGACCATCTGCTTATAGGAGTTGCTGACCTCGATGAAGTAACCGAAGACGTGGTTGTAGCCGATCTTCAGCTTGGGGATGCCTGTCTCCTGCCGCAGGCGCGTCTCCAGCTGGGCGAGGACGCCCTTGGTGTTATCGCGGATGGAGCGCAGCTCGTCCACCTCGGAGTGGTAGCCCTTGGCGATGACGCCGCCGTCCTTCAGGGTGGAGGGGGCGTCCGGGTCGATGGCTGCGAGGATGGCTGTTTTGACGTCGTCCAGCAGATCGATCTGGCCCGCAAGGGCGGTCAACTCAGGGCAGCCACAGCTCTCGGCCTGCGCCCGCAGGTCTGGCAGGCGCTCGCAGGTCTGGGCCATCGTGTAGATCTCCTTGGGCGTGGCCGAGCCATAGACCGCGCGGGTCATGAGGCGCTCAAGGTCGGCGATGTAGTGGAGCTGCTCGATGAGGTCGCCCCGCTGCACGGTCTGGTTCACGAGGCTCTCTACCGCGCTGAGGCGGCGGTTGATGGCGGCGCTGGACACCAGCGGCTGCTCGATCCAGCTGCGCAGCATCCGCTTGCCCATGGCGGTGCTGGTCTTGTCCAGCACCCAGAGCAGCGTCCCACGCTTTTCGCGGCCCCGCAGCGTCTCGGTCAGCTCAAGGTTGGCCCGTGTGACCGGCGACAGGCTCATAAACTGGGCCTCGTTGTAGGTGATGACCGTCTTGAGCCGCTCGACGCCTTTGATCTGGGTATCGTGGAGGTATTCCAGAAGTGCCGCCATCGCAAAGCGGACGAGACCGTCCTCGGCCATGCCGGTCTTGGCAGGCCAGTCGCGGCCAAACTGGTTCTCGAGGGCGATGGAGACGAGGCCCGGGGCATACCGTTCCTCCTCCACCAGCTCGACGGCGCAGTTCATGTTCTTTTTGAGGTAGGCGGTGATCTCCCGGCAGTCCAGCAGACCCGGGTTCATCAGCACCTCACTGGGGCGGTAGCGGCAAAGTTCTGCGATGACCGCCGGGGCGATCTTTTCCCGCTTCAGCTCGGTGATGTGGGCCGTACCGGTGGAAACATCGGCAAAGCAGAGGCCCGCCGCGCCGCCCTTCAGAAAGATGCTGGCGATGTAGTTATTCTTGTCATCCTGAAGCATACTGCTCTCGATGACGGTGCCCGGCGTGACCACCCGGATGATGTCCCGTTTGACGAGGCCCTTGGCCTTGGCCGGGTCTTCCACCTGCTCGCAGATGGCGACCTTATAGCCCTTTGCGATAAGGCGGGCCACATAGCCCTCGTAGCTGTGGAAGGGCACGCCGCACATGGGCGCACGCTCCTCGAGGCCGCACTGCTTGCCCGTAAGGGTCAGGTCCAGCTCCCGCGAGGCCGTGAGCGCATCGTCGAAGAACATCTCGTAGAAATCGCCGATGCGATAGAAAAGGATCTCGTCCTTATGTTGTTTTTTTATCTCAAGATATTGCTGCATCATGGGCGAAAGCTCTGCCATGACCGTTCACCTTCCTCCCCTTGTTGTCGCGTGGGTGTGGGTTTGGCACCCAAAACCGTCTTTTGCAAGCAAAACGCGGCCCTGCATTGCACAGCCGCGTTTTGTAAGCCTTGGATGGGGATGCCTTTAGTGGCAGCCGCCGCAGGTGGAGCAGCTGCCGGTGCAGGAAGCGGAAGGCTCCTGCACGGTCATGGGGTCGCCGCCGTTCATGGCGGTGTTGATGATGGCGTCGATATAGTTCACGAGGTTCTCGCAGTCGCGCTTGGCCTCGTTGTAGGCCACCATGCCCTCGTCGGCCATGATCTTGCCGTAGAGGTCGTTCACCTTCTCGTTCAGTTCGGCGATGCGTGCATCGCTGCGCTCGGTCTTGCCGATCTCGTTGTTCAGGTCCATCCGGGCCAGATTGAACTCGCCGATGAGGTTCTGCAGCTCCTCGTCCTTATCATTCATCTTGCGGGCCTGATCCATGGCCAGATAGCGGGGGTCGGTCTGAAGTGCCATCGCGGCACGCTTGAAAAGGTCGATGCAATCCATTGTAGTAGTCTCCTTTTATCGTTCCTGTGTTCTATATTCTATTAGGATGTATATCCAGAATATCGTTATTCGGTCAGCTCACCCAGCAGGACAGTGGCGCGGGCATCCGTGAGATGCACCATCGCATAGCTGCCCATGAGGGCCGGGTCGGCCTTGAACTCGACGGTGAGGTTGTTGTCGAGACGTCCCGAGAGGGTGCCTTCGTTCCGGCCATAGCCCTCCACAAGGACACGGACGGTCTGCCCCACCTGCGCCTTGACGAGAGCCATCGCAATGTCATCCTGCAGCTTCAGCAGGCGGGTCATCCGGTCGGTCTTCTCCTTGTGGGGGGTGGGGTCGGGCAGGTCGGCGGCCTTGGTGCCGGTGCGCTTGGAGTAGATGAAGGTGAACAGCTGCATATAGCCCACCTTCTGCACCAGCTCGAGGGTCTTCTGGAAGTCCTCCTCCGTCTCACCGGGGAAGCCCACGATGATGTCGCTGGAGAAGGTGATGCCGGGGATCTTCTTCCGGGCATACCCGATCAGCTCCAGATAGTGCTCCACGGTGTAGTGGCGGTTCATCTGGACCAGCAGCCGGTCCGAGCCGCACTGCACCGGCAGATGCAGGTGCTTGCAGATCTTCGGCTGCGCCGCGATGGTGTCGATGAGCTTGAAGCTGGCATCCTTCGGGTGGCTGGTCATGAAGCGGATGTGATAGTCCCCCGGGACGGTGCAAAGCAGGTTCAGCAGATCGGAAAAATCCACCTGCTCCTCAAGGCCCTTGCCGTAGCTGTTGACGTTCTGGCCCAGCAGGGTGATCTCCTTGTAGCCCGCCTCCACGAGGCCCTTGAACTCGGCGAGGATGTCGCCGGGCTTCCGGCTCTTTTCGCGGCCACGGACGTAGGGCACGATGCAGTAGGTACAGAAGTTGTCGCAGCCGTACATGATGGGCAGCCATGCGCGGAACTCGCTCTCGCGGCGGATGGGGATGTTCTCCACGATGACGGGGCGCTGGGCTGGCTCCATCAGCACCCGCTTGTGCTTTTGCAGCTTCTGGGCGATGAGCTGGGGCAGGGTGTCGATGCCGTCCACGCCGAAGACGAGGTCAACGTAGGGGTAGCTCTGGCGTAGCTTCTCCACGACGTGCTTCTGGTTTGCCATGCAGCCGCAGAGTCCGATGATAAGGCCGCGCTTCTTCTCCTTCAGGCCCTTGAGGGCGCCCACGTTGCCGAAAACGCGCTGCTCGGCGTGCTCACGGACGGCACAGGTGTTAAAGAGGATGAGGTCGGCATCCTCGGGCTTGTCGCACAGGCCGTAGCCGATGTCCATCAGCACGCCCTTGATGCGCTCGCCGTCGTTGACATTCTGCTGACAGCCGTAGCTGTGGACGAAGGCCAGCGGCGGGGTGTCGTAGGCCAGCTTGACCAGCTCAGCCGCCGCGTTGTTATGTTCAAATGCTATGTACTCCAATGGAACCATCCTTCTCTGCCGCCGCGCACCGGCAGCAGACATCGTTATACTATAAAAAGCTCTTTATAGTATACCCTTTTTGGCCTTGGAGGGCAAGAGCTTATTTTTACTGCGCCTGCTTTGCGGCGCAGGCTTCGCACAGGCCGAACAGCACCACAGCGCAGTCCTCCACGACGCCCTTCTGGTGGCGCACCAGCTTCATCATCTGCTTTTCGTCCACGTCGGCGTCCACGACACCGCCGCAGCAGTTGCAGTAGAGGTGGCTGTGCCAGCCCAGCGTGTGGTCGAAACGGTCGGCCTTGCCCGGGATGGAGACGCGGCGGACGCGGCCCGCCTCCACGAGGCTGTTGAGGTTGCGGTAGACGGTGCCGAGGCTCAGGCCGGGGCACTCCTTGGCCGCAAGGTCAAAAATTTCTTCTGCGGTGGGGTGGTCGCACAGCTGCTCCACCTTCTGCAATACCAGCTCGCGCTGCTTGGAATAACGCATGGTCTTTCTCCTCTTTCTTATCGTTTTGGGTCCGGATAAAGGCCAGGGTCAGAGCTTGTCCTCCCCCTTGATCTTTGCCCAGTAAGCCCGGGCGGCCTGTTCGGTGCGATTGTCTCCGAACGTATAGTATTTCACATCCTTGAGCACATCCGGCAGATACTGCTGTTCGACCCAATGGTTCTCGAAATCGTGGGCGTATTTGTAGTTCTGGCCCTTGACTGCCGCATCCTCGCCGTCGAAGTGCTTGTTCTGGAGCTGGCGCGGGATGGGGCCGGTGCGGCCTGCCTGCACGTCGGCGATGGCGGCGTTGATGGCGTCGTGGGCGCTGTTGGACTTGGGGCTGGTGGCCACGAGGATGACGGCATCCGCCAGCGGGAGACGCGCTTCGGGCAGGCCCACCATGTTGGCGGCGTCCACCGCCGCCTTGACGATGGGGATGATCTGCGGGTATGCGAGGCCCACATCCTCGCAGGCACAGACCATGAGGCGTCGGCAGGCCGAGGGCAGGTCGCCCGCTTCCAGCAGACGGGCCAGATAGTGGAGGGCGGCGTCGGGGTCAGAGCCGCGCATGGACTTCTGGTAGGCTGAGACGATGTCGTAGTGGTCGTCGCCGTCCCGGTCGTACCGCATGGCGGTGCGGCGGGTGACCTGCTGCACCATCCCGAGGGTGACGTGCTTTTCCCCCTCGTCCACAGGGGCCGCCGTCACCACGAAATCGAGGCAGCCCAGCGCCTTGCGCAGATCGCCCCCCGCGCTCTCGGCGAGGTAGGCACAGGCATCCTCGTCCATCGTCACGGGCTGCGGCTCGGACGCCGAAAGCTTTTTCAGGGCGTTGCGGATGCCCCGCTCCACGTCGGCGGCGGAGAGAGACTTGAACTCGAACACGGTACAGCGGGACAGCAGCGCATTATAGATATAGAAGTAGGGGTTCTCCGTCGTGGAGGCGATGAGGGTGACGGAGCCTTCCTCGATGCACTCTAGGAGGCTCTGCTGCTGCTTTTTGTTGAGATACTGTATCTCGTCGAGGTAGAGCAGGATGCCCCCTGCCCCGGCCAGTGTGCCGATGTCCTTCAGCACGGCCTTGATGTCGCCGGTGCCGCAGGAGGTGCCGTTGAGCTTATGGAGGGTCATCCCGCTGTTCTCGGCGATGATGCGGGCCACGGTGGTCTTGCCCGTGCCGGAAGGGCCGTAGAAGATCATGTTGGGGATGCGTCCGCTCTCGATGGTGCGGCGGAACACCTGCCCTTCGGCCAGAAGATGCTGCTGGCCGCAGACATCGGCCAGCGTTTTGGGGCGCAGACGCTGCGCCAGCGGTTCGTTCATGGGTCGTCCCTCCAAGCATAGGATGCGGTTCGTTCTATTTCCTAGTATAGCGCATTTTACACGCCGGGGCAAGAGAAATAATAAAAATGATTCTCAGATAATCCGCAAAGGATTTACAAATTTCGCAAAACGTGATATGCTTGTACCATTCCAATCAAGAATCGAGGGAGAGCGTATGCGCGGAAAGACTGCTGCCGCCGAAGACCTGACGGCCAAGAAGGAACTGGCGCTGGAGGTCATCCGGCGGCTCAAGGCCGAATACCCCGACGCAGGCTGTACGCTGGACTACGACCATGCGTGGCAGCTTCTGGTAAGCGTCCGGCTGGCGGCCCAGTGCACCGACGCCCGGGTGAACGTGGTGGTGCAGGATCTGTTTGAAAAATATCCGTCGGTGGCCGCGCTGGCCGAAGCCGAGCCGGAGGACATCGAGGCCATCGTCAAGCCCTGCGGGCTGGGCCGCAGCAAGGCCCGGGACATCTCGGCCTGTATGCGCAGGCTCCGGGACGACTACGGCTGCAAGGTTCCCACCACCTTCGACGAGCTGCTGGCCCTGCCCGGCGTGGGCCGCAAGAGCGCCAACCTCATCATGGGCGATGTGTTCGGCAAGCCCGCCATCGTCACCGACACCCACTGCATCCGGCTGTGCAATAAGATCGGCCTTGTGGACGGCATCAAGGAGCCGCAGAAGGTGGAGATGGCCCTGTGGAAGATCATCCCGCCCGAGGAGGGCAGCGACCTGTGCCACCGCTTCGTGATGCATGGCCGCGCCGTCTGCAGCGCCCGGAAGCCCGAATGCGAAAAGTGCTGTCTCTCTGACATCTGCCGCTATGCGCGGGAGGAAGCATCCAACGTCTGATTTTACATATTCCAGGAGGTTTTTCTTATGTTTGGTTTTATCTTCAGTCTTCTCATCGGTGCGCTGGCCGGCTACATCGCAGGCCGCATCATGGGCAGTGAGACCAGCGCCTTGCGTAACATCGTGCTGGGCATCCTGGGCAGCTTTGTGGGCGGCATCCTCTTCGGCCTCGTGGGCCTGTCCGCTACCGGCCTCGTGGGTGAGATCATCGTCTCGGTCATCGGCGCCTGTGTCTGCATCTGGGCTGGCCGCAAGCTGTTCAAGTAAGCGGTCTATCTTGAAAAAACCACAGCTTTCAGGGGTGAAAGCTGTGGTTTTTTCGTTTCTGCCCGATGTCATTTTCTCTCGAACTATGCTATAATAAGGTTCGTGTCTGAAATTGGAAAGGAGCTTTTCTCATGGAAACTACGCATGAGTCGTCGAAACAGACTCTCCGCTCCGCACAGCCCGCCAAGCCCTACGCATTCAGCCGCAAGGTGTTCTGCGAGGGGATGCGGGACGGTGTGCCCATTGCGCTGGGATATTTTGCGGTGTCCTTCTCGCTGGGCATCGCAGCCCGGACGGCGGGCTTCACGCCCCTGCAGGGCTTCGTGGCCAGCCTGCTCAACAACGCTTCGGCCGGCGAGTACGCGGCCTTCGCCCTCATCGCCAGCGGTGCGACCTATCTGGAAGTAGCCATCATCACCCTCATCGCCAACGCCCGCTATCTGCTGATGAGCTGTGCGCTGGCCCAGCGGTTCGCCCCGGGCACCCCCTTCTTCCACCGCCTCATCATCGGCTACGACGTCACCGATGAGCTGTTCGGCATCACCATCGCCCGGCCCGGCTACCTGAACCCCTTCTACACCTACGGCGCCATCGCGCTGGCCGCCCCGGCGTGGGCCTCGGGCACGGCGCTGGGCATCATCGCGGGCAATCTGCTGCCTCTGCGGGCCGTCAGCGCCCTCAGCGTGGCGCTCTACGGGATGTTCCTCGCCATTATCATCCCTCCGGCCCGGAAGGATAAGGTCGTCGCCGGGCTGGTGATCCTCAGCTTTGCGCTGAGCTTCGTCTGCACCTACCTGCCGGGCATCTCCGCCCTTTCGGACGGCACCCGCACCATCCTTCTGACGGTGGCGATCTCCTGCGCAGGCGCGCTGCTGTTCCCCATCAAGACCCAGAGTGAGGAGGCTGAACAATGATCCGCAGCAACTGGCTTTACATCGCGGTGATGTTCGCGGTGTCCTACACCATCCGCATCCTGCCCCTGACCCTCATCCGCAAGCCCATCCGGAACCAGTTCATCCAGTCCTTCCTCTACTATGTCCCCTACGTCACGCTGGCGGTCATGACCTTCCCGGCCATCGTCAACGCCACCCAAAGCCCGGTGGCCGGTGCGGCAGCGCTGGTGGTGGGCATCGCTGCGGCATGGTACGGGGCCAGCCTGTTTCAGGTGTCGGTGGCCTGCTGTTCCGTCGTCTTTGTGCTGGAACTGCTCCTTGTCCGGTGAGGTGACGGCCCGATGAAAAAGATCCTCGTGACCGGCGCAGGCGGCTTCGTGGGCGCACGCATTCTGGAGATGTGGCGCGGCAGATCCGAGCTTTCCGCCTTCCCGCCCGATTTTCTGCGCACCGCCGACGAAACTTCCGTGCGCCGCTTCATCACAGCAGCGCGCCCGGACGTCATCGTCCACACCGCAGCTCTCTCCAACACGCAGGTCTGCCAGCAGCATCCGGAGGAGTCCTTCCGGGCCAACGTCCTGCTGCCCGAGTGGGTGGCAGCGGCGGCAGCGGAGACCGGCGCAAAGCTGCTCTCCTTCAGCTCCGATCAGGTCTACGCAGGGGTGCAGCAGCCCGGGCCTCTGGCCGAAGCGCTGCCCCTCTCCCCCGCCAATGTCTACGGTCGGCACAAGCTTGAGGCCGAGGCGCGGGTGATGGCCCGCTGCCCGGACGCCGTGGCGCTCCGCTTACCGTGGATGTACGATCTCCCGGGCGGTCGGCTGCCCATCCGGGGCAATCTTCCGCTGAACCTTCTGCAGGCCGCGAAGACCGGCGAAGTGCTGCGCTTTTCCCGCCGCGACCACCGGGGCGTGGGCTATGTGCGGGAGGTCATCGCAAACCTTCTCCCCGCGATGGAGCTGCCCGGCGGCGTCTACAACTTCGGCAGCGGAAACGACAGGGATATGGTCGATACTGCGCTGTATTTCGCACACCTGCTCCAAGTGGATGTGCACATCAAAGAGGCAGACTTTGTCCGGAACCTTGTGATGGACGGGCAAAAGCTGCAAGAACACGGCATCGTGTTCCGGTCTACACAGGAGGCATTCCGTCAGTGTCTTGCAGAGCACGGGATGGAGATTTGATCCACAGATAGCAAAACAGGCTCTCCTTTTCGGAGAGCCTGTTTTGCTTATTTCCACAGCTGTCCTGCCACCAGTTCCAACACGCTTCCGGCAATGCAGCGGGCTTTGTCCGAGATGAGGAAGCAGTTTTCCAGCTCCTCACGGCGGGGATCCACGTCGGCTACCTTGAAGCCCATCGTGACGGGATAACCGTCCCGCAGCAGACCCCGCAGGATGCCCCCGATGCAGGTCGTGACCGGGGCGCGGGTACCGTCAAAGGCCTCGATCTCGGCGATGACGTCGCCCGCCTCCACAACATCGCCGATGGCGCGCAGCTCATGGAAGATGCCTTCCTGCGCTGCGTGGATGACCCGCTCTGCACTGTAGCCGCCGATGACGCCGGGGACGCCGGTGTTCGGGACGGCGATGCCCTCCCGGATGATGCGCCCCAGACGATGGCCGCGCTTGGTCTCCACCACGAAATCAACGTCCTCCCCCGCAGTGAAACCCGGGCCGAGGGCAATGGTCAGCGGGGCCATATCCCGCGTCGTGCCGAGATTTCTCTTGGCAAGGATGGCGTCCACGACGACGGCGGGCCGCACCTGCGGGATCCGTTCCCCTTTCGGGTCCACCATCACCGGCACATCGCCGCGGCACCAGATGACCACGGCCTCGTCCAGCGTCTGCACGAGGGTGGCGCGCATCCCTTCCACGACAGCCTCGCCCTCATAGACGGCCTCGCTTACCGAGACCTGACGGCGGATGGCGGCGGGCCGTTCCGCTTCCAGCACGAGCACCTTCAGCCCCGCCGACCACAGCCGGTGGATGGTGCCGGTGGCAAGGTCGCCGCCGCCCCGCACAAGGATGACTTCATCACGCTTCATCGCTCTTTTCCTCCTTGAGCAGCTGCAAAAATACCTTCATCGAGCCGCCGCAGGCTGCAAGCGCCGCGTCGTCCTCCTGTGCGCTGGCCGAATACTCCGCCAGCTGGCAGGGTGCGGCCTCGCCCGCCTGCATTTTTGATGCAAGCTGTTGGATGCGGTACTCCATGATGCCGCCGCCCACGCTGCCGACGCACTTCCCGTCCGGCAGCACCAGCATCTTCGCGCCCACCTCCCGGGGGGTCGAGCCGTGGCGGGAAACGATGGTCACGAGGACGGGGGGCGTCTCCTGCCCGGCGCTGGCGTCCAGCGCGTCCAACAGGTCGGGCGGGAAGCCCTCGGTCTGCTGACGGCTGTTTTTCAGCTGGACGATCTCGGCGAGGATGGACAGGGCGATCTCCTGCGCGGTCTGCGCTCCGATGGCAAGACCGATGGGAGCATGGAGGCCCTCGACCCGCACGGGGTCGGCCCCGGCCTCGGTGAGCTGACGGCGGACGAGGGCCGCACGGCTCCTGCTTCCCAGCATACCGACGTAGGCAAATCGTTTTTTGTATATCTCCGTGAGGCACTCCACGTCGAAGGAGTGGGCACGGGTAGCTACGATAAAGTAGCTCTCCGCGCTGCCCTCCAGCCGGGCGAGGCTCTCCGCGTAGGGGCCGCAGAGCACCGTTTCCGCCCCGGCACGGCGAAGGGCGTCGGCGTAGTCGGGGCGCTCCTCCAGCCCGGTGACGGGCAGGCCCAGCATGACGGCCAGCCGGACGACGTTCTCGGCCACATGGCCTCCGCCGCAGAGGACAAGCCGAGGCGTGCCGCCGAACTTCTCCACGAAAACACGGACACCCTCCAGCGTCAGGAGGCCGCTGGCCCCACACCCGGCCAGCGCCGGGAGATCCCGGGCCAGCAGCCCCTCGGGCTTCGGGGGCCAGACCGGCACACCCTCACAGAGCAAAAGCCGCTGCCCCCGCTCGGGGCCTTCCAGCACAGACGCCAGAATATGCTGGCCCTGCGTGGTACGCAGCGCTTGTGAAAACTCACGAATCGACATAGATCTTCTCCTTATGGAGTTTTATTGCATGACCAGCGTTGCGGCGTCGTAGCCTGCACCGTCCAGCCGGGGTCCCCAAGCCTCCCAGTCCTCCGGCAGCATCCGCCAGCCGAGGCCGCAGCCCGCCGTGATCTCGCCGGGCAGCGGGATGATGCGCCCCGGGATGCCCCGGGCGGCGCACTCCTTCTCCCAGCCCATCGCGCGGGCGGTAGAGGCAAAGGAAAGCACGATATATTGTCTCTTTTTCCGCATCTCACAGTTCCTCGGCCAGCTGACAGACCGCCTCGGCGGCCTCGAGCACCTCGGCCTCGGTGTTCTGGTGGGAAAAGCTGAACCGCACCATCCCCTGTTCCGCCGTGCCGAGGGCCTTGTGGATGAGGGGGGCACAGTGCGCCCCGGCCCGGACGCAGAGCTTATAGTCCTCCCAGAGGATGTCAGCGGCGCGGGCCGCGTCCTCTCCGCCAAAGTTCAGCGAGACGATGGGGGCGCGGTCGGCCTCGGCGAAGCTGCCGTAGACCTTCACGCCGGGAGCATGGACGATCCGCTCATAGAACCGGCGGGTGAGGGCCAGCTCTTTTTCGTGCAGAGCCTCGACCCCCTGCGACAGGAGCCACTCCACCCCCGCCCCGAGGCCTGCGAGACCGGGGACGTTCAGAGTCCCCGCTTCCAGTGCCGTGGGCATCTGGGACGGGTGGGCCTCATCGAAGCTATGGATGCCGCTGCCGCCCACCACGAGAGGACGGACGGCGAGGCCGGGCCGAACGTACAGTCCGCCCGTGCCCTGCGGGCCGAGCAGCGCCTTGTGCCCGGTGACGCAAAGGACGTCCACCCCCAGCGCCTGCACGTCGATGGGCCGCGCGCCTGCGGTCTGGGCCGCGTCCACGACCAGCGTAAGGCCGTGCTTTTTTGCAAAAGCAGAGACGAACGCAAGGTCGGTCAGGTTTCCGGTCACGTTCGAGGCGTGGGTCACGGCCACAAAGCGGGTGTTCGGGCGGAGAAGGCGCTCGAACTGGCCGTATCGCAGCCGCCCGGCGTCGTCCACCTCCACGAAGCTGACCTGTGCCCCCTGCTCCCGCAGGCGGTAGAGAGGCCGCAGCATCGAGTTGTGCTCGCAGACCGTCGTGATGACATGGTCACCGGGGCGGACAAGGCCGGAGAGCGCCGTGTTCAGCGCCTGCGTCACGTTGGCCGCAAAGGCGATGCAGTCGGGGCTTTCGGCATGGAGAAGTGTTGCAAGTGCCTCCCGGGCACAGTAGACGAGGCGGGCCGCGTGAAGGGTCGGCTCATGGGCACCACGGCCCGGGTTGCCCCCATGGGCCAGTGCGTCCAGAACAGCCTGCCCCACGCAGGGCGGCTTCTGAAGGGTCGTGGCGGCGTTATCAAGGTAGATCACGGCTTGACCACGTTCCCGGCAGTGAGCATTTTTTCCGCAATGACGTACATATTCGTCACGCCGCCCACGGCCAGCTGCTCGGTCAGGCCGTAGAAGTTCAGGCAGGTGCCGCAGGTCAGGATCTCGACGCCCTCGGCCTCCAGTGCCTTGAGGTCATCCAGCATGGGCGACCCCTCACAGGTGAGGTGAGCACCGCCGTTGTAGAAGAGGATGGTCTTGGGCAGCTTATCCTGCTGGGTCAACGAAAAAACGAAGGCCTTCAGCAGGGTCTTGCCCAGCTCCTCCGCTCCCTCGCCCATCTTGTCGGACGCGATGGCCACCACCGTGTCGGTGCGGGCGTCGGGGGTGCAGACCGGGGCTTCCGCCTTGGCTTCGACCGGCTCGCCCACCGTAAGGAGGACGCGGTACTCCCGCTCGCCCAGCTTTTCTGCGGCAGACTGGCAGCCCTTCTGTTTGGCCATTTTCGTCAGGTTCTGGACGGCGATCTCATTGTCCACCAGCACCTCCACCTCGCCTGCGCCAGCCAGCGCGGCAATGGCTTTCTTTGCCTTGACCACGGGCAGCGGGCAGGCGTCTCCTCTTGCATCTACTCTCAGCATGATTTTTCCTCTCTATCGTACATTTTATTCCGGATAAGACACCAGTATCTCGGTGTCCTGTCTCTCTGTGATCTCGCCCACGATGGCTGCGGGCAGGCCGACCCTCTTCAGCTCTGTCTCGAGCGGAGCTGCGTCCTCCGGCGCGACCGCCAGCAGCAGGCCGCCCGAGGTCTGGGGGTCGAAAAGGATCTCCTCCATGGCGAAGGGTACCCCCTCGAACCGGACGAAGGGGCCTGTGTGGTTGCGGTTGCGCTGACCGGCGGCGGTAAAAAGACAGTCGTCCGCTGCCTGCCACGCACCGGGCAGGACGGGTACGGCACTGGCGTCGATCCGGCAGGACAGCCGCCCGCCCATCATCTCATGGAGATGGCCGAGGAAGCTGAACCCGGTGACGTCGGTGGCGGCGTGAACAGCGTACCTGCGGCTGCATTCTGCCGCGGACTTGTTCAGGGTCGTCATGGAGGCCACCGCAGCGTCCATCGCGCCGGGGGCGGCCTCGCCCACCCGGTTGGCGGTGCAGATGAGGCCGACGCCCAGCGCCTTGGTCAGGATGAGCTTGTCGCCGGGCTTTCCGGTGTCGTTGGCGGTGAGGCGGCGGGGATCCACGAGTCCGGTGACGGACAGGCCGTACTTCACGCCGGTGTCGGCGATGGAGTGCCCTCCCGCGAGGATGCCCCCCGCTTCAGCCACCTTTTCCGCGCCGCCGCGTAAGATCTCGCCGAGGACGTTCAGGTCCATGCTCTCCGGAAAGCAGACGAGGTTCAGCGCGGTCTTCACCTCGCCGCCCATGGCGTAGACGTCGCTGAGGGCGTTCGCCGCTGCGATCTGCCCGAAGGTGTAGGGGTCGTCCACCATGGGCGGGAAGAAGTCCACCGTCTGCACCAGCGCGATCTCGTCGGTGATGCGGTAGACGGCGGCGTCGTCCCGGCTGTCATAGCCCACCAGAAGGTTCGGGTCCGGCTCGCCTCGGGGCAGTTTTTCCAGAATATGGCTCAACACTCCTGCGCCGAGCTTGGCGGTACAGCCGCCGCCCGTGCAGAAGATGATTTTATCCTCCTGTGCCATCAGGCCCTCTCTCCTTCCTCAAAATGGATCAAAAATCCCGATACATTGTAGGTTTCTTTCAGAATCGCCAGCGTTCTCTCCCCCGCTGCGCGGCGCTGGGCGTCGTCGGCCTGATTGAGGACGACATAAAACGCCCGTGCGCCGACGTCCTTTTTCCCGCCTGCGCCGCTTGCCAGCAGCTTTGCCAGCCGCTCGGGCGTCAGAGGGGCTTCGGGCGGCACGCCCAGCAGGGCGCAGGCCGCATCCAGCCGGAAGCAGACCTCCGCGAGGGGCCTGTCCAGAGCCGACAGCCCGGCCACGGCCAGCACGATGTCGCTTTCGGACAGAAGCACCGGCTCATGAGCCGCCGGGGCCTTGCAGGGGCGATGCTTCGCGCCGTCGGCCTCGAGAAGGACGGTGTCGGCCCCGGCCATCCATCCGGACAGGTCGGGCGGCTGGGTCAGCTTGCCGTTTTCGGCAGGCGAACCCGCCACGGCATAGGTCCCGGCCTGCCAGAGGGCATCCCGCGCAGCCTCATCGGGGGCATAGCAGGCATCCGGCCGTCGGATGTGGGTGGTGGTGGAGACCAGCACCCTCTGCCCCCCGGCGGCGCAGAGGCGGGCCATCCCGTAGAGAAGCGTTGTCTTTCCGCCGCCCCCCACGAGGGAGACGACATGGCCCTTCTCCCGCAGGAAGGGCAGCGCTTCGAGGCCGTTCATCAGGCTTCGCCTGCTTGTTCGGCCACAGCCATAGCGACCTTCTCCGGGGTGATGGGCAGCTCGTAGAAGCGGGTGCCGATGGCGTTGTAGATGGCGTCCGAGATGGCGGGCAGCGGGGTGTTGATGACCACCTCGCCGATGGATTTCGCGCCGAAGGGACCGTTCGGCTCATAGCTGTTCTCAAACTCGACCCGGATATGGCCCACGTCGGCGCGGGTGGGGATCTTGTACTGCATGAGCGAATTTTCCATGGGCCAGCCCCGCTGGTCATAGGTGATGTTCTCGGTGAGGGTCATACCGATGCCCTGCAGCAGACCGCCCTCGGCCTGCACACGGGTAAGGTTCGGGTTGATGGGGGTGCCGCAGTCCACGCAGGCGTCGAACTCCAGCAGCTTCACCTCGCCGGTCTCGGTGTCCACCTCTACCTCAGCCGCGCCCACCATATAGGGCGGAGGCGACAGGGGCGACATATGGGTCTCCGTGACCTCCAGCGGCACATCGTGGCCGAACATGGAGGCCGTGGCAATGTCGGCCAGCGGGACGCTCCGGGCGGGGTCGGCAGAGACAAACACCGTCTTACCGTCAAATTCCACGTCGCTCTCCCCACAGCCCAGCAGCTGCGCGCCCAGCTTGCAGATCTGACCGCGCAGCTTCAGGGCGCACTTCTCGACGGCCTTGCCGGTGATGTAGGTGGTGCTGGACGCATAGGAGCCGGAGTCGTAGGGGGAGGTGTCGGTGTCGGCACCGTAGACGGTGATGTCGTCCATGCCGCATTCCAGCACCTCGGCGGCGATCTGGGCCAGCGTGGTGTCACAGCCTGTGCCCATATCGGCAGCGCCGATGAGGAGGGTATAGAAGCCCTCATCGTTGATCTTCAGGGTGGCGCTGCCCACGTCCATGCCGGAGATGCCGGAGCCCTGCATCGCCATGCCCATGCCGACGGCACGGATCTTCCCGTTGCCCATATCGCGGCGGGGGTACTTTTCGTCCCAGTTTATCATCTCGTGGACCTTCGCAAGGCACCGGTCGAGGGCGCAGCTGGTGTTCACCGCGCCGTAGTAGGCGGGCATGACCTGCCCCTCCTTCACGATATTCATTTCCCGGAGTTTGAAGGGGTCCATATGGAGCTTTGCGGCCAGCTCGTTGACGGCGGATTCCACCGCAAACAGGCCCTGCGTCGCGCCGTAGCCCCGGTAGGCACCCGCCGACATATGGTTGGTGTACACCACATCATAGGTAAAGCGGAAGGCCTCGGCCCTGCCGTAGAGGGGGATGGATTTATGTCCCGAAAGGCCCACCGTCGTGGGACCGTGCTCGCCGTAAGCGCCGGTGTTGGAGAGGGTGTAGAGGTCGAGGCCGCGGATGGTGCCGTCCCTGTCCGCGCCGAGGCGGAGGTGGATCTCCATCTCGTGGCGGGGGGTGGAGGCGATCTGGCTCTCCTCCCGGGTGAAGATGAGCTTGGAGGGCTTTTTGGTCTTCCACGTCACGAAAGCCGGGTAGACCTCACAGACGGCGGTCTGCTTCGCGCCGAAGCCGCCGCCGATGCGGGGCTTCGTCACCCGCACCATGGACTTCGGGATGTGGAGGGCGTTGGCGATGATGCGGCGGGCGTGGAAGACGATCTGGGTCGAGCTGAGGACGTTCAGACGGCCATAGAGGTCGATGCTGCAATAGGTGCGGAAGGTCTCCATCATGGCCTGCTGGCAGGCTTTGGTGTGGTAGACATGGTCGATGACGATGTCACAGTCGGCCAGCACCCCGTCGATGTCGCCGTCGCTGCACTCGTCGTGGGCGCAGAGGTTGCGCTTGTTGTCCGCGCCCACGGGGCACAGGCTCTCCCAGTTGTCCTCGGGGTGGACGAGGATGGGGTTGTCCTTGGCGGTGTGATAGTCCAGCACCGGCTCCAGCACCTCATAGGCGACCTTTATCAGTTTCAGCGCTTTATCGACGCATTTATCGTCCTTGCCCGCCACGATGGCCACCACGTCGCCCACGAAGCGGACGTGGCGGTCGATGAGGAGGCGGTCGTAGGGGCTGGCCTCCGGGTAGGTCTGGCCTGCCTGCGTGTAGCGGCGGGCGTCCTGCGGTACATCCTCCCATGTGAAGATGGCCTCGATGCCGGGCACCTTTTTCGCCACGGCGGTGTCGATGCTCTTCACGATGGCGTTGGCGTGGGGGGAGCGCAGGAGCTTGACGATGAGGCAGTCGGCGGGGACGAGGTCGTCCATATAGACGGGCTGGCCCGTCACCAGCTGCATGGCGTCCTTCTTGCGGAAGGGTCTGTTGACCGTATTCATTCTGCCGCCTCCTTCTTGGCTTTTTTCCATGCGAGGAAGTTCTGGATGCCCCGCAGCTGGCCCTCATAGCCCGAGCAGCGGCAGAGGTTTCCGGCGAGATATTCCTTGATCTCCTCCTCGGTGGGATATTCCTTCTCCCGGAAGAGGGCGAGGGCGTTCATGATGAAGCCCGGGTTGCAGAAGCCGCACTGCTCTGCGCCCTGATCGGCGATGAAGGCGCCGAACTCGGCGGCTTCATCCTGCAGGCCCTCGAGGGTGGTCACTCTGCGGCCATCGGCCCGGACGGCGAGGACAGAGCAGGACAACACCGGCTTGTCGTCGAGAAAGACGGTGCACAGGCCGCAGTTGGAGGTCTCGCAGCCCCGCTTGACGCTCAGGCAGCCGTGGCTGCGCACGAAGTCGATGAGCAGAGCGTCGGGCGAGACGTCGGCGGTGAGCTTCTTATTATTTAAGGTAAGTGTGATCTGCATGGTGTTCCCCTTCCTCAGCCTTCCAGACGGCAGACAGCGCGTTTGGTCAGCACGCCGGCCAGATGGCGGCGGTACGCGGCGCTGCCCCGGATGTTGCTTTCGGTCTTGATGTCTGCCTTCACCTCAGCGGCGAAGCGGGCGGCAAAGGCCTCGGCGGTCTCCCCCGCCTGCGGTGCGGCGGCGTAGAGCACTGCCTTGCCCGGGCGTGCGCCGAGGGCGGCGCGGATGCTGCCGTCGGCGAGGCGGGCAGCGGCGCAGGTCAGCACCGGGAAGTCGGTCTGGCTGTTGCGCACCGACTGATAGCAGAAGCGGGCGTGCTCCTTCGGCACGAGGACCCGCACGAGGATGTCCCGGTCGTAGGGGCGCTGGGCGTACTCCGAAAGGGGCACGACGCCGCCCTTGTACAGCTCCACCGAGGCGTTCAGCGCAAGGAAGATGGTCAGCACGTCCGAGAAGCCGAAGCGGCTGTAGAGGCTGCCGCCCACAGTGGCGAGGTTGCGCAGCTGGACGCCCACGATGCGGCGCACCGACTCCCGCACTGCGCCCTCGGTGTAGGCGGCGAGGCCCTCGTGCAGCTCGAGCTGGCGCAGCGTCACCATCGCGCCGATGGCAAAGCCCTCCTCCGTCTCCTCGATGGTATCGAGGCCGAGGCCCGACAGGTCGATGGCAGTGCCCACATTGATGTTCTCCATCTTGAGCCAGATCATGCCGCCAAGGACACGGTTCTGCTTTTTCTGGTTGAGCTGCCATGCCTCCTCGAGACTTTCGGCCTTTTTATATTCCCGAATGGTCATCATTTTGCTGTTTCCTCTCTTTTTTCTTTGGCCTTTTGCTTTTATTCTATCACAAAATCCGCTATAATGCCACTGTAGCGATTCAACTTTTCCATGCAGGGGAGGACGGGACGATGGAACAGACGAAGCAGGCGGCGGTGGGCTGCGTCATCATGGCGTCGGGGCGGGCGGTGCGCTTCGGCTCAGATAAGCTTCTGGCCGACTTCGGCGGCGCACCCCTCATCGCCCGGGCGCTGGCCGTCACGGCCTCCCCCGCCCTTGCGGCCCGGGTGGTCGTCACCCGGTCGGCGGAGGTGGCACGTCTCGCCCGGGCGGCGGGCGCAAAGACCGTCCTCCACAGCCTGCCGGGCCGGAACGACACCGTCCGCCTCGGCCTTGACGCGCTGCTGGGCGAGTGCCCCGGCCTCGGGGGGTGCATCTTCCTGCCCGGCGACCAGCCGCTGCTGCGGCGGGAGAGCCTCGAGGCCATGGTGCGCGGCTTCCACGCGCAAAAAGAAACAGAACGGGTCATCCTCCGTCTGGGCTGGCGCGCCGGGGGCGCAGAGCCTCTGCTGGGGAGTCCCGTCCTGTTCGGAAGCGGTCACTTTGACGCCCTGCGCGCTCTGCCCGAGGGCAAGGGGGGCGGCGCAGTCATCCGCCAGCACCCCGGCTGCGTCCGGGCCGTGTACGCCCAGAGCGCCGAGGAGCTGGAAGATGCGGATACGGTGGAGCGGTTAGAGGCGCTGAAGCATTTCCTCTGAGCCGTCCAGCGCCTTTTTCAGATTCGCCAGCACCTTCTCGCTCAGCAGCACGAAGGCCTGCTTGGTGCGCCCGGCCGAGACGCCCGGGCTGTGGACGTTGGGGCGGGCGAAGAAGCCCTCGCTCACCGGGCCGGCGGCGGCGTAGGTGTCGCAGAAGAAGTGGGTGCCGGGCTTGTCCAGCCACGCTTCGAGGGCAGCGGAATCGAAGCCGGGGCCGATGGAGGTGTTGAAGAGGACCTTGCCCTCCCCCAGCGCCTCAAACTCCGGACCGCCCAGCAGCAGGACGTTCTTGTTCAGGCAGGTAAAGACCACCTCGCTGTCCCGCAGAAGGGCGTTCAGAGGCTTGTACTTCATGCCCGCAGCCTCGGCGTCCGGCTTGCGGCTGCGGCTGTAATAAGAGATGTCCGCGCCGAGGAAGGCCAGCGCGTCGGCGATCATCCGGCCCGAGACGCCCAGACCCACGATGCCCACCCGGAGGCCGAAGATCTCCACCGGCTCGTCCCGGAGCATCGGCATCCCGAAGCCGTGGAGCAGGCCGGTCAGCTCATGGAGGACATATTCCACCACGCCCCGGTCGCCGTAGTCCCGGATGCCCAGCACCCGGATGCCCTTTTCCCGGGCAAAGGCGATGTCCACGTTCGCGCTCTTCTCGGAGTAAAGGCTGCAGCACATCCCGATGTAGCGCAGATCGGGGCAGCGGGCGATGACGTCCCGGCCCATGCGGGAGGTATAGCTCAGGAGCACCGCGTCGGCGTCCCCGATGCGGCGGACGATCTCGTCCTCGTCGGCGGGAATGTCGCGGTAAAGCTCGACCTGTTCGGCGTACTGATGCAGGGCCTCTTCCGCCGAGGGGATGAGGCTGACCGGCTCGATGGCGACCAGTTTCTGGAACATAGCGCTTTCCCTCCTTATCTTAATAGAAGCAGACCGGCGAGGCGAGGTTGCGCAGCAGGGCCACGGCGCTCCATCCGGCGATGGCACTGGTGGAGGAGCAGATGTCCACCACAGCCTTTACACCCTCGATCTCGGCGGTGATGCAGTGGTCGTCGCCCACCCAGCCGGGGACGGAGTGCATGGTCACGCCGGTGACGTCCGGGCCGGTGGTGGCCAGCGAGGTGGCCACGGCGACGTTCACCCGGCGGGGGAAGGTGGCGATGGCCTCCTTGGCACTGCCGGTGAAAACGGTGGTCTTTTCGGTGTCGGTCAGCAGATGGTCGGCCCAGACGGGGGTGTTGCGGAAGCCCTTCGCGCCGGTGTGGGTCTCGATACCGGCCTTTTCGTCCAGCTTCTGGGCCTCGGCCATGAGGGTGACGGTCTGCAGCACGTCGAAGCCGCCGATGGCACCGCTGGCCAGATGCACCTTGGCCCCGCCCTCCCGGGCCGCCTGCTTGACCTCCTCGTAGAAGGCGAGGTCGGCGAACGCGCCGATGGACAGCACCACGAGGCTCACGCCCCGGCGCAGCACCGGCACCGCCATGGCCCGCACCGCCTCCACCGAGGCTGCCTCCACGATGTACTCCGGTTCCAGCGCCAGCAGGGCGTCCACGTCCGCGCAGGCCGCACAGCCCACGGCGGACGCCGTCTTCTCTGCCGAGGCAAAGGTGCGGCTGGTGACGCCCACCAGCTCGTAGTCTTCCAGCAGGCCCTTCTTCCACGCATCGGCCACGATGTTTCCGAGGAAGCCGCAGCCCACGATGCCAAATTTCGTTTTCATGATACCATTCTCCTTTTTCCCGCCCGGTCGGCGGGTTTTTCCTTTCCCAGTATACCATGTCTGCCCCGGAAAAGCAAAAGTCTCCCTGTCAGCATCCTTGCCCTCTCAGGCGCTCCGCGCCAGCTCTCCCAAAGGGAGAGCCTTGGGCAAAGAGGGCAGGCTTTGCGGGATGCAAAAGCCTCTCCCTTTGGGAGAGGTGGCATCGCGCAAGCGATGACGGAGAGGGCAAGCTCGTCTCCCGAGAGCCGACGCACAGCGATAAGCTGGCTCTTTGGCAGAGCGATGCTATCGCTGCGCCAGCTCCTCTTCGGCAGCTGCCTTGCCCTCTCAGGCGCTCCGCGCCAGCTCTCCCAAGGGGAGAGCCTTGGGCAAAGAGGGCAGGCTTTGCGGGATGCAAAAGCCTCTCCCTTTGGGAGAGGTGGCATCGCGCAAGCGATGACGGAGAGGGCAAGCTCGTCTCCCGAGAGCCGACGCACAGCGATAAGCTGGCTCTTTGGCAGAGCGATGCTATCGCTGCGCCAGCTCTTCTTCGGCAGCTGCCTTGCCCTCTCAGTCACCTTCGGTGACAGCTCTCCCAAGGGGAGAGCCAAGATCTGTCCGAACTTCTTCGTTCACGCAGGAAACAGGGCGATTCACGCAGGTTTTATTGATTTTTCCCTGCTGGTGTGGTATATTCAGGGCAGTCAGACGTTCCACGTTTTTACCATTTCTTTTCACCATTCAAAGGAGGTTTTTGTATGTTGTCTTATCGTAAGCTTGCGATGCGCGTTCTGGGTCGGCCTCTCCATACGGGGGGGGGGTAACGATTCACCCCGTCCGGCCTCTCAGCGGGCAGCGGCGTTTGTCCTGACCGCCGCTCTGCTGACCGGGGCGGCCTTCCCCGCCTTTGCAGGCACCTATTATATTGAGGATGGCGACATCGTCATCTCGGCAGGTACCGAGGCCGGCACCAACAAGGTGGAGCAGACCGGCAAGGATACGGTCGACAACGATAAGGGCACCGTCATCACAAACCATGACAAGGACACCGCTTCTTCCAACACCGTGACCATCGACGCCAAAGACGAGGACGATAAGGTCGAGGTCAAGCTGGACAATGTGAACATCGACACCAGCAAACAGAGCAAAGCCGCCGTGAGCGTGACCGGCAAGGGCGATACCAATATCGAGCTGGATGGCGACAACACGCTGAAGAGCGGCGCTGGCCATGCCGGATTGGAGCACAACAAGACTGACACCAGCGGCGAACTGACCATTCAGGACAAAGATAAGAACGGCAGTCTGGAGGCTGTCGGTGGATTCAAAGGCGCTGGCATCGGCAGCGCTGGCAGCAATGACGCTCAGGTGAAAATCACTGGCGGCAATATCACGGCCACCAGTGACGATTGGGGTGCAGGCATTGGCAGTGGTTCCGACGGCACCGGCACGGACGGTACTGCTTATGTAGAGATCACCGGCGGCGAGATCAATGCAACCGGCGGTTATTTAGGCGCTGGCATCGGCGGCGGCTGCAACGGCAGCGGCAATGTGACCATCAGCGGCGGCGGCATCACTGCCGCAGGCGGTGAAGGCGCTGCGGGCATCGGCGGTGGTTATTATAACGGTGCGACCGTTACGATAACCGGCGACGCTGTTATTAAAAATGCATCCAACACGAAATACGGTGCAGGCATTGGCGGCGGTAATGGCTACGACGGTGATGTGACGATCTCCGGCAATGCAAAAATCGAGAATGTGACCGGCGGCTACGGTGCGGCAGGCATCGGCGGCGGCGCATTTAGTTCCCCCGATAAAATCGGCAACGGTAACGTGGTCATCAAGGATAATGCCGAAATCGACAATGTGCAGGGCGGCGCTTATGGCGCAGGCATCGGCGGCGGTATTTTTGGTCTCGGCAATGTGACCATCGAGGGCAACACCAAAGTCAACGCTGCCGGAGGCGCAGGCGGCGCGGCCATCGGCGGCGGTGCTGGCGCTAAAAACAACAGCGATAACAAGGGCAATCAAATCACCATCAAGAGCAATGCGAACGGCAGTCCCACCGTCAAAGCGGTCGGCGGCGGTACAGATGAAAAGGAAGAAATCGTTATTGGCGGCGCGGGCATCGGAAGTGGTGCGGGCGACGCCAAGGCAAACATCACCCTCGAGGGCAAAGTGACCATCGTTGCCAAGGCGGGCGAGGGCAATGTTGCCATCGGCGACAAGAACGGCGAGCAGGAGTTCCCCGGCCTTGCTGAGGGCAGCTCCATCACCCGCTACGACTCCGAGGGCAACGACACCACCCTTCCCACCGACCCCGGCCACCCTGTGCCTGTCCCTGCGTCCCCCTCCTCTTCGGGCGGCGGCTCTGCGGACGCCTCTGTGCAGGAGTCGGTCTTCCCGGGCCTCGTCGTCACCGACAAGGACGGCCAGCGCATCTCCTACACCAGCATCCGGGGCAACAACGTCCTCTCCCTCCGCGTCGGGCGGTTCACGGCCTCTCTCCGCGCTCCGCTGTCCACGCTGCGCCAGCTGCGGGCTGAGGGCATCGACACCATCACCTTCCAGACCATCCTCTGCTCCACCACCCTCTCGGTGGACGAACTGCTGGCCATGGGCGGCGAGGATGCCGAGGCTGTCCTGACCCACCGGCTCACCGCTTCCAGCCTCACTGTGGGCTGAAGCGCTCTTGTCCCCCGACCCGTTTTGTGCTACACTATGGGCGTAGAAAAATCACACTCGGATCGAGGGAAAGTAACTTATGGCTGGCGATCTTCATACTCATTCCACCTGCTCTGACGGCTCTGTGCCCATCCACCGTCTGCCCCTGATGGCGGCGCGGCTGGGCCTGAGCGCTCTGGCCCTCTCGGACCACGACACCACCCTCAGCGCACAGTACGCCTACGACCACCCGGTGCAGGACGGCGTGCGGCTCATCCCCGCCGCCGAGCTGACCGGCTACGACTTCCAGCGGAGCCACCGCGTCCACATTCTGGCCTTCTGGCCCGACCCCGACAGCCCCGCCCTGCGGCGGCACTGCGACATCATGCGCCAGCGCCGCAACGAGTGCGCATTGCAGAGCTGCCGGGAGATCGAGGCGCTCTACCCCCAGTTCCGCACCGAGCAGGCGCTGGAGTACGCGCAGGACAGCGGCGTCCTCTTCAAGAGCGGCATCATGCAGGCGCTGCAGCAGCTGGGCCTGTGCGACGGCATCTACACCGGGCTGTACCACGAGCTGTTCGGCTGGGAGCCTCGGGGCAAATGCCTCCACTCCCCCGCCTACCCGCCGGTGCGGGAGGTGCTGGCCACGGCCAGAGCCTCCGGGGCCGTGGTGGTGTTCGCCCACCCGACGGTGTACAAAAGTATGCCCCTGCTGCGGGAGCTGGTGGCCGAAGGGGCCATCGACGGCATCGAGGTGCACCATCCCCGCAACAGCCCCGAGGACAGGGCCGAGTGCGCCGCCCTCTGCGCGGCCCACGGCCTTATCGTCACCGGCGGCAGCGACTTCCACGGCGCGAACCACGGCAAGCCCCACCCTGTGGGGGCCTGCGTCACCGACGACGACCAGATCGCCCGGGTGGAAGCGCTGGCCCGCCAGCGCCGGGGCGGCACACTGTGACGAGGTCACATTGACATTTTCTGCCCTGCGGGTGTATAATACGACTGTTGATCGGCGATAAAAAGAGAGGATGTATGAATATGAGCAAGTCTTTCAGCTATCCCAACAAGGGCACCTGCTCCAAGGAGACCCACATCGTGCTGAACGATGACCACACCATCGAGTCCATCGAGGTCGTCGGCGGCTGCAACGGCAACCTGAAGGGCATCAGCCGCCTGCTCAAGGGCATGAAGGCTGAGGACGCCATCGCCCGGATGGAGGGCACGACCTGCGGCCCCCGTCCCACCAGCTGCCCCGACCAGATCGCCCAGAACCTCAAGCGCGCTCTGGCGGAGCTGTAAAAAGCGTTTTTCCGCGCCGGAATATCGCTGCACAAGATCGCCGGGAGCTGCCCGACAGCACTTCCGGCGATTTTTGATGCCGCATTACTTGACTTTGTCAAGTTTATGTGCTATACTGCATCCCATCCTACAGAAGAAAGTGAGTGGAGCGCATGGAGCCTTATACCGTATCCTCCCGCATCCTGACCCTGCACAGAGCATTCACCGCTTATACGAGCCAGCGCCTGCAGGAGCTGGGCCTGAACTTCGGGCAGATGTATTTCATCCTCTATGTCGGAAAGCACCCGGACTGCACCCCCTCGGAGCTGACCAAGGAGCTGCATCTGGACTGGGGGCACTCCCAGCGCAGCCTTGTCAAGCTGGTCGAGGACGGCTTCCTGACGAGGGAAAAGCCCGGGCGCAGCTACCGTCTGCGGCTGACCCCGCAGGGCGAACAGGCCTTTATGGTCTGCCACCGAGTCTTTGCCGACTGGGACGCGGAGGCGCTGGGCGGGCTGACGGCCCCGGAGCGGCAGCAGCTGCTGGCCCTCCTGCAAAAAGCGAAAAAAAAGAAAGCGTGAAACGATGTACGAAACGATTTTAAGCCCCGTTGACTATGGCGGGCTGCGGCTGAAGAACCGCATTCTTTTTGCGCCGACTACCTTCGGCCTGTCGGACGAGGAGACCCTTGCAAAATACCGCGCACTCGCCGAGGGCGGCTGCGCCATGATCATCGTCGGGGATGTCCCGGTGGGCAAAAGCAGGTTTGAGAAGTCGCTCTTCGATGCCAAGGGCTTTGCCTTTTATCAGCAGCTCGCAGAGATCGCCCACGCTGCGGACTGCAAGCTCTGCGCCCAGCTCCACCAGAGCGACTCCGACCTGCTGGCGCTGTTCAAGTACCTTCCCGCCCTCCTGACGAAGAAGCTCACCCCCGACCAGCTGCGGGAGAAGCTGAACGAAGCGGTCGGCCCCTACATCACCAAGCTGCCCAAGCGCAAGCTCCAGAGCATCCTCGACGGGTTCGGGAAAGCCGCCCTGCTGGCCAGACAGGCGGGCTTCGACATGGTGCAGGTGCACGGCGACCGGATGTGCGGCAGCTTCAGCTCGGCCCTCTTCAACCATCGCACCGACGAATACGGCGGCAGCGCAGAGAACCGCGCCCGCTTTGCGGTGGAGGCCGTCCGGGCCGTCCGGGCGGCTGTCCCGGGGATGCCCATTGATTACAAGCTGGCCGTCCGGCAGGAGGACCCGCACTTCGGCAACGCCGGTGTGGCGGAGGAAGAGCTTTCGGTCTTCGTCCCGCTGCTGGAACAGGCGGGCGTCACCAGCTTCCATGTGACGCTGGCGAACCACTCGGCCCTGGAGAACACCATCCCCCCGGCCAGCCATCCCTATTTCGGTCAGCCGGGGTGCTTCCTCAAGTTCTGCGACGAGGTGCGGCAGTATACCGCCCTGCCCCTTTGCGGGGTCGGCGGCCTGAACGACCCCGATTTCGTGGAGCAGCAGCTCGCCAGCGGGCGCATCCAGTGCGCCGCCATGAGCCGTCCGCTTCTGGCTGACCCGGACTTGGTGAACAAATTGAAAAATGGACAGGCGGCACAGATACACCGCTGTGTCCGCTGCAACAAAAAGTGTCTGGGCGGGCTGATGGCCCATCAGGGCACCCGCTGCATCTACGATGCGCTGCGGGCGAAAGAGGCCTGAGCCGCCCGTACCACCATCATTTCAGAGAGCCAACGGCTCCAAAGGAGAAACTATGCGCTACGCGATCGTATTCAGCAGCAAAACAGGCAACACGAAATTATTGGCAGACACCCTCCGCGACAGTCTGCCGCAGGACGCCTGCTCTTATTTCGGCGCTCCGGACCCCGCCGCTCTGGACGCCGACACCCTCTATGTGGGCTTCTGGACGGACAAAGGCACCGCCGACGCCGCGACCCTGCAATTTCTGGGACAGCTGCACGGGAAGAAGGTCTTTCTCTTCGGCACAGCAGGCTTTGGCGGCAGCGAGAGCTATTTCAGCAAGATCTTAAAGACCGTCCAGAAGTCGCTCGACCGCAGCAACACCCTCATCGGCAGCTTCATGTGTCAGGGCAAGATGCCGCTGTCGGTGCGTCAGCGGTATGAGGCGATGAAGAAGCAGCCCATCCATATGCCGAATCTGGATATGCTGATCGAGAATTTCGACAAGGCCCTCTCTCACCCGGATGCCGACGATCTGGCGCGGCTGAAGCAGTCCGTCCGGTAACAAAACAAAGCCCCCTTTCGGATCGTTCCGAAAGGGGGCTTTGCTATGTTCCAGAGAAAGCGTTACTTCTCCTCCCGCGGCAGCAGGCAGTTGAGGATGATTGCCACAAAGGCGGCGGGCACGATGCCGCTCTCGCCGCAGATGAGCTGGACGAACTGGGGGGTGTTGGCGAGGATGCTGGAGTTGGCACCCATGCCGTAGCCCACGCCCAGCGCAACGGAAACGATGGTCAGGGTGCGGGGGGTCATCTTCTCCTTGGTGATGAGCTGGATGCCGGACACCACGATGGAGGAGAACATCATGACGGCTGCGCCGCCCAGAACGGCCTGCGGCATGATGGAGATGAGTGCGCCCAGCTTGGGGACGAGGCCGCAGAGCATCAGGAAGATGGCGCCGGTGGCCAGTGCGCCCCGGTTGACCACCTTGGTCATGGCCACGAGGCCCACGTTCTGGCTGAAGGAGGTGTTGGGCAGGACGCCGAAGCAGGCGGCCACGGTGGAGCCGAGGCCGTCGCAGATGATGCCGCCGGACAGCTCCTTATCGGTGGCCTCGCGGCCCATGCCGCCCTCCATGACGCCCGAGATGTCGCCCACCGTCTCCACAGCGGTGACGATGAACATGATGATGACGGGCAGGATGGCGCGGAGGTCAAAGACGATCTTGACAGGCACCAGCTTCGGGATGGCGAACCAGCTGGCCTCGGCGACCTTGTGCCAGTTCAGCACCCATGCCTTGGTGAACTCCACGCCCTCAGCGGTGACGCCGGTGGTGGGCAGAACGAAGCCCATGACGATGGCGGCCAGATAGCCCGCGACGATGCCCACGAGGATGGAGGAGGAGCTGAGGAAGCCATTCGTCCAGTGCTTGAAGAAGAGGATGACCACCAGCACGAAGAGGGCCAGCAGCAGGTTCTCCACCGAGCCGAAGTCCTTGGCCGCGTTGCCGCCGCCGAAGGAGTTGACGCCCACAGAGATCAGGGACAGGCCGATGGACAGCACCACCGTGCCCGTGACCACCGGCGGGAAGAGCTTGCGCAGGGGCTTGAGGAAGACGCCCAGCACGCTCTCGAACAGGCCGCCCAGAATGGATGCGCCCATCATAGCGCCGTAGGCCGTGACGCCGCCGCCCATGGTGGCCGCGACGCTGTTGAAGACGCCGAGGAAGCCCGAGCTGGTGCCCATGATGATGGGCACCTTGCCGCCGACCGGGCCGAGGCCGTACAGCTGCACCAGCGTGACGATGCCCGCCACGAACATGGCGTTCTGCAGCAGGCTCACCTGCAGGTCTGCAAACTCGCCGCCTGCGAGGCCGCAGGCGCTGGTGATGATGAGCAGCGGGGTGAGGTTGCCCACGAACATGGCGAAAACGTGCTGCAGGCCCAGCGGGACGGCGTGGCGCAGCGGCATCTTCGCCTCGAAATCATATGCCGAATTTTCCAGTTCAGCGCTCTTTATCATATTCTAGCTCCTTTGCTTCACTTCCGGGTTTTGTAACAAGCATAGAAAATTATAGCAGACCAGCAGCGGAAACGGTAGACGTTTTCGAAGTTTTTATTCACATTTTCGTCATAAGTCGTACTTCTCACGCAAGCCGGATGCACAGAGGGCAGGCTCACCTCCGTACAACCTCTCAGTCTCGCTGTCGCTCGACAGCTCCCCTAGTAGGGGAGCCTCTGGCGAAAAGGCAAGGCTTCACGGTATGCCAAAGCCTCCCCTCGTTAGGGGAGGTGGCAATGCGAAGCATTGACGGAGAGGTTTAATTCTTACGGCAAGGCTCTCCTCCATCCAACCTTTCAGGCGCTGCGCGCCAGCTCCCCTTGTAGGGGAGCCTTTGGCGAAAAGGCGAGGCTTTACGGTATGCCAAGGCCTCCCCTCGTTAGGGGAGGTGGCAATGCGAAGCATTGACGGAGAGGTTTTCCCCGTCACGGCTGACCGTGAGCCGTGACGGAGAGGTTGTACGAAGACGGAGCCTCCCCTACACCCCCGGCACCAGCAGTCTTTGGGCCTCATCGAGGCGCTCTGTGCCGTCGGGCAGGTCGTTGGCGGCGAGCATCTGGCCCGGCGAGACGTGGTAGCGCTTGGCGATGGCGAAAAGCTCCTCCCCCGCCTGCGCGTAGCAGATGCGCAGCGACACCTCGGGGTCGGCGGGGGCCAGCGGGTCGCCCAGCTCCACCCCGCCCACCAGCGGCCACGCCTGCCGCACCAGCACCGCGCCCTCGGCCCGGACGGTGAGGGACACCTCCAGCGCACCGCCCGCGCTGGTGCACTGCACGTCCTCCACCGTCAGCCAGCACTCGGGGTAGGCTTGGGCGTCGGGCGGGAGGTCCGCGGGCAGGGGCAGGGCGTAGTCCAGCGTCTTCTCGTAGCACTCGATCTCCCCGAGGGTGTTTTCGGCGAAGGCCGACACCACGGCCCGGGCCGTCAGCGCGGCCCTCCCCTCGCCCCGCGTCAGGCTCACCGGCCCGAAAGAGGCAAAGCAGGCCAGAATATGCGCGCCCGCATCGGGCAGCGGCCCGGACCCCCGCAGCACCGTCGTCTCGTCCAGCGTACAGAACAGCCCCTCGGTGGCGAGGGTCTGGGGCGTCACCTCGGCGGCAAAGCGGGTGGAAAAGGCGTCGGCCACGCATTGGAGCTGGTAGGGGCGCCAACCGCTCAGCCGGAGCAGGGCGGTGGCCGTCAGGGTGGTGGAGGCGCTGCCGTCCTCGGCGGTCTCCCCCTCGGCGGCGGCAAAGCCCACCGGCGCAAGGGTGCACAGGCACTGGCAGTCCTCGCTCAGCCCCTCCACATCCACGATCTGATGGAAGGGCAGCTCGGCGGTCTGGCTCAGGAGGGCGGCGTCCCCCTCGGCCCGCCACGCGCAGAGGGCGCGGAGCGTCCCCTTCGCCACGGCCTTGCCCTGCATCCGCTTCAGCTCCCTCACCTCGGCGGTGCCGGTGATGTCGAGGATGGCGGCGGGGGGCTTGGGGAAGGTCAGAGTCCCCTCGATGGTGACGAGCTTTTCGAGGGTGGCGGCCCGCCGCACGCCCCCAAGGGTCGTCAGCTTCTGCTCGATGCCGCCCTCGCTGAGGGCCGTGATGACCTCGGTGGACAGCTGGGCGTGGACGCTCACCACCAGCCCATAGGCCCCCCGCACCTCGATGCGGCGGGAGTTGACGGCCCGGCAGTTGAGGTACTCGGTCTGGCCCTCGACGCAGGCCGCCCACGCGGTGGCCCCGAAGCTGGGCAGCTCGAGGGTCTTGGTGAAGGGCAGCTTCTGCTCGGTCTGGCACAGGCCCGCCCCCTCTTCGCCCTGATAATACACGGTGCAGCGCAGATACCCTTCCAGCGTCAGCCGCCCGGGGGCCAGCTGCTTTTGCAGCACCACCGGCTGTGCGAAGCACTTGACGATGCGCTGCACCGGCGGCAGATAGTCCGAGATGAGAAGTTCGGTCTCAAGGGGCAGCTCTGCCTTGGCCGTGCAGTCCGCACCCGCCGCAGGCAGAACGTCCCGGAAAACTTTCAGCTCCATGGTAATGCTCTCCTTTCCTGTCCTTGCTCTTGTGAGAGTGTATGCGGGCAGGAAGGGCGGTATGACGGAGCTGCACCCCCCGAGCCATACGGGCTATCTGGCGAAGTTCCAAAATATCAGCGTACCAACGCCGTAAAACAAACTTCGCCAAGATGGCGAACTTGTACCCAGCTGGCGAAGTAGGTAGTTCGCCAATCGGGGGAACTTCGCCACGTTGGCGAACAATCAATATTGAATGATATATCGTTTTATTTATAGGAACTTCGCCACTTGTTCCACTGCAGTAGAGCCGAATCGTGCAGGTGAAAAGGCTCTCCGGCAGCGGGCTAGCCCTCTCCGTCATTGCTTCGCAATGCCAAGGCCGGGTTGCGGCACCCAGCGTCTGCTTCGCTGTCGCTTGCATCCTGCTGGCCGCTGCCCCAACAGCTCCTCCCTGTTTCCGCCGCTGGCGGCGGTCGTCGCCGTTGCCCCCAGAGGGGGAGCCACTGGCGTGTCGGTCAGGCCCACGCGGGACGAGCAAAGTCTGATTTTATCGGAAACAGTAGTGCCCTGCTACAGAGATTCACAACAGCTTGACAAGGGATATTGTCCCGAAGCTGCTGCCCTCTGTAGCAGGGCACTATCTTTTACGCCATATTGAGCTTTCAGCGTCCAGCGCAGAGTTGCCCGGCTCGCCAGTGGCTCTCCCTATGGGAGAGCTGGCGCGTCAGCGCCTGAGAGGGCAAGCCCGCTGCCGGGCCTCCGCTCCGGAGGGGAAGGCTTTCTTTCCGGAACAGGGGTGTAAAGCAGAGCTTGCATCACTGCTTGCAATCCTAAAATATGATGACCATCGCGGCGTATGTTTTTTCACCTTTCTGGAATGTACCAGCGTATAGTTCAGCGTCATTTATATTGAGGGATTCCAATTGACCTTTTAAGAAAGAATACTTTGTCAGACGAGAGTAATGGGAAGGCCCACCAGTATCAGCCCCTCGATCCTTATAGCTACCTACGTAAATCATCCTGTGACCCGGATCAGTAACCGCTGTCCCGCTGAAGGAAGGCCACTCCATCACGTCCACGCATAACTGCTGGTTTAACAATTTGTCTTTCATGATGGATCCGAGCGCATCATCTATAGCCATCTTGGTCACCAACTCGCCGTCGATGAGCCATTCCGCGTCAAATTTTTTTGCCACTTCCTCAAGCGTCTCCTTGGCTCTGTCGCTTGGTGTGGTTTTAGAAAGTCCCAAATACGCCTTGAGCGGCTCGAGCTTATTGTTAAGCTCCTCGGACTCCGTCACAAGGCCCTTTTCGCTGCCATGGGAAGCGTTGCTGCTCCCGCCGCCAAAGAACCAGTCGTAGAGGTCCTCCAGCGGTGCGCAGGCGGTGAGGGTCGCTGCGGTCATCACGCCCGCGAGGGCAAGGGCAAGGAATTTTTTCCGTTTCATGGTCGTTACCTCCAATCGTGTGATGTGTTTCGGTAACTCTATTATAGCTTGCCTCGCTGCCCCCCGCAAGTGCGATTCACGCAGGTTTCAGGGCCTTTCGCGCAGGTTTTCCCTCTCAGTCTCGCTCCGCTCGCCAGCTCCCCCAAGGGGGGAGCCACTGGCGTGCCGGTCAGGCCCACGCGGGACGAGCAAAGTCTGATTTTATCGAAAACAGTAGTGCCCCGCTACAGAGATTCACAACAGCTTGACAAGGGATATTGTCCCGAAGCTGCTGCCCTCTGTAGCAGGGCACTATCTTTTACGCCATATTGAGCTTTCAGCGTCCAGCGCAGAGTTGCCCGGCACGCCAGTGCCTCTCCCTATGGGAGAGGTGGCATTGCTAAGCAATGACGGAGAGGGCAAGCCCGCTGCCGGGCCTCCGCTCCGGAGGGGGAATTTGTTCAGTCCTGCGTTTCCTTTTTTATCCCGAACAGTCTGCGGAGCAGCCCCCTCATACACTTGGGGCTTTTGAGCACGACCACCTGCATAGCGCCGACCACCTTTCTCTCGTTTCCTACGCCATTATAGGCGGGCGGGGCGCAGAATGTGACTCTCAGCTCAGGATCGGGCCGTCCGGCACCGTCTCCACCACCACCAGCGCGCCCTTCCGGGTGGAGATGGTGATGCAGTCCGAGCCGTCGGCGTACTCGTTGCTGACGCCGAGGGGGTAGCCTGCGGTGAGGACGGCGTCCGTCAGCTCGTAGAACGAGCCGCGCTCCAAGACGCCCTCGGCCCTGCCCTCCATCGGGAAGACGGAGAGGTAGAAGTATTCGCCCTTCGGGTAGCGGCGGGTCTCGCCGGGCATCACGAAGGTGATGCGGCTGCGCTCGTCGAGGAGCGTGGCCCGGACGCCCCGCTGCTCGAGGCCGAGGCCGGTGCAGAGGTTCGCCAGCGTGTGCTCGAGGCGTCTGCCGCCCAGCACACCCAGCAGGAGCGCCTCGCCGAAGCCCTTTTCGGAGGCCAGCTTTGCCGCATATTCGGTGTCGGTGTCGTCCTTGACGTGGGGCAGGACGATGATGCCGTCCTCCTCCTGCGCCGGGCAGGGCGCGGTGTCGAAGTCGCCCACGATGATGTCGGGGCGGCAGCCCAGCGGCTCACAGTTGCGGTAGCCCGCGTCGCAGGCGATGATGGTGTCGTCGGGCCGCAGCGCCGCCGCCAGCGCAGGGCTGACAGGGCAGGCCGACAAAATAACACAACGGGACATTGATTTCCTTCTTTCTATAACCGGCAGGCTTGCCGTTGCCCAACCTCTCCGTCACGCCTGCGGCGTGCCACCTCCCCTATCGAGGGGAGGCCTTGGCATTCCGTGAAGCCTCGCCTCTTCGCCAGAGGCTCCCCTACTAGGGGCAACGGCGACGACCGCCGCCAGCGGCGGAAACAGGGAGGAGCTGTTGGGGCAGCGGCCAGCAGGATGCAAGCGACAGCGTAGCAGACGCTGGGTGCCGCAACCCGGGCGCTGGCATCGCGCAGCGATGACTGAGAGGGCAAGCCGCCTGAGTCAGAGCCGCTGCGCAGCGATAAGCAGGCTCTTTGTCAGAGCGATGCTGTCGCTGTGCCAGTGTTTCTCCGGCAGCATCCTTGCCCTCTCCGTCTGCTTCGCAGCCACCTCTCCCATGGGGAGAGGCTTTTGCTCACGGGAAGGCTTTGCCTTACACTCCCCTCGGCCTCTGCCACTCCTTCACGTCCTTGACCTCGTCGTACATGGCGCAGTAGCTGTCGTAGCGGGTCTGGGAGAGCTTGCCCTCGGCCAGCGCGGCCCGGACGGCGCAGCCCTTCTCCGAGCGGTGGGAGCAGCCGGTGAACTGGCACTCGCCGAGGTAGGGGCCGAACTCCGGGAAAGCGTGCTCCAGGTTCTCCTTGGGGATGAAGCCCGCCCGGCTGGCCTCGAGGCTGGCAAAGCCCGGGGTGTCGGCGATCCGCCCGCCGAAGGCTTCAAAGATCGTCACCTCGCGGGTGGTGTGGCGGCCCCGGCCCAGCTTCTGACTGATGGCGGCGGTCTGCCGCTCCACATCGGGCAGCAGGGCGTTCAGGAGGGTGGATTTGCCCACGCCCGAGTTGCCGCAGAAGGCGCAGAGACGGCCATTGATCCAGTTCCGGATCTCGTCGAGGCCCTCCCCCGTCCGGTGGTCGATGCGGATGAAGGGCAGCGTGGATCTCTCGTAGGCGCTGCGCAGGAACTCCGCCTCGGCGAGGTCGCCCTTGGTGCAGACGATGACGGGCTGGACGCCCTTGTCCACGGCGATGGCCGAGAGCTTGTCCAGCACGAGGGTGCTGGGGGTGGGCTGGGTGGTGCTGGCCACGAGGAACAGCACGTCGAGGTTGGCCATCGGCGGGCGGACAAAGACGTTCCGCCGGGGCGCGATGGACGCGATGACCGCCGCGCCGTTTTCCGTTTCCAGCGTCACCACATCGCCCGCCACAGGGGTGAGCTTCTGCTTGCGGAAGATGCCCCGGGGCTTGCACTCCACGATGCCCTCCGACGTTCTGACGTAATAAAATCCGCCGATGCCTTTTGTGATATAACCTGTCATAGTCTCTCCCTTACCCCAGCCACGACGTCCACCAGTCGCCGAGGCCGCCGGTGCTCCCGGAGGAGGCGCTGCTGCTCTCGCTGGCGGCCGTGCTGGACGAGGACGAGCTGCCGCTGCCGAACAGGCCGCTCCACCAGCCGCCGCCGGAGCTGCTGGTGCTCTCGCTGGGTGCTTCCGGTTCCGGTGCAGGCTCCGGCCCTGCGCTGACCACCACGCTGACGCGGGTGTTGAGCTTGGCCGATGCGCCCTCGCCGGGCGACTGGCTGATGATGGTGCCCACGGGCTGGTCGCTGTACTGCTCGGTCTGGCCGCCGAGGCCCAGCTTCTTCTGCACCAGCAGGGTGCGGGCGTCCTCCACGCTCATGCCGATGAGGCTGGGCACCTTGGTGGTGGTGGCCACCTGCGGGCGGCTGACGTAGAGCACGACGGTGGTGCCTGCGGCCACCTGACTGCCTGCGGCGGGGTCGGTGCGGATGATGGAGCCTGCGGCCACCGATTCATCCACAGCCTGCGTCACCAGCACCGAGACGCCCAGCTCCTTGAGCTGCTGTTCGCCGTCGGCCTGCACATAGTTGGTCAGGTCGGGGACGGTGACGTAGTGGATGCCGAGGCTGACGGTGAGGGTCACGCTCTGGCCCTCGCGGACGGTGCGGCCCGCCACCGGCGACTGCTTGTAGACATGACCGGCGGCGTAGTCGTTGCTGTACTCCTGCTCCCAGTTGACGACCACCTGCCCGGAGGCCACCTGCGGGGAGGCGTTCACCTCGTCCTGCGTCATGCCGCTGAAATCGCTCAGCACGATGTCGGCTTTCTTGTTCATGATGTTGCTCGAGTCGTTCAGGATGACCCAGCACAGGGCCGCGCAGGCCAGCGCAAAGGCCGCCGTAATGCCCAGCAGCACCGGCATAAAGGTGCTGTGCTTCTTCTTTTTCGCCTTGGTGCGCGTTTTCTGCGCCTCGGGCGGTCTGCGGATGGTCCGCTTTTCTGCCATAGGTTCATTCACCGCCTTTTCGGGGACTTCCTCTTTCACATACTGATAGTCGAACGTGATGGACGGGTCGCGCACATAGGAGTCCAGCGCTTCCAGCATCTCGGCGGCGCTGGCGTACCGGTTCACCGGCAGCTTTGCCATGGCGCGCTCTGTGATCTGGACAAGGCCCAGCGGCACCTCGGGGGCCAGCTCGGCCAGCGGCTTCGGGTCATCCGTGATCTGCTTGCGGGCCACCTCCACCATGTCGTCTGCGTCGAAGGGGAGCTTGCCCGAGAGCATCTCGTACATCATGACGCCCACCGAGTACAGGTCGCTCTTGGGGCCGGTCTCGTCTCCCCTCGCCTGCTCGGGGCTGATATAGTGGACGCTGCCCATCGCCTTCCGGCCGTTCTGGATCTGGTTCTCCGCCCGGGAGATGCGGGCGATGCCGAAGTCCATCATCCGCAGCTGGCCGTTGTCCAGCAGCATGATGTTCTGGGGCTTGATGTCCCGGTGGACGACGCCGTTGCGGTGGGCGTGGTCGAGGGCGCGGAGGATCTGGCCGATGAAGTGGACGGTCTCGCGGCTGGTGATCTTACCGCCCCGCTCGTTGAGGTACTCCCGGAGGGTCATGCCCTCTACACACTCCATGACGATATACTGTAAGTTTTCGCCGACGGAAACGTCATACACCTTCACGATGTTGGGGTGGTTGAGCAGGGAGATGGCCTTGGATTCGTTCTTGAAGCGGCGGACGAGGTCGGCGTCGTGCATCAGCTCCTGCCGCAGCACCTTGACGGCTACGACCGTCCCCTCCGGCACAGGCCCGCCGGGGGCCGTCACCACAGCCTTATAGACGTTGGCCATCCCGCCGGTGCCGATCAGCTCCCGGATGGTGTAAAGCCCGTCCAGCGTCTTCCCGATGAGATTATCCATGCTTCACCTCCAGCGGCTCCACACCCAGCAGCAGCGCGGTGATGTTGTCGGGGCCTCCGCCCGCGTTGGCGGCGTCCACCAGCCGGTCGGGGATGTCGTAGAACCCGCCCTTGGTCAGAAGCTCCTCCATCTTGTCCTTGGGCAGGACGTTGGTGAGGCCGTCGGTGCAGAGCAGCAGCAGGTCGCCCTGCTGGACGGGGCAGCTGGTGAACTCCGGCTCAAGGCGGTAGTCCACGCCCAGCGCCCGGGTGATGATGTTCTTCTGGGGGTGATGCTCGGCCTCCTCGGGGGTGATGGTGCCGCAGTCCACCAGCTCCTGCACATAGGAGTGGTCGTGGGTCAGCTGGGTGAGCTTTCCCTCCCGGCAGAGGTAGGCGCGGGAGTCGCCCGCGTGGCAGAGGTAGGCCGTCCCGCCCCGCACGAGGGCGCAGACCGCCGTGGTGCCCATCCCCGCAAGCTCCTCCACCCGGGAGGCTTTCTGGAAGACGAAGCGGTTGGCGCTGATGAGTGCCCGCTTCAGGAAGCTCTCCTCGTCGCCGGGCAGACACTGGGCGTACTTCTCGAGGAAGCAGTGCTCGATGACGTCGCAGGCGCTCAGCGAGGCCTCACGGCCTCCCCTTGCGCCGCCCATGCCGTCGCACACAAGCCCCCATGCCGCGCCGCCGGGCAGCTCCCCCGCCCGGTAGTCGTCCTGATTCTCCTGCCGGACGCTGCCGACGTCTGTTTTTCCTGCAAGTTTCATAGGCTTCTCCTTTTAGGCTTTGCCGTTCATCTCGTCGCGGCGGAGCTGGCCGCACGCGGCGCTGATCTCGCTGCCCAGACGGCGGCGGACGGTGGCGTTGACGCCGAGGCTCTCCAGCTTCTGCTGGAAGCGCCGGACGTTGGCCGCGTCGGTGGCCGAGTAGGGGCTGCCGTCCACCGGGTTGATGGGGATGAGGTTGACGTGGGCGCCCATGCCCCGGATGAGGTCGGCCAGCTGCTTGGCGCAGGCGTCCGAGTCGTTGACTCCCCGCACCATCGAGTACTCGAAGCTCACCCGCCGGCCCGTGGTGTCCTGATAGCAGCGCACCGCCTGCATCAGCACCTCCACCGGATAGGCATCGTTGACGGGCATCATGCCGCTGCGGATGTCGTTGTTGGGGGCGTGGAGGGAGACGGAGAGGGTCAGCTGCAATTTTTTCTCCGCCAGCTGGTCGATCTTGGGCACAAGGCCGCAGGTGGAGAGGCTGATGTTCCGCATCCCGATGTTGACGCCCTCGGGGGAAGAGATGTTCTCCAGAAAGCGCATCACTTCGTCAAAATTGTCCAGCGGCTCGCCAATGCCCATCAGCACGATGTGGGAGATGCGCTCTCCGATGTCCTTCTGGGCGGTATAGATCTCGGAACAGATCTCGCCCGCCTCGAGGTTGCGGACGCGGCCCGCCTGCGTGGACGCGCAGAAGCGGCAGCCCATCCGGCAGCCCACCTGCGTGGACACGCAGACCGTGTTGCCGTAGTGGTAGCGCATCACGACCGTCTCGATGCAGTTGCCGTCGGCCATCCGCAGCAGGTATTTCACCGTGCCGTCCTTGGCCTCCTGCCGCCGCTCGATGATGGGGGCGGCGATGTAAAATGCCTCTTCCAGCTTTGCCAGCAGGGTCTTGGGCTGGTCGGTCATGGCCGAAAAGTCGGTCACGAGCTTCTGGTGCACCCAGTGAAAGATCTGCTTGGCCCGGAAGCCGGGCTGGCCCATCGCTTTCAGCTCCGCCGTCAGCTGTTCCAGCGTCAGGGAGGATATACAGCGTTTTGTATCCATTGGAATCTCCTTTTATCAGGGAACTTTCTGCATCGCGCAGAGGAAAAAGCCGTCCATGCCGGTGCGGGTGGGCACCGAGAGAGCGCCCCAGTCCCCCACCGTCATCCCGGCGGGGAAGGCCACCTCCGGCGTCACCACCCGGAACTCCGGGTGACGGCCCACAAAGGCCCTCACCTGCTCTTCGTTCTCGGAGGGGTCGATGGTGCAGGTCGAGTAGACCAGCCTTCCTCCGGGCTTGAGATGGGCGGCGGCTGTATCCAGAATGGCCGACTGGGTGGCCAATAATTCATCGTGACGCGCTTTTTCGAGGGTCTTGTACCGGATGTCCGGCTTCTTGGCAAGGATGCCGAGGCCGCTGCACGGGGCATCCACAAGGATGCGGTCGGCCATGGGCAGGTCTGCGTCCGGCTTCGTGCCGTCCGAGACCCGCGGCTCGACATGGGCAAAGCCCATCCGCTCCACGGCCTTCCGGATGAGCTGGACGCGGTTCTCACTGACGTCGCAGCTCACCAGCCGCCCCTTGTCCCCCATCTCCTCGATGAGGAGCAGGCTCTTGCCGCCGGGGGCGGCGCAGAGGTCGAGGACGGTGTCGCCGGGCTTCGCCTCCACACAGAGGGCGGCAAGCTGGCTGGCCTGCCCCTCGACGTGGAAGTATCCCTCCCGGAACAGCCCGCTCTCTGCCGGGCTGCCCTCGAAGCGGGCTAAGACACTGCCCGGCACGAGGCCCGGCACGGCGCTCTTCGCTCCCGAGGCCAGCAGTTTTTCGCAGAGGGCCTCGGGCGTGCCCTTCCGGGGGTCCGCCCGCAGGCTGGTAAGACCGCCGTCTGCGGTGTGGGTCAGGATGTCCAGCGCCTCGTCGGGGTAGCTGGCGTGGAGGAACGCGGCCACATCCCGGCCCGCCGACCCCAGCACCATCAGCCGCTCCACCGCGTCGGCAAAGACGGCGGTGTCGAGGTCGTAGGCGATGGCACGGCGCAGCACGGCGTTCACAAGGCCGGAGGCGCTGGCCTTCTTGAAGGTGCGGGTCAGCTTGACCGCCTCGTTGACCGCCGCCGGAGCGGGCACCTGCATATACCGCGCCTGTGCCAGCGCGGCGCGCAAGATCTCCCGCACCTGCGGGTCGAGCCTGGCCAGACCCTTGGGCAGGAACTGCCCGAGGATATAGTCCAGCGTCCCCCGGTGCTCGAGGACGGTGTAGAAGATCGCGCTGGCGAAGGCCTTATCCCGGCCTTCCAGCTTCTGGCGGCGCAGCTCTGCGTCGAGGATGAGGTTGGAAAAGCCGTCCTGCTCCTGCCGCACCAGCGCCGCCACCGCCGCCGCGCGGGGGTTCGGGCCGCTCACAGGGTATCCCCCGCCTTGAGGCGGAGACCAGCCGCGAAGGAGGTGCCGTCCATGGGCTTCTTGCCCTCCGGCACGACATGGAGCAGCTGGATGGCGCCCTCGCCGCAGGCCACAGTCAGGGGCTTGGTCGCCAGCACCGTGCCGGGGGCCTCCCCGTGGCTGTCTGCCACGCGGCACTCCGTCACCTTGAGCTTTTTGCCGCCGGAGGTGACGAACCATGCGCCGGGCCACGGAGCCATCCCCCGCACCCAGTTGTGGATGTGGGCGGCGCTGTCGGTCAGGTGGAACTCAGCCATCTCCTTGCTCAGCATGGGGGCCACAGAGGCGTTCTCGTGGGCCTGCGGCACAGCTTTCAGCGTACCAGCTTCAATCGCAGGCAGGGTCTCACAGAGGACGCGGGCACCCACAGCCGTCACCCGGTCGAACAGCTCGCCGCTGGTCTCCTCGGGGTCGATGGCGATCTTCTCGCAGGCCAGCACATCGCCGGTGTCGAGGCCCTCGTCCATCTGCATGATGGAGACGCCCGTCTCGGCGTCGCCGTTCAGCACGGCCCACTGCACCGGGGCGCTGCCGCGGTACTTGGGCAGCAGAGAGACATGGAGGTTGATGCAGCCGTACTTCGGCGCATCCAGCACCGACTTGGGCAGGATGCAGCCATAGGCCACCACCACGATAAGCTCCGGGGCCAGTGCGCGGATGTTCTCGTCCTCGCTGCCGTCCCGCAGGGTGCGGGGCTGAAAGACGGGGGTGCCGTGGGCCAGCGCCACCTCCTTCACCGGGGGCGCGGTGAGCACCTGCTTGCGGCCCACGGGCTTGTCGCGCCGGGTGTAGACTGCGCAGATGTCGTGGCCCGCCTCATACAGGGCCTTCAGGCAGTCCGCCGCGATGTCGGGCGTGCCCATGAACAGAATGCGCATCAGTTGTTCTCCTTCTTCTTGGCGGCAGCAGCGCGGCCCTCCTCGGTGTCCTCATAGAAGAACTCGCTGGACTCCATGATGGTGACGCCGTCCAGATGGTCGTTCTCGTGCTGGATGCAGCGGGCCAGCAGGTCTTCGGCCTCCAGCTCGAACCACTCCCCGTGGCGGTCCTGCGCACGCACCTTGACAGCCACCGGGCGGGTGACAGCGCCGTTGTGGCCCGGGAAGGACAGGCAGCCCTCGTAGGCGGTCTCCTCGTCCTCGGACACAGCCAGGATCTCAGGGTTCACGAAGTCGATGAACTTGTACTCGTAGTTCTCGGGGATCTCCTCGGGGGCGTCGGTGGTGTCCCACACCACGAAGACGCGGCGCAGCATCCCCACCTGCGGGCCTGCGAGGCCCACGCCGTCGGCGGCGATCATCGTCTCGCGCATATCGTCCAGCAGGGTGGCCAGACGGTCGTCGAAGTTGGTCACAGGGCGGCAGACCTTGTTCAGGATGGGGTCGCCCTCTTTTACAATGTTGCGGATAGCCATGAAGTATACCTCCAAATCATCTTATCTCAAATATCGCCATCTGAGTGCATATCCACGGCCACAGTAGCCTTCGCGGGCAGTTTTTCCTGCTCGTAGAGGCCGAGGGTCTGGCGGACAAGGTCGCGGAAGCGCCTGTCCGACCGGCACTTGATGGTGAGCTTGTAGCGGTAGTTCTCGTTGATCTTTTCGATGTTGCCGGGGGTGGGGCCGAGCACCCGCAGGGGCAGGTCGGGCTGCTGTGCGGCCTGACGGCCCAGCAGCGCCGCAAAGCGGGCGGCGGCCCGGGCCACCTCGATCTCCTTCGGCCCGGAGAAGCCCACGACGCAGAGGCCGCAGAAGGGCGGATAAAGCCCTAGCCTGCGGTAGGCGATCTCCTGCTCGAAAAAGGCGTCATAATCCTGCGCAGCGGCGAGGTTCAGGACAGGGTTGTCGGGGTCGGTGGTCTGGATGATGGCAAAGCCCGGGTCCTTGGCCCGGCCGGAGCGGCCCACCACCTGTGTGATGAGGCTGAACACCGTCTCGTAGGCCCGGAAGCCCTGCGCGAAGAGGAGCGAGTCGATGCCCAGCACCCCCACAAGGGTCACATCCTCGAAGTCGAGGCCCTTGGCCACCATCTGGGTACCCACCATGATGTCGTACTCGTGCCGGGCGAACTTCGCCAGCAGCTTTTCGTGGGCGTCCTTGGCGGCGGTGGAGTCCTGATCCATCCGCAGCACCCGGGCCTCGGGGAACAGCTCCGCCAATTCCTCCTCGGCCTTCTGGGTGCCGAACCCCCGGTAGAGCAGCTTTCCGCCGCAGGCGGGGCAGGTCTTGGGGGGCGGGTCCAGCTGGGTGCCGCAGTAGTGGCAGAGCAGCTTGTGGCCCGCCTTGTGGTAGACCATGGGGACGCTGCACTTGGGGCACTTGAGCACCTCGCGGCAGTCGTCGCACTGGGCCATGGTCTGATAGCCCCGCCGGTTGAGCAGCAGGATGGTCTGCTTGCCCGCGTCGAGGTTGCGCCGGATGGCGTCCTCCATCGCAAGGCTGATCTCCCGGGGGTTGCCCGCCGCCAGCTCGGCCCGCATATCCACGATCTTCACGCTGGGCAGCGGGTTGCCGCCGTAGCGCTGGGTGAGCCGGACGAGCTGGGTGCGGCCCTGCCGGGCCGCGTAGAAGCTCTCGGTGCTGGGGGTAGCGCTGGCGAGGAGGAGGAGTGCCCCATTCTCCGCCGCACGCTGCCGGGCCACCTCGTGGGCGGCATAGCGGGGCGACGACTCGGAGCGGTAGGTGTGCTCCTGCTCCTCGTCGATGATGATGAGGCCGATGTTTTCCAGCGGCGCGAAGATGGCGCTGCGGGTCCCCACCACGATGTCTGCGCCGCCGTCCTGTATCATCTGCCATTGCAGCAGCCGCTCGGTGTGGTTCAGCGCCGAGTGCTGGACGGCCACCCGCCGCCCGAACTGGCCCTTCAGCCGGAGGATCATCTGGGGCGTCAGGCTGATCTCCGGCACCAGCACGAGGGCGCGCCGCCCCAGCGCCAGACACCGCTCGATGAGCTTCAGAAAGACCAGCGTTTTGCCGCTGCCGGTGACGCCGTAGAGCAGCGCCGAGTGGGGCGCAGCATCCTCAAGGCCGGGCAGCAGGGCGTCGAAGGCCCCCTGCTGCTCTGCCGTCAGGCGGATAGGCTCGTTTTTCAGCGGGATAGACGAATACAGGTCGATGGATTTGTTCACCTTGCTGCATTCGATGACGCCCTTGGCACAGAGGTTGTCGAGCACCGCCCGGCTGATGCCGTGGGCCTCCATCTCGTTCTGGGTGCGCTCTCCCCCGCCCAGCAGAGCCACCGCCGCCAGCTGCTTGGCCGTGGGCTTGGGCTTGGGCTGCAAGGTGCCCACCAGCTTATAGCAGTTCTCGGTGTGGCGGGTCAGCTGCTTCTGGAGCACCGGCGTCACGCCGTCCGCCGCGAGGGCGGGCTTGTACTGTGCGCCGTAGGGGATGACGGCCTTGACGGCCTCGTAGTAGGTGCAGAAGGTGCGCTCTTTCAAAAAATGCACCAGCCGCAGCAGCTCCGGCGTCAGGCAGGCCGAGGCGGGGGCCACGTCGAAGAGGTATTTGAGCTTTGCGTGCTCCGGCTCCTCGTCGCAGGCCAGCACGACACCCATCCGAGCCTTGCTGCCCCGCCCGAAGGGGACGAGGACCATGCTGCCGAGGCGGACGGCCTCCTGCTGGTCGGGCATGACGGCGTAAGTGTAGAGTTTGTCGAAGTGAAAGGTCGCGTTGCTCACGGCAACGCCTACCGTTTTTGGCATTCGCGGCTCCTTGAAGTGTTATTTGTCGAGGCCTGCCCGCTCCCGGATGATGCCGTAGAGCTTCGCGGCGCAGGCGTCCACCTCGTCGTTCACGAGGGTGAGGGTGAACTTATCCTGCTCTGCCAGCTCCTTTTTCGCCGTGTCAAGGCGCTCGAGGATGCTTGCCTCCGTCTCGGTGCCGCGGCCCCGCAGACGGCGCTCCAGCTCCTCCACAGACGGCGGCAGCAGGAAGATGGTGGTCGCGCCCGGGAACATCCGGCGGATGTTGGCCGCGCCGTGGACGTCGATGACCAGCACCACCAGCTTGCCCGCCTCGAGGCGCTTATCCACCTCTTCGCGGAGGGTGCCGTAGTAGTTGCCGTTGTAGAAGTTGTGCTCCACCACCTGATCGGTGTCGATGAGCTGCCGGAACTGCTCCACGCTGCGGTAGTAGTAGTCCACGCCCTCCTGCTCCCCGGGGCGGGGTTCACGGGTGGTAGCGGAAACGGTCTTCTCGATCTCAGGGTGGGCCTCGCGCAGGGCCTTGACCACACTATCCTTGCCCGTGCCAGCGGCACCGGAGACGACAAACAGGTACTTTTCGTTTTCCATTTTTTACTGCTCCTCCTCTGTCGGTTTCCCTTCCGGCTGGCCCGCTGCGCGGCCTGCCACCGTCTCGGGCGTCAGGGCCGAAAGGACTACATGGTCGGAGTCCATGACGAGCACGGCCCGGGTGCTGCGGCCATAGGATGCATCAATGAGCATCCCCCGCTCCCGCGCCTCCTTCACCAGACGCTTGACCGGCGCGGAGTCGGGGCTGACCACAGCCACCACCCGCCCGGCACTGACCAGATTGCCAAAGCCGATGTTGATGAGCTTCATCTGAACTCCTCCGTATTCTGGTTACTCCAGGTTCTGGATCTGTTCGCGGATCTTCTCGATCTCCGCCTTCATATCCACCACGATGCGGGTGATGTCGAGGTCCTGACACTTGGAGCCGATGGTGTTGGTCTCACGGTTCAGCTCCTGCGTCAGGAAGTCCAGCTTCCGGCCCACCGGCTCGTCCAGCTCCAGAATGGAGCGGTACTGGGCGATGTGGCTGCGCAGCCGGACGGTCTCCTCGTCCACAGCGGTCTTGTCGCCAAAGATGGCGGCCTCGGTCAGGACGCGGGCGTCGTCGATGTTCCGATCCTCCAGAATGGTCTTGAGCTTCTCGTAAAGGCGGCTGGTGTAGGCCTCCACCCGGCCCGCGCTCAGGGTCTCCACCTTCCCCACGCACTCCTCGAGGAAGCTAAGGCGGCTCTCCACATCAGCCTTCATCTTTGCGCCCTCGGCGGCACGCATGGCGATGAAATTGTCCAGTGCCTGCGCCGTTACGGCGGAGACATCCGCCCAGAGCTGCTCCTCGTCCACGTCGGCGTGGCGGGTGGCCAGCACATCAGGGAAGCGGGCCAGGCCCGAGGTCGTGATGTCGTTTTTGATGCGCAGCTCTTCCGAAATGCTACGCAGGGCCTGCTGATAGCTGCGGGCCAGCTCCATGTTCACGGTGACGACGGCGTCGGCAGCCTCCACGTTCTGGACGGTCATGCTCAGCTCGACCTTGCCGCGGGAGACCCGCTCGTTGAGCTGCTTTTTCAGGCGGCTGTCCATGTAGCTGCAGCTGCGGGGAATGCGGGAAGAATACTCGAAATACCGGGAGTTGACGCTGCGCAGCTCGACCGCGATCTCGCGGCCGTTGCACACAGCAGTCCCCCGGCCAAAACCGGTCATGCTCAGGATCATATGCAGTACGTTCCCTCTCTTTTTATGGGTGGATATGCGGACAGATCACGGTATATGTATCCGCGTTTGGGTACACAAGCCCATGTTACGATACATATGCTATTATTCTACTCTGATAGCCGCTTTTTTGCAAGCCGGGAAGATAAAAAAGTGGATGCAAAAAGCCCCCCGCAGCACTGCGAGGGGCTTGGATGCTTATGCTGTTTTATCAGACGGGGTGAGACTTATTTGCAAAATCTGCATGGTCTGCATCCACGCCCTGTGCCTTGGCATTGCGCTTCTCAAAGAACTTGGGAGCGACCTGCGGGAACATGGCGTAGGTCAGGACGTCCTCTTCCTGCGTAGCCCACTTTGCAGCCTCAGCCTTCAGCTTGTCCATCTCAGGTGCGAGGGTGTCAGCAAAGCGGCAGGTGATGGGCTTCTCGTCGCCGAGGATCTTCTTGGTGAACTCGGGGCTGATGGGAGCCGGAGTCTTGCCGTAGTCGCCGTGGACGAGGCCCTTGAACTCCTTGGTGACCATCTTGTAGCGCTCACCGAGGATGACATTGAAGACAGCCTGCGTGCCGACGATCTGGCTGGTGGGAGTGACCAGCGGAGGATAGCCTGCATCCTCGCGGACGCGGGGGATCTCAGCCAGCACTTCGTCCAGCTTGTCCTCCTTGCCGGCATCCTTCAGCTGCTTGAGCATATTGGAGAACATACCGCCCGGCACCTGATACAGCAGGGTGTTTGCGTCCACGCCCAGAGACTTGGGGCTGATCTGGCCGTTGGCGATGTACTTCTCGCGCAGCTTTGCGAAGTATGCACGCACGACATTCAGCTGCTTGAGGTCGAGGCCGGTGTCGTAATCGGTGCCCTGCAGGGCGGCCACGAGGCTCTCGGTGGCCATGTGGCTGGTGCCGCCGCTCAGGGGGCTCATGGCGGTATCCACGATGTCTGCGCCTGCCTCGATGCCCTTCAGCAGGGACATGGAAGCCAGACCGGCGGTGTAGTGGCTGTGGATGTCCACAGGGATGGACAGGGTGTTCTTCAGCTCCTTGACCAGCTCATAGCTGGTGTAGGGGGTCAGCAGACCGGCCATATCCTTGATGCAGATGGAGTTTGCGCCCATCTCCTCCAGGGTCTTGGCGTAGGCTGCAAAGTACTCGTTGTTGTGCACGGGGCTGAGGGTGTAGCTGATGCAGCCCTGCACATGTGCGCCTTCCTTGTTGGCTGCCTTGATGGCGGTCTGCAGGTTGCGCGGATCGTTCAGTGCATCGAAAATACGGATCACGTCGATGCCGTTTGCAACAGACTTCTGCACAAAGTACTCAACGGCATCGTCTGCGTAGGGGCGGTAGCCCAGCATGTTCTGGCCGCGGAACAGCATCTGCAGCTTCTGGTGGGGCAGCTCCTTGCGCAGGATGCGCAGACGCTCCCACGGATCCTCATCAAGGAAGCGGATGCAGCTGTCGAAGGTCGCACCGCCCCAGCACTCGACGGAGAAGTAAGGGATCTTGTCCATTTCGGGCAGGATGGGACGCATCTCGTCCATCGTCATACGGGTGGCCAGCAGAGACTGGTGGGCATCGCGCAGGACGACTTCCGTGATCTTGATGGGCTTTTTAGCCATTGTTGTCACCTCTCTCTTAGTTCATGGAAACCAGAGTGTCACCGGAGTTGACGGTGTCGCCCTTATGCACGTTGACGGAAGCAACGGTGCCATCCTGAGGAGCAACGATCTCGTTCTCCATCTTCATGGCCTCGAGGATGACCAGCACGTCGCCAGCCTTGACGGAAGCACCGGCAGCGACCTTGACGTCCAGAATGTTGCCGGGCATCGGAGCCTTGACCTCAACAGCGCCTGCGGCAGCAGGAGCAGCGGGTGCGGCGGGAGCAGCAGCGGCAGCAGGAGCCGGAGCGGCCTTGGGTGCGGGTGCGGCAGCAGGAGCCACGGGAGCAGCGCCGGCAGCGGTCTCCTCGACAGAGACGCTGTAAGCAACGCCATTGACGGAAATGTTGTAGTACTTCATGGAAGAATCCTCCTGAAAAATCCAAATCGATTCGTTAGATGTACGTTTTCTTACAGAGCCATGTTGCCGTGCTTCTTGGGCAGACGGGCAGCACGCTTGGTGCTCAGCAGCTCGAAGGCAGCCACGACGCTTGCGCGGGCGTTGGCGGCCTCGCAGGTCATATCAGCAGCGCCTGCGGCCACAGCAGCGTCTGCGCTGCAGACCTCAGCCACATAGGCAGCAGCCTTGGCCTTGGTGGCGGCGACGATGTTGTCGGAGGCGTCGATCTCGTCCTTGTACAGCACGGAGACGGCTGCGGAAGGCTCGAGGGCGCTGACGGTGCAGCCCTTGACTGCGATCTTCAGGTCGGCTGCGGCCAGTGCGGTGTACACAGGGCCGACGGCCTTACCGGCGATCAGCGCGACCTTGGCGGTGGTAGCATCGGCATAGGTCGCAGCCAGACGGGCAGCCTCACGGATGCCGCCGGCGATGTCGTCGGTGGTGCTGGGCACGAAGCCCTCCGTGTTCACGATGGTCAGCACCGGGACGCTGAATGCGTCGCACAGGCGGACGAAGCGGGAAGCCTTGGCCACGCAGTTGTGGCACAGCTGCTTGCCGGTGGACACGACGCCCACGGCGTTGCCGCCGATGGTGGCAAAGGCGGTGTAGACGCTCTTGCCGAAGCCGGCGTACATCTCCACAGCGCTGTCCTTATCAATGAGGGCAGCAGCGGCCTTTGCAGGCTCGGCATTTGCAGCCAGAACAGCGGTGGGCTGCTCGAACTCAAAGATGGCGGGGCCGGTCAGGTTGTTGGCAGGCAGCAGACCCACGATGTGGGCGGCCTTTTCCGCAGCCTCGGCAGCGTCAGCGGCCACGATAGCGGCCACGCCTGCCTTTGCGGCAGCAGCGGCAGAGCCGGCGTCAGCCACCTTGTCGCCCTTGGCAGCGGCGGTGAAGGGAGCGGTGAAGAACAGCTCTGCGCCCTCTGCCATGATGCAGACGTCTGCGTTGGCAGCGCTCAGGGCGCTGGTGCCGCCGCAGACGCCCAGAACGACGGCCACCTGAGGCACGACGCCGGACACCTTGGCGATGGTGGCGTTGAGCTTGGCGGAAACGTTCAGAACGTCCAGACCCTCAGCCAGCTTTGCGCCGACGGAGTCGTAGAAGGTGACGACCGGGCAGCCCGTCTGGGCAGCCAGCTCAAGGACCTTGATGTTCTTCTCAACGTCCTTGACCGAAACAGCCTCGCCGTTCTGGAAGACGGCGTAAGCCTGCTGACCTGCAGCATAGCCGCTGGCAGCGCTCACCGCGCCGTCCGCAAACAGAGCGGTGTATTCCCCGTCATCAAAAAACTTGGCGAGGATTTCTCCTTTGGTACTCTTTGAAGCCATGGTAAGACCTCCTGCTTATCTGTGTGAGTTTCAAAATTAGGTATATTATACCCGATTTTTCCAAGATTCTCAAGCCTTGTTCCATTCCTTTTTTTCAGAGAATGTTACAGTTCCGGCAAAAAGAGAGGAAATATCGGACACATTGCCCCGAAGCAGCTTTACTTGCGCTTTTTGCTGGCGGCAGCTTTGTTCCCGCCCACCGGGCCGCGGGGGCGGCGGGCCGCCGCCTTGGACTGCAGCGCTGCCGAGCGGGTCTGTGCACGGCCCTTGGCCGCAGCGGCGCGCAGGCCGTTCACCTCCGCCTTGGTCAGCTCACGGTACTTGCCGGGCTGAAGCATCCCCAGCTTGACGACGCCCTCGGCGTTCCGCTTCAGGCGGATGACCTCGAGGCCCACTGCCTCGCACATCCGGCGGATCTCGCGGTTCTTGCCCTCTTTCAGGGTCATCTCCATGACGGTGCGCCCCGGCTCATCGGTAACGACATTGATGGCGCAGGGCATGGTCTTGGTGCCGTCATCCAGCACGACGCCGGAGCTGAGCTTCAGGATCTGGCTCTCGTCGGCCCGGGGCTGGACGGTGACGCGGTACAGCTTGGAGATGCCGCCCGACGGGTGGGTGACGGCCTGTGCGAAAGCGCCGTCGTTGGTCATCAGCAGCAGGCCCTCGCTGTCCTTGTCGAGACGGCCCACGGGGTACAGGCGGGCCGGGATGTCCGTCACGAGGTCCATGACCGTCTTGCGGCCCAGCTCGTCGCTGGCGGTGGTGACATAGCCGCGGGGCTTGTACAGGGCCAGATAATACATCTGCTGGTTCTTCTGGATATAGATGCGCTCGTCGTCCACATGGAGGACGTCGCGGTTGGGGTCCATCTTGTCGCCCACCTTCACGGGGTGGCCGTTGACCTTCACGCGGCCCTCCGCAATGATCTGCTCGGCGGCGCGGCGGGAGCACAGGCCCTGCTCACTCATGATCTTCTGGATGCGTTCTTCTGCCATAGTAAAATCTCCTTGTGCGCCTCCCGGCGCTCAAATAGGGCTGCCCGGATGGGGCAGCCTCAGTTCAGTTTCTGCAGCCCGGGCGGGCAGCAGACGCGGCGTAGATGGGTTTATTCCTCTGCTTTCGGAGCGGCAGTCCCCTGCTTCTCCTCTTTTTTCAGCAGAGCGCTGACCTTGTCCACCAGCTCGGGCAGCATGGTCAGGGCGCGGTCGATGGTGTTGGAGCCATCGGACAGCTGGATGGTGCGCACGCAGCCGTCCTTCACCACCAGAAAAGCCACCGGCTGGATGTTGACGCCCGCACCGCTGCCGCCGCCGAACAGGTCCTTGTTGGCGGCATTCTTGCCGTCAAAGTCGGTGCCTGCGGACGCAAAGCCGAAGGAGATGCGGGACACCGGCAGGATGGTGGTGCCGTCGTCGGTCTTGATGGGCTTGCCGATGATGGTGTTGGAGTCTGCCATCTGGCGGATCTTGTCCATTGTGACATTCATTAAACCTTGAATCGGATGCTCAGCCATAAAATCGGCCTCCTCTTATTATTTTCCGGGAAACCCGCAGGCCCCCTTTTCAAAGGATACACCATACGAGTTTATTGTAACACATTTTATAGGAAGACGTCCAGCACTTTTTCGTGCCAGAACTCGTACAGGACCCGCAGCGCTGCCGCTGCGATGAACAGCAGCCGGGCGCTGAGGCGGAACGAGACGCGGTCGGCCACCGTCGGCTCTGCCGAGCCGAAGTCCGGCAGGATGCGCAGCTCCTCGAAGTCGAGATAGACGAAACGGTCGATGACGCCGAGGGACGGGTAGAGCCACGCATTCAGTCTGCCGTAGGCGCGGGCAGCTTCGGCGGGGTCCTCGCCCCGGACGCCGAGGCAGACCCGGATCTTCGTGACCCGCAGGGAGCCAAAGACGGCTTTCGTCAGCCGCCCTGCCCCCCGCAGGATGGTCACGAGGATGTTGAGGGTGAGCTTCGCTTTCTTGCGGGGCGGCGTCTCTTTTTTGGGCTTTTTCGCCTCTTTCGCAGCCCTTTCGGCGGCTTTTTTCCGCCGGCGCTCCGCGCGGCGGGCGCGGAGCTTCGCCTTCAGCTTCCCGAAAAAGCCCTTCGGCTCCTCCGGTTCCGCAGGCGGCGGAGCGGGCCACCGGAACACCGGCAGGGCGATGCCCGGCACACCGGCCCGGATCGTCACGACGCCGCTCTCCCAGCAAAAGTCGGCACAGAACGGGCAGAGCAGGGCGAAGGCCAGCAGCACCAATACGATAAGGAGCAGGATGCCCACGATCTTCAGCAGGGTCAGCAGCAGCCAGCCCAGCGCCCCCAGCACCGCCGTCATCGGACCGCCTCCCCTTCCGCTCCTTCGTTCTGCCCCCGCACGGGCGGCAGGTCTGCCAGCGAGGAAAGGCCGAAGCACCGCAGGAAAACGTCCGTCGTCCGGAAGCTCACCGGGTGGCCGGGCAGATCGAGGCGGCCCGCCTCCTCGATGAGTCCCTTCTGCAAAAGGCTGCTGACGCTGGACGAGGAATCCACGCCGCGCACCTGCTCGATGAAGGCGCGGGAGACGGGCTGATTGTACGCAATGACCGTCAGCGTCTCCATCGCCGCCGGGCCGAGGGGCACCGAGCGCCTCGCGTCCAGCAGGCGGCGGATGCAGTCGGCCCACTCGGTCTTGGTCGCCAGCTGCCAGCGGGTGTCCAGATGGAGCAGGCAGAGGCCCGAATCCTCCCGGGCATAGCGGGTGCGCAGATCTTCCAGCGCAGTCTCCACTGCGGTCTGGGGCAGCTGGACGGCGGCGGCGAGCTTATCGGCGCTTACCGGGTCGCCCGCCGCAAAAAGCATCGCCTCGACGGCGGCTTTGGTCTGTTTCTGGTTCATTCTTCCTCCTTTGCCTTTTCACGGGGCAGGCGTCCGCGCTGCATGGCCAGCTCCCCCTTCGGGCCGAGGGTGACGCGCCCGCCGCGCACCAGCTCCAGCAGAGCCAGAAAGGTGGCCACATTGGTGCTGCGGCTCTGGCTGCGGGCGAAGAGCTGGCTCATCCGGGCCGCGCCGCCCGCGATGAGGCGGCGCAGGATGTACACCACCCGGCTGCTCACCGACACCTGTGGGGCAGCCACCAGCGGCTCAAAGACCGCCTGCGTCGGGGCGCGCCGGACGGGCGTGCGGCCCATCAGCCCCTCCCAGCAGTCGGCCAGCACCTGCGGCAGATGGTTGAGGGCGTAGGTCTCGTCCCGTTCCAGCCGCAGCGGCGGGCGGACGAAGGTGGGCGACGCCTCGGCGGCGGCGCGGAGCGCAGCCGACATCCGGCGGCACTGGTCGTACTCGATGAGCTGGCCGGTCAGCTCCTGCTTCATCCGCTCACCCTCGGTGCTGCGGGGCAGCAGCAGGTAGCTCTTCATCTCCACGAGGTGGGCTGCCATCTCGATAAAGGAGCTGGAAACGTCGGGGTCTACGGCCTGTGCGGCCTCCACGGTGCGGGTGTACTGGTCGATCAGCGCAAGGATGGGGATGTTGTGCAGGTCCATCTTGTGCTTCGTCACCAGCGCCAGAAGCAGCTCCAGCGGCCCCTCGAACTCCTCCAGATGAAAGGTAAGCTCCTCCGCCATCAGATCACCGCCCCCAGAGATGCGTAGTAGGCCGAGTAGGCGATGCTGTCGATGTACTGGGTGCCTGCATCCAGCAGGTCCCACACCACACTGTTCATCACGCTCAGCGGGCCGTCCAGAACGCCGCTCCAGACCGCCGCCAGCAGCACCACGAGGATGACCTTTTCATACTTCATCATCCCGAAGTAGATGCGCTCGGGCAGCACCGCCAGCAGCACCCGGCTGCCGTCCAGCGGAGGCACGGGGATGAGGTTGAACACCGCGAGGCTCACATCCATGTACACTAAGTATTGCAGGAAGAGCGCCAAGAAAATCGTCGCTTCGTTGACGGGCGCCCAATAATAGAGCAGCTTCCAGACCACCATCGACAGGTAGGCCAGGAGCAGGTTCACCACCGGGCCGGCCAGCGCGGTGAGGGCCATGCCCCGCTTGGGGTCTCTGAAGTTGCGGGGGTCGGTGGAGACAGGCTTTGCCCAGCCCACGCCCGCAAACACCATGCACAGCGTGCCCAGCAGGTCGAAATGGCGGAAGGGGTTCAGCGACAGCCGCCCCTGCTGCTTGGCCGTGGGGTCGCCCAGCAGCCATGCGGCCAGCGCGTGGCCTGCCTCGTGGAAGGGGATGACGGTCAGAGCGGCCAGCACCCGTGCGAGGGTATAAAACATTCTTGGGGTCATGGTGTTCTCCTGTTTTCTGTAAGATATTCGAGCTTATTGTACTATTTTTTTCGTGTTAAGACAAGCGTTTGGGCCGCAGACGAAAAAAAGCCGCAAAAAAATCGAAAAGGGGGTTGCTTTTTGGCGGCTGTTCTGGTAAAATAGTCAAGCTGATTATTTTGATTCCATAACTTCACTGTAGGAGGTGCAAGTACCATGGCTAAATGTGAATGCTGCGGCAAGGGTGTTACCTTCGGTATCAAGGTCTCTCACTCTCATCGCCGTTCCAACCGTACCTGGAAGCCGAATGTCCGTCGTGTCAAGGCGGTCGTGGAGGGTTCTCCCAAGTATATCTACGCATGCTCCCGCTGCCTGCGCGCTGGCAAAGTCACCCGCGCTGTCTAAGCTGATGCGTATTGCCGGTCACTTTGTCGAGTGGCCGGCTTTTTATTTTATCACCGGACTTTGGGAGGAAACTGAGATGGCACTGCCGAGCGACCCGATCATGCTGCTGAGCGTGGTCAACCTCAAGCTGCGCGACTTCTACCCCAGCCTCGACGCCCTCTGCGACGACATGGACGCAGACAGGGACGCCCTGTGCAAGACGCTTTCCGCCGTGGGCTACGCCTACGACGCAGCACGCAATCAATTTATCTGACAGGAAGGAGCTTTTCAGGATGGAAGGCACTTATTACAAAGAGTGGAGCGCGGTGCTCGACCGCGCGATGGAGTTCAAGGTCTACGGCCACGGCGGCGTGCCGGTGCTGGCACTGCCCGCCCGGGGCGGCCGTTTCTACGACTGGGAGAACAACGGGATGCCCGAGGCCGCAGCACGGCTGCTGCACGAGGGAAAGATGCAGCTTTTCTGCGCCGACAGCATCGACGCCGAGAGCCTGCTGGCGGGCCATGAGACGCCCCGCCGCCGGGCCGAGATGCAGGAAAAGTATTTCGTCTACCTGACCGCCGAGCTGGCCCCCCGCATCGCCGCGCTGAACGCCCCGGAGGCCAAAAAGCCTCCCCTCATCTGGTGCGCTGGCGTGGACACCGGCGCCTATCAGGCCGTCCAGTGCCGTCTGCGCCGCCCCGGGGTCTTTGCGGGCGCGGTGGGTCTGTCGGGCCTGTACGACATGAGCCGCTTCCTCGGCGGCTGTGAGGACGACCTCGTCCTCCGCAGCAGCCCCCTCGCCGCCCTGCGGAAGAACGGCATCTGCAACAAAAACCTGCTGGCCAAGGCCGAGGAGAACACCCTCCTGCTCTGCGTGGGTCAGGGCGGCTACGAGGGCGACGCCCTCGCCGACACGCAGGCTCTGGCCGACACCCTGAAGGAGACCGGCCTCCCCTTCCACCTCGAAGTCTGGGGCGGCGACGTCTCCCACGACTGGTACTGGTGGGGCAAGGAGTTCGGGATGTTTGCCGAGCGTCTGTTCGGCTGAGCGTAAGGAGGATGCGGGATGTCTGAATTCATCGTCGGCGCACGAGGCCATGATTTTGGCCGTCACAGCGTGGAAGAGCTGCTCTGCTCCATCGGAGACGCAGGCTTTCGCTGCACCCAGCTGGCCTACACCAAGGCCGTGGAGGGGGTCAAAAGCTATGCAGATGTGACCCCTGCGCTGGTGGACGCCACCAACGCCGCCGTCCAGAAGAGCGGCGTGTCCATCGCCGTAGACGGCACCTACGTCGAGCTGGGCTATGCAGACGAGGACAAGCGCCGCGCCGAGGTGGCGAAGGCCCTGAGTCAGGTGCCGGTGGCAAAGGCTCTCCGGGCCGGCTGCATGGGCAGCGAGACCACCAACATGGCAAAACAGCCCACCGTGAGCCGCAAAGAAGCGCAGGAGGCCCTGCTTCGCAGCCTCGGCGAGATCCTCCCCGTCTGCGAGGAGCAGGGCGTGCTCTTCGCGGTGGAGTGCGTCTATTACCATTCCATGGACACCCCCGAGGCCGTCCGGATGGTGCTGGACACCATCGCCAGCCCCAACCTCCGGGTCGTCTGCGACCTTGCGAATTACGTCGGCCCCGAGAACGCCTCGGTGGACGCCCAGCGCCGCATCTGGGACAAGGTCGGCAGCTGGTACGGCGATAAGATCGTGGCCGTCCACTTCAAGGGCCAGAACTTCCAGCCCGACGGCACCCTTTACTCCACCAGCCTCGAGGACTCCTGCGTGGACTACAAAGGCGGCTTCGAGATGCTGCGCGCCCTGCCCCAGCCCGTCCTCCCCGTCCTGCGGGAGGAGGCCGTCCCGGCCCGCGCCGCCAGCGATATTGCGTTCATGAAGAGCTTTTTCTGAAGCTTCCGAAAGGCTCTCCCTTTGGGAGAGCTGGCGCGTAAGCGCCTGAGAGGGCAAGGATGCTGCCAGACAGCTCTTACACTGCGATAGTATCGCTCTGACAAAGAGCCTGCTTATCGCTGTGCAGCGGCTCTTTCGTGCCGGGTTTGCCCTCTCCGTCATCGCAAGCGATGACACCTCTCCCAAAGGGAGAGGCTTTGGCATTTCGCAGCGCTTCGCTTGCGTCTTGCTGGCGGCGGTCGTCGCCGTTGCTCCCAAAGGGAGAGGCTTTCCATAAAACGAAAAACATCTGCAACACTTCTTCGATTCCCGAAGGCCGTATTGCAGATGTTTTTTGTTCAATCGGTATCGTATTCAATGCCATCCTGCACGGCGTCACCGCCGACGGCGGGGCCTTCGGTATCAGGCGGCGTTTCGGTACTGCCGGGGGCACTGGCGGCGGCATCGCCCGCGATATAGAGCACCACCGTGGTGCCCACCTCCACCATCGTCCCGGCGTCCTCACTGGCCGAGACGACACAGCCTGCGGCCTCCGAGCCGTCGTTGACCACCGTGAAGCAGGTGGCGTTCAGCCCCTTGGCGGCAAGCTCCTGCACCGCGCTGTCCTGCGTCTGGCCGATGATGTCGGGCATCTCCATCATCTGAGGGCCTCGGCTGACCACGAGGCTGATGGTGTCCCCCTTCTGGATGACCTCGCCCGCCTCCGGCGTCTGCCGGATGATGCGGCCCTTCTCCACCGTGTTGCTGTATTCCAGCGTAACATAGAAGAGGTAGTCGTTGATATAGCTGCGGTTGTTTCGCACCTCCGCGTCATAGTCGCGGCCCACGAGATCTGGCGTCAGGGCGACGGTTTCGTTTACCGGCTCGCTGGCGGCCTCGCTGACGGAGTCCGGCTCCGAGGACGCCGGCGCGGGGCGGGCATCGTTCTGGCGGCTCAGAAGCCCCCAGAGGATCAGCACGATGAGGACGCTCAGCAGGATGAGGATGCCGGCCAGCAGGTTGCGGACGCTGAGCAGCTCGGCCTTTGCGGGCGCTCTCGTCTCCTGCGGCGCGGGGGCGGGCGGGTCCAGCGCTTCCATGCTGCGGGACAATTCCTCCGCATACTCCCGCTCCGAGAGGGCGCGGAAGAGCTGCTGGACGGTCTGGATGCGCTCCACCGGCTTGAGGCGGAGGCCCAGATACAGCGTCTCCGAGACGTAGGGCGGCACAGCCGAGGAGACGGTGCGGGCCTTGGGGTTGGAGTCGGAGACGAGGCGCTGGGCTGCCGGGACGGGGCTTACCCCGCAGACCATCCGGTAGAACACCGCCGCAAGGCTGTATTCGTCGGTGTAGCGGCCCTCGAACTCCGCCGTGGAATACTGCTCCGGGGCCGAGTAGCCCTCGTACAGCTGCTCGTGGAGGCCGCTGCCCGCCGTCCGCAGGCCCACCGTCGCGTAGCCCGTCAGTCGGGCGCGGCCATTGTCCAGAATGCGGATGTTGGCCGGGCAGATGCCCCGGTGCACAAGCCCCACCTGATGCATGGCCTCCACCCCCCGGAACACCGGCTCGAGCATCGCGCAGGCCTGCTGCGGCGTCACGGTGCCGTGCTCTTCGAGCCACTTCTGGAGCGGACAGCCGCCGGGGTTCTCCATGACGGCGTAGACCGTGTTATTTTCTTCAAAGACGTCCAGCACCGCCTCGAGGCCGTTGGCCGGGGTGATGCGCTGGATGAAGCGGTAGAGGTCGGCAAAGTCCATCCGGGTGGTCTTGAACAGCACCTCGCTGCCGGGCTTCGGGCGGAGGATGCAGTCCTTCCCCCGCTCTGCGGCCAGCGTCAGGGGCATATACTCCTTGATGGTCACGCGGAACGGCCCGGTGTTCTCGACGCCCCGGTAGAGGATGCCCTCGCCGTCCACGCTCTTGATGTCCCCCACCGTATACCGGCCCGCCAGCACCGTGCCCGCGGGGAGACTGCCCGCCGGGTTGCGCCCTGCAAGCTCCCGGCCGCAGTGGGGGCACTGTGCCCTCCCCTCTTCCAGCTCCTGCATACAGTATGGACAAATGCGCTTTCGCTCCATGTCGGCTCCTCCCCATCCTCTTGTTTCCTCTTTATTATAGCATAGCCTGCGCAAAAATGGTATCGCCCTTTGGATCTTTCCGCAAACGCAAAAAGGCCCCCGGCCCGTGCAGAGAGCACGAAGCCGGAGGCCTTTTCATTCGGTTGGGTCTTCCCATCCCTCAGAGCTGTTTCGGGCCGGAGATAAACGCCCCCTCCTGCCCGGAAATGCTGCTCAGGAGTCCGTTTTAGACAGACAGAATGACGACGGTGGTGGCGTAAGGCAGGGCGAAGATGACGCGGCCATTCTCGACGCGAGCGGTAGTGACCACCCAGTTGCCGTTGCTGTCCAGATACATGACGACTGCAACGCTGCCGATTCCATTGACGCTGACCGAGACCTCGCCGTCCACCTTGACATCGCCGATGGCACGGACGGACAGGTCATTTGCAGACTTGACGCCTGCTGCGGCGGCTGCGTCAGCCGTAGCCTTGCTGCCTGCAAGGGCAGTCAGCTTATCGGCAACGCCGCCCTCAGTAGATGCGAGGGTATTATAAGCAGCATTGGCCGTTGCACTGGCCTCAGCGTTAGACTGAGGAACAAAAATTTCGCTGGCAGAGCCGGTGGAGCCGCCGGAGATGCTGGGCACCGTCACGCCGTCAGCTGCGAAAGCAGAAACGCTCATGACAGCTGCCATCACCACAGCGGCGACTGCTACTACGAATTTCTTTTTCATAACGATTACCTCCATGTTTATTTCCGGACAGGCTGCGATCTCTCGCTGCCGTATCCTTTATAATAGTAGCCGGACTTGTAGTAGCGTTTATAATACAGGCTCGACTTACTATTCACTTCTGCACGGTCCAGCACGACGCCCAGAAGCGGCACTCCGGTGCGCTTGAGCTGCTGGACCGAATCGCCCACGACCTTGCGGGGCGTCTCACCGCCGCGCACCACCAGAACGGTGCCGTCGCAGTAGGTGGCGATGTTCAGGGCATCGGCCACGCTGCCGAGGGGCGGCGTATCCACCAATACGATGCTGAAACGCTGGCGGCACTGCTCGATCATCTGCGCAAAGCGCTCGCTTTCCAGCAGGATGGTGGGGTTGGTCACGGTCTTTGCCACCGGGATGATATACCCGTTGGGGACGTTGGTCTCATAGATGACATCATCCAGCTCGGCCTTGCCCGCCAGATAATGGACGCCGCCCACCAGCTGGCCGGAGGTGGACATCCCGTACTTGCTGCGCATCTCCGACTTGCGGAAGTCGCAGTCGATGAGAACGGCGGACGTGCCCAGCTCGGCGATCATCCGCCACAGCTGCATGGTCACGAAGCTCTTGCCCTCGTTGGGCGTGCTGCTGGTGATCATGATGGTCTTGACATCGCTGCCGCAGAAGCTCAGATTGATGCGCAGCTGGTTGATGGCCTCGCTCACCTCGAAGGGGAGCTGCGGCATCTTGCCGATTTGAAGCTTATTCATGGTCGTTCTCCCCCTCTTATCTGCCCATCACGTCGTTCCAGCGGAAGGCGCTCTTCTTGGTGTCATTGTGATTGAAGCTGCCCAGATCGACCTCCGGGATGGTAGCCAGCGGCTGGACGCCCAGATACTTGGCCACATCGTCCGGCGTATCGAAGCTGTCCTTCATCAGGTACTGCACCAGCAGCACGCCGCAGCAGAGCACAGCGCCCAGCAGTGCGCCCAGCACCGTGTTCTTGGCGTAGCTGGGGCTGGACTTCTGGGTGGGCACCACAGCGTCCTCCACCACATTCGGCGTCTCCGTCTCCATGATCTCGGGCAGGTAGATGCGGGCCTGCTTGATCAGCTCGTTGGCGATGTCTGCCGCCTGCTCGGGGTCGCTGTCGGTGACGGTCACCTTGAGGATGCGGGTGTCATTGGTGTTGGTGATGCTGATCTGGCCTGCAAGGCTGCGGTAGTTGGTGTCGAGGTCCAGATTCTTGATGACGTCCTGCAGCAGCGGACGGCTGAGCATCAGCTCCTGATAGTCCGCCGTCAGCTGAGAGCCGATCTGCAGGTCGGTCAGGTTGACGATGGAGTTGTTGGAGGCCGACACGATGTAGATGCTGGCCGAGGCCTGATACATCGGCGTCACAAAGAAATACGTAAAGCCGAAGGCCAGCAGTGCGCCCGCCAGAAAGCAGGCGATGATCTGCAGGATGTGCCCCCACAGCAGGTAGAATACCTCTACGAGATCGATCTCTTCTTCTGTCTCTGCGCCGTTGATGGCCGCCGGATTGAGTGCCTGTTGTTCCTTGCCCACTGGTTGGACCTGCCTTTCTAGTTTCTTATCCCTTTATCGTACTTTTTCATAAAACAGCTGTAAGACGGTCTCCTCCCGGCTGGACTCGTCCAGATGGTAGGCCCAGTAGCCGTTCTCGATGACGTTCTCGCCGTCGATGATCAGGGTGTCGAGCTGTTTGTACTGCTTGAGTTTTTCGCCGATCTTTGCGGCCGTGCCGCTGGCGATGTCCGTCACCATGTAGTCCTCCAGCGCCGTGTAGGCTTCGGCTGCGAACTGGCTGTCCTGCTGCCGGAGCTTTTCTTCCAGCGCGGCGAGGAACTGCCGCTGACGGGCCATGCGGGCGATGTTTGTCTGGTCGTCGATGTGGTGGCGGCTGCGCACATAGGTCAGCGCCTTCTCGCCGTCCAGCGTCACCTCTTCGCCCTGCACCAGCGTGGGATCGATCTCAGAGAAATCCGAGGTGACGGTCAGGGTCACGCCTCCCACAAGGTCGGTGACGATGCCTACGGCATCCATGTTCATTGCAAAATATCCGTCGATGGGCTGGTCGTCCAGCAGCATCGAGACGGCAAGCACGGTGTTCTCACAGCTGTTCTCCCGGCCATTGCCGTAATAATGGGCCAGCGCGATCTGCTCGTCGGCATACGCCGCCACCTCGCCCAGAACATCCAGTACCGGCACCTTCGTGATGGTGTCGCGGTTGATCTGCAGCACCTGCCACGTCTTGTTGGCGTCGTCCACCACCAGCACCATCTGGACGTCGGCCTGTCCGCCGCCCTCGTAGCTGTCCACGCCCACGGCCTCGCCCTTGACGTCGATGCCCATAATAAGGTACGTCCTGAGGCCGGAGCGCTGACGGTAGGTGCTGCCGTCATAGGTGAGTTCCTTCTGCTCCTCCGGGGCCGCGATGACGGCGCTGCCCACCTCGTCGGAGCCGGTCGCATAGCGGTCATTCTCCCAGAAATGGAGGGCCGCTGCGCCGCCGACCAGCAGCGCCAGCGCCACTGCCGCCGCCACGCCCGCCTTGAGGGCGTCCTTCCGGCGGAGCCGTTTTTCCTCTCGGAACCTCACACTTGCGCGAGAGTCGGTGCCGTCAGCCGACGGGCGTTCTCATCCATCTGTGCAAGGAACGCTTCGCCCAGCTTGCGCCGCACCATCTCTCTTCCCCCTTTCAGATTTGGCGGTCTTTTGGTCATGTCGTGACAGTCGCTGCCCAGCAGCGGCGTCTCCGTCAGTTCCAGAAGCTCAAGCCCCTGCCGACGGGTCCCCCAGCGGAGCAGGGTGTCCGCGTTCACCTGAAGGGCCAGCGGCAGCTTGGTCAGCTCTTCCAGCCGGCGGCGGTTGCTCGAGCTGAAGCAGAACCGCTCGGGATGGACGAGGACGACATTGAACTGTAAGTCCAGCGACAGCACCGCCACCGTCTCCACCTGCTGGTCGGTCCACTCCGAAAAGGGCATCTCCAGCATCAGGGTGCGGGTGTTCTCGATGCAGAGCCGCTCCGGGTGATGTTCTTCCATTCCCCGGAAATAGGCCGCTTCCGCTGCCGGAAGGATGCGGGGCAGGCTGCTTCCCGCCGGGATGGCGCTGCGCAGCGCGTTCAGGGCAGCCGCCCGCCGCGCCAGATACATAGTGACGCTGTTCTCCCGGGCGTAGTAGTGGGAGGTCGCACAGACCGTCCCGACCCCCATCCCGGCCAGCGCCTGAAGCATCGCCAGCGACATCTCCACGCTCTCGCTCCCGTCATCCATCTGCGGAAGGATATGGGCGTGCAGCTCGATCAGCTCTCCCGACTCCATACCGCATCACCGCCTTTCCGCATTTTTATGGATTTCTCTTCCTCACTTTCTCACATTCTAGCATAGAAGAATTTAGGATGCAACAGGCAATTCCACGGAAATGCTTCTCTACGGCATTTTTTAATTTGGATGCACCCGGTTTTTTTATCGCAATTTTCAAAAATAGTGCCTATCAAAATAGCATATTTGCGATATGCAGTTTGCGGATGTTGCTTGTGCATTAAAAACGCAAAC